>Ga0157373_10003276_pt1 | contig 12230 bp, 12 predicted proteins | sample C65metaG_FD_113460 | JGI IMG/M metagenome (GOLD analysis project Ga0157373, IMG submission 113460) | Corn rhizosphere microbial communities from Kellogg Biological Station, Michigan, USA - C6-5 metaG | ecosystem: Host-associated > Plants > Roots > Rhizosphere > Soil | place: USA: Michigan...
ACGCCCTGCTCCTCGCCGGCGACGATGAAGAAGGCCATGACCGGAAGCACCGCGCCGTTCATGGTCATGCTGACCGACATCTCGTCGAGCGGGATTCCGTCGAACAGCAATTTCATGTCCTCGACCGTGTCGATCGCAACGCCCGCCATGCCGACATCGCCCGCGACGCGCGGATTGTCGCTGTCGTAGCCGCGGTGGGTGGCGAGATCGAAGGCGACGGAGAGGCCCTTCTGCCCGGCGGCCAGGTTACGGCGGTAGAAGGCGTTCGATTCTTCGGCGGTCGAGAAGCCGGCATATTGGCGGATGGTCCACGGGCGGCCCGCGTACATTGTCGCGTACGGGCCGCGGGTAAAGGGCGCGAGGCCGGGAAAGCCGCTGTCGATGCCCGCCGCGTCGTCAGGGCCGTAGACGATTTCGAGCTTGATCCCCTCGAACGTCTCGCGGCTCAGGTCGCGCCTGCGCGACTCCTTCTCCGCCAGCTTTTCCCAGTCGGATTTCGTGGGCTCATCGGTCACGCAGAGCGGCTTAGCGCGGCGCAGAGGCAAGCTCAAACAAAGAGCCCGCCCCTTGATGGGGGAGGGTTGGGTGGGGGTGACTGCGGACGCAGAGCTCGACGCGACGATCACCCCGCCCCTGCCCCTCCCCATCAAGGGGCGGGGACTAACAAACCTGCTCGACGCCGAGGCTCCGCGCCGGGAGCGGCTTGCACACCTCCGCGGCCGGCACCGACACGTCTAGCCACCACCCGAACTCGCCCGGCGGGAGCACCACGATCTGGCGGTTGTGGTACGGCTTCACGTCCGCCCCCGGCTCGGTCGTCAGCATCGTCCACGCCTCCCCCACCCCCGGGTCGGTCCGCCACAGCCCTGCAATCCCGAACGTCTCCGCTCCCTTGAGCGTGAAGCGCCACTTGTGCTTGCGCTTGGCCTTCGGGTCCTCGGGCTTGGTGAACTCGAAGAAGCCGTCGGCGACGATCAGGCAGCGCCCGCTCGAAAACTCGCGCCCGTCCGAGCGGAAGTTGAACACCGGCTTGCCCCCCGGCGCCGGCCAGCTCCAGCGCCGAACCACCAGCTCAAACCCCGCATCCGACGCACGCACGATCGCACCCGGATCGGTGATCGCGATCTCGCGCGGCTGAAGGTTCGGGATACCGTCGGGAAAGGTGAGCGGCATCTGCAAGTCGCGGAACAGCCGCGCGACTTCGTCCACCGACTTCGACTGGGTGTAGAGGTTGCACACCTTAGTGCGCCGGCGTTTCCATGATCTCGGTCAGAACGCCGCCCATGTCCTTGGGGTGGACGAAGAAGACCGACGTGCCGTGCGCGCCGATCCGCGGCTCGCCGAGCACGCGCGCGCCCTTCGCTTCGAACTCGGACTTGGCGGCGTGGATGTCGGGGACCTCGAAGCAGACGTGGTGCTGCCCGCCGAGCGGGTTCTTCTCGAGGAACTTCACGATCGGCGAATTCTCGCCCAGCGGTTCGAGCAGCTCGATCTGGCTGTTGGGCGTATCGACGAAGCAGACGCGCACGCCCTGCGCCGGCAAGTCGAACGCAGCGCCATGCGGCTCGGCGCCGAACATATGGTGGTAGAGCTCGAGACTCTTCTCGATCGAAGGCGTCGCCACGCCGACATGGTTGAGGCGGCCGAGTTTCATGCGATTCTCCTTTGCCGCGTCATTGCGAGGAGCGGAGCGACGAAGCAATCCAGTCAGCGCCGCTGGATTGCTTCGCTTCGCTCGCAATGACGGCTCAGTGGGCGACAGTGACTTCCGTGGTCACCGAATTGGCGATGAAGCAAGCGTCGTGCGCGCGGTGGTGGAGGTCGGCGACCGCCGACTGATCCGGCTGCCCGCCGCCCCAGGTCACGCGCGGATGAAGCGTGACGCGGCTCATCCACATCTTCCCGTCGCCGCGCTTCTCGAGCACGCCCTCGGCCTCGTCGACATAGTCATCGACGATCCACCCGTCGCGCCGCGCGAAGTCGACGAAGAACAGCATGTGGCAGCTCGACAGCGAGGCGATGAACGCTTCCTCCGGGTCGACGCCGCCGGCATCGGACCAGGGCGCGGGCACGATGTGCGGGCTCGCGCTCGCCGGCACGGTCACGCCGCCATCGAATTCCCAGGTGTGGGCGCGGCTGTACTGGCCCTTAGCGAAATCGCCGTCTCCGCCCCGGCTCCAGCGGATGGTCGCGGTGTAGCTGCTCATGGCGCTTCGACCACTTCGATCGGCATTCCGAGTTTCTCGAGCTGCGGGCGGATCTTCGCCGCGTCGCCGACGACGATCCAGGTGAAGCCCTTGGGATCGAGCGCCGAGCGCGCCGCTTTGTCGAGCGACGCCGGAGTCTGCGCGCGATAGTCCGGGGCGAGCGTCTCGTAATAATTGTCGGGCCGCTTCAGCACGTCCATCGACATCATCGCGTTCAGCACCGATCCCGAAGTCTCGAACTCGCCGGGCAGCTGGTTGATGTTCTTGTTGACCTCCCGGTCCCGCTCCTCTTGCGTGACCCCCTTGGTCGTCAGGAATTCGACGATGTCCTGGTTGAGCGCGGCGAGCGCATCGCCCGTGCGATCGGCCTGGACCGGCGCGGAGACCATGTACGGGACCGCGTGCTCGACGACCGAGCTGTCGCCACTGACGCCGTAGGACCAGCCCTTCGTTTCGCGCAGGTCCATGTTCAGCCGCGACAGGAAGTCACCGCCGAGCACATCGTTCGCGGTGTCGAACGGAACGATGTCGCCGTTCGGATCCAGCGGCAGAAGCTGGCCTCCCACAATGCTCGACTGGGGCGCTCCCGGGCGGTTAACGAGCAGGATCTTGGGGCTGGTCGGCCGCGGCGGCGGAGCGGTGAAATTCTTCACGCCCTTCGGCACGCCCGCTGGAGGCGTCCAGTGGCCGAAGCGCTCGTCGAGCAAAGGCTGAACTTCGGAGAGCGGCCGGTCGGAGACGACGAAAATCTTGACGTTGTCCGGCCTCAGCCAGCGCTGCTCCCAGCCGATCAGGTCGCCGCGGGTAAACTTGGCGATCGCCGCGGGATCGCCGCCCGACGGGCCGCCGTACGGATGGTTGGCGCCGTAGAGCACCGATGGAAGCACGCGGAACGCGACCCGGGTCGGGTCCTTCTGAGTTTGGGCGATCGCGGTCAGGTGCTGGGTGCGCACGCGGTCGACGTCGCCGGGCCGGAACGCTGCGTCCTTCACCGTGTCGGTCAGGAGATCGAGCGACGGCGAGAGGTTCGCCGAAAGTGCGTTCATCGTCACGTAGGAGCGGTCACCCGCATTCCCCGCGCTGACATCCACGCCCAGGCGCTCCTCCGCCTCCGCGAAGGCCTGGGAGTCGAGCTTGGACGTGCCCTCGTCGAGCAGGTCGGTGGTCATCGAGGCCAGCCCGCGCTGGTCGGGTGCGTCGGCCGCCGTTCCCGCGTCGAACGCCAGCGCCACCTGGGTCACCGGAACCGCGGTGCGTTGCACATATTCGAGCGGGATTCCGTTCGAAAGCTTCGTGTGGGTGATGGTCGGAAAGTCGAGCGCGGCGAGCTGGCCGACCGGCGGGATCTGGCGATTGCCCTTGACCGCGCCTTCGCTCTTGTCGGTCTTGGGCGCCTCGACCGCCTTCGCCTCGGTATATTCGGGACGGTCGCCCGGCGACAATATGATCGTCAGCGCCGGCCTGCGCAGCCACTGCTGCATTTGGGTGCGGACCGCCGCCGGAGTAATCGCCGCGTAGGTGGCTAGCGTCTTTTTGTAGAAGTCGCTGTCATGGGCGAAGGTCTGCCCCTGGGCGAGCGACACGGCCTTGCCGCCGAACCCGCCGACTTCTTCGAGGCCGCGGATATCGTCCGACACCTCGCTCATCACCGCGCGCTGCACCTCGTCGGCGGTGGGGCCCTTGGCGATGTAATCGGCCATGATCTCGTCGAGCCGCTTCGACACGAGCGCCGGATTGACGCCCGGCTTCACGTAGGCGCTGACGTCGAAGATCCCGTCGCGCTGGAGCGCCGTCATCTGCGCGCTGACCGCGACCGCGATCTTCTCGTCGCGCACCAGCGCCTTGTCGAGCCGCGAGCTGTTGAGTCCGCCGAGCACCGACGCGCCGATGTCGAGCGCGGCGAGGCGCTTGTCGAGCAGGCCCGGAACCGCCCAGTAGCGCTGGATGATGGTGGTCGCGACATGGTCCTTCATCTCGACCCTCTTCGCCTTGGCGAGAGTCGGGACGGACGCCATCGCGGGATGATTGACCGGCCCCGCAGGGATCGGCCCGAAATACTTCTCCGCGAGCGCCTTCACTTGCGCCGGCTTCACGTCGCCGGCGACGACCAGCACCGCATTGTTGGGGCCGTATTTGTCGCGGAACCATTGCTTGACGTCGGCGAGGCTCGCGGCGTCGAGGTCGGCCATCGAGCCAATCACCGTGTGGTGGTACGGATGCCCCGGCGGGAAGAGGTCGCCGAACAGCGCGTATTGGATGAGGCCGCCGGGGCGGCTGTCGCCCTGCCTTTTCTCGTTCTGGACGACGCTCCGCTGGTTATCGAGCACGCCCTGCGTGACCGCGCCAAGCAGGTGCCCCATGCGGTCGCTTTCCATGAACATCGCGCGGGCGAGCGCGCCGGTCGGCACCGTCTCGAAATAATTGGTGCGGTCCTGCGCGGTGGTGCCGTTGTAATCGGTCGCGCCGATCTGCTGCAGGTAGGTGAAATAGTCCCCCGGCAGGTTCTCCGAGCCGTTGAACATCAGATGCTCGAACAAATGGGCGAAGCCCGTCTTCTTCGGCGGCTCGTCCTTCGATCCCACATTGTACCAGACCGTCACCGCCGCGACCGGCGCCTTGTGATCCTCATGGACGATGACGGTCAGCCCGTTCTTCAATTTGAACGTCGTGTGCGGGATCGACACTTCCTTGACCAGGGCCGGGATCGGAACCGATTTCGGCGAATCCGCGGCGAACGCCGGAGTGGTGAGCATCGTCGCGGCGGCGAGCAAGGCGAAACGGCGGGCGAAGCGCATCGGCTTTTAAAACTCCGGCTAATCCAATCGGCTGAAACTTAACGACCCACCGGACAAGCGCAACGCCTCACCGGGAACCTTGCAGCGGCAACCGCCATCTAATCGGCCGTCGCGTCCACTCGGGCGCTTTGTCGCAGGGGAGAATTCCATGAAATTCGCACTCATCGCACCGCTCGCGATCGCCGTCGCCGTTCCCGCCGCGGCCGCCGGCCCGACCGATCCGCAGATCGCGCACATCGCCTACACCGCCGGCGTGATTGACGTCGCTGCGGGCAAGCAGGCGCTCGCCAAATCGCACAACAAGACGGTCCGCGCCTTCGCCGAGGAGATGGTGCGCGACCACACCGCCGTGAACGACAAGGCGCTCGCGCTGGTGAAGAAGCTCAAGGTGACTCCGCAGGACAACCCGACCAGCCAGGCCCTCAACAAGGGCGCGAAGGCCGAGCTCGACAAGCTCGCCAAGCTCAACGGCGCCGCGTTCGACCGCGCCTACATCGCCAACGAAGTCGCCTATCACAAGACCGTCAACGGCGCGCTCGCGAAGACGCTGATCCCGAACGCGCACAACGCCGAGCTGAAGTCGCTGCTCGAAACCGGCCTGACGCTGTTCAAGGAGCACCAGGCCCACGCCGAGCAAATCGCGAAGACAGTGAAGTAAGCGTGCGCTTGCGCCGAACGCCCCTGTACGTAGCAAGCGCCGGGGTCCTGCTGCTGGCCGCGTGGCCGGCAGCAGCGGCTCCTCACACCTACACCTTCGTGATGGACAAGCTGAAGTTCGGCGCCGTCCCGACCGGGCTGCACAAGGGCGACACGCTCGTCTTCATCAACAAGGACATGTTCAAGCATTCGGCGACCGCGACGGACGGGCACAGCTTCGACGTCGACCTGGCCCCGGGCTCGGCCAAGAAGATGGTGCTGACGAAAACCGGCACATTCCCGTTCATTTGCCGCTATCATCCGAACATGCGCGGCGTGCTCGTCATTAAGTGAAAAAGACCATGGCAGCCAGGACCAAAACCAAACTCGATTATGGCTCGCTCGGCGACCTCGAGATCGCGCAGCTCTGCGCGGTGCGCGATCCCGAAGCGATCCGCCACGTCCTCACCCTCAACAACCAGCGGTTGTTCCGCGCCGCGTGGAGCATCCTCAAGAACCGCGCGGAAGCTGAGGAAGCGGTCCAGGCCGCCTATCTTTCGGCCTTCGCCAAGATCGGCGCGTTCGAAGGCCGCTCGGCGCTGTCGACCTGGCTCACGCGGATCGTCGTCAACGAGGCGCTCGGGCGCAGCCGCTCGGAGAAGCGGCGCCGCGCCCAGCTCGAACAGGAGGGCGTCGCAGTGCTCGATGCGTATCGCGAAACACTGATGCGCGGCTCGGAGCCGGACGCGCCCGACGTGACGCTCGCCCGCGATCAGATCCGCCGGCTGCTCGAGAAGGCGGTCGGCGACCTTCCGGAAATCTTCCGCACCGTCTTCGTGCTGCGCGAGGTCGAAGGCCTCAGCAGCGAAGAGACCGCCTCCGTCCTCGATATCCCGGTCGCGACGGTGAAGACTCGCCTGCTCCGTGCGCGCCGGCGCCTTCAGCAAAGCCTGCAGCCCGAGCTCGGGTCGGTCCTCACCGGCACCTTCCCCTTCGCGGGAGCCGACTGCGCCGCGCTGACGCGCCGGGTGATGGAGCGGCTCGGACTCTAGTCACAGATCAATTCTTGGAAGTTCCGAGTCGCCGTCTTTCAGCGGTCACGCAAAGGGCATAGGCCCGCGCCGTCGTCCCGAGCGAGTCTCGACGGACCGAGTATCAGCCCGCCCCTCTCGATCGAGACGTCGGCACCGGCCCCGCCGGCCGGACTCGCGAGCAGCGGAAGGGCAAACCCCAATGCCATTCTTCACCACCAAAGACGGCACCAACATCTTCTACAAGGACTGGGGCCCAAGAAGCGCCCAGCCGATCGTCTTCCATCACGGCTGGCCATTGAGCGCGGACGACTGGGACAACCAGCTGATGTTCTTTTCGGGGCACGGCTTCCGCGTCATCGCCCACGATCGCCGCGGCCACGGGCGCTCCAGCCAGACCGACGGCGGCAACGACATGGACACCTATGCCGACGACGTGAAGCAGCTGGTCAGCCATCTCGATCTCAAGAGCGCCATCCACGTCGGCCATTCGACCGGCGGCGGCGAGGTCGCCCATTATGTCGCCCGCGCCGACCCCGGACGCGTCGCCAAGGCGGTGCTGCTCGATGCCGTCCCGCCGGTGATGGTCAAGAAGGACTCGAACCCGGGCGGCACTCCTATCGAGGTGTTCGACCAATATCGCGCCGCGCTCGCGGCGAACCGCGCCCAGCTCTATCTCGATATTCCGACGGGCCCGTTCTACGGCTTCAACCGTCCGAACGCGAAAGTCTCGGAAGGCCTGATCCGCAACTGGTGGCGGCAGGGCATGATGGGCAGCATCAAGGCCGGCTACGAGTGCATCAAGGCCTTCTCCGAAACCGATTTCAACGAAGACCTGAAATCGATCGAGGTGCCGGTGCTGGTGATCCACAGCGAGGACGACCAGATCGTGCCTTATGCGGATTCGGCACCCCTTTCGGCCAAGCTCCTGAAGAACGGCACGCTGAAGACCTACAAGGATCTGCCGCATGGGTGCCATTCGACCCATCCGGATCTGATCAATGCCGACATCCTGGGCTTCATCGCCGGGCGCACCGTCTCGGCCGATGCCGAGCAGATCGCCGTCGAGCCGGTCCCGGCCTGATCGTTCGTCGCGTGGGAGGAGCGCCGGGTCGCCTAAGCGCGGCCCGGCGCTGTCCTGTTCACGCCTGCGGAGGGAGCTTCGTCTTTAGCGCCTGTTCGGCTTCGAGGCGCTCCAAGTCGGCCTGGCCGTCCTCGGCCATCTGCTTCAGGGCCGCGGTCGCGCGCTCATCGGTGATCATCTCGGCCAGGCGCCGGCACTGCTCGACGCGGGCGCGCATGTGCGAAATCACGTCTTCGGGCACCTCGCTTCATTAACGGAATGGCGGCCGTTGCGCTATTGAGGTTGGTCAAGGAGTCGCCAATGACCGACACTCGCGACGACATATTGGCCACCCGCGGCGCGCAGATGTTCCCGCGCCTCACCGAAGCCGAGCTGACCCGGCTCGCCCGCTTCGGCGAATCGCACAGCTACAAGGCCGGCGACTATCTCGTCCGCGTCGGCGAGGTTGGCCCGGGGCTGATGCTCATCCTCTCCGGAAGCGTCGAAGTGATCCGCCACGACGGCGTGGGCCGCGCGCGCATCACGATCCACGAGCGCGGCAATTTCATGGGCGAGCTCGCGCAGCTTTCAGGCCGTCCCTACCTCGTCGACGAGCAGGCGATGACCGACGTCGAGGCGGTGGCGATCGCGCCCGACCGGCTGCGCGCGATGATGATCGCCGAAGCCGACCTTGGCGAAAAGATCATGCGCGCGCTGATCCTCCGCCGAGTCGGCCTGATCGAGACCGGGACCGGCCCCATCGTCGTCGGCGACGAGCACGATTCCGACGTGCTCCGCCTCACCAACCTCCTTCGCCGTAACGGCCATCCTTACAAGAGCCTCGATCCCGCCGAGGACAATTGCGCGCGCACTCTGGTCGAACGGTTCGAGGTCACGCCCGAAGAGATGCCGATCGTTCTGTGCCCGGGCGGCCAGCTGCTCCGCAACCCAAGCGAATCGCAGCTCGCGCGCTGCGTCGGCCTCCTGGGGCCGATCGACGAAAAGCGCCTCTACGACCTGGTGGTGGTCGGCGCGGGCCCGGCGGGCCTCGCGACCTCGGTCTATGCCGCATCCGAAGGGCTATCGGTGCTCACGATCGATTGCCGCTCGTTCGGCGGCCAGGCGGGCGCGTCGGCGCGGATCGAGAATTATCTCGGCTTCCCGACCGGCATCTCGGGCATGGCGCTGATGGGCCGCGCCTTCAGCCAGGCGCAGAAGTTCGGGGTCGAGGTCGCGATTCCCGACGAAGCGGTGAAGCTCGAATGCGGCAACGAGCCCTGCCACATCCAGCTCGCGACGGGAGAACGGATCCAGGCGCGCTCGGTCGTCCTCGCCATGGGTGCCCGCTACCGCCGCCTCGACGTCGACCGGCTCGACGAGTTCGAAGGCGCGTCGGTCCACTACTGGGCCTCCCCGCTCGAAGCCGACCTGTGCGCGAACTCTGACGTGGCGCTGGTCGGCGGCGGCAATTCGGCGGGCCAGGCGGTCGTGTTCCTTGCAGGCCGGACGCGACGCGTGACCCTGATGGCCCGGCGCCCCCTTGGCGAGACGATGTCGCAATATCTGGTCGAGCGCATCCGCTCGCTCCCCAACGTCGAAGTCCTCATCGGCTGCGAGGTCTCGGGCCTCGAAGGCTCGAACGGCGAGCTGACCGCCATCCGCTGCCGCAACCGCAAGACGGGCAACGAGACCCGCCGCGAGGTGCGCTACCTCTTCTCGTTCATCGGCGCGGAGCCCAACACCGACTGGCTTCGCTCGTCGGGCATCAGGCTCGACGAGCGCGCCTTCGTTCTCACCGGCGAGGATGCCGGCGCCGATTTCCCGCTCGAGACCAGCCGCCGCGGCATCTTCGCGGTCGGGGACGTGCGCTCGAGCTCGGTCAAACGGGTCGCGGCCTCAGTGGGCGACGGCGCACAGGTCGTCGCCGCGATCCACAAATATCTGGCATCGCCGGCCGAGCCATCGGCCTCGACCGACGTCGAGCCGCCGCAGCAAAAGCTCGTTCAGGTCACCGTGGCTGAATAAGGCTCACGACTCGACGTTGCGCGTCGCCTCGAACAGGAACCAGGTCCGCCGCTCGGCCTCGTCGATCCACACTTCGAGCAGGCTCGCCGTCGCGACGTCCTGATGCTCGTCGCACAAGGCATGCGTGCGCCGCATCTCATTGGTGAGCTGCTTGTTGTCCTCGCGAAGCTCGGCGAGCATGTCGAGCGGAGTGACGAACTCAGCGTCATTGTCGAGCAGCCGCTTCTGCGCCGCGATCTGCCCGATCGAGCGCAGCGTCGTTCCGCCGATCTTGCGCACCCGCTCGGCGATCGGGTCGGTCGTCGCGAAAATCTGGTCCGCCTGCTCATCGAGCAGCAGATGGAAGTCGCGGAAATGCGGCCCCGAAATGTGCCAGTGGAAATTCTTGGTCTTCACATAAAGCGCGAACATGTCCGCCAGCAGCGCATTCAACGCCCCCGAAATGTCGCGGACTGCGTCGGCGCCCAGATCGGTCGGCGTCGACAGGGTCTCGGCCTTGCGCATGATCAGCAATTCCTCGGTGCTCATGTGAGTCTCCTTGGGATGAGAGTCAGGTCGCCGACGTCGCTGCGCCGGGGCCGCGCCCCGGTCAAATTGAAAAAAGCGGTCACTAACATCGACCCGGCGCGTCGCACGGTCACGTCAGCATCCCCCATCCCGCCAAACCGCACCCCACAAGAAATGCGGTAACGCTCGCGAACACCAGAAGGTGGGTGGCGCGGGAGCCGACCGCCTGATCGAGGTGCCGCTTCATGGTCGCCTCGAGCGCGTCGAGACGCTGGCCATCGTCAGCGACCTTCAGCCAGTAGCCGACCATCGTGGCCGCAGCGATGCTGACCCGCTTGAATGCGTAGAGAGACCATAAAGCGGCGCCCAATGCGGCGAGGATCCCGATCAGAAACGCGACCGCAGCAGCCAATTTGACGGAGGGCGCCATCTTGAGCGGAAGCACGGTCAGCGCCGCCGCGCCGTTGATGACCACAAGCGTTGCCAGAAGCCAGCGGGACAGGCTTGCGACTTCGTGCAAGCCGTCCTGGAACGCCTCAACCATCATTGGCATGAAGGTTTGTGCGGCCAGCCGATTGGCACCCCGCTCATCGTCGACTCCGGACATCGACTCCCCCGGCAAGGGCGGGATGGCACCGCAATGATGCCGTCCCGTCTCCTTCAAACTAACGTAGCGATCTGAAGCCCGCTCGCATGTCCTCTACGAGCGCTTTCGGCTGTTCCCACGCCGCGAAGTGCGCACCCTCCGGATGCTTCCGGTAGAAGAGCAGGTTCGGATATGCGGCTTCCGCCCATTTGCGCGGGATCGGGCAGATCTCCTCAGGGAAGGCGCTCACCACCGTCGGAACCTTGACGCCCTTCGGGGCGAAGAACGCGTTCTTATTCTCCCAATAGAGCCGCGCCGACGACACGCCCGTATTGGTCAGCCAGTAGAGCGTGATGTTGTCGACGATATCGTCCTTCGACAGTCCCATTTGCTCACCGTCGAATACGCGCGCGATCTGGCGATAGGTCCAGATGTCGTGGTCGATGATCCAGGCGGCGAGAGCGACCGGAGAATCCGCAAGCCCGTAGAGCGTCTGGGCGCGGTTCCCCATCTCCAGCGCATAGCCGAGCCCATGCTGGTAGAAGAAGGAGACGTGGTCGAACGAGTAACGCTCCTCGTCGTCGAGACCCTCCGGCGGGGGCGATCCGGCCATGGCCGCGGCGTCGATCTCGGGCGGGACCGCGCCGGCCATATTGGTATGGATGCCGAGCAGTTCGGGCGGCGCCTGCACCCCGATGAAATCGGTGATCAACGCGCCCCAGTCGCCGCCGGAGGCGACGAACCGATCGTAGCCGAGGCGCTTCATCAGCGCGATGGAGCCCTTCGCGATCCGCTCCGGGCCCCACCCCGGCATGCTCGGCTTGCCGGAGAATCCGTAGCCCGGCATCGATGGGATGACGATGTCGAACGCGTCGGCTTCCGTTCCGCCGTGCGCGGTCGGGTCGGTGAGCGGCTCGATGATCTTCAATTGCTCGATCACCGATCCCGGCCAGCCGTGGGTGACGATCAGCGGCAACGCGTTCTCATGCTTCGACTTCACGTGGATGAAGTGCATGTCGAGCCCGTCAACCTCGGTCACGAAATTCGGATAGCTGTTGATCCGCGCCTCGACCTTCCGCCAGTCGTGGTGGTTCAACCAATGGTCGGCGAGCTTCAGGATCGTCGCGAGCCGCACGCCCTGGCTATCGTCGTTGACGGTTTCGCGCTCCGGCCATCGCGTGGCGGCGATGCGCCGCTTCAGGTCGGCGAGCTCTTCGTCCGACGCATGGAAGCTGAAAGGGCGGATCGACGCGTCAGGCGCGCCGCCGAGGATGATCGTCGGCTTGGGCTCGGTCTCGCGCGTCTTGGTGGAGCTCTGCTCCTGCGTCGGCGCGAGCGTGTCCGCACCGCCTGCTGGCGATGTCGTGTCGGCCATGGTCA
>Ga0157373_10003283_pt1 | contig 12214 bp, 10 predicted proteins | sample C65metaG_FD_113460 | JGI IMG/M metagenome (GOLD analysis project Ga0157373, IMG submission 113460) | Corn rhizosphere microbial communities from Kellogg Biological Station, Michigan, USA - C6-5 metaG | ecosystem: Host-associated > Plants > Roots > Rhizosphere > Soil | place: USA: Michigan...
CCAGCCTGGCGATCCCGGCCGACCTGCCGGCGCTCACCGAAAACGCGCTGCGCAAGGCGCTGCTCGACCGGCTCGGCCTCGAAATGCGCGCCGGACGCCTTATCTTGGGCTCCGATCGCATCGCCGGCGAGGCGCGGGACGGCGGGATCGCCGCGCTCTACCACGCGGCCGACGCGAGCGAGGACGGGTCGCGCAAGCTCGACCAGGCCTGGCGCGTGGGCATGGCCGCTGAAGGCTCTGGTCTTTGCGGCACCCGCCTGCCACTGGACCGCGCGGCATTGTCTGTGGCATTGGGCCGCGACAATGTCGTCCATCTGGCGCTGACCGACCAAACGTCGGCGGAGCGGGTCGCGACCCCGCTGAAGCGCCTGCTGACCTTTCTGGGCGCCGCCGAGGCGGCCGATGGATGCGGCAAGCGAGCAGCAGAGGCTGCCCGCGCTGCCGTGAATGACTGAGATTTGAAGGACTGTTGAAGACCCTATGAGCGATACCGAAGACACCCCCCGCACCCGCAAGCCGCTTGGCCTCAAGCGCTCGGTGGATGCCGGCGAGGTCAAGCAGACCTTCAGCCACGGCCGCACCAACAAGGTGGTGGTCGAGGTCAAGCGTCGGCGCATCCTGGGCAAGCCGGGCGAGGCCGCCGCGCCTGCTCCGGCGCCCGCGCCGCCGCCGCCCCCGCCACCTCCGCCCAAGGCCGCGCCCAAGCGCGCGCCGGCGCCCGCCGCCGAAACGCCGCAGGAGCGGGTCGCCCGTCTCCAGCGCGAGGCCGAGGAGGATCGCCTGCGCCTCGCCGAGGAAGCGCGCCGGCGCGAGGACGAGCAGGCCCGCAAGGCTGCCGAGCAGGAAAAGCGCCGCGCCGAAGAGAATCGCAAGGCGGAGGAAGCCGCCGAAGCGGCTCCTGTCGAGGAACCTGTCGCCGCCGAAGCCGTGGCGGAAGGCGAAGCCGAATCCACCGAAGAGGCCAAGGAGGGCAGTCCCGCTCCGGCGCCCCGTCGCTTCACGCCCGTCGAGCGCCCCGAAGCCAAGCGCCCGGAGAAGAAGCGCGAGGAGAAGAAGCCCGGCCGCGGCGCGGAAACCCGCGGCGGCCGCGACGGCGGCGATCACCGCCGCGCGGGCAAGCTTTCGGTCAAGACCGCGCTCAACGACGACGAAGGCGCCCGCGCCCGCTCGCTCGCCGCGCTGAAGCGGGCCCGCGAGAAGGAGCGCCGCGCACACTTCGCCGGCCAGTCGCAGCCGCGCGAGAAGCAGGTCCGCGAAGTGGTCGTGCCCGAGGCGATCACCGTCCAGGAGCTCGCCAACCGCATGGCCGAGAAGGGCGCCGACCTGGTGAAGGCGCTGTTCAACATGGGCATGATGGTCACCGTCAACCAGACGATCGACCAGGACACCGCCGAGCTGCTGGTCGAGGAATTCGGCCACAACATCCAGCGTGTCAGCGCGAGCGACGTCGATATCGACACCAGCGAGGACGTCGATCCGGCCGAGACGCTCAAGCCGCGCCCGCCGGTCGTCACGATCATGGGCCACGTCGATCACGGCAAGACCAGCCTGCTCGACGCGCTGCGCGGCACCGACGTCGTCAAGGGCGAAGCGGGCGGCATCACCCAGCACATCGGCGCGTACCAGATCACGACCAAGGGCGGCGAGAAGATCACCTTCCTCGACACCCCTGGCCACGAGGCGTTCACGCAGATGCGCGCCCGCGGGGCCAACGTGACCGACATCGTCGTGCTGGTGGTCGCCGCCGACGACGGGATCATGCCGCAGACGGTCGAGGCCATCAATCACACCAAGGCCGCCGGCGTGCCGATGATCGTCGCCATCACCAAGGTCGATCGGCCGGAGGCCAACCCGCAGCGCATCCGCGAGCGCCTGCTCGAGCACGAGGTCATCGTCGAGGAGATGAGCGGCGAGGTGCAGGACGTCGAGGTCTCCGCGCCCAACAAGCAGGGCCTCGACGAGCTGATCGAGAAGATCCTGCTCCAGGCCGAGCTGCTCGAGCTGAGAGCCCGCCCCGACCGCGATGCCGAGGCGACGGTGATCGAAGCCCAGCTCGACAAGGGCCGCGGCCCGGTCGCGACGGTGCTGGTCAACCGCGGCACGCTCAAGCGTGGCGACGTGTTCGTCGTCGGCACGGAAAGCGGCCGCGTCCGCGCGCTGGTCGACGACAAGGGCAAGCAGGTCAAGGAAGCCGGGCCGGCGACGCCGGTCGAAGTGCTCGGCCTCGGCGGCGTGCCGATGGCCGGCGACGCGCTGACGGTGGTCGAGAACGAGGCCCGTGCCCGCGAGGTCGCCGCCTATCGCCACGAGAGGGCGACCGAAAAGCGCACCGCCCTCGCCCCGACGAGCTTCGACACGATGTTCACCAACCTGCAGAGCGACGTGATCGAGTACCCGGTGGTGGTGAAGGCCGACGTCCAGGGCAGCGCGGAGGCGATAGTCACCGCGCTGCACAACCTTTCGAACGACGAGATCAAGGTGCGCGTGCTGCATGCCGGCGTCGGCGCGATCACCGAGAGCGACGTGACGCTGGCGGCCGCTTCGGGCGCGCCGATCATCGGCTTCAACGTGCGCCCGAACCCGAAGGCGCGCGAACTGGTCGAGCGCAACAAGGTGCGGATGATGTACTACGACGTCATCTATCACCTGACCGAGGAGATCGCGAAGGAGATGGCCGGCGAGCTCGGACCGCTCAAGATCGAGAACGTGATGGGCCGCGCCGAGGTCAAGCAGGTGTTCCCCGCCGGAAAGCGCGACAAGGCGGCGGGCTTGCTCGTCACCGAGGGCGTCATCCGCAAGGGGCTGCATGCGCGGCTCACGCGGGCGGACGTCATCGTCAGTGCGACCACGATCGCCTCGCTGCGGCGCTTCAAGGACGACGTCGAGGAAGTCCGCGCCGGCCTCGAATGCGGCGTGGTGCTGGCCGACACCAACGACATCAAGCCGGGCGACATGCTCGAGGTGTTCGAGGTCGAGGAGCGCGAGCGGACGCTGTGAGCGACCACGATCCGGACGAAGCTACCATGAAGCGACGTGCGGACAACGCCGAGACAGCCGTGGGCTGCCTAGCTGAAGCGCCCGGGTGCGCGTGGATCATGCCGTCGAGGGTGATCGTCGCAATTCCCGTGGCGATGCCACGGCATTGAGGAAGGCTCGATGGGCAGCGTCCTCGCGATCCGCCATCTCGGTTTCGAGAACCTCGGCGTGTGGCAGGCCGCGCTCGAACGCCGCGGGTTCGCGGTCCGCTATCTCGATCCGGCGCGCGAGGACCTCGACGCGATCGACGCGGCCGAGCCGGACCTGCTGGCCGTGCTCGGCGCGCCGATCGGGGCGTTCGACGACGAGCTCTATCCGTTCCTGACGAGCGAAGTGCGCCTCATCGAGCGGCGGCTCGCGACCGGCCGCCCGCTGCTCGGCATCTGCCTTGGCGCGCAGCTGATGGCGCGGGCGCTAGGCGCCGATGTCGCGCCGATGGCGGACAAGGAGATCGGCTATACGCCACTCAACCTCACCGAAGCTGGCGAGCAGTCGCCGCTGGAGGCGCTCGGCGATTGGCCGGTGCTTCACTGGCACGGCGACGAGTTCGCCATGCCCGAAAGCGCCGTCCTCCTCGCCGCCACGCCGCACTGCCCGCACCAGGCCTATTCGCTCGGCCGCAACGTCCTCGGCCTGCAATGCCACCTCGAGACCGACGCCGCCGAGATCGAGGCCTGGCTCGTCGGCCATTCAGCCGAGCTCATCGCCAGCGGCCGCGATCCCCGCGCGATCCGTGCCGACGCCGAGCGTTTCGGGCCCGAGCTGCACGCACGCTCCATCGCGGTTCTCGATTCCTGGATCGAGGGCTGGCAATGACCCGCTACGTCGCCTTGCTCGGCTCGATCAACGTCGGCGGAAACCGGCTGAAGATGGACGCGCTGAAGGCCGCGCTTGAGGAAGAGGGATTCGAGAACGTGGCCACGGTGGTCGCCAGCGGCAACGTGCTGTTCGATCACGCGAAAGCTGCCGACGCCCGGCTTGAGGACCAGATCGGCGGCATCGTGAACGAGCGCTTCGGCATCGACACCTTCGCAGCCGTGCGCAGCCGCGACGAGCTCGCCGCCGCCATCGACGACAACCCGTTCGCGAACGACGGCGAGCCCAAGGCCGTGCACACGATGTTCCTCCAGGAAGCTCTTGATGGCGAGGCGTTCAGGACTTTCATGAAGGACTATGCCGGTCCCGAACGCCTCGCGCCGGGCAAGCGCGAGATCTTCGTCGACTTCCGCGCCGGCGTGGCGGACTCGAAGCTCGGCCAGGCTCTAAAGAAGCTGAAGATCCGCAGCACCGCGCGCAACGTGCGCTCGCTGCGGCGGATGCTCGACAAGATGGACAGCTAGGATGGCGCGCCACTCGACAACCCCCCAGCAGCAATCGGTCCGCGTGCTCAAGGTCGGCGAGCGCGTGCGGCACATCCTGTCCGAGCTGCTCGCTCGCGGCGAGGCGCACGATGAGACGCTCACGGCCCACGCCGTCAGCGTCACGGAAGTGCGAATGACCCCCGACCTCAGGAACGCGGCCGCCTACGTCAAGCCGCTGCTCGGCGAGGACGAGGCGGCGGTGCTCAAGGCCCTGCGCAGCAACACCGCGTTCTTCCAGCGCGAGGTCGCGAAGCGCCTCGGTCTCAAGTTCGCCCCCAGGCTGCAGTTCCGGGCCGACGACAGCTTCGAGGAAGCCGACCGCATCGAAAGGCTCCTCTCCGACCCGCGCGTGGCCCGCGATCTCGACGCCGATTGAGACGATTCAGAACCGGTTCACGGCACCTGTGGTACTGATATCCGTGCAATCGAGGAATTCCGACATGAAGGCCCTGGTCGCTCTCGGAGCCGCCCTGATGGCCGCGCCGCTGGCCGCAAATCCCCCCGTTGCGCACCTGCGCGGCGTTTCGGACCGGGAAACCATCATCCCTTACGGCGCCGTCCAGCAGGTCGAGCGCGGGCATGGCGACGTCATTTTCGTGCGCGACCGGACCAACCAGTGGTATCGCCTCGGCCTCAACCGGGGTTGCCTGCGCGGAACCACCGTCCCAATCGACAACGTGGTGTTCGATCACAAGTCCACCTCCGGCATCGACCGCTTCACGATCGTCAGGCTGCCGCGCGAGCTGCGCTCGTGCTCGATCCAGTCGATCCGTGCTTCGGCTCCGCCGCCGCAGGTGGATTCCCACAGCATTGTGACGCTCGACTGAGCGCCGGGCGGGCCGAGCCTTTCCCTCGGCGCGCAATCATCCCATCTAGGGCGCCATGACCGGAACCGTTCTCAACATCCTGGCGCTCGCGCCGGCGCTGATCTTCGCCATCGTGTTCCACGAGGTCGCCCACGGCTATACCGCGCTTGCCCTGGGCGATCCCACGGCCAAGGAGCGGCGGCGCCTCAGCCTCAACCCCATTCGCCATGTCGATCCGATCGGCACGCTGGTGCTTCCGGGCGTATTGCTGCTCGCCGGGGCGCCGGCGTTCGGCTGGGCGAAACCGGTCCCGGTCATCCAGCAGCGGTTGAGAAACCCGCGCTTTGGAATGATGGCCGTGGCGGCGGCGGGCCCGCTGACCAATCTCGTCCTGGCGACGCTGGGCGCGCTGGCCATCGGCCTGCTGGTGCGGGGCGGCAATCCGCCCGCCGGCGGCCTCGCGGCCTATCTCCTGCTCGCCTTTACCTATTTCGTGCTGATCAACGTGTTCCTGGCGTTCTTCAACCTTCTGCCGATCCCGCCGTTCGACGGCTCGCACATCGTCGAAGGCGTGCTGCCGCGGAGCTGGGCGAATGTGTACCGGCGCCTGCGCCCGCTCGGCATGGTACTGTTCCTGGGGCTCGTCGCCCTGACCTGGTACGGGCCGACCAGCGGAATTCTCGGTCATCTCGTCGGCCCGCCTGTGAACTGGATGCTCGAGCGTGTCGATGCCATCGTGGCCTGGGTTTCCGGAGGCCATTCTATCCCGCAGTATTGACTATATTTATCCGGGTAAATATATTGCGCCTCCGCCGGAGGCATCCATGACCGTAACCGTGTTCCTGAAGAGCGAGATCCTGGCCCGCGGCCAGCCGGATGAAGTCGTGCCTGCCATGCGCGCCCTCGCGCCCCTGGCGCGGAGCGACGACCTGCTCGTCTTCGATGATGAGAGCGGGCGCCAAATCGACCTCGATTTGCGCGAAGGCGCTCCCGCGGCCTCTCGTACGCGGGGGCGGCCTTCGCTCGGTGTGCGAGCGAGGGAGGTGACGCTTCTGCCGCGCCACTGGGACTGGCTCGCCACGCAGCGCGGCGGTGCCTCGGCCACATTGCGCAAACTGGTCGATGAACAGATGCGCAAGGGCCGGAGCCAGCGCGAATGCCGGGACGCCGCCTATCGCTTCCTCAGCGTGATGGCCGGCGACCTGCCACATTTCGAGGACGCCGTGCGCGAGCTCTACAAGGGCAACGAGGACGGCTACAATCATTTGGCGCGCGATTGGCCGCCCGCGGTGCGCGACCACGGCCGCGCCCTGGCCTGGCCAGGCGCCTGATGCCCGACGGTTGGATCATCCTCGACAAGCCTCCTCGCCTGGGCTCGACGCAGGCCGTTGCCGCCGTCAAGCGCAACTTGCGGCAGGCGGGATACGGCAAGGTCAAGGTCGGACACGGCGGGACGCTCGATCCGCTGGCGGAAGGCGTGCTGCCGATCGCGCTCGGCGAAGCAACCAAGCTCACCGGGCGCCTGCTCGAGAGCGACAAGACTTACGAGTTCACCATCGAGTTCGGCAGCGAGACAGACACGCTCGATCTCGAAGGAAACGTGGTGCAAACGAGCCACCGGCGCCCTCCGCTGGCCGCCATCGCCGCGGTGCTGGAGCACTTTACCGGTGAGATCGAGCAGGCTCCGCCGGCTTATTCCGCGGTAAAGGTCGACGGCCGCCGCGCCTACGACCGGGCGCGGGCCGGCGAGGCCATCGAGCCGCAGCCGCGCACGGTGACGGTGCACGCGCTCAGCATGGCTCACCCGGTTGATCCACAATGGCTGCGCTCGACGTTCGCCACCACCTCCGGCCGGCCCGACGGCTTCGATCCGCGCGCGCCGCTCGAGCTCGCCGACAGCGTCACGCTGGTGGCAAACGTCGGCAAGGGCACCTATATCCGCAGCCTGGCGCGCGACATCGCGCATGCGCTGGGAACGGTCGGCCATGTCACGTTCCTGCGCCGCACCAAGGCCGGTCCGTTCACCGAACGTCAGGCGATTTCGCTGGACAAGCTGAACGATATCGGTAAGGGCGCGCCGCTTGAAGACATACTCCTGCCGCTGGAGGCGGGGCTGGACGGTATCCCGGCCCTCTCCCTCGATCCGGAAAGCGCGCAGGCGGTCCGCCAGGGCCGGGTCATCTCCGGACTGCCCCAACCCGACGGGCTCATTCTTGCCAGGGCCGGAAACATCCCGGTGGCGCTGATGGAAGTGACCGGGGGGACGGCGAAGGTCGTCAGGGGTTTCAACCTAACCGATACCGCGGAGCAAGAATGATGTCGGTCACCGCCGAACAGAAACAGAAGATCATCAAGGACAACGCCCGCGACAAGAACGACACGGGCAGCCCCGAAGTGCAGGTCGCGATCCTCACCGAGCGCATCCGCAACCTGACCGAGCACTTCAAGAGCCACAACAAGGACAACCATTCGCGCCGCGGCCTGCTGATGATGGTCAACAAGCGCCGCAGCCTGCTCGCGTATCTCAAGAACAAGGACGTCGAGCGCTACAATGCCCTGATCCAGAAACTGGGTCTGCGGAAATAAGTTGATGCAAGAAGCGGCCCCACGCGGGCCGCTTCTCGCATTCGGTCAACCTTCACAATCCGGTGAAGGGGCCATGGGGCTGACAAGGGCCCCGCACCGGACCGGGACGGCATACCCGGCATGTAGGCCCCGCCGCGCAATAGGGCGCCGCGGGAACTCGTAAGGAAAACTAATGTTCGACACGAAAACCGTATCGCTGGAGTGGGGCGGAAAGACCCTCACTCTGGAAACCGGGCGCATTGCCCGTCAGGCCGATGGCGCCGTGCTGGCGACCTACGGCGAAACCGTGGTGCTGTGCGCCGTCACTGCCGCCAAGTCGGTCAAGGAAGGGCAGGACTTCTTCCCGCTGACCGTCCACTACCAGGAAAAGTTCTCTGCCGCCGGGCGTATCCCGGGCGGCTTCTTCAAGCGCGAGCGCGGGGCGACCGAGAAGGAAACGCTCACGAGCCGGCTGATCGACAGGCCGGTGCGGCCGCTGTTCCCCGAAGGGTTCTACAACGAGATCAACGTCATCGCCCAGGTGATGAGCTATGACGGCGAGACCGAGGCCGACATCGTCGCGATGATCGCCGCCTCGGCCGCTCTCACCCTCTCTGGCGTTCCCTTCATGGGCCCGATCGGCGGCTGCCGCGTCGGCCTCATCGACGGCGAGTACGTGCTCAATCCGAAGCAGGACACCGCGCTGGAGGAGGGCCGCCTCGACCTCGTCGTCGCCGCCACGCACGACGCGGTGATGATGGTCGAATCCGAAGCCAAGGAGCTGACCGAGGACGAGATGCTCGCAGCGGTGATGTTCGCGCACGACGAGTGCAAGAAGGTCATCAAGGCGATCATCCAGCTCGCCGAGAAGGCCGCCAAGGAACCGTGGGAGCTCGAGGTCGCCGATAACACGGCGATGAAGGCCGAGATCAAGAAGCTGATCGGCGACGACGTCGCCAAGGCTTACGGCACGGTCGACAAGACCGCCCGCCGCGAGGCGCTCGAAGTCGCCCGGCAGAAGGTCAAGGACCACTACGCCGAGGCAGACGGACAGACCGTCATGACCGCGATCAAGCTGACCAAGAAGGTCGAGGCCGACGTCGTGCGCACCGCGATCCTCAAGGAAGGCAAGCGCATCGACGGCCGCACGACCACCCAGGTCCGCCCGATCGAGGCAATGGTCGGCTTCCTCCCGCGCACGCACGGCAGCGCGCTGTTCACCCGCGGCGAGACGCAGGCGATCTGCACCACCACGCTCGGAACCAAGGACAGCGAGCAGATGATCGACGGGCTGGAAGGCCTCTCCTACTCGCGCTTCATGCTGCACTACAACTTCCCGCCCTACTCGGTCGGCGAAGTGGGCCGCTTCGGCGCTCCGGGCCGGCGCGAGATCGGCCATGGCAAGCTCGCCTGGCGCGCGCTGCACCCGGTGCTGCCGAGCCATGACGACTTCCCGTACACCATCCGCATCCTTTCCGACATCACCGAGTCCAACGGCTCGAGCTCGATGGCGACGGTCTGCGGCGGGTGCCTCAGCATGATGGACGCCGGCGTGCCGATCGCGCGCCCCGTCAGCGGCATCGCCATGGGCCTGATCCTCGAAGGCAAGGAGTTCACGGTGCTCAGCGACATCCTCGGCGACGAGGATCACCTCGGCGACATGGACTTCAAGGTCGCCGGCACCGAAGCGGGCATCACGTCCCTGCAGATGGACATCAAGGTCGCCGGCATCACCAAGGAGATCATGGCCCAGGCCCTCGCCCAGGCGAAGGAAGGCCGCGCGCACATCCTCGCTGAGATGAGCAAGGCGCTGGGCTCCGCCCGCACCGAGCTTTCGGCCCACGCCCCGCGCATCGAGACGATCCAGATCGACAAGTCGAAGATCCGCGACGTCATCGGCACCGGCGGCAAGGTGATCCGCGAGATCGTCGCCGAGACCGGCGCCAAGGTCGACATCGACGACGAGGGCGTGATCAAGATCAGCTCGAGCGACCTCACGCAGATCGAGGCGGCGAAGAAGTGGATCCTGGGCATCGTCGAAGAGCCCGAGGTCGGCAAGATCTACGCCGGCAAGGTCGTCAACATCGTCGATTTCGGCGCGTTCGTGAACTTCATGGGCGGCAAGGACGGCCTCGTCCACGTCTCCGAGATGAAGAACGAGCGGGTCGAGAAGCCGACCGACGTCGTCCAGGAAGGCCAGGAAGTGAAGGTCAAGGTCCTCGAGATCGACCCGCGCGGCAAGGTCCGCCTGTCGATGCGGCTGGTCGACCAGGAAACCGGCGAAGAGCTGCCCGACACCCGCCCGCCGCGCGAGCCGCGTGGCGACCGCGGCCCCCGCGGCGACGGCGATCGCCGCCCGAGGCGCGACGGCGACCGCGGCGGCCGAGGCGACCGGGACGGACGGGACCGCGGCGGCGATCGTGACCGGGGCCCGCGCCGCGATCGCGACGATCGGCCCAGGGGCGAGCGTAGCGGCGGCCGCGACGAAGGCGGACGGGATCCCGACCACATGCCGGCGTTTCTCAAGGACGATTGAGGTTTAGCTCAACCGCTGAAAGATGAAGGCCGTGAGGAGCTATTCCTCACGGCCTTTTTCGTCATGCGGCGGCGGTCGCCTCGGGCGCGGCTCCAGGCTTGCGGAGCAGCTTGGCCAGAAAGTCCCAGGCCATGATCAGTGTCCCGACGGAGAATACCACGTCGCCCGGCAGGCGCATCCATTGCCAGAACAGGGTTTGGTCGTAAAACGCCTGGCTGCGCGCCCAGGCGAGGCCGTGCTCGTAGACAGCGTTGAGCTGCGGCCAGCCGATCGGGAAAAAGTGGAGGAAGATCCACATCACGAGGCCCACGTTGTAGCACCAGAAGGCGATCCGCCCCCACCGCTCGTCGAAAGCGGCGCCGGGCCCCGCGCGATAGCGCAGGCAGAAATAGATCAGCCCCAGCGCCAGCAGCCCGAATGCCCCGAACAGCGAGGTGTGCGCGTGGTTGAGCGTCAGGAAGGTGCCGTGCTCATAGTAGTTGACCAGCGGCGCGTTGAGCGTGCCGCCACCGAACACGCCCGCGCCGACGAAGTTCCAGAAGGCCGAGCCGAGGATGTAGAGGTAGGCAAGGCCGTAGTCGAACGCCGCGCCCGCGCCCTTGATCAGCCGGTGCTGCGAGATCGCCTCGAGGATCAGCAGCACCAGCGGCAGGACCTCGATGAACGAGAACATCGTCCCGAGCGGCACCCACATGCTCGGCCCGCCGCCCCAGTAAAGGTGGTGCCCCGTTCCGAGCACGCCGCCCATGAAGATGAGGATCAGCTCGAGGTAGACCGAGCGCTCGGCGAGCTTGCGCGAGACGAGGCCGAGCGACATGAGAAGGTACGCGCTCATCGATACGGCGAAGAACTCGAACGACTGCTCGACCCACAGGTGCACCACCCACCAGCGCCAGAAGTCGGTGATGGTGAAGCTCTTCTCGATCCCCGTCAGCGGGATCATCCCGAAGACATAGAGCACCGCGACGTTGATCGTCGCCGCCCAGATCAGGTGCTCCAGCCGGATGCGCCCGCTCCAGAACTGCTTGGTCGCCTCGACCAGGGTGTCGCGGCTCGGCCACAAGGCGCGGAACATGAGCACGCTCCAGCTCAGCAGCGCGACGAAGAACAGGATCTGCCAGAAGCGGCCGAGCTGGATATACGACAGGCCCTGGTTGCCGAACCAGAACCAGCCCTTGTCGATCACCCCCTGGATGCCGAGGTAGTTGCCGACGAGAGCGGCCGCGACCACGAACAGCGAGACCCAGAACAACAGATCAACGAGGAACCCCTGCCCTTTCGCTTCGCGCCCGCCGGCGATCGCCGGGGCGATGAACAGGCCGCTGGCGATCCACCCGAGGCCGATCCAGATGATCGGCGCCTGAAGGTGGAAGCTGCGCAGGAAATTGAACGGCAGGATGTAGTTGAGCTGGATACCGTAGAAGTTCTCCCGCTCGTAATAGGAGTGGGCCATGATCGCGCCGGCGCCCTGCGAGGCGAGGAACACCAGCGCGACCACGATGAAGTACTTGCCGGTCTTCACCTGGCTGGGTGTCAGCGTCCGGTAGTGCGCGAGGCCGCGCTCCATCGGTGAGTCGTCGGGATGATCGAGATAGGCCCGATAGAGCCACAGCACGAAGCCCATCGCGAAGAACGTGAAGCAGAAGCTGATCCACGTCCACTGGAAGGTATTGGTGGTCGGCGTGTTGCCGACGCTCGGCTCGAACGGCCAGTTCTCGGTCCACGAGGTGTTCACCTTGTCGGGTCGCCGGGCGACGGTCGTGATCGCCGAATAGATGATGAAGTCGGCCGTCTGCTTGCGCAACGCGGCATCGAGGCTCTTGGCCGGAACCCAGCCCGCGGAAAGGTTCTGGGTGGCAAGCTTGGTGGTGAGCTCCGCCTCAAGCGCGCGAACGGCGTCGGCGACCGCG
>Ga0157373_10003284_pt1 | contig 12212 bp, 12 predicted proteins | sample C65metaG_FD_113460 | JGI IMG/M metagenome (GOLD analysis project Ga0157373, IMG submission 113460) | Corn rhizosphere microbial communities from Kellogg Biological Station, Michigan, USA - C6-5 metaG | ecosystem: Host-associated > Plants > Roots > Rhizosphere > Soil | place: USA: Michigan...
CACAGCGCTTACATTGAACCTGCTTGCTGATACCCTGCACCGTAAGGTAGGGTTGATACATATGGAAATGCCTTCCACGGCAAAAACAATCTATAACGCGCCATCAGAACAGGTTTTAAGAGAGATGATGCTGCCAAGTGACAACTTTATTGCAGAGCAGCTGCTGCTGGTGTACGCCAACCAGTTCCAATCGCGCCTCAATGGAACTGACGCGATCAGGTACATCGAAGAAAAATATCTTGCAGGCCTGCCGGATAAACCCCGGTGGGTGGATGGCTCCGGGCTTTCCAGAATGGACTTGTTTACACCGAGAGATATTGTGACGCTGCTCAAAATGATTGATCAGCACATCAATAACAGGGAAAAGCTGTTCAGCCTCCTGCCGGCAGGAGGAAAAACCGGCACGCTGAAAAATGCCTATCCGGCAACAGATCAGCCATTTGTATATGGCAAAACAGGCTCGCTGTCCAATATCTATAACCAAAGCGGATACCTGCTCAGCAAAAAAGGGAGGACATTCAGTTTCTCCTTCATGAACAATAATTTTGTAACACCCGTAGCAGAGCTAAAGAAAGAAATGGCAAAAGTGATTACGTATATTCACGATACGTTCTGATCATTTTATTTTTTACTTTTGCCCGGATATGAAAAACGATGCTCAATCGATTTACACTTTACAATTTGGTCTGGTCTGTTTAAGTTCCTTTTTGTTTTCCTGCAGCTTTAACATGCTGATCCCTGAACTGCCGGCCTATCTGAGTGCAATGGGAGGGGCTTCGTACAAAGGACTGATTATCGCTTTATTTACACTCACTGCGGGCTTATCCAGGCCTTTTAGTGGTAAACTGACTGATACTATCGGCCGCGTGCCTGTAATGGCTGTAGGCTCTGTAGTTTGTTTTATATGCGGACTTCTCTATCCGGTGCTGACCACCGTAGCGGGATTTCTGTTCCTCCGGTTGATTCATGGCTTCTCTACCGGGTTTAAACCTACGGCTACTGCCGCTTATGTGGCCGACCTGGTTCCGGAAAGTAAATGGGGCGAAGCGATGGGGGTACATGGCATTTGTTTCAGCACAGGGCTTGCGATAGGTCCTGCCATCGGGAGTATGGTTACCGATCATTTTTCTATTAACGTGCTTTTTTACAGCTCATCCATATTTGCGTTGCTGTCGATACTGATTCTGGCGAATATGAAAGAATCATTAAAAAATAAACAAAGATTTAAAGCCGCCTTACTAAAAATCAATAAAACGGAGATCATAGATCGCAGGGCTATCCCGGCGGCAGTGATCACCTTGCTGAGTTATGTAAGCTATGGCGCGATTTTAACGGTTATTGGCGACTGGAGTAAATATCTCGGAACGAACAACAAAGGCTTATTTTTTGTAGTGTTCACGCTAACCTCCCTGCTCATCCGTTTTGTAGCGGGTAAGGCCTCAGATCAATATGGAAGGGTACTTATCCTCAAAGTATCCCTGGGGATGCTGGCAGTATCACTGGTATGGATAGGAATATCAACATCGTCTTTCTCACTGATGTGCGCTTCAGCCCTGTATGGCGTAGCCACGGGAATGCTGTCTCCTGCGGTAAGCGCATGGACCATTGATCTCAGTGATCCGGCACACCGTGGAAAAGCTGTAGCCACCATGTATATTGCTCTTGAAGCAGGGATTGGAATGGGCGCATTGCTGGCCGGCTGGCTGTTTATCGATGATATTTCCACTATCCCAACCACATTCTACCTTTGTACGGGTATTACCCTCATGGCATTAGTTTACCTGCAGTTTGTCTGGAAACCGAAGGTTGTTGTTCCTGAAGTATAGTTTCTATTGATTGGCTACAACCAGCAGTTCAATATCCTTGAAAGGCAGGTTAAACATATTTGCAAGCGTTTTGCTGGTGAGGTGCCCCTGGTAAATGTAGAGCGCTTCCCTGATTCCGGGTCTGTTCCAGACCACATTCATCAGTCCCCCCATATCACCTATATCCACCAGGATTGGGGTGAAGATGTTGGTCAGCGCATAAGAAGCTGTCCGGGGTACCCTGGAGGCAATATTAGGAACACAATAGTGGATCACATCATGTTTCCTGAAAACAGGATCCTTGTGATTGGTGACTTCAGAGGTTTCAAAACAGCCACCCTGATCGATGCTGACATCAATCACCACAGAATCCGGTTTCATACGGGCTACGGTTTCTTCCATGATGATACAGGGGCTGCGGCCATGCGTTGCCCTGATGGCACCAATGACCACATCACAGGTAGTAACAGCCTTACCAAGCACTATAGGCTGCATCACAGAGGTGAAAACACGGCTTCCAAGGTTATTCTGTAAGCGGCGTAAACGGTATATCGAGCTGTCAAAGACTTTTACTTCTGCACCGAGCGACAAGGCTGTTCTGGCAGCATATTCGCCCACAGTGCCTGCGCCAAGGATCACAATTTCAGTAGGCGGAACACCGGTGAAACCACCCAGCATAAGACCCTTGCCACCGGTCACGCTGCTGAGATATTCTGCAGCAATAAAGATGGAAGTAGCGCCTACAATCTCGCTCATCGCACGTACCACACTCAGGATATTTCCTTCATCACGTAAATGTTCAAAGCACAGGGCGTTAATCTTTTTATCCATCAGCGCTTTCAGGTAGCTTTCTTTGAGGGCACCCATCTGAAGGGCTGAGATCAGCGTCTGACCTTTGTGCATCAACTCGATCTCCTCAACGGTTGGAGGGGCTATTTTTACAATGATATCGGCATCAAAAACATCCTTTTTATTGAAAGTGATAATGGCGCCCTGCTCACTGTAATCATTGTCAGAGAAATTGGCACCTGTACCGGCACCGCTCTCCAGTAATACCTTATGGCCATTGTTAACCAGCAATGCAACTGACAAAGGGGTAAGGGCAATCCTGTTCTCCTGGAATGAAATCTCTTTGGGAATACCAATATAAAGACTGTTGCTTTTCTGTTTGAGTTCTGACAGTGTTTCTTTTGGCTGTAGTAAACCTTTCTGAGCAATTGAGGCCATTTCTTCCCGTAATCCTGTAGCCATTATATAGCGTTTATTTGAATGAAATTAAGAAAAATAAGATGAAAATCAAGCATCTAACGGTAATTTTTACTAAACGTAAATGCTCTTTTATCGGGAGATAAAACCTGTATTCCTACTTTGATGTAGTGCTCCGGCAGTATCTCTTCTACACGTTCTGGCCATTCTATCAGGCAGATATGCCCGGAATAAAAATATTCTTCATAACCGATATCGTATGCTTCGCGGATATCGCGGATTCTGTAAAAATCAAAATGGTAAATGGCAGAACTGCCTGCGGCATATTCGTTGACCAGAGAAAAGGTTGGACTGCTCACTACATCTTCTACACCCAAATGTTTACAAAGGGCTTTGATAAATGTGGTTTTTCCCGCGCCCATTTCTCCTTCAAAAATAAACACCTTTTCCTCTTCAGCGAAATTAAACAGCGCTTCGGCTACGCTGCTTAATTCGGTAAGACTATTAACTTCAAGATTCATTTATGCCTTTACTAACGTGAACTATAGGTAGCTACGGGAATGATCATCTCCTCGAGAGAGATACCGCCATGCTGGAAGGTTTCGTTATAATAGTTTACAAACTGGTTGTAGTTGTTCTGGTAAACAAAATAACGGTCTTCCTTGGCAAAGATATAATTTGAACTGATATTGATCTTCGGCAATTGCGCTTCATGAGGGTTTTTAATCAGAAATACCTCTTTGGCATTGTAATTCAGGTTTCTGCCTTGTTTATAGCGCAGGTTGGTATTCGTATTTCTGTCGCCAATCACCTTGCTCGGATGTTTTACACGGATAGTTCCGTGGTCAGTGGTGATGACAATTTTCACCTGTTTCTGCGAGAGTTTTTTCAGTAATTCCAGTAAAGGAGAGTGCTCAAACCAGGACAAGGTTAACGACCGGTAGGCGGCATCATCATTTGCCAGCTCCCTGATCATCGCCATATCGGTACGGGCATGGGAGAGCATGTCTACAAAGTTGTAGACGATGGCATTAAATTCATTCTGCATCAGGTTATTTACCTGCTCTGTAAGCGCCTTACCATCATCATAGGTCAGGATTTTATGGTAGCTGAATTTGCAGTCCTTGCGTACACTGCGTTTGATCTGATCGGCCAGGAATGCTTCTTCATGCATGTTCTTTCCGCCCTCATCATCATCATTCTGCCACAGTGAGGGGAAACGTTTTTCCATCTCCAGAGGCATCAGACCCGAGAAAATCGAGTTTCTTGCATATTGTGTTGCCGTAGGCAGGATGCTGGAATAGATATCTTCGTCATCCAGTCTGAAGTGTTCTGTAATCAGCGGGTTGATGATCTTCCACTGGTCGTACCGCAGGTTATCAATCAGGATAAAAAACACCGGCGTAGTAGAGTTGATCAGCGGGAATGCTTTTTTACGGAGCAGCTCATTTGACAACAATGGCGCCTGTCCCTTGCCGTTTACCCATCCGAGGTAGTGATCTTCAATAAATCTGGAAAACTGGGTATTGGCTTCTGACTTCTGCATGGTCAGAATCTCATGCATCTGCGGATCATCCAGCTTCTCCAGTTCAAGTTCCCAGAATACTAATTTTTTGTATACATCTACCCATTCTTCGTAGCTGAGTTTATCGTTCAGCGTCATTCCCAACCGTCTGAAATCCTGCTGGTAGGCCATGGATGTTTTGGCGCTGATCAGTCTTTTGTTATCGATGATTTTCTTGATCGTCAGCAGTACCTGCTTAGGGTTCACCGGCTTTATCAGGTAATCGTCAATTTTTGACCCGATTGCGTCTTCCATCAGGTTTTCCTCTTCGCTTTTGGTAATTAGTACAACCGGGACATCATTTTTGATATTTTTGATGGCAGAAAGCGTTTCAAGCCCGCTCATGCCAGGCATATTTTCATCCAGAAATACAAGATCGAAATGCTCTTTCCCAAAGGCTTCAAGCGCATCATTACCATTGGTAAATGTTGTTACGTGATATCCTTTTTCGTTTAAGAGTAGTATATGTGGTTTGAGAAGGTTAATTTCATCGTCGGCCCAGAGAATCTTGGTTTCCTGCATTATTGTATGTATAAGGTGTAAATAATTCTTTAAAAAGAGAGATCTCTTTCTTAAGTACGGATAAAAATAGCAATTTTTGTACCGTATAATTTATTTTCGAAAGATTGAACAAAAAGAAAATCATAAATGACCCGGTTTACGGATTCATCAATATACCCTCTGAACTGGTCTTTGATCTGATCTCGCATCCCTTTTTCCAGCGTCTGCGTTATATCAAGCAACTGGGGATGACACATCTGGTTTATCCGGGGGCTTTGCATACCCGTTTTCACCACGCCCTGGGGGCCATGCACCTGATGAGCCTGGCGATTGAGGTGCTGCGGGGCAAGGGTCAGGAAATCTCCAGAACAGAAGAGGAGGCTGCTACCATAGCCATATTACTGCATGATATCGGGCATGGCCCATTTTCACATGCATTAGAGCATTCATTGGTAAAAGGCATCCATCATGAAGATATTTCCATGCTGATGATGGAAAAATTGAATCATGAATTTCAGGGCCGCCTGAGCACGGCGATAGAAGTGTTTACCGGTAAATATCCTAAGAAATTCCTGCAGCAGCTGATATCCAGTCAGCTGGATCTGGACAGGATGGACTACCTGAACCGGGACAGTTTTTTCACCGGTGTTAGTGAAGGGGTGATTAGTTTTGACCGGATCATCAAAATGTTTAACGTGGCTGATGACCATCTGGTGATTGAAGAAAAGGGGATTTATTCTATTGAGAAGTTTTTGGTGGCCCGCCGGCTGATGTACTGGCAGGTGTATCTGCACAAAACCGTGATTGCTGGGGAGCAGCTGCTGGTAAAGATCCTGAAGAGGGCGAAAGATCTGGCGGAGAAGGGCGAGGAGTTATTTGCAACGCCTGCTTTGCAGCATTTTTTGAAAAACGATGTGAAAAAAACAGGCTTTCTGGAAGAGGATATCCATTTACTGCAGTTTTCGCGGCTGGATGACCAGGATATATTTGCTTCTGTTAAGGTATGGCGGGATCACCCTGACAGGGTGCTTTCGCTTTTGTGTACCATGCTGGTGAACCGGACGCTGCTGAAGACAGAGATCAGTAACAGTAGTCCTGATGTTAACCGGATGCAGATTATCAAAGATAACACAGAAATCAGCCTGAATATTAACCAGGACGAAGTTTCTTACTTTGTTTTTACTGATGTGATCAGCAACCGTGCCTACAATACAGGTGAAGGAAACAGTACAATTAATATTTTAATGAAAAATAATGAAACCATAGATATTGCCAAAGCCTCGGATTTATCTAACCTGGAATCATTGGATAAGACTGTTACCAAACATATACTATGCTATCCACGAATAATTTAGCATTTTTTAACAAAATAATTTGATAATAATCCCGTTTTTAGTTTCCGATAAGACGCGCTCTAAAAAAATTAGGGTGTGGGGATTATTTGTTCATATCAATTTAACATTTAACTTTGTAGAATGCAATTTACTGCCAAGCAGATAAGCGACTTTTTAAGCGGGACGATTGAAGGGGATGAAAACATTACAGTTTCAGAGCTTTCAAAAATAGAGGATGGTAAAAAAGGTGCCTTATGTTTTCTATCGAACCGTAAGTACGAACATTATATATATTCAACTCAAGCCTCTGTTGTGATCGTTGGTCAGGACTTTTTCCCTGCTCAGCCTGTCAGCTGTACCCTGGTGAAAGTTAAAGATCCATATAGTGCTTTTTCTGTTTTGCTCGAAAAATATAATGAAGCGTATAATGCTTCAATGGTAAAATCAGGTATTGAAGAGCCTTCTTTTATACATCCATCTGCAAAGATTGGTAAAAACGTTTTTATCGGGGCGTTCTCCTATATCTCTGAAAATGTGGAGATTGGTGATGACACAAAGATCTCACAGCAGGTTTTTGTGGGCACAGACACCAAAATCGGTTCAGCAAATACGATTCATCCGGGTGTGAAAATTTACAACAGGTCTGTAATTGGCGACCGTGTAGTGATCCATTCCAATACTGTGATTGGCAGTGATGGTTTTGGCTTTGCACCACAACCTGACGGTAGCTATTCCAAAATCGCACAGATTGGAAATGTGGTCATTGAAGACGATGTCGAAATTGGTGCAAATACGGCTATTGATAGGGCTACAATGGGATCTACCTTTATCAGAAAAGGCGTGAAACTGGATAACCTGATCCAGATTGCGCATAATGTAGAGGTAGGTGAAAATACGGTTGTTGCTGCTCAGGCCGGCATCTCAGGCAGTAGTAAAGTAGGCCAGAAATCAGTTGTAGGTGGTCAGGTGGGTATCGCAGGACATTTATCCCTTGCAAATGGTACCCAGATTGGTGCCCAGGCCGGAATTAATTTCAGCATTGCTCAGGAAAATAAGCAATGGCACGGTACTCCCGCACAGCCATTGAGAGACTGGATGCGTGCTTCAGTGCTTTTTAAGCAACTTCCGAACATAGAAAAACGTATATCAAAAATAGAGGCCGAATTAAAAAGCGATTCCGAACACAGCATAGTTAGTACCACACACAACAATAATGAACGTTAAACAAAAAACTATAAAAAGCGAAGTTTCTGTACAGGGGGTAGGTCTGCATACAGGAGCGAATGTTACCTTAACTTTTTGTCCTGCGCCTGAAAACCACGGTTTCAAATTTCAGAGGATCGATCTTCCGGGACAGCCAATTGTGGATGCCGACTGTGACAATGTTACGGACACGGCCAGAGGTACAACAATTTCGCAAAACGGTGCAAGTATCAGTACTGTGGAACACGTAATGGCTTCTCTTGTAGGGATGGATCTGGACAATATCCTGATGAAACTGGATGGTCCTGAGACACCTATCATGGACGGAAGTGCAATTTTATTTGTTGAGGCACTTGAAAGTGCAGGTGTGGTTCAGCAGGAAGTTGACCGTGAATACTTCCAGATTCCGCATAATATCATCTATACTGAACCGGACAGAAAGGTAGAGATTGTAGCTATGCCACTGGAGGACTACAGGTTCACCTGTATGATCGACTATAATTCTCCGGTACTGGGTAGTCAGCATGCCGTAATATCCAGCATTGCTGAGTTTAAAGGAGAGATCTCCTCCTGCCGTACCTTTTGCTTTTTGCACGAACTGGAATACCAGCTGCAGAACAATCTCATCAAAGGTGGCGATCTGAACAATGCGATTGTTATCGTAGATAAAGAAGTGACCAAGGATGAACTTGACCACCTGGCCAAGATCTTCAACCGCGAGAAAATTGATGTAGCACCTCAGGGTATCCTGAACAATATGGAGCTGCGCTACCAGAATGAGCCGGCAAGACACAAATTGCTGGACATGATCGGTGACCTGGCTTTAGTGGGTATGCACCTTAAAGGTCATATCATGGCGGCGCGTCCGGGGCATGCGGCAAACGTTGCCTTCGCTAAAAAGATCAAGGCAGCGATTAAAAAAGAAAAAAATAAGAAGGTTCAGAAAGTATATGATCCATCTGTGAAACCGCTTTATGATGTGGTGCAGATCATGGATATCCTGCCACACAGACAGCCCTTCCTGTTTATTGATAAGATCCTGGAATTATCAAAAACGCACGTTGTAGGTGTAAAAAATGTGACCATGAATGAGGAGTTCTTCAAAGGTCATTTCCCTGGCGCCCCGGTGTTTCCGGGAGTGATACAAATTGAGGCTATGGCTCAAACAGGAGGAATACTGGTGCTGAGCACCGTTCCGGACCCAAGAAATTATCTGACATATTTCCTGAAGATCGATAAAGTGAGATTCAGGGCGCAGGTTTTACCTGGTGATACGATTGTTTTCAGATGCGATCTGATGGAACCGATCCGCAGAGGCATTGCACAGATGAAAGGTGTGGGCATGGTAGGAGACAAAATTGTTGTGGAAGCAGAGATGATGGCACAAATTTCAAAAGTAAAAGAAAGCGAACGCGTATCATGATACAACCTTTAGCATATATACATCCGGACGCTAAAATTGGCGAAAATGTAATTATTGAGCCTTTTTCAGTCATTCACAAAGACGTAGTCATTGGTGACGGTACATGGATCGCATCTAATGTTGTCATCATGGACGGCGCCAGGATAGGAAAAAATTGTAAAATCTTCCCGGGTTCAGTGATTTCCGGTGTCCCTCAGGACCTGAAATTCGCCGGAGAAGTTACTACTGCAGAAATTGGTGACAATACGACCATCAGGGAGTGTGTAACCATCAACAGGGGTACCAAGGATAAATGGAAAACTGTGATCGGCAGCAATTGCCTGATCCAGGCGTATTCACATATTGCACATGATTGTGAAGTGGGCGACCACTGTATCTTTTCAAACAGTACTACACTGGCGGGCCATATTACTATTGGCAGTCATGTTGTTCTGGCAGGCCTGGTAGCTATTCACCAGTTTGTAAAAGTGGGTTCACATGCTTTTGTGACTGGTGGTTCACTGGTACGTAAAGATGTTCCTCCTTACGTTAAAGCGGCAAGGGAACCACTTTCCTATGCTGGTATTAACTCTGTGGGATTAAGACGCCGTGGGTTCTCTTCAGAGAAAATCAACGAAATCCAGGAAATCTACAGGGTGCTTTTTGTGAAACACAATAACGTAACGAAGGCCCTTGATAAAATAGAGGCCGAATTTGCACCTACGGAAATCCGCGATGAGATCGTTGACTTCATCCGCAACTCTAACCGCGGTGTAATGAAAGGTTTTGGTACAGTAAGCTAATCATCATTGATGACGATCGATTTACAGGATGCCGGCAGAAGATTTAACCAGGAGTGGATTTTCAGAAATTTCAGCTACCAGTTTAATTCTGCCGGCAAATATGCCATACTCGGGCCAAACGGCTCAGGTAAATCGACGCTCTTAAGTGTAATCTTAGGCAGTTTGGCGCCTTCTGAGGGAAGTATCACCTATAGCGACGGAAATATCATCCCGGTAGAAAAAATCTATACACAGCTCAGCTTTGCCGCCCCCTATCTTGATCTGGTAGAGGAGTTCAGTCTGCAGGAAACTATAGAATTTCATTTTAAATTCAAGAGTTACTACCCGGGTCTGTCTGCTGCGGGTGTCCTGGATCTGCTGGGGCTGGCTAAATCTCAGGATAAACCTCTGAAATACTTTTCTTCAGGGATGAAACAGCGTACCAAGCTTGCGCTCGCCTGCTGCACGGATGCGCCGCTGCTCCTGCTGGACGAGCCAACTTCTAACCTGGATATGCAGGGAATAGGCTGGTATCATGACTTGATCAGGGATTTTACCGCAGATAAGCTGGTTTTGGTGGGCTCCAACCAGGAAACCGAGTACACCTTTTGCGAAAATTTGATAAGTATAACGGATTATAAGGATTAATATTATGCCGGGACTTCCCGGAATTGTCATCTATTCGTCTGAAAATCAATTTATAAATAAATTTTAAAATAAGTATTGCAGGATTCATAAATTGTTTTTACCTTTGCGGCACGAAATGGCGCTGAGATTAAAAGCAACAATTTCAAATAAAATGGCAAAAGCATCAGAAGTAAAAACCGGTAATATCCTTCGTTTCAACGGTGAGTTGACGCAGGTAGAAGAGTTTCTTCACCGTACTCCTGGTAACTTAAGGGCTTTCTACCAGGCCAAAATGCGGCATGTTAAAACCGGGAAGCTGGTGGAATACAGGTTCCGTACTGACGAGGAGGTAACAATTTGTCGCGTAGAAACCAACGACTACCAATATTTGTACGAGGATGGAGATTTCCTTGTTGTAATGGATGTCACTTCTTTTGATCAGTACAACGTTCCTAAAACATTGTTTGGGGAGGCTGTAAAGTTTCTGAAAGAAGGAATGAACGTAATTATCTCATTCGAAAGTGAAGAACCTATTGTAGCGTCAATGCCACAGAGTGTCGAGCTGGAGATCACTTATACGGAGCCTGCTGTTAAAGGCGACACTTCTACCAGTGCACAGAAATATGCAACAGTAGAAACCGGGGTGGAGATCAGGGTGCCAATGTTCATCAACCAGGGCGATAAAGTGAAGGTTGATACACGTACCGGTGATTACATAGAAAGAGTAAAATAAGAATTTTTCATAGTTTAGTTTTAGGTTTAGGTTGATTTTGGCTTCGGAGTGGTTCCCGAAGCCTTATTTTTTTGTACCTTGTTGTCATGACTAAAGCGGAAATCAGAAAACAGGAGACAGCCCGCAGAAAAGCTTTGAGCTTTGAGCAGGTCATCTACCTCAGCGAAAAGTTACTCTTACAATTTACCCGACTCAACTTTAAGGATGTCAATACCATACATCTTTTCCTGCCAATTGAAGAGAAAAATGAACCAGATACCTTTCTCTTTATCAAATGGCTGAAGGCGAATTTCCCTGCCATAAAAATTATCGTTCCCAAAGCCGATTTCAGGACTTCCTTACTGACACATCATCCCTACCAGGGAGAGGAGGAGCTGCAAAAGAGTTTATTTAATATTCTTGAACCGGTGCTGGATGAGCAATACACCGGCAAGATTGATATGGTGCTGGTGCCCTTACTTGCATTTGACAGCAGGGGTTACCGGGTAGGCTATGGTAAGGGCTTTTATGACAGGTTTATGGAAGGGTTGGATGCCCTGAAAGTTGGTATATCCCTTTTTGAAAACGTGGATATCATTGCTGATACCCACGAAAATGATGTAAAGCTCGACCTCTGTCTGAGCCCTGACAAGATCTACGACTTCAGCGTTTAAGCCTCAATTTCGAGCAGCACAGGGCAGTGATCAGAATGCACTGCATCCGGCAGGATGGTTACGTTTTGCAGACGGTGCAGCATCGGTACTGTAGCCAGGTGATAATCGATACGCCAGCCCAGGTTCTTGCCTCTTGACCCGGCCCTGAAACTCCACCAGGTGTAATGATGCGGGTCTTTATTAAAATGCCTGAAGGTATCTATAAAGCCGCTGTCAAGGAAAAGCTGCATCCATTCTCTTTCCTGCGGAAGGAAACCTGATGAATTTGCATTTGATTTTGGGTTATGGATATCAATCGCTGTATGACAGATATTGTAATCTCCTGAAATGATCAGGTTGGGTGTATTTACTCTGAGTTTTTTGATATAGCCCTCAAAGAACTCCATAAATTCATATTTTTTA
>Ga0157373_10003285_pt1 | contig 12210 bp, 10 predicted proteins | sample C65metaG_FD_113460 | JGI IMG/M metagenome (GOLD analysis project Ga0157373, IMG submission 113460) | Corn rhizosphere microbial communities from Kellogg Biological Station, Michigan, USA - C6-5 metaG | ecosystem: Host-associated > Plants > Roots > Rhizosphere > Soil | place: USA: Michigan...
GACCGGATCAGGCTGCCGGGATCTGTTGTGCTTTGCTTTATCAGCAGGCCACGCGCGCATCGACTCTCGGCTTTGCTGGTGAAAAACGCTGCGCAATAAGAAATCGCTGGTAGCAACAGGGCTTTATACGAATTGCGCTTTATGCCTATCGACGAAAGTTTCACCCTTACGTATGATGGCGCCAATTTTTCCACTGAGTCTTTTAACATGATTAGTTTAATCGCCGCATTGGCCGCCGACCGTGTGATTGGTATGGAAAACGCCATGCCGTGGAACCTGCCCGCTGATTTAGCCTGGTTCAAACGCAATACGCTGAACAAACCGGTGATCATGGGACGCCTGACCTGGGAATCCATTGGTCGCCCGCTGCCGGGCCGCCTGAATATCGTGGTGAGCAGCCAGCCCGGTCACGCTGAAGGCGTCACCTGGGTCAGCTCGCTGGACGAGGCGATCGCCGCCGCTGGCGAGGCTGAAGAGATCATGATCATTGGCGGCGGACGCATTTATGAGCAGATGCTGCCGAAAGCCGATCGTCTTTATCTGACCCATATTGATGCGGAAATTGTCGGTGATACGCAATTCCCGGATTATGAGCCTGATGAATGGCACTCCACCTTCAGTGAATTTCATGATGCGGATGCGCAGAATTCTCACAGCTACTGTTTTGAGATCCTCGAGCGGCGTCGTTAATTTTCACATTTTGTAGTATCTCTACATGCTTTTAACATTTCTGTCATAATCCGCCGTTAGCATTGCTTCCATTCAGCACTCCCCAACCAGGAAGCAATGCACGATGACCGATAAAATCCCCCACCTTGATGCCGAACGCCTGCGCAATCCCAAACGCCGTCAGCTGTTAGCCGCCACCGGCGCCGTTGGCCTGACCGGTTTTCTTTCTGGCGCCACCTTGTCGGGTAGCGCGCAGGCTGCTGATGTTAGCGGCGCACCGCAAAACAGCAAGCTGCTGGGCTTTACCGGCATCCCTGCCTCAACCGCCGATGCAATGGTGGTAGCCAAAGGCTATCGCGCTGAAGTGCTGATTTCCTGGGGTGAACCGCTGGTGGACGGCGCACCGGCGTTTGATCCAGAGGGCAAAAACAGCGCAGCCGATCAGGAAAAACAGTTTGGCGATAATAACGATGGCATGAGCTTTTTTCCGATCGACGAACATCGCGGCCTGTTGGCGATCAACAATGAATATGTCAATGAGCAGTACCTGTTCGCTCACGGCGGCAAAAAGGCCACCAGCCTTGAGGACGTGCGTAAATCACAGGCGGCCCACGGCGTTTCAGTTGTAGAGATTGCACGCCAGGCTGACAATCGCTGGCAGGTTGTGCGTCCATCCCGCTATAACCGCCGCATTACCGCCAATACCGAGATGCGTTTCTCCGGTCCGGCAGCGGGCGACAAGGCGTTGCAGACCGCTGCCGATCCCGCAGGCATGAAGGTATTTGGCACCTTTGGCAACTGCGCTAACGGCAAGACGCCGTGGGGCACTTATCTGACCTGCGAAGAGAACTACGACACCTACTTCGGTACCAAACAGGCAGACTTCAAGATTACGCCGCAGCAAAAACGCTACACCCTTGAGCCCAACGAGCCGGAACGCAACTGGTCCGATTTTGATGAGCGCTTTGACGTTGCCAAAAATCCCAATGAGTTTAATCGCCACGGCTGGATCGTCGAGATCGATCCGATGGATCCGCATTCTGTGCCGGTGAAGCGCACCGCATTAGGCCGCTTCAAACATGAAAACGCAGCGGTCACCGTGGCTAAAAGCGGTGAGCTGGTTGTGTACATGGGCGATGACGAACGCGGCGAATATATCTATAAATTCGTGTCGCACGGTAAGGTCGATAACGCTAACCCCGCCGCCAACAAAACCTTGCTGGATGAAGGCACGCTCTATGTCGCGGAGTTTGTCGGTGACCACAGCGGCACGCCACTGAAAGGCACCGGCCGCTGGCTGCCGCTGGTGCACGGTCAGCAGGGTTTGACCGCAGAGAATGGCTTTGCCAGCCAGGCAGATGTATTAATCAACGCCCGTGCCGCCGCCGATCGGGTCAATGCGACCCGTATGGATCGTCCGGAGTGGATCGCAGTGAATCCACACGATGGTCGCGCTTATTGCACACTGACCAACAACAGCAAACGCGGTGATGAAGGCATGCCAGTCAATGCCGCTAATCCACGGCCAAAAAACATCTACGGCCAGATTATTCGCTGGGATGAAAAAGGCGATGCCACGGCGAAAGCCTTTAGCTGGGATATTTTTGCGCTCTGTGGCAATCCGATTGCGCATCCGGAGGGTATTTATCGCGGTACACCCAATATCACCGCTGAAAATACCTTCAACAGCCCGGATGGCCTCGGCTTTGACCGTGATGGTCGCCTGTGGATTCTGACCGACGGTAAATACAGCAATAAAGGGGATTTTGAGGGGCAGGGCAACAATCAGATGCTCACCGGCGATCCGCAGACCGGTGAGATTCGACGCTTTATGGTGGGACCAAAATCCTGCGAGCTGACCGGCATCGCCTTTACGCCAGACTACAAAACGCTGTTTGTTAACGTGCAGCATCCGGGTGAAGAGGGCGATTCACATTTCCCGAATAACAGTCCGCGTCCGCGCTCGTCAGTGATTATGGTAACGCGTGAAGATGGCGGCGTAATCGGCGCGTGAAGCAAAAAGAATGCGCCCAGGCGCATTCTTTTGTTTATTCGTCCAGCGGCCGTTCGCGGTTGGACGGCTGCGCAAACCAGCTCTGATCGTCCCAGCGTAACATCGTCAGCACGCCGCCCCAACAGCAGCCGGTATCAAGGCCAATCACGCCCGGTGGCGTCCCTTTGCCTTCCAGTGAAGCCCAGTGGCCAAAGACAATGGTATAGTCGCGTGCGACCGGCCCTTCAATGGCGAACCATGGCTTCAGCGGCGGTGGTGCGGATTCCGGCGTCTCTTTACTGATCATATCCAGCTGGCCGTTTGGAAAGCAGTAACGCATGCGTGTGAGTGCGTTGGTGCTGAAACGTAACCGTGACAAACCGGTGAGTTCTGGCGTCCAGTTATTCGGCATATCGCCATACATCGCATCAAGAAACAGCGGATAGCTGTCACTCGACAGCACCGCTTCCACTTCACGTGCACAGACTTTAGCCGTTTCCAGATCCCACTGCGGTGTAATGCCAGCGTGCGCCATCACCAGCTTTTTCTCTTCGTCTACCTGCAGCAACGGCTGGCGACGTAACCAGTTGATAAGCTCATCGGCATCCTCTGCTTCCAGCAGCGGCGTCAGGCGATCCTTGGGTTTATTGCGGCTGATACCAGCGTAGACCGCCAGCAGATGCAGATCGTGATTACCAAGCACCAGCCTCACGGCATCGCCCAGGGAACGCACATAGCGTAGCACCTCCAGCGAACCCGGGCCGCGAGCGACCAGATCGCCGGTCAGCCACAACGTATCCTGAGTGGGATCAAAAGCCACCTGGGCCAGCAGCGACTGCAGTTCATCGTAGCAACCATGAACGTCGCCAATAAGATAGGTACTCATTAATGTCTACCTGAGGAATAAACCCTCGCACGAAGCAGCTCCGCGCGAGGGTTGTCAATGGACATGCGAGGGCACGGCGAGGCGAAAAACAGGGATCTCCACCTGAAAGCTTTCACCTTCATTGTCGACCATGACGTAATGGCCCTGCATAGTACCGAGCGGCGTTTCCAGCACGGCGCCGCTGGTGTACTGGAACTCGTCGCCGGGTTCAATGTACGGCTGCTCGCCAACCACGCCTTCACCTTCAACTTCGGACGCTTCGCCATTGCCGTTGGTGATCAGCCAGTAGCGGCCGATCAGCTGAACCGTATTACGCCCCAGATTGCGCACGGTGATGGTATAGGCAAACACATAACGCTCATCTTCAGGCGAAGAGTGAGTGGCAATGTAAACGCTTTGTACCTGAACACAAACCCGGGGCGAATCGTTCATGATTTAGCTCTCTTGCGGCTGCTCTGGATGCGTACTTAACCAGTTAGCCAGCTGACAATATTGCGCAACGGAAATATTCTCCGCACGCAGCGTGGCATCAATGCCCATCTCTGCCAGCACTTCAGCGCTGAACAGGTGACCCAAACTGTTGCGTAAGGTTTTACGGCGTTTACCGAACGCTTCTGTGGTGATGCGGCTCAATACGCGCACATCACTTACTGACGGACGTTGATCGCTGGTGTGAGGCACCAGGCGTACCACCGCCGAATCCACTTTCGGTGCCGGCGTAAAGGACTCTGGCGGCACTTCCAGTACCGGGATCACGTTGCAATAATATTGCGCCATAACCGTGAGTCGACCATAGGCTTTGCTGCCCGGTCCGGCAACCAGTCGGTTAACCACCTCTTTCTGCAGCATAAAGTGCATATCTTTGATCGCATCAGTATAGCTGAAAAGATGGAACATCAACGGCGTCGAGATGTTGTAGGGCAGGTTACCAAACACGCGCAACGGCTGACCGCGCTCGGCGGCCAGCTCGGCAAAGTTGAACGTCATGGCATCCTGCTGATAAATGGTCAGCTTTGGACCGAGGAACGGATGAGTTTGTAGCCGTGCGGCTAAATCCCGATCCAGTTCAATCACCGTCAGGGCATCAAGGCGTTCGGCGACCGGCTCGGTTAAGGCACCCAGACCCGGGCCGATTTCAATCAGCGCCTCATGCTTCTGAGGATGAATGGCGGAGACGATGCTGTCGATGATGTAGGAATCGTTCAGGAAGTTCTGTCCAAAACGTTTGCGGGCGAAGTGGCCCTGGTGGACGCGATTATTCATTACTGCTCTTAATCATGGTGATGGCGAGGTTAAGCGCCGTAATAAAGCTGCCCGCATCTGCTGTGCCACGGCCCGCCAGTTCCAGCGCGGTGCCGTGATCGACAGAAGTACGGATAAATGGCAGGCCAAGCGTGATGTTCACGGCGCGGCCAAAGCCCTGATATTTCAGCACCGGCAAACCCTGGTCGTGATACATCGCCAGAACCGCATCGGCATGCTGTAAATATTTTTGCTGGAACAGCGTATCGGCCGGTAACGGGCCGGTCAGCTGTATGCCCTGCGCACGTAATTCATCGAGCGCAGGCGTAATAACATCAATCTCTTCCCGACCCATATGTCCGCCTTCTCCGGCATGAGGATTCAAACCACAGACAAAAATATGGGGGCGGGCAATAGCAAATTTCTGCTGCAAATCCTGATGCAAAATCGAGATGACTTCATGCAGGCCGTCACGCGTAATGGCGGCGGAGACATCCTTGAGCGGCAGGTGCGTGGTTGCCAGAGCAACGCGCAGTTCTTCGGTTGCCAGCATCATCACGACCCGTTCGCAACCGGCACGCTCGGCAAAAAATTCAGTATGACCAGTAAAAGCGATGCCGCCGTCATTGATGACGCCTTTGTGCACTGGACCGGTAATCAGCGCGGCAAATTCGCCGGCCAGACAGCCATCACAGGCGCGAGTCAGCGTCTCCAACACGTAAGCACCGTTGGCGACATCAAGATGGCCAGGCTGCACCTGTTGCGGCGCATTAATGGCCAGCAGCGTTAAGGTGCCAGCACGTTGCGGCGTCGCCGGACTGGCTGACTGATACGGCAGTAATTCCAGCGGCAGACCGAGCATGGCGGCGCGGTTGAGCAGGAGATCGGCATCGGCGCAGATGACCAGCTCAACCGGCCAGTCGCGCTGAGCCAGCGCGACACAGAGATCGGGACCAATCCCGGCAGGCTCGCCGGGAGTGATCACCACACGGTGGTTATTGAGCATTGTTGTCCAAAATTTTCACGTAGGCACTGGCGCGTTGTTCCTGCATCCAGGTTTGTGCTTCTTCGGCAAACTTGCGGTTAAACAGCAGGCGGTAAGCGCGCTCTTTCTGTGCCGCATCGGTTTTATCAACCTGACGGGTATCCATCAACTGAATCAAATGCCAGCCGAAAGAGGAGTGCACCGGCGCGCTGATCTGGCCTTTCTGCAAGCGCAGTAACGCGTCGCGGAAAGCAGGATCGAACACTTCAGGCGAGGTCCAGCCTAAATCGCCGCCCTGATTAGCTGAGCCAGGATCGTCAGAGAAGTTTTTCGCGGCCTGAACAAAGCTGGTCTTGCCGCTTTTAATATCAGCAGCAATTTCTTCGATCTTCGCACGCGCCTGGGCATCGGTCATGATCGGTGACGGCTTCAGTAAAATATGACGCGCGTGCACTTCGGTCACGGAGATGTTTTTGCTCTCGCCACGCAGATCGTTGACCTTCAGGATATGGAAGCCAACGCCGGAACGAATCGGGCCGACGATGTCGCCTTTTTTCGCTGAGCTAACAGCCTGCGCAAAAATGGTTGGCAGCTCTTCAATTTTGCCCCAGCCCATATTGCCGCCTTTCAGCGCCTGTGGATCGGCTGAGTAAGTGACCGCCAGCTTGCCAAAATCGGCTCCGCCCTTGATCTCACCAACCAGCTGCTTCGCCAGCGCTTCCTGATCGTCAACCTGCTGTTGCGTCGGGTTTTCCGACAGCGGCAGCAGAATGTGGCTCAGGTTCAGCTCGGTACCCTGACTGTTCTGTGCGGCAACCTGCTTAGCCAGCGTGTCCACTTCCTGCGGCAGAATGGTGACACGACGACGCACTTCGTTGTTACGCACTTCGGCAATCTGCATTTCTTTACGGATCTGGGCACGATAGGTTTGGTAGTTCGCACCATCGTAAGCCAGGCGGCTACGCAGCTGATCCAGCGACATGCGGTTTTGTGCCGCAATGTTTTGAATCGCCTGATCGAGCTGTTCGTCGGTAACCTGCACGCCCATTTTTTGCCCCATCTGCAGGATAATATTATCCATGATCTGGCGCTCCAAAATCTGATGACGCAGCGTGCGATCGTCAGGTAACTGTTGTCCTGCCTGCTGTGCCTGAGCTTTCACCGATTGCATCATGCCATCGACATCGCTTTCCAGCACCACACCGTTGTTTACTACAGCGGCAACTTTATCAACCATTTGCGGGGCTGCGAACGCGGTGTTAGCCGTCAGTGCCACACCAAGAATCAGCATTCTCCAGTTCTTCATACTTTTTCCATTCTTTTTTCCGCACAGCGGGATTGCATGTCAAATATCACAACATCAGAAAGCGCGCTGGTAAGGCAAGATTCCCTGACGCAGCATCTGGTTGGTGCCCAGTCCATAGTTGGAACTCAGACCACGTAACTCAATGTTGAACGAGATTTGGTTGTCATATTTACTGTTGTTGTTTTCCCAACCGTTAATTTTGCGCTCGTATCCCAGGCGGATCGCGTAACAGCATGAGCTGTACTGCAAGCCAACCAGCTGATCGGCCGGTTTGGATGCCTTGGTATCGTAGTAATAGGCACCGACAACGGACCAGGCATCAGCAATTGGCCAGCTGGCGGTTGCGCCTACCTGCGAAATGCCATCTTTGTAAATCGGGTTAGACGAAATATCCTGATCTAACGCCGTGGCCACATAGTCCGGGCTGCTGTAGCGATAGCTCAGCTGCATCATACGATCGGCATCACGGCGATATTCCAGAATCGCATTACCCTGAGAGACATTATCGAGGCGCGTATCGTACTGAATCCCGCCACGCACGCCCCAACGATCGCTAATTTTCCAGTATGAATCACCTGCCCACACCAGGCTGCCGGTATCATCTTCCTTGCTAATCTGGTTTAAACCAGTGCGGGAAGGGGTAAACGAGTAGATTTGACCTACAGAAACGTTAAAACGTTCAACCAGATCGTTATCATAAATTCGCGAGGTGACGCCGGTCGCGACATCGTTCGCCGAAGCGATGCGATCCAGGCCGCTGTAAGTGCGATCGCGGAACAGGCCGGTGTAGTCAGTTTGCAGCAGCGTCGAGTCATACGACATGATGTTGCTTTGGTTGCGATAAGGGATATAGAGGTACTGCACACGCGGTTCCAGCGTCTGCGTATAACCTTCTGCCCAATCCATATCACGGTCAAACACCATGCGGCCGTCAACCTTGAACTGCGGCATGACGCGGTTTACCGACTCTTTCAGCTGATTATTACGATCGGTATCCACCGAGTTATTGTAAAACTCAACGCCATCCTGCTGATAATGGGTTGCCAGCAGCTTCGCTTCGGTATCCAGGCTTGCCCAGCCGTTTGACAGCGGCAGGTTGATCGTCGGCTCGACGTGTAAACGCGTGGCGTCCGGATAGCGTTCATTGACGTTGGTAAACTTCACCGCCTGTCCATAAATGCGCGTATCAAAAGGCCCAACGTCGTTCTGATAATAGTTGAGGTCCAGCTGCGGCTGCGCACGATAGATATTGTTATTGCGGTTGATCGAGAAGACCTGGAAATCCTTACTCGACAGCGTCGCATCCCAGTTGGTGTCGGCATAACCGATACTGAACTTCTGGGTGGCGTAACCATCTGTCGACGTATAGTAAGTCGAGCTCAGGTCGTTGAAATAGTAAGGATCGCTGACCTTGGTGTAGTCGGCGTTAAAGCGCCAGTGCTGATCGTAAACCCCGGCATGACGCCAGTAGAACAGCCAGCGGTCAGAGTCGTCGTTCTGGGAAATATTACGGATCGCTTTGTCTTTATCGTACTGCTTGTCAGAACCCAGATAGTCAAACTCAATCAGGCCTGCGCCCGCATCGGTCAGGTAGCGGAATTCGTTTTGCAGCTGCGTACCGCGACGGCTCATGTAGTGCGGCGTAATGGTCGCATCCGCCTGTGGCGCGATGTTCCAGTAATAGGGCAGCATGAACTCAAAACCGTTATTGCTGCCATATTTTGCATTAGGGATCAGAAAGCCGGAGCGTCGGCGATCGCCGATCGGTAACTGCAAATAAGGGCTGTAAAACACCGGCACCGCGCCGATTTTGAAGCGGGCATTCCAGATTTCTGCAACCTGTTCTTCACGATCCTGAATGATCTCAGAACCTACCACGCTCCAGCTGTTATAGCCGGGCAGGCAAGAGGTAAAGCTACCGTTTTCAAGAATGGTGTAGCGGTTTTCACCACGCTGCTTCATCTGATCGGCGACGCCGCGACCCTGGCGATCAACCATCTGATAGCTGCCGTTCCAGACATTGGTATCTTTGGTATTCAGATTTGACCAGGCTTTCGGACCTTTCAGGATGACCTGATTGTCGTCGTAGTGCACATTACCCAGCGCATCGATGGTGCGCGTTGGTGTGGTTTCGCCAGGCTGTTGGCGCTGGTGAAGCTGCATTTCGTCAGCCTGCAGTCGGCTGTTGCCCTGCTGTACATCAACGTTACCGGTGAATACCGCATCATCCGGATAGTTGCCTTTTACGGCATCTGAGTTGATGGTGACCGGCAGCTGATTGGTTTGCCCCTGAACCAGAGGACGGTTGTAACTGGGTACACCCAACATGCACTGCGACATCAAATCATCGGCGAGCGTCTGCTGGCTATACAAGGCTGCGCCAATCATAGTGGCCAGCAGGGTAGGTATACGTTTTTTCATACGCGGTATCGAGTATTCCGTGATAACTGGCATCATGCCGACAAACGGTCAGAGACTAACTTACTGCACTTCGTAGCGCCAGTGTTAATCCTGCTCTGCCCGCGTTGACGTTAGGCGGTGGAGTAAATGACAGGTATGATAATGCAATTTCGAGCCGTGAGCATGGCGAATTGAGGAGTTTATGCGCTACTGGGGAAAAGTAATCGGTTTGGTGTTGGGATTGATTTCTGGCGCAGGCTTTTGGGGTCTCGTTCTTGGCCTGATTTTCGGCCACGTAGTAGATAAAATTCGCAGCAAAAAGGGACAGGGCTATTTTGCCAATCAGCAGGCGCGACAAAATCTCTTTTTCCGCACCACCTTTCAGGTCATGGGCCATTTGACCAAGTCGAAAGGCCGGGTGACCGAAGCAGATATTCAGATCGCTTCTTTATTAATGGAACGTATGCAACTGCACGGCGCTGCACGCACCGCAGCGCAGCAGGCGTTTCGCGAAGGCAAGCAGGGCGATTATCCGCTACGCAACAAATTGCGTGAATTGCGCAGCGCCTGTTTCGGCCGCTTCGATTTAATTCGTATGTTTCTGGAGATTCAGATTCAGGCTGCGTTCGCCGACGGCTCGCTGCATCCCAATGAACGGCAGGTGTTATACGTGATTGCTGAAGAGCTTGGCATCTCACGCACGCAGTTCGATCAGTTTCTGCGCATGATGCAGGGCGGCCAGCAATTTGGTGGTGGTCAGCATTCGCAGAGCAGTTCTTCACACGGCGGTCACTTTCAGCAGCGCGGCCCTACGCTTGAAGATGCGTGCAGCGTGCTTGGCGTGAAGCCTGGCGATGACGCCATTACCATCAAGCGCGCCTATCGCAAGCAGATGAGCGAGCATCATCCTGACAAGCTGGTGGCCAAAGGCCTGCCGCCGGAAATGATGGAGATGGCCAAGCAAAAAGCGCAGGAGATACAGGCGGCCTATGATCTTATCCGCCGTGAGAAAGGGTTGAAGTAATCGGGCTATCTTGCCTGCCATTTTCTCCACGGGCAGTGCGCGCAATCCTCACGTACTTCAGTACGCGCCGGTTGCTGTGCGCTGACCGCAAATAAACCGCCTGCGCCAATAACCTCTCCAGCCCCGCAACATTCAATACCCTTTACAATCGTTCTTCCAGGCGCTTCTTATTCACGTTGTTGACGTTGACCGTTTGATATTTAAAAGCATCAAAACCGCCTGCAAGTCACCATCCAAATCCCGTTAAAACTCCGCGGGCTGCCGAAACGTCATCGGCGTGCCATATTGAGGATGGGTAATCGTCAGCATCTCCGCATGCAGCAGCAGACGAGCCGCCATCGCTTTGGCTTCATCGTGGGCATAAAAGCCGTCGCCTAAAATAGGATGGCCCAGCGCCAGCATATGCACGCGCAGCTGATGAGAGCGGCCGGTGATCGGCGTAAGCTGCACGCTGGCGCTGTTGTCATCACGGTATTCCAGCACCTCATATTCCGTTTGCGCCGCTTTACCGGTTTCAAAACAGACTTTCTGTTTTGGCCGATTTGGCCAGTCGCAAATCAGCGGCAGATCGATCACGCCTTTCTCTGCGGCAGGATGTCCCCAGACGCGCGCCTGATAACGCTTGGCGGGTTCACGCTCACGAAACTGCCGCTTCAGCTCACGCTCGGCGGCTTTGGTCAGCGCCACGATAATCACGCCGCTGGTCGCCATATCGAGGCGATGCACCGATTCAGCCGCAGGATAATCGCGCTGAATGCGCGTCATAACGCTATCTTTGTGCTCCGGCTGGCGGCCCGGCACCGAGAGTAATCCGCTGGGCTTGTTGACCACCATGATGTGGTCATCCTGATACAGCACGTGCAGCCAGGGTTCCAGCGGCGGGTTATAGGGTTCCATCATCTTTTCCAGGGGGGCGCCAGGCGCCCCGAATGGTTATTGGTGCGTAACGACAATAAGACGCAGCGCATCGAGTCGCCAGTTGGCTTCGCTGAGCGCAGAGAGCACCTGCTCGCGGTTGCTTTCCAGCGCCTCAATTTCATCCTCACGGATGTTAGGGTTTACTTTTTTCAGCGCGTTAAGCCGCGACAGTTCAGCGCTTAGCTTCTCATCGGCTTCCTGACTCGCCCGGGCAATCAGCGCTCGTGCTTCATCAGCAATGGTTGGCTCCGACAGCTTGATGATTTCGTGCACATCCTGTTGCACGGCATTCACCAGTTTGCTGCCAGTATGACGATTCACCGCGTTGAGCTGGCGGTTAAAGCTCTCAAACTCTACCTTATCGGCGAGGTTAGTACCTTTACGGTCGATCAGCATACGCACCGGCGTCGGCGGCAGGAAACGCGTCAGCTGCAGCCCTTTAGGCGCCTGCGCTTCAACCACATAAATCATCTCAACCAGCAGAGTACCCACCGGCAACGCTTTGTTTTTCAGCAGGGAGAGCGCACAGCTGCCGGTATCACCAGACAACACCAGATCCAGCCCGTTACGGATGATTGGATGTTCCCAGGTGATGAACTGCGTATCTTCCCGCGACAGCGCCTGCTCACGGTTGAAGGTGATGGTACAGCCTTCTTCTGGCAGGCCCGGGAAATCGGGTACCAGCATGTGATCGGACGGCGTCAGCACAATCAGGTTATCGCTGCGATCATCCTGATTGATACCCACGATATCAAACAGATTCAACGCGAAATTCACCAGATCGGTA
>Ga0157373_10003286_pt1 | contig 12209 bp, 8 predicted proteins | sample C65metaG_FD_113460 | JGI IMG/M metagenome (GOLD analysis project Ga0157373, IMG submission 113460) | Corn rhizosphere microbial communities from Kellogg Biological Station, Michigan, USA - C6-5 metaG | ecosystem: Host-associated > Plants > Roots > Rhizosphere > Soil | place: USA: Michigan...
GGGCGGAGAGCCACTTTATCCGCTGCACAGTACCCAACCGATTCCCTGGCTGAGCTACGGCCAGCACTCCTTTTTTGCCCATGCGCTGGCGCAGCTGTTGAAAGAGAAGCCGCTGCCGCTGCAGGTCATCTATGAAAATGGCATGTCGATTAACCTCAAAGCGATGGCGATGAGCGGGGTCGGGGTTGCCTGGCTGCCGTTGAGCCTGGTGAAAGCGGAACTGGCCAACGGCAGCCTGGTACGAGCCGGATCGCCATTCTGGGACATGGTGCTCGATATTCATCTCTATCGTCAGCCAGTGCTGCGCAACCGCCAGGCAGAACATCTCTGGCACAGCGCTGAACGCGCCAATCAGGCGATGCACGCCGCCTGATCGATCGCTGCGTGCCGGGAATGCCGCCCGCCAAACTATGCAATTTTGGAATAGGGCAGGAAAAGAACGCATTGGCCTTTTGTTATCGCCCTCCCGCATGCTGAGGATTCAGCGACGCTCCGGCGTCAGCACTATCCGCAGCACTTACCGTGGGGAATATCATGCAAGACAAAGCGTTGGTCTGGAAACGGGTTGAAGAGCATCAGGCTGAATTCTGCGCGCTCAGCGATCGCGTCTGGGGTATGCCGGAAATTTGCTATACCGAATACCGCTCGGTGGCGGAACACAGCACTATGCTGCGCCAGCAGGGGTTTCGCGTCACGGAAAACGTGGCGGATATTCCCACCGCCGTTATGGGCGAAGCGGGTGAAGGCGGGCCGATTATCGCCATTCTCGGTGAATATGACGCCCTGCCCGGATTGAGCCAGGCTTCCGGCGTCGCACACTATTCGCCGCTGCCGGGCAACGGGCAAGGTCACGGCTGCGGCCACAATCTGCTTGGCTCAGCCGCCCTGCTCGCCGCCACCGCGCTGAAAGAGTGGCTGGCCGAACGCGGTCTGCCGGGACGGGTGCGCTATTACGGCTGCCTGGCTGAAGAAGGTGGCGCGGCTAAATCATTTATGGCACGCGCCGGTGCCTTTGACGGCGTCGACGTGGCGATCACCTGGCACCCCAGCACCCAGCATGAAGTTGCCAAACCGCTGTCGCTGGCCAATACCCGCATGGATTTCTTCTTTACCGGCCGCTCTTCGCACGCCGCCGCCTCGCCGCATCTCGGCCGCAGCGCACTGGATGCCGTAGAGCTGATGAACGTCGGCGTGCAGTACCTGCGCGAACATGTGCCGCAGGATTCACGTATTCACTACGCCATGCTCGATTCCGGCGGCATCGCGCCCAACGTGGTGCAGGCCAAAGCGGCGGTGCGTTACGCCATCCGCTCGCGCGATGTGCACGCCATGTTTGATCTCAACGAGCGGGTAAAAAAAGTGGCACAGGGCGCGGCGATGATGACCGAAACCCAGCTGGAGATCAGCATCATGAGCGCGGTCTCTAACCTGCTCGGCAATCGCCCGCTGGAGGAAACGATGCAGCGCAATCTCGAGGCGCTCGGCACCGTACCGTTCGATCAGGCGGATTACGCCTTCGCCGCCGAGATTCAGGCGACGCTGACCGCCGAGGAGCTGGAGAGCTGCTACCGCAAATCGGGCGTTAAACCGGCGCAGCCAAAGGCGCTTAGCGACTACATTGTGCCGCTCGACAGCCACGGTGAAGTGATGATCGGTTCAACCGACGTCGGCGATGTCAGCTGGGTCATTCCCACCGTGCAGGCGCATATTCCGACCATGGCGATCGGCACGCCGGGCCACTCCTGGCAGCTTACCGCGCAGGGCAAAATGCCCGCGGCGCATAAAGGGTTAGCGCACGTTGCTAAAGTCATGGCCGCCACCGCGGTTGACGTGTTGACCGACCCCGCGCTACTGGCGCAGATCAAACAGGCGCACGCCGCACAGCTCGGTGAGAAACCCTATAAGTGCCCGATTCCTGCCGACGTTAAACCGCCGGTTCAGCCACGTCCTGCTGACCTGTAACCCCGGAGCCGCGATGAAATTATCTTCTCTAGCCCTGGCGCTGGTCGCCGTTACCGGCACCGCCAACGCCGCCACGCCGCCCGATTCACTGGTGATGGCGTGGAACATTGACGCCATCAGTACCTGGGATCCGGCACAGATCGGCGAAGTGGTCACCAGTGAAATTTACGCCAATACCTGCGACTCGCTGGTTGATTTTGCGGTGAAAGATGAAACGCAACTGACGCCCGGGCTGGCAAAAAGCTGGGATGTCTCTGCCGATCGCAAAACCATTACCTTTCATCTGCAGGACAACCTGAAATTTAACGACGGTTCTCCCGCCAGCGCCGGCGATCTCGCCTGGTCACTGCAACGCATCGTGAAACTTGGCTACGGCAACGCGGCCAATATCAAAGAGTATGGCTTCACCAAAGAGAACGTCGACAGCATGATTACCGCCAGCGATGACCAGACGCTGGTCATCCGTTTCGATAAGGCTTACCCCACTAATCTGGTGCTGCAGGCGATCGCCGCCAACAACGTCTCTTCGCTGATTAACCGTAAACAGGTGGAAAAAGAGGCGGTTAACGGTGATTTTGGTCATAAGTATCTTGCCACGCATACCGCCTGTGTGGGTCCTTACCAGCTGGCGCGCTGGAACGCCGGTGAAGGCGTGGTGCTTCAGGCCTCGCCTAATTATTGGGGCACACCGCCGAAGCTCAAGCGGGTGCTGATTCGCCACGTGGCGGAGACCGGCACCCAGCGTCTGCTGGTGATGCAGGGCGACGTGGATATCGCCCGCGATCTCTCCGCAGACGATCTGAAAACCCTCGATCAGGGCGGCAAGGTACAGGTGGCAAAAGTCCTTAAGCCGCAGCTCTTTTTCTGGAGCTTCAACAATCAGGATCCCATTTTCAAAAATGAGAAAGTGCGGCTGGCGATGCGCTATCTGATCGATTATCAGGGCCTGGCGAAAAGCGTGATGCCTTATCTTGGCGTACCGCGCGCCAGCTTTGTGCAGCTCGGCGCGTTTGGCGCGCTGGATGAGCAGCAGGGGCAGCCGTTCAGCCTGGATCTGGCAAAGGCAAAACAGCTGCTGAGCGAAGCGGGCTATCCCGATGGTTTCAGCGCCTCGGTGCTGTTTGGCACCCTGCCCCACTCCGCGCCAATTGCCCAGAGCATTCAGCAGAACGCCGCCAAAGTGGGCGTGAAGCTGACGCTCGAACGCATGGCCAACGCGCAGCTGTTCAGCCGGGCGCGCGGGCGCGAGTTTCAGAGCGTGATGATGGCGTGGCAGACGTCGGTGCCGGACGCCTACGGCAACGCCTCGCGCCTGGTGTTTAATCCCGACAATCGTAAAGAGGCGCGCGCCACGCAATATCCCAGCTGGCGGGCCGCCTACTACGACGCCGGAATGAATCAGGCGGTGGAGCAGGCGCTGCTGGAACCGGATGACAGCAAACGCAGTGCGCTGTATGCCGATCTGCAACGCGAGGTGATGCAGAAAGGCCCGATGGCGATCATGTTCCAGATGTACAACAGCGCCGGTATTAATCCGGTGCTGAAGAGCTGGACGTGGAACGGCTTCCGCGTCTGGTACGGTGCGGCAACGAAATAACGGAGGCAGCAATGGCGCAGACTCTCCCGGTTTCCCATCCGGCCGCACCTTCCCTGTTCTGGCGGCGTTCACGCACGCTACTGCGCGGCGGGTTATCGATTTTCTGCACCCTGCTCGGACTGGCAGCGCTGACCTTTTTTATCGGTCGGCTGCTGCCCATCGATCCAGTGGTGGCGATCATCGGCGATAACGCCAGTCAGGAAGCGTACGATCGGATGTTTCACCAGCTCGGGCTGGATCAGCCGCTGTGGCAGCAGTTTATCGACTATATCGCTCAGCTGGCGCGGCTCGATTTTGGCATCGCGCTGACCACCAGCCAGCCGGTTAGCAGCGATATTCTGCGCGTGTTTCCAGCTACGCTGGAGCTGGCGACCCTGGCGGCGCTGATTGGCGTCGGCTTCGGCATTCCGGCGGGCGTGTTATCAGCAATGTATCGCAACTCGCCGTTTGACCATCTGGTGCGCTTCCTCGGCCTGCTCAGCTACTCCACGCCCCATTTCTGGCTGGGTTTGATGGGATTGCTGCTGTTTTACGCCACGCTTGGCTGGATCGGCGGCCCGGGACGCATCGATTTTATCTATGAGTTCGATCTGCAACCGGTCACCGGCTTCTGGCTGATCGACAGCGCGCTGAGCGGTAACTGGGCGATGTTCAAAAACGTCTTGGGCCATATCATTCTGCCAGCCTCGATCCTGGGCCTGAGCTCGCTCGCCTATATCAGCCGTATGACGCGCAGCTTTATGCTGGAACAGCTGTCGCAGGAATACATTATCACCGCGCGGGTTAAAGGGCTGTCGTGGTCGCGCTGCGTCTGGGGACATGCGCTGCGCAATATCGCCGTGCCGACGCTGACCGTGGTGGCGCTGTCGTGGGCGTGGCTGCTGGAAGGCGCAGTGCTCACCGAAACGGTGTTTGCCTGGCCCGGTTTTGGCCGTTATCTCACCAACGCGCTGCTGGCGGGCGACATGAATGCGGTGGTCGGCTGTACGCTGCTGACCGGCGCCATCTTTGTGCTGCTCAACCTGGTTTGCGATCTGCTCTATCGCCTGTTCGATCCCCGCACGCGTCAGGAGGAAAAATGACCGATTCCGTTAATCGCGCCACACCCACAACCCTGCGCAGCTGGTTACGCGCGCCCGCACCGGCGACGCCGTTTCAGGCACGTATGCAGCAGATGTGGCTACAGTGGCATCGCTTCTGCGCGATCCACTCGGCGCTATTCGGCCTGCTGGTGCTGCTGGTGATTGCCCTTGCGGCGCTGTTTGCCCCGCTGCTGGCCACTCACGATATTTATGCTCAGGATCTGGCGCACCGGTTGCAACCCCCTTCCGCCGATAACTGGCTCGGCACCGATGAACTGGGGCGCGATATTTACAGCCGCCTGCTCTTTGGTGCGCGCATCACGCTCTATATTGCCGGCCTGACCGCCATTATTATCACGCCGCTGGGGCTGATCGTCGGCACCAGCGCAGGCTATATCGGCGGCTGGGTCGATACCTTGCTGATGCGCATCGTCGATATTTTTCTCGCCTTTCCCAGCCTGATTCTGGCGCTGGCCTTTGTCGCCGCGCTGGGGCCGGGCATTGAAAACGCCATTATCGCCATCGCAATCTCATCGTGGCCGCCGATTGCGCGTCTGGCACGGGCGGAGACGCTCTCGGTACGCAAGATGGATTACATCGCGGCGGTCAGGCTGCAGGGCGCTTCGTCGTGGCACATTATTTTGCGTCATATCATGCCGATGTGTCTGCCGTCGGTGGTGGTGCGCGTCACCATGAATATGGCCGCTATTATTCTCACCGCCGCCGGACTGGGGTTTCTCGGATTGGGCGCGCAGGCGCCCAGCCCGGAATGGGGCGCGATGCTCGCCTCCGGTCGCGAATTTATGCTGAACCACGGTTTGATTGCCGCCATCCCCGGTTTAGCGATTCTTTTTACCAGCCTGGCCTTCAACCTGTTGGGTGATGGCCTGCGCGATGTGATGGATCTGCGCCATGAATAACAGCCTGCTGGAAGTGGAAGATCTCAACATTATTTTCAAGGGTGCGCATCAGGAGCAGCATGCGGTGCGCAACGTCTCGTTTCGCGTTGGCCGTGAAAAGCTGGCAATCGTTGGCGAGTCGGGCTCGGGCAAATCGCAAACCTGCCGCGCGCTGCTGAAGCTGACGCCGAAAGCGGGCCGTATTGAGGCCACCCGCATGCAGTTTGACGGCATCGATCTGCTGGCCGCCAGTGAAAAGCAGATGCGTAGCCTGCGCGGCAACCGTATATCAATGATTTTGCAGGACCCGAAGTTTTCACTTAACCCGCTGATGCGTATTGGCGATCAGGTCGCGGAGGCCTATCGCCTGCATAGCAAGGTGAGCCAGCGCGAGGCGCAGCAACGGGCGTTGCAGATGCTGGAAGCGGTGCACATTCGCGACGTGGAAAAAGTGTACCGGCTTTATCCGCATGAAATTTCAGGCGGCATGGGCCAGCGGGTGATGATTGCCATGATGCTGATCCCGGAACCCGACCTGATTATCGCCGATGAGCCGACCTCGGCGCTTGACGTCACCGTGCGCCAGCAGGTGCTGGCGATTCTTGATGAGCTGCTGGCGCGCCGCAATACCGGCCTGCTGTTTATCAGCCACGACTTGAATCTGGTATCGCGTTTCTGCGATCGCGTGCTGGTGATGTATGCCGGCCGCATCGTGGAAGAGATTGCCGCTGCCGATCTGCACAATGCGCGGCATCCTTACACCCAGGCGCTGCTGGCCAGCCAGCCACGTCTGCATCAGCCGGTGGAGATGCTCAGCGTGCCAACGCGCGATGCCGCCTGGCTGCAGGGGCCCGCCTGGCGAAATGGAGTGCTGGTATGATGATTCCCTCTCAACAACGCCGACTGGAAACGGTCGATCTTAGTATCGCCTTTGGCGAAGGCGCTCAGCGTCGTCAGGTGGTCAGCAACGTCAGTTTTACCCTGGCCGATGGCGACAGCTATGGGCTGATCGGCGAATCGGGCTGTGGCAAATCGACCATTCTGCGTGCGCTTGCCGGGCTGAATACGGACTATCACGGCGCTATTTTGTTTGATAACCGCGAAGAGCAGCCGGTGCGCAACAAGGCGTTTTATCGCCGGGTGCAGATGGTATTCCAGGATCCTTATGCCTCACTGCATCCGCGCAAAATGGTTTACGCCACGTTGCGTGAACCGCTGCAGTTGCACCAGCTGGATCGTCATGAGGAGCGCATCAGCGAGGTGTTGCTGGCGGTGGGGTTGAACGACAGCTATCGCTACCGGTATCCACATCAGCTCTCTGGCGGCCAGCGTCAGCGGGTAGCGATTGCCCGTGCGCTGATCGTTGAGCCTTCGGTACTGCTGCTGGATGAGCCCACCTCGGCGCTGGATGTGTCGGTACAGGCGGAAATTCTCAACCTGTTCAGCACGCTGCGCCGTCGCCGCCAGCTGACCTATTTGATGGTGACTCACGATCTGGCGGTGGTAACGCATCTGTGTGAACGGGTGGCGATTATGCATCAGGGCGCGCTGTTGGAAGAGCTGAGCGCCGATGCGCTGCGGCGCGGCGATGCGCAGCAACCTTATACGCGGCAGTTTCTTGCCGCCAGTGAAGCCTGAGGAGCAGCCATGACGGTGATCGACACGCTGGCCGCGTGGTGCGCGCGGCCACATCAATTCAGCGATCGTGCACGCCAGTTAGCGCGTGAAGCGATTGCCGATACCCTTGCCTGCCTGTATGCCGGGCGTCACGATTTTTCCAGCCGCGCGGTGCAACAGGCGTGGGCAAGCCAGGCCGCACAGCCTGCCGCCATTGTCGCGCTGCTCAACGGCACCGCCGCGCACGCCATCGATTATGATGATAATTTTACGCCGGGCATGAGCCATGCGTCTGCCGTGCTGGTGCCCGCGCTACTGGCGGTGGCGCTGGAGGATGACCGCGACGGCGAGGCGCTGGTGCAGGCGTATCTGATCGGCTTGCAGGCGCAGGCATGGATTGGCGATGTGGTCTCGGCCAGTCATTACACCGCAGGCTGGCACGGCACCTCAACCGTGGGCTGCATCGGCACAGCGGCAGGCGTCGCCTGGTTAAAACAGCATGATCGGGCGGGCATTGCGCGAACGCTGAGTATTGCGGTCAGCCTCGCCAGCGGCGTGAAAGGCCAGTTTGGTACGCCGCTAAAGCCTTTTCATGCCGGTATGGCGGCGCGCAATGCGGTGGAAGCCGCACAGCTGGCGGCTACTGGCATGCACGGGCGGTTCGATATTATCGAAGGCGAACAGGGGTTTGCTGAGCTTTATGCCGGTCAGACATTCTCGCCAGCCATGCTGCATCACTGGTTGCAGCCGCAGCCGCAGCCGCACGTGATTGAGCAGGTTGGTGTCTTACCGAAAAAGCATCCCTGCTGCGGCTCTACCCATCGCGTGCTGGATGCGATTGCCGATCTGCAAGCCGTGCACGGGTTTCATGATGATCAGGTCGCGGCGGTGCATTGTAAGGTGGGTATCGCTAATCTGCGTAACCTCGCCTATCCCCTGCCTGGCGATGAGATGCAGGCGCGTTTCTCCATGCCCTATTGCGTGGCGACGCTGTTGGCTAACGGCGCGCTGAGCGTCAACGATTTTACTGCCGCACGCGTCGCCATGGTCAGCGCGGATAAACTGAAGCGAATTACTATGGAGAGCTGGAGCGCGGTGGATGAAGCGGAAGGCGTCAATTTACCGCATTGCGTAACGGTAACCTTAAGCGATGGCCGTCACCTGTATGCTGAGCGGCTTAGCGCGGCAGGTGCGCTGGATGATCCCTTTACCGAGGCCGAACGGCTGAAAAAGTTTATCGATTGCTGCAGCGAGCTGCGCGATGCGCAGGTGATATGGCAACGGCTGGCAGCGCTGGAGCAGCAGCCACAGCTGCGGTTTTTACGCAAAATGCTGGTATAAAAAAAGGGCCGCATTAGCGGCCCTTGTTACAACGAAATAGCGATCAGACTGCGGTCTGGAAGATCACGTTGTCTGCTTTATCAGTGTACTGCGACAGCTGATCAAAGTTCAGATAGCGATATGTATCAACCGCGGTTTTATCCACCTGCGCCATGAACTGTTGATATTCGTCCGGCGTAGGCAATTTACCCAGCAGTGAAGCGACCGCCGCCAGCTCCGCCGAAGCGAGGAAGACGTTGGCACCATTACCGAGACGGTTCGGGAAGTTACGCGTAGAGGTAGAAACTACCGTAGCGCCATCCGCGACTCGCGCCTGGTTCCCCATGCAGAGTGAACAGCCTGGGATCTCAATACGCGCACCGCTTTTACCAAAGACGCTGTAGTAGCCCTCTTCAGTCAGCTGCGCGGCATCCATTTTAGTCGGCGGCGCAACCCACAGACGGGTTGGCAGCTGGCCTTTGTGGCTGTCGAGCAGTTTGCCGGCGGCGCGGAAGTGGCCGATGTTGGTCATGCAGGAGCCGATAAAGACTTCATCGATTTTCTCACCCTGCACATCCGACAGCAGACGCGCGTCGTCCGGATCGTTTGGTGCGCACAGAATAGGCTCTTTGATCTCCGACAGATCGATATCGATCACCGCGGCATAATCAGCATCTGCATCGCCTTCCAGCAGCTGCGGATCGGCCAGCCATTTCTCCATGCCCTGAATACGGCGCTCCAGCGTACGGCGATCGCCGTAACCTTCGGAGATCATCCACTTCAGCAGCACAATGTTGGAGTTGAGGTATTCGATAATCGGATCTTTGCCCAGCTTGATGGTACAGCCCGCCGCCGAACGCTCTGCCGACGCATCGGAAAGCTCAAACGCCTGCTCTACTTTCAGATCTGGCAGACCTTCAATCTCAAGAATGCGGCCAGAGAAGATGTTTTTCTTACCTTTCTTCTCAACGGTCAGCAGACCCTGCTTAATGGCATAGAGTGGGATCGCATGCACCAAATCGCGCAGCGTGATGCCCGGCTCCATTTTACCTTTGAAGCGAACCAGCACAGATTCCGGCATATCCAGCGGCATAACGCCGGTTGCCGCGGCAAACGCCACCAGTCCAGAACCGGCCGGGAAAGAGATGCCGATCGGGAAACGGGTGTGTGAATCACCACCGGTACCAACGGTATCCGGCAGCAGCATACGGTTCAGCCAGCTGTGGATAATGCCGTCGCCTGGACGCAGCGAGACACCGCCGCGGTTCATGATGAAGTCTGGCAGCGTGTGGTGCGTGGTGACATCCACCGGCTTTGGATAGGCCGCGGTATGGCAGAAAGACTGCATCACCAGATCGGCTGAGAAGCCAAGGCAGGCGAGATCTTTCAGCTCATCGCGGGTCATCGGCCCGGTGGTATCCTGCGAGCCGACCGAGGTCATTTTAGGCTCGCAATACTGACCTGGACGGATGCCATCAACGCCACAGGCGCGGCCAACCATTTTCTGCGCCAGCGAGAAGCCACGGCTGCTGGCCACCACGTCTTTCGCCTGCACAAACACATCACTGTGCGGCAGGTTCAGCGCTTCACGCGCACGGGTTGTCAGACCACGGCCAATGATCAGTGGAATACGGCCGCCAGCACGGACTTCATCAAGCAACACATCGGTTTTCAGCGTAAAGCTGGCCAGCAGTTCACCCGTTTCATGGTGCAACACTTCCCCTTTGTAAGGGTAAATATCGATCACGTCGCCGGTGTTCAGGTTATCCACGTCCACTTCGATCGGCAGTGCGCCTGCGTCTTCCATCGTGTTGAAGAAGATCGGTGCAATTTTACCGCCGAGTACCACGCCGCCGCCTTTTTTGTTCGGCACGTTAGGGATGTCGTCGCCCATAAACCAGAGCACCGAGTTAGTGGCTGATTTACGTGAAGAACCGGTACCGACAACGTCGCCAACATAAGCCAGCGGGAACCCTTTCGCCTGCAGCGCCGCGATCTGTTTGATCGGGCCAACGTTGCCTGGCTCATCCGGCTCAATGCCTTCGCGTGCGTTTTTCAGCATCGCCAGGGCATGCAGTGGAATATCAGGGCGTGACCAGGCATCCGGTGCAGGAGAGAGATCGTCGGTGTTGGTTTCGCCGGTGACTTTGAAAACGGTAACGGTGAGTTTTTCGGCCAATTTAGGACGCGAAAGGAACCACTCTGCCTCGGCCCAGGATTTCATGACCTGCTGCGCGTAGCTGTTACCCGCTTTCGCTTTCTCTTCGACATCGAAGAAGTTGTCAAACATCAGCAGCGTGTGGGAAAGGGCCTTCGCCGCGCCAGGTGCTAATGCAGCATCATCCAGCGCGTCGATCAGCGGATGAATGTTATAACCGCCCTGCATGGTGCCCAGCAGCTCTACGGCTTTTTCAGGTGATACCAGAGGAGAGGTTGCTTCGCCTTTGGCGATCGCCGCCAGGAAACCCGCTTTTACATAGGCCGCTTCATCAACGCCTGGCGGAACACGATTGATCAATAGATCAGATAAGAATTCTTCTTCACCCGCTGGCGGGTTTTTCAGCAGTTCAACCAGCGCGGCCATTTGGGATGCATCTAACGGTTTAGGAACAATTCCCTGGGCTGCACGCTCGGCAACGTGCTTACGGTATTCTTCTAGCACGACGTTCTCCTCGCTCTCATTGTAAAAGGCTTCCCGGTCACCTGATTCACCACGCTGTGATTGATCCTTGTAGGGTAAGGTGCCCGGTTTCGCGTCGGCCAGCATAGCAGCATTTCGCCTGTTTGTTAATCCGTTTACAAAAAAGCAACATTTCCACCTCAAACCTAACCTGCTGATTTCATAGCAACAGCGCGTTGAAAAGCGCGCTCAGATGAAAAAAAATTATCTAACAGCACACTTTATTAAAATTTGCTGATGGTTAGGTGTGCACCGGGTGCTCCACACATTCGGTGATGAGAAAGATGCGTGTATCAATAACGTTATTTTTATTTTTTTAACTCAAACATAACAAAATAACGTTGCCTGCTATATCAGTTCTCTTTATTTAAGACCGTTCTTAATTGAATCACGCTATTTAATAAGAAATAAAAAACAAAGCAAAAAAAGCACACTTTAATTTAATTCCCTTTATCTCTTCCTATTGCAAGAAAATAGAGATGGGTTATTTTTAGCAATATAAACCCTGTCGCGCTGCCCTGTCCCGGAGAAAATATGAAAAGCAAAAAAGAGAGAAGCATTATTGAAAGCTACGATGGAATAAGTGATAAAAAAGATCGCTGCAATAATCCTGAGCAAGAGGAATTAGCCGTCGCAAAAAAAAGCGATATTCATGCCTCGCTGCAAAAGACGATTGAAATCATTGCGCCCTTAAATATGGATGTTTTAATTGAGGGAGAAACCGGCACGGGAAAAGATCGGATTGCGCGCCAGCTTTATCAACTTTCTGGTCGAACCGGTGATTTTGTTCCGGTGAACTGCGCAGCCATTCCTGACACGCTGGCCGAAAGCGAACTGTTTGGCGTTGTTTCCGGTGCCTTCACCGATGCTCGTACCGCGCGGGCTGGTTATATTGAAGCGGCCAATCACGGCGTGCTGTTTCTCGATGAAATCGACAGCATGCCGTTAAACGTTCAGGCAAAGTTATTGCGCGTGCTGGAGACGCGTTCGGTTCACCGTTTGGGCAACACACGCTCGGTGATGCTTGATCTGCGCATCATCGCCTCTGCGCA
>Ga0157373_10003289_pt1 | contig 12205 bp, 22 predicted proteins | sample C65metaG_FD_113460 | JGI IMG/M metagenome (GOLD analysis project Ga0157373, IMG submission 113460) | Corn rhizosphere microbial communities from Kellogg Biological Station, Michigan, USA - C6-5 metaG | ecosystem: Host-associated > Plants > Roots > Rhizosphere > Soil | place: USA: Michigan...
GGCAAAAACAAAAGAGAGTGCTTTCATCATGGTGCTCCTCGATAGGTAACTACGAATATGACCGCATTAGCTAGCAACTCCGTATCGTAACCAGGAGATCTTAGATCTGCATTTTCGATAGAGATACTGATCGTACCCTCGTTATCAGACCAGACGATTCCAGGAACAACTCCGTTAACCCATACGGGTATGCTCGATTTCCCAGACACGGCAATCTTCTGCTTAACTTCGTCCGAGAACTCGTAAGGTACGCAAGGCTTGATTTGTGAGAAATCAAACATCAGCTAACGAACCATTCCATGTCACCGTACTTGGAGATGGCGTCCATGGATTCGTTGACCAAGGTCTCGAAGTAATCCATGTCGATATCCTTCTCCTTGCCAAGGCTCTCCACCATGTCGGATTCCATCCAGAACCAACCCTTGGTGCCTGACGCAGCGTCGAACTTACCGTCCTTCTCACGAAGAAGGAGTCCGCCACCGAGACCGGGCTTGATCGGGCTGAAGAGACCGGCCTTACCGACATAATGCTTCGTGCTGTCGTCATTCTGCATCATACCCACCGCATCAAAGTCAAGATGCAGAGAGGTCTGAACAAATTTCGGAATGCACTTGTCCTTGAAGGTGATCGGTTCCTTGCTGAACAGAGTCTTGAACACGTAGGGCTGCTGGAACTGAGCTCCAGTCGCAGACCACTTGGAGGGCTTCTTGGCTGTCGGTGCAGTCTTTGCAATATAGACCGCGTTGTTGACCAAGCAGAGCTTCTCGTAAGTGGCTTCATGTTCGAAGTCGTATCCGTACAGCTTACCGAAGTCCATCACCTTGTTGATGATATTCTGATCGGCACCGGGGATCTTGATCGAGTCAGTCTTGATGTGGGCAACCTGATAACCCTCATTCTGAACAAAGTGCTTGAGATCGATCATGAACAAAGCACCTCGCTTGGCGACGATGTTGTCCTTGTTACGAACATCCCGGAAGGGGTTATCGAACTTCGCCGAGGTCAGACCATAGACGATGTTAATAACGATCTTCAGAGCGTACGAAAGAGCCTCAGCCGATGCAACGTCGTTCAGATATGGTGCAAGCTTCCCACCAAACATCTGACGTGCGGCATCGTAGTCACCGTGCTTGATCGCCATACGAGCGGCTTTCAAGTCCGAGAAGTTCTTGGTGTAGGGACCGAAAGCATTCAGGTTCTCAATGCTTGCGGGGTGCATCGATGCGACGTCAAGAAGAGCAACGTCCGAATACATCCCAGGCTCCGAATATACGTAGCCACCCTCACCGACGATCTCATCTCGGTATGTGCTCTCAACAACCTTCTTGTCAGCGTTGTAGTCGAAGTTATATCCGGGGAACATCTCAGAGAGATCCGTGTAAACGAAGTCCTTCTGAGCACCCTTATCGCCCTGGAATACAATCTGGGCGGTGTGCTTCTGGGTAGTTGCGTTCACCGGGAGACCACTCAGGTCAGACAGAATCTGACGAGCAACGAGGTCCTGTTCAAGGTGATCGAGGACGACCTCAGTCGACTCAACGTCGTTATCGCAGTACTTTGCAACCTCGTCCCAGAGTTCTTCCGGAACCGGCTGATCCCAAGGGAGACCGAGTTCCTTGTGAGGAATACCCAACTGGATCTGCCACTTCTTCAGACCCTGCTTGACGGATGCAAAGTCGTAAATATCCGCATAGGAAATGTCGAATGCGGCACCGAACAGTGCTCCCGGAGTGTTGTTGATGATCTTCTGGCTGAGGTTATACAGCTGCTCGTTGTTGTATCCCATCATCGCACCGTACAGGATATGGTTGTCATACCGGCGGTTGTTATAGCCGATAAGCTTCAAGTTCATGAGCTCTTCGACTGCGATTGACGTCGGGTTGATCATCCGAACAATCGTATCGCTCCCCTTGTACTTCCAGCAGATCACGAAGAGGTTCGGGAACACTTCGACGTCGAAAATGATCGGCGTCTGAGCATTCAAGGATTCCGGAGTTTCCTGAACTGTGGGGTTCGGCTCGACTTCTTCTGACTTGAACTTCATATCCATGACGGACTTGATGCAATACAACGCCTGATGGGTGCTGTTATTGGCAAAGGCAAGCACTCTAGGACGAAGGTCACTCAGGTCATACGGCAGACCGTCGTAATATGCATCATTGAGGATCTTGACGATGAAGTCAATGCTCGGCTTTGTACCTGAATGGATCTCCTTCCTGAGGTTCTTAATAACGAGGTCACGGAGCGATTTCTCACTCTTGACCGCTTGGGTGTTCATCACTTTTTTCTCCTCTGTGGGCAGGCCACTACTTATTTTCGCAATTGGTACGTTGTTGCATTGGGACAGACGACGACGAAGGGAGCTGTCGCCAGTAAATACCTTGACCTCAATATCTTCTTCGTACAAACGCTTGAGTGTTGTTACATCACCCTCATAGATATAGTGAAGGTGCACGCCCGAACCCGACTTGCTAAGTTCAGCATAGGTCGGAGGCCACTGACTGGCAGCCTCAAGGTTCTTCTCCAACGATTTCTCACCGTCTTCGCCTTTCAAATCGAAGTCGATGACAATGTGGTTGTCAGGCAGTTTGACAAAGTGTTCTTTCGACGTGTCCAGTTCAGACAAGACCGTGCTGCATACCTGATGCGGCTTCGGAATATACTCTTCACCAGTCTTATTGTCACGACGAGGCTTGTTGGTCCAGAACCGATGAGGCGAACCATTAGCCTTAGTGTACTGAGCGGGCATGTCCGCATATTCCTCATCGATTAAAGACTCATGCTCGTCCATGACCAATGAGAACACTTGCGGTTCCTCTTTCTGAACTTTGAATCGATCAGCGTTGAATCCAGAGAACCAGCTTCGAACCCTGACGCCGTCGATGACTGCACGTTCTTCGAATTTATCGAAGTAGTTCTTGAGTTCCTCACGGAGCTTGAACTTAGGCATCTGATGTTGAAGCTGGGACTCTTCACAGAATACCTTGTACAACTCGTATGCCTGCTGCAGGGTTACGCCGTCCTGAGCCTTGAATACATCAAAGTTCGATTCGATGTAGTTGAAGAACACGTCAGTCTGCAACATCATCTCGATTGGACGATATGCGGAGTAGTAATCCTTACCCATAGCCCGATACGTCTCAAGGCAGTGGTGTGCGATTGCACCAAGCTCGAAGTCGATCTGAGAATACAACGTCTGGTACTTACGGGGTGAGACCTTTCGACCCGTAGGCTGAACGTCGATCAGACGACGGATGATACCAGATTTGGCGTCCGTAATCTTCACAGCGTTGTTAGTACCCATCAACAAGAAAGCAATGATCGCCGCAGTGTAGCTCGGCTTGTACTTCTCATTGATCGTCATGTCCTCATGAGACACGATCGAGTTTAGTTTGGTGTTATCCTCGATCTTAGACAAGTCACCGTCATGTTGGATCGCAACCATCGGGTTAGTCTTGAATGCCTCAGTAGCAAATGCATTGTTCGAGGAGGTCAGTGCCTTTGCCTCAAACGTTGCGTAATATCCGACGAAGAGCTTCTGAATGATGTTCAGAATCGTCGACTTACCAGTACCAGCAGATCCATAAAATACAAGGAACTTCTGAATCGTCTTTGAGTCACCGGATATGATAGCCCCGATAGCCCATTCGATCTTTGCACGCTCTTCCGGATCATACAGAACTGAGATGAGTTCATCCCAAGCACTAATATCACCGGGGGAGAGAGGGTACGGAAGCCGACGACTTACGTAGTCAGATTTCTTCACCTCTGTATTGCTAAAGGTCAAATTCTCATCAAGCTGGTGTGAAGAGTCAGATAGCAACCCAACATAATTACGGAACTCTCTCCAAATTCCGCTGCTGAAGTTACTCATGTACTTGACTTGAATAGAGCCTTCGTTACGTGAAGCAAGCTTTTCTGCATGCTTACGCAACTCATCATCCACTAGACGTTGAACATCATACTCGTCCGTAGACCAAAGCTGCTTTTCCTCATCCCAGATTGCATAGAACGATTTGCCGCGGATCATAAGATCCTTACTCCGACAAACACGGAAGTCAGGATATAGCTCGGTTACTCCATTCTTCGTGCTTCGTTCTTTGATTTGATGGAAATCCATTTACCCTCCCTCCCGGAGTATTAGTCATGGTCCGTTTTCGATGCAATTGTTTTCACGCAAATACACCGACATCTGGTACCAAATTTCAACTTTTCGCTGATCATGTTCTGCATTCTTAAGAGGGAATAACCCCCCAACACCTCTCGTATTGTATGTCCGATAGATGAGCCGCTCCAGGATGTTCTGAATCTTCTTTTCGGCTTCAGTATGATTTTCCAGAGTGTCGTTGTACTCTGAATCGTTGTAGCGTCGAAGTTTCAGATGCTCAAGGAACTTGTAAAACCAGTCGCCGGGTTCTCCACTTGATAGGAAGGATGCCCGACGGGATAGTGCAATCAGCATCTCAAGCATAGAGCAGTCGAGCTGTAGCCAATTTATTTCAATGTCCTGAATGTCACACTCAGTAATGAACTCGTCACGAAGATCCTTGCCGTCCATGTCACGGCCATCGTCATTCGGTACATGCCAAATAAAGGGTGTCTTGTACAACTGCCTGCATAGCTCCCAGTACGACCGCTTGGGGTTTCGGTTATTTACAGCTCCGACTTGCTTGTAGAGCCATTCGAAATATAGGTCGTCGAGGGTTCCTTCTGTCTTAGTCACTACGATCCCTCATCTTCTTGACTCGGGGCTTCGGCTGTGCGATATCCTTGCTGTTCCACTCAGGAATCCCCAGAACCGTCTGTGTGTAGCTACCAAGGTTACGGCATACTTCGAAGTCGATCTTCAACTGCTCATTACGGATGTAGACGATGTCCTTATTTTCAGAACCCACACCGAAACGAAGAAGGTTCGCCTGACCAACTGACGCATCAATCGGGAGGGTTTCGTCGCGCTCATCGATTAGCGTGTCGTCCGTCTCGAAATATGTGATAGTGATCTTGTCGAAGTCCTCTTCGTCATTCGTGAACTCTGCAAGCGAGACCACGTATGGCTTATCGAACTCTCGGTCCTCATTCGCCGGATTGAAGTTATCCGTCGTACGGTCATACATCTTGAATCCCGGAGTGCGATCATCGTCATCGTCCTGTACGGGATTAGGAACGTTGTTGACTCGTTCCTCACGGAATGCATCGCTGCTGTAGTCCAGATCCTTGATCAAGTCCTGCGCCGAGAGCTTAAGAATGTCGTCTTCAGACAAAGGCTTGTCAGCGTCAACGTTCTTCTTGGCAGTACTGGGCGCCGCCTTCTTGCCGGTGTATACCGACGTCGGATCGAGCTTCATGATCTCATCCATCAGAGCAATGTTCTGCTCCTTCAGGTCTGCTTCTTTGTTTTGGTATGCGGCTTTAACCGAGGCGATTTCCTCCTCAGCGATGCCTTCGTAGTGCTTTTTCAGAACGAGTGTTGCTGTTCCGCCGCCGATGAGCATTCCGCCCACGACTAGTGCGATAGCCTTCATCATCAGATGTTACTCCTTAAGTGTTATTTAGCGGTTCTTGTACGAGGTCCGCGGAAGGGTTTCCTTCAGCTGCATGAGACGCTCGTCATGGAACGGACGCTGGGTGAGGTGAGGCTTGAGCTCGAAAGGCTTCTTAGCCTCCGGCTTCTTGAATTCTTTGAACTCGAGAGGTGCTGGTGTAGAGAAGTCGAAGATATCCTTCTGACGCTTCTCTTCGGTTTCTGCAAGAGCGACCTTCTCAACTGGCCCCTGGATATGGATCGGAGGACGAAAAGAGAGGGTGTTCGGAGCAGGTACCTTGGGCTTAGGTGTTTCCATCTTGGTTCTCCTTAGTCGGCCAATAACCGAATCGTTCTTGAAATTGTTCATTTGCATGATCCGGGTTTTCCGCTTTAACCAACACTGTGCGTCCACGATGTAGGAATTGGAAAACCCGGATCACATATTTGTCGCTCTCAGGAAGCGTCATTGCAAGTTAGATCTTGGTGTACATGATGCCGTCGACGTTGAAGTCGAGCAGGATCGAAGGCTCATCACCATTGACGAAGAGCCGCTTGGCAGAGCTCTGGAAGTCGTAGATGTTGAAGTCGATGTAGTCGTCTCCTCCACCACCGATAACCCAACCGACGATTGCTCCATCAGACGTGCGATCGAAACCGAGCACATCATAGACGTCGTTCAGGAAGACGTGTCCGTGTGCCCGAAGCCGGTCATTCATGTTGTTCTGAACATTCTTCAGGAACTGCAGGTTGTACTCGGACTTCTTTTCCCAATGCTTGTTGGTCTCATCGAAGAAGCGAGCATAAGGAGAAGCCTTGGTGCCGTCGAAGCGGGTTACGGTTTCGACCTTGCCGTCCTCACCCTTCACTTCTTCGGTACGAAGACCCGCACGAATATCGCGCTCCTTGTCAATGCCGAGTTCGTCGACAACACGCTTGCGGTACTCCGAGAAGCTCTGCTCAACGGACTTGTACGCTGCTGCAATAGCCGCATTCCGCTTGTGCATGATGCCCTGTGCAGAAATAAGGCAAGCAACAGATGCTGCCGCCATGGTTACTGCAGGGCCGTAGAGCTTGATGATGTCGAGGCTGCCTCGAACATATGCCCGAGTAACGTCGCGCTTGTAATCCGTGCTGGAGTACTCGTCCGCATTCTTCTCGAGCTTCAGGTTGTCAGCGATCTCAACGCCCAGCTTGATTTCCTGGACGATGGGGTCGAGCTTGAGAGTTGCTTTGCTGGCAAGAACGCCAGAGGTAACGACACCCACCACGCCAACGCCGGTGAGGATCTGAGGGCTGAACTTCTTGGTCAGGAGCCAGCTACGGCTCAAGGTCTTTACTGCGACCTGCTTGAATGGTGCCATTGCACTAACGTCAATCATTTTTTCTTCTCCTGGAGTTTTCCGGCATTCATCAACGTCATGTACGTCGAATGGACTTGCTTGTCCTGCATTTTACTAACCTTTGTACGCCACCCGTCACCGGGATATGCGTTGGATACAGCGGCCCGCTTCTGTTCGGGTGACATATAGGTCTCCTTATTTCGTTGGATTGATTACTGCGTGACAACCGGAACAATATACGTTGCCCCGGTTATCACGCCATACACCACGATATCTGGTGTGGATGCGGCTCGTGTGATATAAGAGCCACACCCAGAATTTAACTGTCTGCATAGTCTTCTTCGTACACGATCATGTCGACCTGGTTCTTCTTTGTCATCGTGTAGATCTTGTCGCCACCCACAAGACGGAAGTCGATACCCTTGTTGTGGACGACCGCCATCTGAAGAACACCCATGTGGGTTTCCGTTTGGCCTGGGAAATAACCATCATGCTCACCGTCAACGAACTTTCGGGTCTTAACCGTGATGGCTACGACCCGACCGATGACTGCCGGGCTGAGCTGCTGTATGATATCGGTTTCAACGTCAGTTAGCAGCGCCACCGGTGTACCTCATCTTTCGTGTCTCAAGGACGAATGGAATCACTTCTGCATGGTGCAGGTTATTTGCAACCACCAAGGCTTGTTGCCAGCCCCTAATCTGAATGATGTATGCGTCTTTCTCAAGCAGATAGGAATATCCATCGAGGACTCCGACATGCTTTTCCAATGACTCTGGGGAGATCTCGTCGCCACCAACAACATCCAAATGGAAGTACTGAATGGTCACAACCTTCCCGATATTCTCGGGTGAGAGCCCCACGATTTGTTTACTCATAACTTCCTTAATCGATCGGCTGGGTGCGAGGGAGGTCGAGCACATAACCTGCTCGCTGACGGCTAACGCTGGCTGAACGAAGATCGGTCCATCCATGCTTGCCGTCCGTAAAGTCACTGGTCTGCCCACATAGGTCGTACAGATCCGCAACAGATGCGAAGCCATATTTGTCAATGAGTTCGAGCAGACCATTGAGAACCAGTTCGGCTTCCCCACGGGTTTCCATGACGAAGTCGCCAAACTCATGAGACGTCCTCGCCTGCTGAGTGATTGTCCGAGGTTCCGGCTTGTTCTGGTACATACGGTTGTATGCCGTCGGTCGTCCGATGCCACTGGTAGTGGTTCGCTGGCTACGACGGTCATCGCCATACATAGCCCGCTGAGCACCAGTGCTGATCGCGTCGAAGATCATGTCCTTTGCCTGAGGGATGATCACATCAAAGAAGATGTACGAGCCGATGGACTGCATGTTGTCCCCAGAGAAGTTGTCTGCAATCTTACGACCAAGAGACTTCTTTTTCTGGGTTACTGTGCCCTCAACAACGCGCTCAACCTTCTCACGCTCGACTGGTGCTTCAGCAGCTGCTTTCGCTCGGTTGCTGTTGCCGTAATTCATTTTCGGGCTGGGGATTTCTGTCATTACCTATACCTTAAGAGTTGCGACCGAGGAACTTGATGCCCAATACGATGAGCCACAGCCCGCCAGTGATGAGAGTCAAGAAGACGTCGACGAGCAGGTTTGCTCCGGTGTAACGGCGATTACGTGCCATGTTATTTACTTCCTTCTTCGTCGAGAAGACGAACAAAGGCTCTGGTCTTTGTTCTGAATTCTTCATTGGTGTTGTATAAGTGTGATGCAAATTTGGACAATCCGTTGGCAATGGCCTCGCGGACTGGGGGAATAAAGACTGCGCTTCCCACTAGGCCAACTGCTCCTGTGACGACTCCTGCTCCAAATACGACAGCTGTGCGCATCAGGAACTACCTTCTTTTTTGAGCTTCTCGAGCTCTTCAGTCCAGTAGGCGACGTCATCAGCGAAGCCCAACTGGGTTGCGAGGCGGATTTTGGTCTTCAGGTCAGCTTCAGAGGTGATCACTTGCGACCACTCTTCCGGGATGCATAGTTGCGAAGGCCCTTGGAGCGGCGCTTCTTGTCGGGATATAGCAGCTTCTCGACTCGCTGTCCGACCTGGTCCAGGAAATCCTGCTTCATCGCCGGGATCATGAACTTCCAGATCAGCCAAACGATGATGGTGAGGAGCGGCAGAGCGATGAAAGACAGGTACTTAAAATTCTTGTGCATCGGGTTCTCCTTTCAAGAGAAAAATAGAAGGCTTAGAGCCTTGTAATTGTTGCCGACTTCGGGTCGACGCCGAACCACTCTTCAAAAATACGCTTGGCATCTGCAAGAGATGGTGCGTCGACATAGTTAGTCTGAACTACCTTGTTCTTATTAGTCCAAACGAATTTGTAAGTGAAACTGCTCATAGCAAACCTTTCAAAAGAGAAGAGGCCGTGTTAGGGCCCCTTCTCGGGTGAGAAACCATTTGAAGGGAGCTCATTGCTGAACTCCGAGACGGACACCTTTAGGGGTGCCCAAATGGCTTCTCATTATAACGCGTGTTTTTTTCGCGAGCTAGACAGCGTGCAGGTCGGGTGCGTTGTTGTTTTCTTTGTTCTCGGCGATAGTGTCCTTGATTTTGTTGAACTCATCAACGCCGTAGTCGATCTTGTCGGAGGTGTACTTGACTGCCTGATCGGCAACCATGTTGCTAAGGACGAATGCGCCCACGCCAACGCTGATCTTCTTGACCATTTTCGCATTGGCGGGCACAGCCAACTTAGCGGCAGAGCTCACGATGGAGCCAACGCCAGCCGAGACTGCAAGCTCGGCGACAAATTTAAAAACAGTAAGGGGGTTCATTGTGTACCTTTCAAGGTAGTTAATTTACTTCTCAGTATAAGGTGTGTTTTTCTTGCGAGACCGGGTGGGGAATATAACCCCCAGGACATACTCCCCACCCAGCTCGGGGACTAGCCTGTTCTACCGTAACTTGCCTTGACCGATACCGGCGGACCGTACTCGGCTCGTGATATCCTCGTGTGATAGGACCGGCCCACTGACTTTGATGTCGTGGAGAGTGATTACCGGTTCGTCTTCTGAACGACGCTTCTGAATAAGCGAATCGGCCTCTTCGATCTGGGCCATACGCCGCTCAAAGAACAACGTCTGCTGTTTGAACTTACGAGCAGCCTCCTCGTCAACCTCAAGCCCGTTGTTGTTAGCCGCCTGAACCAGAGACAGGAAGAGGATTTCGTCGCGACGGTATTCGAAGGTGATCTCGTGAATATCCCGCTGGCGCTCCTCCGCCCGGAGTTCTGCACGAAGAATATTCAAAGCTCGCTCTGAGTTATTGAGCTGGGTTTGTGCTTCACCAAGACGAATGATTGCATCCGCAAGCGTAATCATTAGTTAACCTTTCTGCTGTGCAAGCACGTAGGCGTGCAGATCGTCCGAAGACATCGAATTGAGGTCCACCACGGGTGCGGCAGCTTCCTGTGTTACCGGCTGGTCTTCCGGTTCGAAGACGGGCTGAGCAGTTGCCAGTTCCGTCGGGAGCTCCGGCTGCTTTTCGACCGTCGGGATGACCTTCTCCTGGGGCTTCTGACGACCCTGCATGCGTGCCTCGGATGCCTTTCGAGCAGCTTCGGACGGCGAGAGGCCTGCATTCTGAGTTGCCGACTGACCGGGAGCCATACCCTTGGGCATGAGACCGTTGACGAACTCGGCGGCAGACTCAGCGTTCGTAGCCAGCTCCATGAACAGGCTGGAATATGCCATGGTGGACCGGAACTCGGCGAGGATCTCGGGGGACTTGACGAAGCGTCGTCCGTCGGTGGACTTGACGCCGTATGCCTGACCAATGATCAGCTTGAAGGCCGCGATCAGCTTGTCCCCCTGCAGGTTCCGACCGATCTTCTCGAGCCATGCCGACAGGGAGTTCCCTTCAGCGGAGACTTCGAGTTCGATCAGTTCGGCCTCAGTGAGGTTGAAGTAGAAGTCCTCGGTGAGCTCTTCGCCGGTGAAATCCGTGGAGGTGATGGTCTTCTTGATCATTTGGTATTACTCCTGTTTATTTAAATAGTTACTGAACGTTGGTGATGACAAAGATGTCTTTGCATATTACGCAGTCTTCATCGGCTTCAACCAAGTCATGACACGTCTTGCATTTGAAATCGCCTTCGCCATCGCTGATAGGGAGGTCGGAAATATCGAGGCCGCACATAGCCACGTCCTCATCGCAGCACCAAAGGTGGTGTTGCTCGGATACATCGGGTTCGATTTTGACCAGTGCGGTCATGACTATCTCCTATTTAAATGTGTGACAGTCGTCGCAAAGGCAATCGACTATGTCATCGGATACTGGGTGGATGGCCGACCCAATACAATTAGCATGCTTTCCATCCCGACACTCGGGACAGACGGGGATTACGTTGAAGTCATCCACTAGTAGCGGAAGGTGGTTGTCTGGGTAGGAAAATCCTTCTCGTTGTCATTGACAACGTTGTTCTCGATCTTCACATAGGTGTCCACGTAGGTCTCGGTCTTGTTCCCGTTGTAGGTGACCTCGTAGTAGCGACCCGGAATAAGATCCGTACTCACCAGGGCTTTCCAGTTGCCGAGGGTCTTTGCGAACCAGACGACGTAGAAGTCTTCGACCTGAGCAGGAACGGTGAGGACGTCGATCGGGAAGTCCCGGTTGAAGACATCCCGGACAAGACGCTTGGCCTTGTCTTGAAATGTCTCTTCCAATCGTACGTACTTTTCTGCCGCAGACCGAACTTCTTCTGCAGACATGTTTTTTAGGTAATCGTGTGCCTCAGTCATTTTTTGGATTTCTTTCCGTTGTGGATGAGTGACGGACGCTTAGGTCGAGGGAAGGTGCCCCAATAGAACGCCTCCATCATGGCGACGTCTTTCTCAGAATAAGAGACGCAGTCGTCGAAGTAGATATGGTTGGGTGTGACTACGAAGGTCGGCGTGATCTTAAAGTCTTCGTCAACCACAGGCTTTAGTTCGCCCACCAGTGACTTAAGGCTTCTCGGGTAAAGCGAGTTGACGTCGTACAACTCAACGCCAGTCATTACTTCTTAGCTACCTTGAGAGCCAGTGCTGCACTGAAGCTAAGCGCTGCCATTCCTGCGGCACCGATAGCGATCTTAAGCGCGATTTTCTTAGCGGGGTTCATCTGATTTTCTCCTATTTTGAATTGGCAAAACACAAAGAGGGCCTGTAGATTGTCTACAGGCCCTCCGTCAAATTACTCGGTGGAGTCGTCGCCCTGTTCCGAGGTTTCGCCATCCGTGGTGGTTTCTTCGTCGTCGACGAGTTCCTGCACGACGACCATGTCGGGGTCCTCGACCTTGTTCATGAGAACGCCGATCGCGATTCCTGCAACTAC
>Ga0157373_10003292_pt1 | contig 12203 bp, 11 predicted proteins | sample C65metaG_FD_113460 | JGI IMG/M metagenome (GOLD analysis project Ga0157373, IMG submission 113460) | Corn rhizosphere microbial communities from Kellogg Biological Station, Michigan, USA - C6-5 metaG | ecosystem: Host-associated > Plants > Roots > Rhizosphere > Soil | place: USA: Michigan...
CGAACGGGCCGCGATGTCGGCGATCACCGACAGCACCTGACGCTTGCTGGATCCGCCCACGCGCGGGGAAATGGCGCGAAGGTCCAGCAGATCTCCAAGGTTCATACGCTTTACGCTCTTCAAAGGGTTGGGTCGGGGGAGACCCCTTTGGCGGCCGGCTCAACGCACGAAAGCCTCAAGCGCTCCCGTTGCCGCCAGGCCGGGTCCGCTCCGGGTCAACCCACCCGATGTTGCCGTCCGGGCGGCGATATACCACCGACAGACCGCCGTGCGCGGCGTTCCTGAACACGATTGCTTGAGACTCAGTCAAGTCCAGTTCCATGACTGCCATCGCAACGGTCATCGAGCGCACCTCGGCGGCCGTCTCGGCGATCACCAGGGCGGACGGGGCGCCCGCCGGATGGTCGTCCGATTCGTCGAGGGCCTCGACATCCTCCTCATCGCGGGGCGTACGGATCACATAGAGCGAGGCCGTTTCCTGCCGCTTGGCGCCGGCGGCGACCGAGTGGTCCTTCAGCCGCCGCTTGTAGCGGCGGATGCGCTTGTCGATCTTGGCGAGCGCATCGTCGAAGGCCGCATGGGCGTCGCCGCCCAGGCCGTGGCTGTTGAGCTGCTGTCCCGAAGCGAGCTTCACGGAGCAGTCGACGCGGAAGCCGTGACCATCGCGCTGGACCACGACATCGGCGTCGCCGCCGCGTTCGAAATACTTCGAGATGCTGGTGGAGATTTCGTCGGTGACCCGCGATCGCAGGGCCTCCCCGACATCGACATGTTTGCCGGAAACATGGACTTGCAAGGCCATGCCCTATCAACGCGCCGCGCCCGGTTGGGTGTCAAGCGGGGCCGCAGATCAGGCGCTGTGTTTGAGCAATCTGCGGCGTTCGGGCGAGGAGGGGATGCGCATCGCCTCGCGGTATTTGGCCACGGTGCGGCGGGCTATGTCGACGCCGGCCTCCTTCAGGATGTCGACGATGGCGTCGTCGGAGTGCACCTCGGCCGCCGAGCGTTCGGCGTCGATCAGCTGGCGGATGCGGTGGCGCACGCTCTGGGCCGAGTGGATTTCGCCGTCGGCGTCGGTGGAACCGAGCGAGGCGGTGAAAAAGAACTTCAGCTCGAACACCCCACGGGGCGTGGCCATGTACTTGTTCGTCGTCACCCGGCTGACGGTGGACTCGTGCATGCCAATGGCCTCGGCCACGGTTTTCAGGTTCAGCGGGCGCAGGTGGGTGACGCCGTGGGCCAGGAAGCCGTCCTGGCGCTTCACGATCTCGCCGGCCACCTTGAGGATGGTCTTGGCCCGCTGGTCGAGGCTTTTCACCAGCCAGTTGGCCTCGGAGAGCCGCTCGGAGACGAAGGTCTTGTCCTCGTCCGTCCGCGTCGCCCCGTCGACCCAGGCGTGGTAGCGCCGGTTGACCAGCACGCGCGGCAGCGTCTCGTTGTTCAGCTCCACATGCCACTGGCCGTCGGTGGTCTCGCGCACGACCACGTCGGGCACGACCGGCTGCACCGGCTCGCCGCCGAACGCGGCGCCGGGTCGGGGCGTCAGCGCCCGCAGCTCGGCGATCATCTCCTTGAGGTCTTCGTCGTCGACCCGGCAGGCCTTGCGCAGGCCCGGCATGTCGCCGCGCGCGAGCAGGTCGAGGTTGGAGAGCAGCGCCGCCATGGCCGGGTCGTAGCGGTTGCGGTCCTTCAGCTGGATGGCCAGGCATTCGGCCACGTCGCGCGCCGCCACGCCCGTGGGCTCAAACCCCTGGACGACGGCAAGCACCTTCTCCACCAGCGCCACATCGCAGCCGAGCCGGTCGGCGATCTCCGCCAGATCCGCCCGCAGGTAGCCGCCGTCGTCGACCGCGTCGATCAGGGCGCCCGCGATCGCCCGCTCGGCGGGCGGAAGGCGCGTGACGACCAGCTGGTCGTGCAGATGCTCGTGCAGGCTCTTGTCGCGGGCGAGCGGGCTGTCGAAGTCGCCGGTATTGAGGCCGCCGCTCACCGTGGTTCGCCAGACAGGGCTTTCGACGGGCGCGGGCGCGCCCTGCGGCGGCGTGGCGTTCGCGGCCGGCTGGGCGCGCTGAAGCAGCGGATTGCGCTCCAACTCGGCCTCCACGAAGGACTCGAGCTCGAGGTTCGACAGCTGCAACAGCTTGATCGCCTGCTGCAGCTGGGGCGTGACCACAAGGCCCTGCCCCTGCCGCAGCTCCAATCGCGCACTGAGCGCCACGCCCCATCCCTTCTTGGCCTAATTCTTGCTGTGGATTTACGGCCATCACGGTTAACAGCCCGCCAACCCTGGCGAAGAATCTTGACGCAGGGCCGCGAACCCGCAGTTTGCAGCCCCTATGCCGAGCCATCCGCCCCCGCCGCCGCTCTCCGACGCGCCGCTCGAGCCGGGGCTCTATGTGGTGGCGACGCCCATCGGAAACCTGCGCGACATCACGCTGAGGGCGCTCGACGTGCTGGCGCAGGCCGACATCGTTCTGGCCGAAGACACCCGCGTCACCGCCAAGCTGCTCAACGCTTATCGGCTATCGAAGAAGATGGAGCGCTACGACGAGCATGCGGCCGCCCGCGCCCGGCCCAAGGTGCTGGAGGCGCTGGCGGGCGGGGCGCGGGTGGCGCTGGTCTCCGACGCCGGGACGCCGCTGGTCTCCGACCCCGGCTACCGGCTGGTGCGCGAGGCGCTGGAGCAGGGCTCGGCCGTTCATCCGATCCCCGGCCCCTCGGCGCCGCTGGCGGCCCTCACGCTGGCCGGCCTGCCCACCAACCGCTTTCTGTTCGCGGGCTTCCCGCCGCCGAAGAGCGCCGCCCGCAAGGCCTTTTTCGCCGAACTCGCGCCGGTGCGCGCCACGCTCGTCTTCTTCGAGGGCGGCTCGCGCCTCGCCGCCAGTCTCGCCGACATGGCCGAGGTCTTAGGGCCCCGCGAGGGCGCGGTCGCCCGCGAGCTGACCAAGCTGCATGAGACCTGCATCCGGGGCGTCCTCCCCGACCTCGCCGCCGATCCGCGCCTCGATGCGCCGAAGGGCGAGATCGTCGTCCTCGTCGGCCCCGGCGAGGAAGCCGCCGCCACCGCCGAGGACGCCGACGCCGCGCTCGCCGAGGCGCTGACCCGCGTCGGGCCCAGTGAAGCGGCCGCCGAGGTGTCGCGGGCGCTTGGCCTGCCCCGCCGCGACCTCTACCGCCGCGCGCTCGAAATGCGGGGCGCCTCGTGAGCGAGGTCCGCCGCGCCCGCGGGACCGCCGCGCGCCTGTCCGGCCGCCGGGGCGAGGTGCTGGCGGCGTTGTGGCTGATGGCCAAGGGCTATCGTATCCTGGGTTTCCGGCTGGCGGCGACACAGGGGGAGATCGACCTGCTCGCCTTGCGCCGGGGCGTGCTCGCCGTCGTCGAGGTCAAGCGACGGCGCACGCTGGAAGCTGCGCTGGAGGCCGTGCGCCCCGGCCAGCGGGAGCGCCTGCGCCGCGCCGCCGCCCAGATCGCTTCGCGCCGGCCCGCGTTGAGGGATGCGGCGATCCGTCTCGATCTCTTCGCGCTCGCGCCGGGGCGGATGCCGCGTCATATTCCCGACGCATGGCGGGGCGGTTAAGTGAAATTGGGGAGACGCCCCGAGGGGTCATGACGCGCGAAGAGGCCGAAGCGGTTCTGACGACGGCGGGCAAGGCCGGCGACAACGACTTCCCCCTGCTGGAAGCGGCGATCGCCTGCGCGGTGCATGAGAACCCCGACCGCGATCCATCGCTTGCGCGCCAGATCGGCGAGGAATCGGTGCGCCGCGTGCGTGCGCGCATGGAGATCGAGAGCCCGGAAGAGGCCATGGCCGAGGCCATCGCCGGCGACCTGCACCTGAACGGCGACCTCCTCACCTACGACCACCCCGACAACGCCGACATCATCGCCGTCGCCGAGCGCCGCAAGGGCCTGCCGGTGGCGCTGGGCATCTTCTACATCCACGCGGCCCGCAAGACGGGGCTCGCTTTGCAGGGCGTCGACTTCCCCGGCCACTTCCTGCTGCGCATCGAGACCGAGGAGGGGCCACTCGCCCTCGACCCCTTCAGCGAGGGCCGGGTGGTGTTGCCGTCCGAGCTGACCCGCCGCGCGCTCCGCACCGGCCTGACCCCCGATGTGGCCGGGCGCCTCGACCGGCTGATGGCGCCGGTGAGCGACCGCGATGTGCTGATCCGCCTGCAGAACAACGTCTTCGCCCGAGCCGCCGCCAACCGCGACTACGCCCGCGCCGAACGTTCCGCCCTGCGCCGCGCCCTCCTCGACCCCTCGGATCACCGCCCCTGGCTGGACGTGGCGGCGGCCCGCGAAGGGCAGGGCGCGCTGGCGGGGGCCTTGCAGGCGCTGTCGCAAGCACAAATCTTGGACGGTGGCGCTGCAATCGCAGCCCGCGCGGCGCGTGAACGTGTAAGGCTGCGTCTCAACTAAGCGCCGCCCGGGGGCCGCATGCCGCTAAGAGTCGCCGTCCAGATGGATCCCGTCGAAGGGATCAACATCGATACCGACACCACCTTCATGATGATGATGGAGGCCCAGAGCCGGGGGCACAGCCTCTGGGTCTATACGCCCGAACGCCTGTCGCTGGAGGACGGCAAGGTCCGCGCGCGCGGCCGCCCGATTTCGCTGAAGCATGCGAAGGGCGACCACGTCACCGCCGGACCGATGGAGACGCTGGATCTCGCAGACGATGTCGATGTGGTGCTGATGCGCCAGGACCCGCCTTTCGACATGGCCTACATCACCGCCACCCACTTTCTGGAGCGGGTGCATCCGAAGACGCTGGTGGTGAACAACCCGGCCGAGGTGCGCAACGCGCCGGAAAAGCTGCTGGTCACCGAGTTTGCGGGCGTGCAGCCGCCGACGCTGATCACGCTGGACCCGCAGGCGATCTACGACTTCCGCGAGCGCCATGGCGACATGGTGCTCAAGCCGCTGTACGGCGGCGGCGGGTCGGGCGTGGTGCGGCTGAAGGCGGACGATCCGAACCTCGACGCCTTGCTGGAGTTGCACGCCATGATCGGCCGCGAGCCGGTCATCGCCCAGGCCTTCATCCCGGCGGTGGTCAACGGCGACAAGCGCATCCTGCTGGTCGACGGCGAGCCGGTCGGCGCCATCAACCGCATCCCGGCCTCGGGGCAGGTACGCTCGAACCTGGCGCGCGGCGGCCGGGCCGAGGCTGTCGAGCTGACGCCCCGCGACCACGAGCTCTGCGCCATCATCGGGCCGGAGCTGAAGAAGCGCGGCCTGCTCTTCGTCGGCATCGACGTGATCGGCGACTACCTCACCGAGATCAACGTCACTTCCCCCACCGGCGCCCAGCAGCTGAAGCGCTTCGGCGGCACCGATGCCGCGGCGATCCTGTGGGACCACATCGAGGCGCGCCTCTGAGCCCCTCCCTCCGGGAGGATGCTCGCCGCGCCGCCCACTCTCTCCCCGTCATCCTCGGGCTTGTCCCGAGGACCCCTCTATCGGCCGCTTGGTTCGTGCAAGCACCCCCGAGGCGGTGCAGTGGAGACAGGGGTCCTAGGCACAAGGCCTAGGATGACGGTGGTTTGGGTGGATAGGCAGAGAGTTATCCGCTTCCGCTGCGCCTCACTGATACTCACATCACCCCACCGCATGGGGAGGGCGCCCGGATCCAGCCCGAAGCGGCGGTGCGGGTGCGGCCGAGCGGGGTTGCAGCGCGGGTGACGTAAACCCGCGTAACGGCAAGAGCGTGGATGCTCTTCCGCCCGTCCGGGGCTCTTGGGTGAAAGGCTGAATCAAGCCTGCGCGCCTCAGGCTTCGGGATAACGGTTCGCGCGGAGCGCTGGGGGTTAGCCCCTCCCACTCCACTACCAACACAAGACACCGGTGTCGGGGCGACCCGGCCGGCGCTCCGCACCTTCCCCAACTCGCGCTGAAAGGCGTGGAGGCGCATCCGCGCGCGCGGACCAGTCCATGTAGCGGATGAGCGGGCGGGCCTAAGAAGCTGAACTGTCACATCTTCTCTAAAAGTTCTATTTTTGTTCTTGATCCGGTTTCCGGCGCGTGCTGCAAGTGTGGATAAGTCGCACGCCGGACAGCCGAGGGGGAGCATGGTCGCGCGGGTCATTACGGTTGCGTTTCAAGGGGTTGAGGCGCGCCGGGTCGATGTCGAGGTGCAGCTGACGGGCGGCGAGGGCGCCATCGTCGTGGTCGGTCTCGGCGACAAGGCGGTCAGCGAAAGCCGGGAACGGGTGCGCGGCGCCTTCGCGGGTCTGGGCCTCGCCATGCCCGGCAAGCGGATCGTCGTGAACCTCGCGCCCGCCGACCTTCCCAAGGAAGGCAGCCACTACGACCTGCCCATCGCGCTGGCCATCATGGCGGCCATGGGCGTGATCCCGCCCGACAGCCTCAACGGCTGGGCGGCGGTGGGCGAACTGTCGCTCGACGGTCGGGTGATGCCGGTGGCCGGCACACTGCCGGCGGCGGTCGCGGCCAACGCCATGGGCCTTGGCCTGATCTGCCCCGAGGCCTGCGGGCCGGAGGCGGCCTGGGCGGGCGATGCCAAGATCCTCGCGCCCCGCTCGCTGATCTCGCTGGTGAACCACTTCCGGGGCACGCAGATCATGGGCCAGCCGCAGCCCGGGCCGATGGTGGACGCCGAGGGGGTCGCCGACCTTCGCGACGTAAAGGGGCAGGAGAACGCCAAGCGCGCGCTGGAGATCGCCGCGGCCGGCGGCCACAATCTGCTGTTCTGCGGCCCGCCGGGCTCGGGCAAGTCGATGCTGGCCCAGCGCCTGCCGGGCCTGTTGCCGCCGCTGTCGGCCGCCGAGCTGCTGGAGACCTCCATGGTTCACTCGGTGGCGGGGCTGATCGCCAAGGGGACGCTGACCCGCTCGCGGCCGTTCCGCGCGCCCCACCACTCGGCCAGCATGGCGGCGCTGACCGGCGGCGGGATAAAGGCGAAACCCGGCGAGGTGTCGCTGGCCCATAACGGAATCCTGTTTCTGGATGAGCTGCCCGAATTTCAGGCCCAAGCCCTCGATTCATTGCGGCAGCCCCTCGAAACCGGCGAGGTGATGGTCGCCCGGGCCAACGCCCACATCCGCTATCCGGCCCGCGTGCAGCTGGTCGCCGCCATGAATCCCTGCCGCTGCGGCGTCGGCGGACCGGGCAAGGGAGCCTGCGGCAAGGCTCCGCGTTGCCAGCGCGACTATCAGGGCCGCGTCTCCGGCCCGCTGCTCGACCGCATCGACCTGCAGGTGGACGTGCCGCCCGTCACCGCCGCCGATCTCGCCTTGCCTGCCCCGTCCGAAGGCACGGCCGAGGCCGCCGCCCGCGTCGCCCGCGCCCGCGAAGCGCAGGTCGAGCGCGCCGCCGAGCTTGGCGAAGACGCGCCGCTCCTGAACGCCCGCGCCGAAGGCTCGCATCTGGAGAAGGCCGCCGCGCTCGACGAGCCCGCCCGCGCGCTGATGGCCAGGGCCGCCGAGGCCGGCCAGCTCACCGCCCGAGGCTGGACGCGCACCATCCGCCTTGCCCGCACCATCGCCGACCTCGAGGGCGCGAGCTCGGTGCGCCGGGTCCACGTGGCGGAGGCCCTGATCTACCGCCGCGTCGGCCCGGCCGCCCCCGAGCAGCCGGTCATGGCCCAGAGCTTTTCCTCGACCATCTAGCCCGCTGGACGCCGGCGGCGCGGCAGGCCAAGGTCGGCGTCTCACCGGCAGAGGGCGAATGCGAATGAGCCAGGACAAGGCGAAGACCCCCGTCCCCAAGCAGAGCCTCGGCCAGGTCATACGAAGTCTCGGGCGGCCCAAGGTCGCGCTGCTGCTGGGCCTCGGCTTCTCCTCCGGCCTGCCGTTCATGCTGACCGGGGCGACGCTGGGCTACTGGCTGCGCGACGAAGGCACGAGCCTGAAGGCCATCGGCTTTATCTCCTGGGTGGGCCTCGCCTACTCCTGGAAGTTCCTGTGGTCGCCCGTGGTGGACCGGGTGACCGTGCCGGGCCTTGGCCGCCTGGGGCGCCGCCGCAGCTGGCTGCTGCTGACCCAGCTCATCCTCGGCGCCGCCCTGCTGGCCATGGCCGCCATCGGCCCCGGGGGAGGCCTGCTGGCGCTGGGCGCTGCGGCCTTGGTGGTCGCCTTCGCATCGGCCACCCAGGACATCTCCGTCGACGCGCTTCGGATCGAGGTGGCCGACGACGAGGAGGAACTTGGCCTCGTCACCGGCGCCTTCCAGCTCGGTTATCGCCTCGCGGTGCTGGCCAGCGACGCGCTCATCCTGATCGTCGCCCAGTACATGGGCTGGCCCGCCTCCTACAGCCTGATGGCGGCGCTGATGGGGATCGGCATCCTGTCGACCTTCCTGATCCACGAACCCGCCCGCGCCGAGGAGGCGCTCGCCAAGGCGCGGCCGCTGTGGACGCCGTCGGGCCTCGCCTCGGCTGTCGTTGGCCCTTTCGTCAGCTTCTTCAGGAGCTACGGCTGGTTCGCGCTGGTGATGCTGTTGATGATCACCCTCTACCGCCTGCCCGAGTTCGTCATGGGCCCGATGGCGACGCCCTTCTACCACGACCTCGGCTTCGAAAAGGCCTTCGTCGGCGAGGTCCGGCTGTCGGCCGGGCTGGCCGGCACGCTGACCGGAATCACCGTCGGCGGCTTCCTCGCCGCCTGGCTTGGCCGGATGCGAGGCCTGATGGTGGGCGCCGTCCTGCAGGGGCTGGCCGTCGCCTCCTTCGCGCTGCTGGCGGTGCTGGGCCCCGACCCCAAGCTGTTCGCGCTGGTCATGTTCTTCGACAACACCGGCGTCGGCGCGGCCGGGGTGCTGCTGGTGACCTACATGTCGAGCCTGACCAGCCTGGGCTACACGGCCACCCAGTATGCGCTGCTGAGCTCGAGCTACACCTGGGTCGGCAAGATCCTCAAAGGGTTCTCAGGGACGGTGGTCGAGAGCCTGCAGGCGGCTTACGGCCCGATGGGCGGTTACGCGGCCTACTTTGTGGGTTGCGGACTGATCGGCATTCCGGCGCTGCTGCTCTGCATCCTCATCGCCATGACGACCCCGCGCATGCCGCCTGATCACGCCGTCAAGCAGACCACCTGAGCCACGCGCAGGTCGCGGCGCAGGCTGTCGGCCACGCGGCCGTAGTTGTCGACCGTGATTGTCTCGCCCGTGGCGTCAGTCGGCGGCGCGCGATGCGCCGCGCTCAAGGCGTCGCGGATGGCCGTGGGGTCGGTGGTGTAGATACGGCCGCGACGCGGCGCCTCGGCGATGGTCACTCCGATCACCCGCCCGCCGGAATCCAGCGCCGGCGCCCCCGACAGGCCCGCCAGCGACCCATGCACGCTGTCGGTCCGTCCCGTCTCGGCCCAGACCAGCACCGGCTCGGTCCGCGCGCCACGTCCCCGGACGATCAGGTTCTCGCGTCCCAGCAGCCGCGAGGTCGCCTCTCCCGGCTCGCCCTGCGGAAAGCCCGGATGGAAGGCGCGGTCGCCCCGCCTAAGCGGCCGGTCGATGCCGAGCGGCATGGCCGGCGCCCCGCCGTCGGTCGTCAGGATGGCTGCGTCGCCGTCTGGGTCCAGCGACACCTTGGCCGCGACGCCCCGACCCTCGGCCACGACCAGCGCGGCCTGGTGGCAGCCCTCGACCACATGCCGGGCGGTCAACCACACGCCGCTGTCGGCCACCGAGAAGGCCGTTCCCGATCCCGGCTCCGTCTGCCCCGGCACCTCGACGACCACGGCCGGATCGAACGGCGAGGACGGCCCAAGCGGCACGCCCTCCTCGCCCGGTACAGGCGGCGGCGGGGCGGGCGCATCGGCCCGCTCGCGCCGCCCCACGGCGGTGACGAGCAGGGCGGCGACCACCGCCGAATAAACAAGCCAATCGGGGAGACGCGGGAACTGCATGCCCTATCCGGCCATGGCCGCGCCGAGAATGACGGCGGTCGCCAGCTTCACGCCCACCAGCAATGCGGCCGCGGCCATCTCGCCGTCCTGGATGCGTTTGGGCAGACCGTGCAGGACCAGGTCCGTCAGCCGGAATACCAGCAGCTGCACGGCAATCGTCGCCGCGCCCCACAGCCCGATCTCCACCGCCGAGGTCGAGGCGCTCAGCGACACCGCCAGCGGTATGGCCAGCCCTACCAGCATGCCGCCCAGCGAAACGGCCGCGGCCACATTGCCCTCGCGGATCAGCCGGATTTCCTTTTGCGGCGTCAGCAGGATGTAGATTCCCGCGCCCGCCACCAGGAACAGCATCGTCAGTCCCGCGTGCAGCAGGGTCAGGGGAAAGCCCGTGGCGAACGCCTGGATTTCCGGAGATTGCAGCTCATTCATGGGCGCGCGTCATCCTTCGAGCTTGAGCGTCGATATGCGCAGATGTGGGCGAGAATCGCGCCGCTATCCAGCCGCCGCGAGCTTTCGCCGCGCACTGGCCCGCAGCTTCTCGCTCTCGGACTTCAGCTGCCCGCAGGCGGCCAGGATGTCGCGCCCCCGCGGCGTGCGGATCGGCGAGGCGTAACCGGCGCGGTTCAGGATCGCCGCGAAGGTCTCGATCGTCCCCCAGTCGGAGCACTCGTAAGGGCTGCCGGGCCAGGGGTTGAACGGGATCAGGTTGATCTTGGCCGGGATGCCCTGGACCAGCTTCACCAGCGCCTTCGCGTCGGCCGGACTGTCGTTGACGCCCTTCAGCATCACATATTCGAACGTCACCCGCCGCGCGTTCGACAGCCCCGGATAGGCGCGGATCGCGGCCATCAGTTCGGCGATGGGGTGCTTCTTGTTCAGCGGCACCAGCTTCTCTCGCAGCTCGTCGTTGGTGGCGTGCAGCGAGATCGCCAGCATCGCCTGCGTGCGCTCGCCGAGCGCCTTCAGCTCCGTCACCACGCCGGAGGTCGACACGGTGATCCGCCGCCGTGACAGGGCGATGCCCTCGTTGTCGCTGATGATCTCCATGGCGTCGGCCACGGCGTCCAGATTGTAGAGCGGCTCGCCCATGCCCATGAAGACGACGTTGGAGAGCTGCCGGTCTTCCTTGGGCGAAGGCCATTCGCCGAGGTCGTCGCGGCAGACCTGGACCTGGGCCACGATCTCGGCGGCCGTCAGGTTGCGCACCAGCGCCTGAGTGCCCGTGTGGCAGAAGGTGCAGTTCAGCGTGCAGCCGACCTGGCTCGACACGCACAGCGCGCCGGCCCGCCCGACGCCTGGGATGAAGACGCTCTCGATCTCGATGCCCGGCGCGGTGCGGATCAGCCACTTGCGCGTGCCGTCCTTCGATACCTGCCGCTCGACGATCTCCGGCCGCGCCAGCGTGAACCGCTCGGCCAGCTTCGCGCGCGTCGCCTTGTCGATGTCGGTCATCGCCTCGAAGTCGGTGACGCCGAAGTGCTGGATCCAGCGCCAGATCTGGCCAGTCCGCATCTTCGCCTTGGCCGGCTCGACCGCGCCGCTCTCCACCAGCGCCGCCGACAGCTGCCCGCGCGTGAGACCGGTCAGGTTCACGGGCGCGGCCGGCGCGGGCGCTTTGGTCGCGCGGGAAAGGTCGAGGGTGACGCTCACGGATTACTCTGCCAGATCGACGAGAAGATAGTGATGCGTCGGTGCAATTGCAGTCGCACCGGCAGGAATGGTGCCGCCAGGGTGACTCGAACACCCGACCTACGCATTACGAATGCGCCGCTCTACCGGCTGAGCTATGGCGGCCTGCCTTTAAGGAGCGCGCTATTTAGACGCGCGGGGGCTGCTTGCCAAGCGGCGGCGAAGGCCGAGGCGGCGCGGCGCGGGCTCGCTGACCGTCGGCTGCAGCATCTCGCCAAGGCCCGGATCGTCCGGGATCGGCATGACGGGGGCGCCGGTTTCGGCGGCGCGGACGAAGGGCGTGGACTCCACATAGGAGACCGGCAGCTCGGGCAGGTCGCTGAGCGCACGCTCCGCCCGTTCCAGCCTGGGGTGGATCAGCTCGCCCGTCTCGGCGTAGGTGGCGACCAGCCGAGCCCAGTCGTCGCGCGTGTAGGCGAAGGCCCGGCCCTCTGGATCGAGGTCGGACCAGTCGGGCTCCTGCGGCGCGCCGGCGCCGCGGGCGATCCAGGCGCGGGCCTCGTCGGGATTGCCATCGGCGAAGGCGACCCGGGCCATCAGGCCGGCGATGCGGGCGGTGGGCTCCTCGGTCAGCAGCGGCCGGGCGGCGTCGCGCGCGGCGGCGGGGTCGCCCGCGATCAGCGCCTGTTCGACGGAGAGGATGCGGCTTTC
>Ga0157373_10003293_pt1 | contig 12202 bp, 6 predicted proteins | sample C65metaG_FD_113460 | JGI IMG/M metagenome (GOLD analysis project Ga0157373, IMG submission 113460) | Corn rhizosphere microbial communities from Kellogg Biological Station, Michigan, USA - C6-5 metaG | ecosystem: Host-associated > Plants > Roots > Rhizosphere > Soil | place: USA: Michigan...
TAAAGCTTTATTGTTTTTGAGGTGCCTAAAACTATGGAAACCCGGCAATGGCAAGACAAACCAAACCTCTCTCCGTTAAGGAAATCGAATCTGCCAAACCCAAGGAAGCGGACTATGTGCTCTATGATGGCGATGGCCTTGAGCTACTGATCAAATCCAGCGGAAGTAAAATCTGGCAATTTCGCTACATTCGCCCTGTCACCAAGAAGCGAGCGAAAAAGAGCATTGGCTCCTACCCTTCAGTTACGCTTGCGGATGCTCGAAGCTATCGTGCAGAGTCCCGTTCTCTCTTAGCGAAACAAATCGATCCCCAAGAGCATCAGCAAGAACAACTACGCAGTTCGCTTGAAGCCAAAACCAATACTTTCCGGCTCGTAGCTGAACGTTGGTGGAATGTGAAGAAAGCCAGTGTGACAGCAGACTATGCAGAAGATATCTGGCGCTCGCTGGAGAGAGATGTTTTACCAGCGATTGGCGATATCAGTATTACAGATATTAAAGCTCATACACTGGTTCAGGCCGTTCAACCGGTTCAGGCCAGAGGAGCGCTGGAAACCGTCCGCCGCCTGTGCCAACGAATCAATGAGGTCATGATTTATGCTCAAAATACTGGCCTAATTGATGCGGTTCCTAGCGTCAATATTGGCAAAGCCTTTGAGAAGCCTCAGAAGAAGAACATGCCAAGCATTCGCCCGGATCAGTTACCTCAACTCATGCAGACTATGCGTACTGCTAACATTATCCAGTCAACACGATGTTTGTTCATGTTGCAGCTTCTTACAATCACTCGTCCAGCCGAAGCAGCTGAGGCTCGATGGGATGAAGTGGATCTGGAAGCGCGAGAATGGAAAATCCCCGCATCACGAATGAAAATGAACCGTGACCATACTGTGCCCTTGTCAGATGAAGCATTAGCTGTGCTGGAGATGATGAAGCCGTTAAGCGGGAACCGAGAATTTATCTTTCCTAGCCGTATCAAGCCCAACCAACCAATGAATAGCCAGACCGTTAACGCATCGCTAAAACGTGCAGGTTTCGGCGGAGTGCTGGTTTCGCATGGCCTGCGATCTATCGCCAGTACGGCCCTTAATGAGCAAGGCTTTCCACCAGATGTGATTGAAGCAGCACTTGCTCATGTGGACAAAAATGAGGTGCGTCGTGCTTACAACCGTAGCGATTATCTTGAGCAAAGACGACCAATGATGCAGTGGTGGGCTAATTTTGTGACGCAAGCTGACCGTGGAAGCATCATTGACTCCGGTATAAAAGGATTAAAGCTCGTTGGGTAATATTAATAAGCTGCTACGTTCAGTTGTTGGCCTATAAGTCATAGCTGATTTTTGATGAGAGCTGGGCTTTTGAAACTATGGCTTGCTGGTTAACGCAGACATGGGGGATACCATTGATGCGGAATCCCACCTCGATGCACCCCTAGCTCCAGAGGTATTGGTGGCAGGCTTCAGATACACCATTTCGTCGAAAGCGGTAGCAGCTCGCAAATTTGACGCCCATAGTGCAATAGGGCTATTGTTTGTTCTAATTTCGAGCTAAGATTTTTCCTAAAATTTAAAAATCCACTGCATTCAGCGGATTTCATAACACTGCCCTTTAAATCTTTCGGAAGGATCCATATGACAACCCCATTTCAGAACCGCGAGCCAAACATTGACAGCAATGAACGTATCCGTACACCCCAGAAGGGCGTGTTTCTTGCTTTGAAGGAGGTTTTCGATACGGGCGGAGAAGAGCGTGTATTTGCTGTAATACTGCCGGTAGGGTGTGGCAAGTCCGGTAGCATTACAATATCGCCTTTTGCTCTCCGCTCACGTCGGACGTTGGTGATAGCACCAGGCGTGGCTATCGCTCAGCAGTTGGCTAGTGATTTTGATCCATCCAATCCTAATATGTTTTACCACAAATGCGCGGTACTCGCCGGCGCGCCCTATCCTGAGCCTGTTGAAATCCGAGGTACTACGACCAACCGTGCTGATTTGGACGAAGCGCACGTTGTCATTACTAATATTCAACAGTTACAAGGCGGCGACTCGAACCGCTGGTTAGGTCAATTACCTGCCGACTATTTTGACTTAATTCTCGTTGACGAAGGTCACCACGGCGTAGCCGAGAGCTGGCAGGCCCTTAAAGCGCAGTTTTCCCAAGCGAAGATAGTCAATTTTAGCGCAACACCGATGCGCGCCGATGGCCAGATCATGGAGGGGCGGGTAATCTACACTTATCCTATCTTCGAAGCGATCCGTGAAGGCTATGTCAAACGCCTTAAGGCCGTACAACTAAACCCCCGCACGCTCCGGTACGTACGTCGCGAAGATGGTCAGGAGATCGAGGTCGGGCTTGACGAGGTATGCAGACTAGGTGAAGAGGACGCAGATTTCCGACGCAGCATCGTAACTTCTACCGAAACGCTGAACACCATTGTAGATGCTTCGATCCGCGAGCTGTACCGGCTGCGTGAGCAAACTGGCGAGATTCGACTAAAGATTATTGCCTCAGCACTCAACTATGAGCATTGCCGGCAAGTCGTCGAAGCCTATGTTGCACGGGGTTTGCGCGCGAATTACGTGCATTCGCGAGAAAACGCGCCAGCGAACCAGAGAGTGATGCAGCGGCTGGAAAGCCATGAGCTCGACGTGATTGTCCAAGTACGCAAGCTCGGCGAAGGCTTCGATCATCCGTACCTGTCCGTGGCTGCCGTGTTCAGCATCTTTAGCAATCTGTCACCGTTCGTTCAGTTCGTAGGCCGCATAATGCGCGTCATTCGGCAGAACGCTGCCGGTGACATTCTCAACCAAGGCGTTGTCGTTTTTCATGCTGGCGCAAACATCGCTAGACGCTGGGCTGACTTCCAAGTGTTCAGCGAAGCCGACCGGGACTATTTCGACCAGTTGCTGCCTATGGAGGACGTCGATCCAGACCATGCCCCCGCCGAACAACATATTGAGCCTGTTCCCCATGATCTGAACTATGTGGAGGTTCGCAGCCAGTCCGATGTGCATGTCGAGGAAATTCCGCTCCTGCTAGACCATGAGGCTTTGGCTGCCATTCGCGTGTTACAAGAGCGTGGATATACTGCTAACGACGTAGCGGCGGCTTACCAGACCTTGCAGCCAATTCCTACAACTCGTGTACGTGAACGGCAGGCTATGCGTGACGGGCTTCCGATTCGAGTTCGAACGGCTGCTGGACGGGTTCTCGGCGAGCGGGGTATTAACCCGAATGGTAGTGAGCTCGATACACGACGCCTTGGTAAAACAAACTTGATCGTGATGATTGCAGCTATCAACAATCAGGTGAATACTTTTGTCGGGATGGGAACGGGACAACGGCATGAGTTCTCACGCGAGATGCACGAACGGATTGACCGAGGATTCGACAGTATCCTCGAAGCAGCGGTAACGGAGGTGTTCGGTGGCAATTAAGTCGCTTATTACGCATGTCGAAATAGATACCGCAGGGAAGGCCCATAACTGTCAAGCCAGTGCCAAGCACCGTATAGAGAAAGGCGATGTGCGGCTGAAGGTTAGAAATGGGCGGAGTTGGGACCACTACTGCCTAGACTGTGCGAAAAAAATAATTGGACGGGATATAGAGAAGCTCAAGGCGATCCAAGACATGAGACCTCCTGCGTAGTAATTATCGAAAAAAGACCTGGTGGAATAAGGGAGTACCTATGGTCCATTGCGGCTACTATAATTGGCGCTATCGGCAAAGAGTTGGCCCGGTGAAGGGCCGTGCTGCTATGAAGTGCCATGTTTAGATTGTCACACTGCGTGAGTCCAACTAAAGCAACAGCAAGAATGCTATCACGCCACACTAAGCGCATGACCAGTATGCAGCTAGCATTGCTGTCGGGCAAAATCATATTAGCGCAATATTACCGACGGCCATGGCGTATTCATTCTCAGAATCTGGTAATCGCTTTGACTGGCCCAGAGCCAAGGCTAAATATATATCTTTACTGCGTTATACCTTAATCAGCTTCGCTGACATGGGGTCATAGACATAACTAATAATGCTACCATCCTTGATACGTTCAACTGCCTCGTCAATGACGAATAACGGAACGAGAAACCATTCCTCAGGCTGCACTGGATGGCCGAAACGGTCATTAATAGTGATGTTAAGCCGTGCGGGTGCGAAAAGCCTATGAAACAGGTTTTCCATCCGGGTGCGGTTGATGCCTGCGAGCTTGTATGAGGCTACCACCTCGACCTTTGCCAACAGATAGGTCGAATCGTGTTCAGCATTGGTAATACGTGCTTCAACCTTGCCGCCGGTCACACCAATTTTGTGAATGACATCACGATGTTCTGCTACATAAGGGTTATCTGATAGCGAGCGCAATACATAAATGGTGCCACTTTCTAGCTCGCTCTCTTCTAAAACATCGCTGAATAAAGGCCCTATGTCTGGATCGGTAATTCGGCGTGCTGTTTCATCTTTATACAAAGCACGAACCAAAGACAGTCGAAGTAGGTTGCTTTCCGTTCCATTAGAGAAAATGACACGCAGCCGAGCATCTTTCTTCCCCTGTGGGGAATCGAACTCTTCACCTTCCTCAGCCACATAAGCCGTTTGACCATCTAGGATGAACCAATGACCCACTTCAATCGTTGCATATTGCCCGAAAGGTCGGGTCACTCTTAACCCTGAGCTTAGGTCACCGCGTACCTGTTTAAAAAGCGGTTTGAACGCATCGAAATCCTCACACGGCTTGCGATCCGCGACCCCTTGTAAAGTACGCTTTTCTGCACTAGCACAAACATGACGCAAAACTGTGATATCGTCCTCGCAGTTAACATCCGCCAGTTCGGCAGCTAAATTATCAATATCGATGATTTCGTCCGCCGACTCCGCTACTAGGCATCCTCCGGTTAATAAGCCCTGATGATCAAGCGGCTCAAGCAAGGCACTGCAGTCTGAGAGGCTGCGTAGACGGTCGAGTCGCACAGCATAAAGGCGCTCGAAGATATCACGATCTTCACCGTGTTGCGGCGCACGCCCATGCCGCTCAGTGAAGCGCTGGATTTCCTCAAAACCGGCGACTATACGTTCCTCGCTAGCTGGACGCCCTTTTTTCTTCTCAGGTGGTGCAAACTCAGCAAGTTCTGCCGCCAAATCATCTAAATCAGAATTACTCATAACGTCCCTCCGCCCTGAAACGCATAAACGCGGCTGCGCCTTCGGCAAGGTGCTTTTCCCAGGCATCCGGCGAAGTTAACGATGGAAGTCGCCCACGTTCACGTTTGAATTCAGCGGCACGCTTGGCGATCACTTTAGCATCTTCAGGCGCAATCGAGGTACGCTTGGCCGAGATAGCCGCCGCGACCTGCTTCAAGCTATCTTCGCTCATCGTCTTGGCAAGGATTGCGTAGGCTTCACCGAAGGGGTTGATGCGATCGATCAAGTCAATGTCTAATTCGCGCACGTCCATCGCAAAGCGACGCACGCCGTCGATGAGGGCAGTATTGAGCGTGCCATCGTTATCATCGGTGACAAGCTTTTTAGCCTGCTGAGTAAGGTTGAGAGCGGCAATAGCGTGCTGGCGTACAGACTCCTGATCTTCAGCGTCAAGCTCAGGATACTTTTCTTTGATGATCTTGCCCATACGAACCTGTGTTAACTCTTCAGGAATCAGTTCTTCGTCGAACAAACCTCGTTCGATGGCGGGCTTATCCTGCACGAAGGCTGCGATCACTTCATTTAAGTCTTCCAGACAAATGCGTGTAGCCTCTTTGCTCTTGGGCTCGGCAAGCCCCTTGATCTCGATTTCATACGATCCAGTCTGCTCATTAACACCAAAATTGCAGCTATCAGGGTCATACCCTCCATCGCCATAGTCAAAACCTGGAGTCGGGCCGCTTTCAGGGTTCTTAGGCTTGAACTCGAAACGCGGAGCCAGTACCTGCTCCATCAGCAGGCTTGCTGCGATGGCTTTCAAAGTATCGTTAACTGCCTCAGTGACTGCGCCCTCTAAAGCGTCCGGTTCGGCAATCAAGTTAGTAAATTTCGCACGGGTCTTACCCGGCGCATCTCGAGTTGCGCGACCAATGATCTGCACGATCTCGGTCAAGCTAGCACGGTATCCTACTGTCAGCGCATGTTCGCACCAGATCCAGTCGAAACCTTCCTTCGCCATACCGAGTGCAATAATGATGTCCACATAATCGCGGTCTGACTTCATTTCTGCTGCACGAAGGCTTTCCTGAATCTTGCCCTGACTAGTTGGGTCCACAAGGTCAGCGATACGCAACACTCGCCCATCAAGGCATTTGACTAGCTGGAAACCAGTCACTGGATCTGCACCTTGCCAATCTCCAAGCTCACCAAGAATGTGCTCCACCTCCTTGATCTTATCCTTCGTGCTCTCTCGTGAATTGACGTTGGGAATGTGGATGATGGTCTTCTTGGTAGGATCGAGGACATCGAGGATGTCATCGACGTACGAGCCACTATAAAAGAAATAGCCGATGTCGAGTTGTTTGAGGTATTCGTAGCCGTTGAGTTGTTCGTAGTAGGTGTAGGTAACTGTATCGAACCTCGATTCATCCTGCGGGGCCAACACAGCCTCGGCATCACCCCGAAAGTAGGAGCCGGTCATGGCAACGATGTGCGACTTGTCTCGCGCGATGAACTGCCCCAGATGCTGACCGAGCCTGTTATCCGGGTTGGCTGACACATGGTGGAACTCATCAACGGCGATTAAGCAATCGTCAAACGCGTTTACGCCGTAGGCATCGACCGCAAAGCGAAAGGTTGCATGTGTACAAACCAGCACCTTATCGCCACATCCCAGAAAGGCTCCGAGCGATTTTACCTTGCCACCGTTGTCGTTACCGGGCGCGTTGCATAGGTTCCACTTTGGTTCAACATGCCAATCACCCCAGAAGCCATACTGCGATAGCGGCTCATCGTTGAAGCTCGCGCCTATAGATTTTTCCGGAACGACAATGATGGCCTGCTTGATCCCCTGATTTTCGAGTTTGTCGAGTGCTATGAACATCAGCGCACGACTCTTGCCGGAGGCAGGCGGTGACTTAATGAGAAGGTATTGTTCTCCGCGCTTCTCATAGGCTCGCTCTTGCATAGGCCGCATCCCAAGAACATTAGCCTTGGTCGATGCTCCGTTACGTGCGTAAGTGACGGAAACGGACGGTACTGACTTAATAATGACACTCATGCGTTGGCTCCCGTTTTACGCTTCTTGCCCTTGGCTGGTGCAGCCGAAGCGGACATCTTGGTATATAGGTCGAAGAGCTTCTCAAGCCGCTCTGTATCATTCTTGAAACGACGGCCAATGTAGATGCGCTCTAATACTTCGTCATTGCGATCATGCGCAGCCCGAAGATCTGAAGGCATGTTCGCGGGATCGTACAGATCCGCGATGGTCGCTGGGAAGTGGTGCTCACGCGCCAGAAGAATGTCCTCTGCGCATCGCGTTAGGTCAGTCTTGTTTTTCTCGGTCAGCGTCGGTACTGGGAAGGTGTTCCAGCCAAGGGTATTGGAGTAGCGGTAGCGCGTTTCCAGTTTGCCGCAAACTGTGGCCACCCAGACTAGGTGTAGGCGGCTGGCGATGACTGCGAGATTCCAAAGTGGAGCATCATACAGGGCGAATGCTTGATCTTGGACGATAGAGTTGGATTCAAGCAGCCCGACCGGCAAACAAGGTCGATTCTCTGAGCTAACGCGCGGAACCACAAGTATATGATTTTTGGCCGTCTGCCGGTCGCGAAATCGATAGGGCGTCTCAGCCAGCTTTTGTGCCGCCTTGTCTTGTTTCTTCGCTCGCCTAGCACTCATTACTGCGCTCATACGCTCAGCTATCAGCGGAATCGCCCACGCTTCATCAGCCTCATCATCTTCAATCCAAAGACAGGCACGTGGCGCAGCGGATATGAATTCTTGGGAGCCGTATAGTGGGCGAATAAAGCGTGATGTACGCGGATCGGCCAACCGCATCTGCTGTGCTTCGAAAGTCGAAAATATTAATGGTGAACCGTAGTACGGGTGATTACCGAACTGCATCGTTGCAAGGCAGTTAACTGGGCTGTTCTCTCCCTCAACGATGACGTTTGGTCCGGCGGTCAAGTAGGCGTTAATATGCTCCGCCTCACGACGTGTCGTCGCACCATTTTCCCCGGAGGAAAAGATGGGCCTCAACTTTCCTGCACTGTTGGAAATTCCGACGATAACAACTGTGACCCCGGCGTTGTGAGTTGCAAGATTCGACCACTTAAAGCTCGTGTACGCGAAAGCAATCTCATGACCTGTCTTAAAAATCTCCGGCCACAGAATCGGTACTTGCTGCCCTTGGCAGATAGAGTTTGTAGCGACAAGTGCGGTCACGGAACTAGTTTGGCTACCGTAGTCAGCGGCTTTAAGAAACCAGCCTGCAACATAGTCGAGTGACTTCCAGTTCTTCACGCGACTGGCGAAGATTGTGCCAAGATCAGCTTTGTGTTCATCCGTCTGCCATTTTGAACCGAGATATGGCGGGTTACCACATATGTACGTCTCCCCACCTTCATTTTCAAAATCGATCTCAAATTGATCTAGTGGAGAACCGAACAAGTCATCGGCTTGCAACTTCACGCCGGTGCCGGTCGGCGGACAAATGCTTAACCAGTCTAGCCGCAGCGCGTTGCCGCAGGTGATCCAGTTTTCATGACTTAGAGGTAGAAATTCAGCTAAGGCCAGCTTCTGCCCCCGATACAAAACATCGCACTGATACTCGGCTATGACCAGCGCAAGCCTAGCAATTTCTGCAGGAAAGTCGCGTAGCTCTATCCCGCGAAAGTTGGTAATCGGTATTTCCGACTTTAGGTCTGGCTCATAGCGACGCTTATTGATCTCCGCTTCGATACCACGCATTTCTTTATAAGCGATGACGAGGAAATTGCCTGAACCACAAGCTGGGTCGAAAATCCTAATTCTTGCGATGCGCTTGCGTAGATTGAGCAAGGCACGAGGGTTGTCGCCAGCCTCTTCTAATTTCATTCGCAGATTATCGAGAAACAGCGGATTGAGCACCTTCAAAATATTAGGAACACTGGTGTAATGCATTCCCAACTCGCCACGCTCTTCGTCTTCGGCAATGGCCTGAATCATAGAGCCAAAGATGTCTGGGTTAATTCTAGTCCAATCAAGATTACCAACGTGCAGCAGGTAGGAGCGCGCAATGCGACTAAAACGCGGCACCTCGTCACTACCCGAGAACAAGGCACCGTTTACGTAAGGAAACTCTACAGCCCAGCGAGGAATACCAACGGCCGCGTGCTCATCACTTGGGGTATTCATAGCACGAAAAAGCATGGCGATAACATAGTGCATATTGGAACCATCGCGCTCGCTCATTTGCGCAATCGTTTCGGTAAAACGCCCTTTGCCGATAAAGATATCGGTGTCTTCGGCAAAAAAACAGAAAATTAGCCGCGCCATGAATTTGTTCATGTCGTGACGACGACCGGCAGCGCTCCATTCAGGATTGTCTTTTAGCAGTTCTACGTACAGGCGGTTTAAACGGCTAGTAGCCCGAATGTCGAAGGTATTCTCGCTGATCTGGCGAATGGTGCTGATACCTGCCAAAGGCAGAAAGAAACCGAAGTGGTCAGGAAAATCTCTAAATGCGCAAGCGATGGTATGACCGTTAGTGAGATCTTCGGCCTCTAAATCTTTGCCATCTGTGGCTAGAATGAACTTCGCCTTGCCCTTGATTGTCGCCGGGCTGGCTTTAAGAGCAGCCAGCATCGTTGTGACTTGTCCTGCTTCGCAGGTCACAATGTGAATATTACTAGTCTGGAGAACGCCACCCAAATCGGACTTGTTCGATGCCCCAGCGCGTAGGCGCTTAATGGTCGTAGTCTTGTTACCAAAAGCTTCCAAAAATACATAAGGAAACTCAGCGGGATCAAAGGGTTGTTCAGCAAGATCCGTTATAGCTTGTTCGATTTCTACTGCGTTCATGGGCGCATGTCCATCTTGCTGCTATCGTGCTGCAGTGAACTCATGACTCGTCCTAAATTTTCTTGGAAATATTAACTGTGAGTTTAACAGAATTGAACTCGGCCCTACATTGGATTCAGCCACCGATTCAAACCACAAAACACTGTGATCAGCTTCTGGCGGGAAGTATTGCTCCATGAAGCTTTGAACATGTGTTTAAATCTCCATCACCCTAAATCGCTGCGCCTAATACCGCTCCACTTTTGCCAGACCATATTTTCCTCCGGGGAATAGGCTGGCGGTTTCCATAAAATGCCGTACCTTTTTCAGCAGTTGCCACATTGAACGGCATTGATGGTTGCGCGTTATCGTGTCGTGCAACGCCTGCCATAACCGCTCAACGTGATTCACCCACGGCGAGTAAACCGGCTGATAAATGACCCTGAACTTCGGGTTCTCCTTCAGCCAGCGCTGGGTTTCCCGGCTTTTATGGATAATGTAGTTGACCACGATCAGCGTGATGGTTTTCGCCCGCCGGTACGTCGCTTTAAGCTGCTTCAGCAGGCTAATGAACAGCGCCGAACTTTTGCTGTTGCCGCCCACGTAGCTGACTTTGCCCGTTCCGCAGTGCAGTGCTCCGGGCAGATAGTATTTTTCTTTCTGTCCCGGCGTCACCACGCGTTTTTGCTGCCCGCCTAGCTGCCAGTCCGCACCGATTTTGGGATTAAGATGGATATCCACCTCATCTTCATAAAATACCGGATGCTCTGCGCTGCATTTGTCCAGTGCTTTGTGGATTGCCGCTATCTTTTCATCCTTATGCGGGTCACGAATACTCAGAGTTGGCGCGGCCCTGCGCCATACCATCCCGGCCGATGGCAGCCAGCGGCGAAGGGTCCCGGCATGTAACTTACATCCGGTTACCTCGTTGATTTCTATTGCCAGCAATTCGGTACTCCAGCGTGAACGCTGATAGCCAAAATCACCGGGAGTGTGTTTTATCAACTCACGTAATAACGTGCAGATATGCTCAAAAGGCCAGCGACGGAAACGTCCTGCGGGGAGTGATTTGAGGCCTTCAACACCTGACTGCGTGAACCAGTTAATCCAGCGTCCGACGGAGGAACGGGCACAGCAGAGCGTTCTGGCAACGTCGCTGACGCGGTCACCCCGATGTAGCATCAGCATGGCAGTCAGCCTGCGGGCATAATTTTTATCGTGCGTTTTATGGATTGCTTTCTGCATCAGGCGTCGTTCGTCACGGGGAATGGGTGCTATGATCGGCATCGCTCAGTCCGGTTAGTGATTTGGGATATTTAGCGATTGATCAGATCGCACAATCCGGACTGAGTTCCCTCAAAGTGATGCACTATTCGCGGGTAGAATCACTGAGGGATTACTAGGTTTGGCGGCGGAGGTATGAGGGCCACATCCATACGTGTCGATTGTAATGCCTGTGTTTCTTAGAAATTTCTCGTGGCGCTAAGGGCTGCACATGACGTGACACAACCATTTTCCTCCCATACAGCTTTTTAGGCCAAGACTTGAATATGCAAACCGGCTTTCATTCCGGCTAAAGCTGTATAATAGCCGTCATGTAGACAAAAGCAGCAATGACAGCACCATTGCTGATAGGGCCCAAAGTCTCTGCCAGCAAAACTTTACCTGATGCAATTTCTGCTAAGGGAAAACACTTATTTTGGTGTGATTTTTTTTCGATGGATCGCTTTGTCAAAAGCAGACTTTAGCGCTGTGTTATTCAGCGACCAGTCTTTGTAAATTCTTTCCCACAAAGCCGATGGATTGTTGACAAATGGCATATATTTTTTAGCTCCATCTAAATCATCACTCATCACGGAAAAACTTAGTGATTCAACAAATTTAATTAGTTGCGGCAGTAGCTCATTAAGAGCATCTTTTTTACTTTTCCAACCTCCATGCCGTTTTTTAGCCTTTATAAGAGCTATTAATTTTTTCTGAATCAAATGGGATGCTTCAGCTTTAGAGTCTCCCCCAGCTCGACCTGCTTTTACTCTTATTTCAGAAAGTGCATTATTTCGAACTTGAGATTGTTTACATAAAACCATTCCATAGCAGGTATCAAAATACTCTGAGGATAGTCTCAGGGCTCTAATAGCTGAACTTTCATCCATACTCTGCACAATCTCACTCCAGTGGAATAATATTGATGCATATAGCAAATGAATGCAGAAAACATATTCAATAGATTTTTCTTGTATGA
>Ga0157373_10003298_pt1 | contig 12194 bp, 12 predicted proteins | sample C65metaG_FD_113460 | JGI IMG/M metagenome (GOLD analysis project Ga0157373, IMG submission 113460) | Corn rhizosphere microbial communities from Kellogg Biological Station, Michigan, USA - C6-5 metaG | ecosystem: Host-associated > Plants > Roots > Rhizosphere > Soil | place: USA: Michigan...
AATTCCTTGGCGATGTCGGCGCCTTCCTCGATGTAGAGGCGGTTCACCTGCTTGCCCTTGGGTCCCGTCTGGTGGGTCACCAGCACGCGGCCGAGCATTTCCTCGGCGTTCTTGCGCACATCCTCGACGGACTTGACGACGCGGACGCCGCCCTTGGCGTCGGGGCCGAGGCCCTCGAACTTGCCCTTGCCGCGGCCGCCGGCGTGGATCTGGCTCTTCACCACATAGACCGGCCCGCCGAGCTTCTCGGCGGCGGCGGCGGCTTCGTCCGGCGTGAAGGCGGGATAGCCGCGCGGGACTGGTACGCCGAACTCGGAGAGGACGGCTTTCGCTTGATGCTCGTGGATGTTCATCGAGGGTCCGGTCGGGGAGGACAGGGAGGGTGCGGCAAAGCGCGCGGGGCGTTATAGGCGCCGCTCCCCAAGGGCGCAACCGCCCGCGAGGCCAAAAGAAAACCCGCGCAGTGGGGGACTGCGCGGGCTTCCCGAAGGTCGGCTTGCCGTGGGGGGTTAGTAGCGCCAGCCGACCCTGAACATCACCGTGCGCGGATTGCCGTAATAGACGGTGCGGATATTGCCGACGCTGGAGAACTCCTGGGCGTCGGTGCGGTAGACCTCGTTGGCCAGGTTCTGGCCATACACGCCGGCGTTCCACTTGCGGTCGGAGCTTTCCCAGACGACCCGGGCGTCGAAGAGCCAGTAGTTGTCGGAGAACATGCCCGGCAGCTCGACGTTCGAATTGACCGCCGTGTTGTCCACCGCGAGCGCCATCTTCGAGCGGTAGCGCGCCGCGCCGCCGACCGTGACGTAGCCATTGCCGTTCATCGCCCACTCGTACTGGCCGGCGAAACGGGCGGTCCACTTGGGCGAGAAGGCGGGCGTCTGGAAGGCGCGGCTCTTACCGAAGCTCGTGAACTGATCGTCCTTGAACTCGTCGTACTGGGCGTCGAGGTAGCCGATCTCCGACTCCAGCAGCAGGCCGGGCATGGGTGTGGCCGAAACTTCCAGCTCGGCGCCCTTGGCGGTCAGCTTGCCGGCGTTAAGCACGGAGAGCTTGGGGTTCGGCAGGTTGGTGATCGGGTCGTTGTCGAGACCCGAGACGCGCGCCTGGAAGTTCTTGTAGTCGTTGTAGAAGACCGCGAGGTTCGCCCGCACCCGGTTATCCATCCAGCTCGTCTTCGCGCCGGCTTCATAGGAGACCATCGTCTCCGGATCGTACTTGGTGCTTTCCCTGGCGCTGTTGGCGCGGCCGTTGAAGCCGCCCGACTTGAAGCCCTTCGACGCCCGCGCATAGAGCATCACGTTGTCGGCGGCCTGGTAGTCGACCGAGGCCATCGGAGAGGTGTCTTCCCAGTCTCCGACCGGCGGTTTGAAGCCGTAGGTCCCGTTGAACGGCCCGTAGTTGGAGAAGGTCGAGGTCGTGCGGTCGTAGTCCTTGTCTTCCTTGGTGTAGCGAACGCCGGCGGCAACGCGCAGCTGCTCGGTCACCGCATAGCTGGCGTTGACGTAGGCCGCCTTGCTGGTGGTCTTGAGGCTGTCGTCGACGGTGCGCAGGAAGGTGATCCCGCCGCCGATCAGGTCGTTGGCGTAGGCTTCCTGGTGCGAGTCGATGTTCTCACGCAGGTAGTAGAGGCCGCCGACCACGTTCCACGGACCGGCCACGTAGGCCGCCTGCAGCTCCTGGCTGATCTGGTCCTGATCGACGCCGACGAACACGTCGCCGAGCTGCAGCTGGGTGGCGTCGATGTCGACATAGTCGTCGGTGTTGAGCTTCCGGTAGGCGGTGATCGACTTCACCGTCAGCGCGTCGGTGACGTTGAAGGTCAGGTGCGCGGAGGTCCCGAAGCTCTCCAGCCGCGTCGAGTTGGGCAGGCTGGGCGTCGTGCGGCCCTTGAAGTCCCACTTGGGAATGGTGGTAATCGGGATCAGCGGCACGCCGAACAGCGTCTTCAGCGTGCTCGTCGGCTGACCGACGTTCAGCGAATCGTCGTCCTTCGACCAGTCGACCGAGATGTCGGCGCGGAAGTTGTCGGTCGGAACCAGCGCCAGCGCGCCGCGCAGGGCCCTGGTGTCCTTGTCGTTGTACTTCCGCCCGTTGGCGGCGTCCTTCACGTAGCCATCGTGCCGCGAGATCAGTCCGGCGATGCCGCCCGAGACGATATCGGTGATCGGGCCGGAGACGGCGGCCTTGGCTTCCAGCGCTCCATAGTTGCCGGCGCCGAGCTGGGCCGAGGCGCGCAGGTCCTGGCCGGGCTTGCGGGTGACGAACTTCAGGGCCCCGCCGATGGTGTTCTTGCCATACAGCGTGCCCTGCGGCCCGCGCAGCACTTCGACGCGCTCCAGATCGAGCAGGTCGAACTGCGCGCCCCGGATGCGGCTGTAATAGACATCGTCGACATAGACGCCGACGGCCGGGTCGAAGGTCTGCAGCGCGTCGGGCTGGCCGACGCCGCGGATGTAGATGTTGGTGGCGTTCGACGAACCGCGGCCCTGGACGATGTTCAGGTTCGGCACCGCGCCCTGCAGGCCGGTCGGATCGGTCGCCTGCAGCCGCTCCAGCGCCTTCTCGGAGAAGGCGGAGACGGAGGCCGGGACACGCTGGACGTTTTCTTCCGTCCGCCGCGCGGTGACGACGATTTCCTCGACGGTCGAGGCGTTCGAGGCGGCTGTGTCCTGCGCAAAGGCGCACGACGCCGCGCTCCACGCCGCGCCCGCCAGGAGCGCGGTCTTCAAAAGGCTTTTCATTGTTGTTCCCTCCCGACGCCGCGCGGGGGCGCGGCCGACGTACAAATTCACCAAAATGAGAATTTTGCAGATCGTCGTTCAACGGGAGGGATTCGAAAAGGGGACACGGCGCCGCTTCGACACATTTTCACCATGTGGTGAAATGGCGCCACACGCCCAAATTGGGGAATGCTTCAGGCGCGCGGACGCCGTACCACAGCTTCGAAGCCGGCCGCGCAGTAGGCGTAGAGCCGGGCCCGTACCGCCTCCAGATCGCTGGAATGGCAAAGGCCGTCGGAGAGCTGATCGATGCGCCCGGTCTCCGACAGCGCCAGCATCATCGAGCCGGTCAGGAACTGGTAGCACCAGTAGAGATCGGCCATCTCGGCGTCGGGCATGGCGCGCTTGAGCGTGTCGACCAGCTGGTGGACCACCGGATCGAAGAAGCGGTGCATGGTCTCGCCGCCCCAGGCCGGGGTGGTGTTCACCTGGGCGACCAGCGCGAAGTAGTTCTTCCAGCCCTGCCCGCCGGTCAGCGAGCGCTCGATCAGCGGGTCGATGAAGGCGCGGATCACGCCCTCGGGCGTCATCGTCCCCCGATGCGCCGCCTCGTAGGCGGTCATGGAGTCGATCCGCTCCTGGTTCACCACCTCGGCGCGGCGCAGGAAGACGGCGTCGAACAGCTCGCGCTTGGCGCCGAAGTAGTAGTGGATCAGCGCCGTATCGACGCCGGCTTCGGCCGCCACCTGCCGGGTGGTCACGCCATAGAAGCCGTGCCGGGCGAACAGCCCTTCGGCCGCGTCGAGGATGGTCTGTTTGAGATCGACCCCCGCTCCCTTGGAGGGCCTCCCCCGGCCAGTCGCCCGCACCGCCTTGACCGCGCTCATCGAAGCCGCGCCCGCCAAGCGTTGCGGCTCTGGCCCCAGATCTCGACCGGCGCGTCCTGGAAGGGCGCCGGCAGCTGGCCCGGCCCGCGATTGGTCGAACCCAGCCGCTTGGCGACATTCTGCGAATTCACATTGGCCGGGTCGATACAGTGGATCACGTCCGTCCAGCCGAGGTTGTCGAAGGCCCAGTCGATCGCGGCTGTCGCCGCCTCCGCCGCATAGCCCTTGCCCCAGTGGCGGCGGTCGAGGCCCCAGCCGACCTCCGTGCCGGGCCAGCCTTCCGGCTGCCAGGGACCGATGCGGCCGATCCAGGCGCCGCTGTCCTTCTCGATTACCGAGAACATGCCGAACCCGAGCAGCGCCCAGGAGCCCGCCATCGACGCCAGGCCGCGCCAGCTGGCGGTTCGCGCCTGCACGCCGCCGATGTAGCGGGCGGCCTCCTCGTCGGCCATCATCGCCGCCCAGCCGTCCAGATCGCCCTGCTCCGGAAGGCGCAGGATCAGGCGTTCGGTTTCGAGAACGGGGCCGCTCATGGCCTTGCTTATAGCCGAGCCGTCCGGCCCCGCGCCATCTGCGCCGTTGCAACCGGCGCCCGGTTCGCCGGTTGTCCTTCGCACATGACCGACGGATTTCCAGAACGCCTCAGTCGCGAGCCTCCGCAGCCGGCGCGCTCGCCCCGCCGTCTTCGGCTCCCCGGCAAGGGGGTGATCGTCGTGGGCGTGCTGGCGGCCTGCCTGCTGGGACTGGTGGGCGGATACGCGATGAAGCCGGTCCTCAACGAGGAGACCGGAGCGGGCAAGCCGCACCGGATGGCGCCACTGCCGCAGGAACCGCAGGGGCTGGGCATCCAGGTCCTGCCCGGCCCCGCGCCCGAGCCCCAGGTCAACGCAGCGCTCGCGGAGGCCCAGCCCCCGCCGCCGGATCTGCCCGACCCCGCCCCCGCCAGCGAGGAGGCGGCGCGCAACGCGCCCCCGGCGCCGGTCGTCATCGCCCAGCCTCCGCAGCCCGCCGCGCCACCGCCCGCCCGTGTCGTCACGCGTCCGAGTTTCGACTGCCGCTACGCCCGTTCACAGGCCGAACAGATGGTCTGCGCCGATCCGCAACTCGCCGACGCCGACCGGCGCATGTCGCAGGCCTACCGTGATGCGCTGAATGCGGGCGTGCCCCACCAGATCCTCGACCGCCAGCAGGCCGCCTGGATGGCCGCCCGCGAAAACGCCGCCCGCTTTGGCCCCGCAGCCGTGGCGGATGTCTACGGCGAACGCACCGCAGAGCTGCAGGGAATGGCGCGCTACTAGGCCAGCGACGGTTCGATCTGCTTGCAGGCTTCGATGAGGCCCTGCACCGACTCCACCGACTTGGCGAACATCGCCTTTTCCTCGTCGTTCATCGAGAATTCGAGGACCCGCTCGGCGCCGCCCGCGCCGATCACCACCGGCACGCCGACATACAGACCGTTCAGGCCATACTGCCCCGACAGGTAGGCCGCGCAGGGAAGAACCCGCTTCTTGTCGAGCAGGTAGGACTTGGCCATGGCGATGCCGCTTTCGGCCGGGGCGTAGAAGGCAGAGCCGGTCTTCAGCAGGGCCACGATCTCGCCGCCGCCGCCGCGGGTGCGCTTGACGATGCCGTCGAGCTCTTCCTGGGTCATCCAGCCCTGCGCGACCAGTTCGGTGAGCGGCAGGCCGCCGACCGTGGAGTGGCGCACCATCGGCACCATGTCGTCGCCGTGGCCGCCCAGCGTCCAGGCGTGGATGTCCTCCACCGACACGCCGGTCTTCTCCGAGAGGAAGTAGGCGAAGCGCGCTGAGTCCAGCACGCCCGCCATGCCGATCACCTTCTCGTGCGGCAGGCCGGAGAACTCCCGCAGCGCCCAGACCATGGCGTCGAGCGGATTGGTGATGCAGACGACGAAGGCGTTGGGGGCATGCGCCTTGATACCCTCGCCCACGGCCTTCATGACCTTCAGGTTTATGCCCAGCAGGTCGTCGCGGCTCATGCCGGGCTTCCTCGGCACGCCGGCGGTGACGATGCAGACATCCGCGCCGGCGATATCGGCGTAGTCGTTGGCGCCCTTCAGCGCGACATCCTTGCCGAACACGGCGGTGGCTTCGGCGATGTCGAGCGCCTTGCCCTGGGGCGTGCCCTCGGCGATGTCGAACAGGATGACATCGCCCAGCTCCTCGCGCGCGGCGATGTGGGCCAGGGTGCCGCCGATCATGCCGGCGCCGATGAGGGCGATCTTCGCGCGAGCCATTTTGGTCTCCGAATGCGAGGGGGAGGACTGTCGGCGCGCGGTCTAGCGCTTTGACGCCCCCTTCCTCAAGCCCCCCGGCCCCGCTAGAGACCTCCCGTCGAGCTTTGGGGGATGAAAGGCGCCATGTCGAAGACCGATCCGGGCAACTATTTCGAGGACTTCCGTCTGGGCCAGGTGCTCGGCCACGCGACGCCCCGGACGGTGACGGCGGGCGACGTGGCGCTCTACACGGCGCTCTATGGGCCGAGGTTCGCGCTGTTCTCGTCGGACGAGTTTGCGCGCAAAAGCGGGCTGGCGGGCGCGCCGGTCGATCCGCTGATCGCCTTCCACGTCGTTTTCGGCAAGACCGTGCCCGACATCAGCCTGAACGCGGTGGCCAACCTGGGCTACGCGGAGGGGCGATTTCTGGCGCCCGTGTTCCCGGGCGACACGCTGACGGCCACCTCCGAGGTGATCGGGCTGAAGGAGAACTCGAACAAGAAGACCGGCGTCGTCTATGTGCGCACGACGGGGACGAACCAGCGCGGCGAGACGGTGCTCTCCTATGTGCGCTGGGTGATGGTGAGGAAGCGCGACGAAGCGGCGGACATCGCTGAGCAGTCGACGCCGCAGCTGGCCGCGGCCGTGGCGGCCTCCGACCTCGTGCTGCCGAAGGGGCTGGATTTCAGCGGCTACAACTGGACGCTGGCCGGCGCGCCGCATGCCTTCGAGGACTATGCGGTGGGCGAGAAGATCGACCACGTCGACGGCATGGCGATCGAGGAAGCCGAGCACCAGATGGCCACGCGCCTCTACCAGAACACCGCCAAGGTTCACTTCAACCAGTTCGAGCGGGCGAAAGACCCATCGGGGCGTCGGCTGGTTTACGGCGGCGTGGTGATCTCCACGGCCAAGGCCTTGTCGTTCAACGGCCTGCAGAACGCGGGCCTGATCCTGGCGATCAACGGCGGGCGCCACGTGAACCCCTACTTCGCGGGCGCGACGGTGTTCGCCTGGAGCGAGGTGCTGGACAAGGCCGACCTCGGCGCCTGCGGGGCGCTGCGACTCCGGCTGGTGGCGACGAAGGACCGGCCCTGCGCCGACTTCCCCGACCGGGATTCGGCCGGCGCCTACCCGCACGAGGTCGTCCTCGACTTCGACTACTGGGCCGCGGTTCCCAAGCGTGGCTGAGCCCTTCCAGCTCGATCCGGCCTTCGAGGCGACCTCGGTCGCGCTCGGTGGGCTGGCGCTGTGCGAAGCCCGCCTCCAGAACGACGCCCGCTATCCGTGGATCGTGCTCATCCCCCGCTCGCCGAACGCCCGCGAGATTGAGGACCTGCACCCGCTGAACCGGCCGCGCCTGATGGACGAGATCGTGCTGGCGGGCGAGGCGGTCCGGGCGGTGGGCGCGGCGCTGGGCCTGCCGGTCGAAAAGCTGAACGTCGGCGCGCTCGGCAACATCACGCCGCAGCTGCATGTACATGTCGTCGGCCGCCGGGCGGGTGACGCCGCGTGGCCGGGTCCGGTGTGGGGTCAGGGTGAGGTTGAGCCGCTATCGCCCGACCAGCTTGCGGCCGCTACGGTTGCCGCCCGTAAGGCCCTCGGTTTTTAGGCCGCGCTCGCAATCGCTTCCGCCACCGCAACCAGCCGCTCGGCCTGGGCGAGGTGCAGCAGTTCGGCCATGCGGCCTTCGACGCGGATGGCGCCCTTGCCCTGATTCTCCGGCAGCTTGAACGCCTCGATGACCGCGCGTGACCACGCCACTTCCGCCTCCGACGGCGAGAAGACGCGGTTGCAGGTTTCGATCTGCTTGGGGTGGATCAGGGTCTTGCCGTCGAACCCGAAATCGACGCCCTGCTCGCAGACCGCCTCCAGCCCCGCCTCGTTTTCGATGTCGTTATAGACGCCGTCGAGGATGATCAGGCCGTAGAGCCGCGCGGCGGCGACGGCCAGAGACAGGGGCCCGTGGAAAGGCTCGCGGCCCGGCGTCTGGCGGCAGCGCATCTCCTTGGCGAGGTCGTTGGTGCCCATGACCCACACGTTCATCCGCGAGGTCTTCGAGGCCTGCGCGATGGACTCCAGCGCGAAGATCGAGCGGCAGGTCTCGATCATCGCCCACAGCCGCGTGTGGTCCGGCGCCGAGGCAATCGCGCTGTCGTAGGCCGCGACATCCACCGCCCCGCCGACCTTGGGCACAAGGATGGCGTCGGGACCGGCGGCCGCGGCGGCCTTCAGGTCCTCCGCGCCCCACGGCGTGTCGAGCCCGTTGACCCGCAGCACAACCGTGCGATTTCCGAAGCCGCCTTGTTTCACAGCCTCGACCGCCTGGGCGCGCGCGATCTCCTTGGACTCAGGCGCGACGGCGTCTTCGAGATCCAGGATCACCGCGTCGCAGGGCAGTGTGCGGGCCTTTTCCAGCGCCTTGGGGTTGGAGGCGGGCATGTAGAGGACGCTGCGCAGCGGCCGGGCGGCGGTGGTCATGGTCTCATTCCCCCATACGGTTCCAGGCGCGCTTCTTTATTCGCGGGCGCGGCTGGACGCTAGAGCGCGGCGCTGCGGGCTGCTATCAGGCGCGCGAAGTATCGGAGAGACCCGCATGAACGCGCCCGTCCGCATCGCCGACCCCGCCGAGCCGCGCTACGACTGGACCGTTGACGAGATTGAGGCGCTGTTCGAGCTGCCGTTCACCGAACTCGTCTTCCGCGCCGCCGAAATCCACCGCCGCTGGTTCGACCCGTCGGAGGTGCAGCTGTCGCAACTGCTGTCAGTGAAGACCGGCGGCTGTGCGGAAAACTGCGGCTATTGCAGCCAGTCCTCCCACTTCGATACCGGCCTGAAGGCGTCCAAGCTGATGGACCCCGAAGCGGTGGTTCAAGCCGCCGCCGAGGCGAAAGCGGGCGGCGCGCAACGGTTCTGCATGGGCGCGGCCTGGCGCGACCTCAAGGATCGCGACCTGCCGAAGGTCGCCGCGATGATCTCCGGCGTGAAGGCGCTCGGCATGGAGACCTGCGCGACGCTCGGCATGCTGAGCGCCGATCAGGCGGTGGCGCTTCGCGAGGCCGGCCTCGACTACTACAACCACAACCTCGACACCTCGCCGGAGTACTACGGCCAGGTCGTCACCACCCGGACCTATCAGGAGCGGCTCGACACGCTCGAGCACGTGCGCAACGCGGGCATGAGCACCTGCTGCGGCGGCATCGTCGGCATGGGCGAGACCCGCCGCGACCGCGCTGGCCTGCTGCATGCGCTGGCCACCCTGCCCGCGCACCCCGACAGCCTGCCGGTCAACGACCTGATGCCGGTCAAGGGCACGCCGCTCGGCGACTCCACCCCCGTCGACGGCCTCGAATTCGTCCGCACCATCGCGGTCGCCCGCATCGTCTGCCCGAAGTCGATGGTCCGCCTCTCCGCCGGCCGCGAACACATGAGCCGCGAGCAACAGGCGCTGTGCTTTCTGGCCGGTGCCAACTCGATCTTCATCGGCTCGAAGCTGCTGACCACCGCCAACCCCGGCGAGGACGAGGACACCGCGCTCCTCGCGGAACTCGGGATGCGGCCGATGGCGGCGACCGCCTAGCGCTCTTCCTCGAACCGGCAGCTGACGAGGTCGCTCAGCGCGCCGACCGCCTCCTCCGCCTCCGCGCCCTCGGCGGCGATCTCGATCTGGGCGCCGGGGCCGGCGGCGAGCATCATCAGGCCCATAATGGAGCGGGCGTCGACGGTGTGGCCGTCCTTGCTGACGGTGACTTCGGCGTCGAAGCCTGAGGCCATCTTGACGAACTTGGCCGACGCGCGGGCGTGCAGGCCGCGCTCATTGCAGATCTCGACGAGCCGCCTCGCCGTCACTTCTCGCCCGCGAGCACGTAGGAGGCGACGGAGATATACTTCCGCCCTGCCTCCTGGGCGTGGTGGACGCAGGCGTCCAGCGGCTCGCGGGTGCGTAAGCTCGCGAGCTTGATCAGCATCGGCAGGTTCAGCCCCGCGATCACCTCGGCGCGGGTCTGCTCCATCACCGAGATGGCGAGGTTTGAGGGCGTGCCGCCGAACATGTCGGTGAGCAGGATCACGCCGGCGCCGGAATCGACCGCGGCGCAGGCTTTCAGGATGTCCTTCCTACGCTGCTCCATATCGTCCTCCGGCCCGATGCAGATCGCGGCCACCGCCTTTTGCGGGCCGACGACATGCTCCATGGCCAGGACGAATTCTTCCGCGAGCCGACCGTGCGTGACGATCACGAGCCCGATCATGCGTGGCGCCTCAACGGGATATCCCCTCCCATCGCGGCAGGGTACGCGCCGCGCGGGCCGCTAGATACGCTCGTTATGGCCCGCCTCCAAGATACTCCAGCGCGCGACGCAGTTTCGCAGGCCCGGCCGCTTCGAAAGGCCACAGCTCGATCCGGGGAAGTTTGACGCCCAGAACCTCTTCCCGAGCCGCGTCGGGCATCCGCTCGACGGCGCCGGGCTCGCGGCGGCATTCGACCAGCAGGACGATTTCGCAGAGGTTCAGCGGCGTCTGCGGCACGACGCCGACACCGCGCGCTTCCAGAAGGCCCGACAGCGCCTCGGGCGCCTTGCCGTAGAGCCGACCGCTGGAGGTCCAGACCACCACCCGGTCGTCGGCCACCAGCCGAAAGCCGTTCGCCATCATGCGGATGGCCAGATCGCTCTTTCCCGAGCCCGAAGGCCCTTCGATGAGCGCGCCCCGCCAGCGGCCGGCGAGGCGCGTGGCGACGAGGCCGGCGTGGCGGATCATGTCTTCTTCTCCGGCAAACGCACGACGAAGCGCGCCCCGCCCTCCTTGCGGTTCTCGGCGTGGATGTCGCCGCCGTGCGCCTCGACGATCTGGCGGGCGATGGAGAGGCCCAGGCCTGAGTTGCCGCCGAACGCCGCGCCCTTGGGCCGCGATGTGTAGAAGCGCTCGAACACCGTCTCCAGGTTCTCCGGCGGGATGCCCGGCCCGTCGTCGTCGACGCAGATCACGGCCTCGCCGCGCGAATGGGTGACGCTGACCCGCACCTCGCCGCCGGCCGGGCTGAACGAGCGGGCGTTGTCGATCAGGTTGCGGAACACCTGGCTGAGCGGGCCTTCGCGCCCCGAGACCATGACCGGCTCGATCAGGTCCGGGTCGAGGTAGCGCACATGCGCCTCGCCCTTCTTGCCGGAGGCTTCGTAGAGGGCGGAGATCTCGAACAGCAGGTGACCGAGGTCGACCATGCGCGGATCCTCACGCGACAGCTCCGCATCGAGCCTCGAGGCGTTGGAGATGTCGGTGACGAGGCGGTCCAGCCGCTGCACGTCCTGCTTGAGGATGGTCGTCAGCCGCTCGCGGGCCTTGGCGTCCTTGACGAGGTCCAGCGTCTCGATGGCCGAGCGGATCGAGGTCAGCGGATTTCGGATTTCGTGGGCCACGTCGGCGGCGAAGGACTCGATGGCGTCCATCCGCTCCGACAGGGTGTCGGTCATGGTCTCCAGCGAGCGCGACAGGTCGCCGATCTCGTCCTTCCGTTTCGACAGGTCGGGGAGCGAGATGGCCCGCGCGCGAGACAGCGTCACCCGGTCGGCGGCGAAGGCCAGGCGCCGCACGGGCCGCGCGATCAGCCGGTTGAGCAGGATCGAGGAGACCAGCATCACCAGGATGGCGATCAGGATGAAGGGGACGAGCGCGCGCCGCTCGCGGGCGATAATCTCGTCCACGTCGCTGGCTTCGAGCGTCAGCACGCCCAGCACCGCCTTCACGTGCTGGATGGGCACCGAAACGGAAACCACCCGCTCGCCGTTGGCCGCCCGCCGCATGCCTTTGACCGTTTCGCCGTGCATGGCGCGGGTCACCTCGGCGTTCAGCTCGCTCTTGGCCTGCTGGACAATGCGCGGATTGGCGCCCTCCTCCTCGTTCTGAAGGTTGAAGGCCGGCTCGCCGCGTTTGCGGGCGGGCGGCAGCACCTTCCACTCGACCCGGTCGGAGATGACGAAGCTGTCGGCGATCATCTTGCCGTGGGCGTCGAACAGGCGGGCCCGTTGCGAGCGGGGGATGAACAGCAGCTGGAGGATGTCGCTGGCCCGCTCCGGCTCCAGCGCCGGGTCCGGCTCGCCGACGGTGGCGGCGCGGTCGATGACGTTGGCGATCAGCTCGCCCTGGGTGGTCAGGCTGTCGATGCGGGCGTTGACCAGCCCGCGGCGCAGCTCGTTGAGCACCAGCGCGCCGCTGATGATGATCGCCAGTCCCAGCAGATTGAGCGCAATGATCAGCCGCCCGAGACGCGAGCCGAACAGCCCGCCGCCGCCGGGAAGCTTCTCGGCGTGCTCAGGTTTCGCGGTAGCGGTAGCCGACGCCATACAGGGTTTC
>Ga0157373_10003302_pt1 | contig 12190 bp, 9 predicted proteins | sample C65metaG_FD_113460 | JGI IMG/M metagenome (GOLD analysis project Ga0157373, IMG submission 113460) | Corn rhizosphere microbial communities from Kellogg Biological Station, Michigan, USA - C6-5 metaG | ecosystem: Host-associated > Plants > Roots > Rhizosphere > Soil | place: USA: Michigan...
ATTCGACGCCAAGCCCGGCAAATATTTTTATTTTTTCAAGAGCCTCGTCCGCTTTCCATGCGGCATTTGCGTCAATCCTGAAAACAGAATCCGTATGCTTTCTTAACGCTTCCATTATTTCAATATCCTTATCGGTTCCCAATTTAATTTTATAAACCGGCCACGGAGTCTCTTTTATTTTTGCCACCATATTTTCAATCGTATCAATACCAATCGTTATGTCTGTTAAAGGATTTTTTGAAATATCAAGGTTCCATAACTGGTATAGTTGCTTCCGTTTCATTTTACCATACAGATCCCACGATGCAAGGTCTAAAGCGCATACCAGGAAAGGATCCTGAGGAAGCAGGTGATGAAGATAATGCCAATATCTTTCGGGCTCAGTAAAAGAAAATTTTTCAATCATCTTCTTTTTTTGCTCAATTACTGAAATCATTTCCTCAACGGATAGATTATAGTAGCTGATAGCAGGCGCTTCGCCATAACCTTTTAAACCAAATAATTCTAATTCTACCAATAGAGAAGGCTGATGTGTTTTGGTTCCTTTTGAAATTGTAAATGGATGCTTAAATTTTAAATTCGACTTTTTATATTCTATCTTCATCTTTATTCAATAGTGATTTTAACGGCCACTATCCGTAATGTATTTTTTTAATTCTTCACTAAAATCCTTTTCTTTAATCAAATCTTCAATATTCAGATTCATCCTGTAATGCCAATAATGATTGGGATCTGATGGGACATTGATTCTTTCCTCTGCCGGATCTTCCACACGTAAGTTTTCGTCTATCGATGTCAAATCAGCAAGCTGAAAAATACTCCACATTGCCGGAGAATATAAATGTTGCAAAACTATTCTTTTACTGATCCATGTTTCGCATGTTTCGGGCGCCTCGCCATACTGGCCAAGCATATAATTATAGAACCGCTGTGTTTGTTCACGATTTTCCTGCCACCACTCGCGAACAGTGCTCATGTCATGCGTTGATGGCATTACCACAGACAGATATTGGGCATCCGCCGGATGAAAAAATTCTTTGCCGGGAGCCTTTGGCATGCGTTCTATATCAAGCCCCAGGATTGCCAACTGTCCCATTACCTCTGGCACGCACGGTGGCACCATTCCCAAATCTTCACCACATACAAGCATATTGGTATTTCTTTTCAAATACGGCAATTTTTCCATTCCTTCTTTCTTCCAATAATCGTTTTGACGATGAAAAAAATAATCGATGTAAAGGTTCCAAAGTGCGCCTTTTGTATGATCGTCAAGCCAATGAAAGGATGAAGTTTTTTCTAAAGAAATTCTAAAATGAAATTTTTGTTCGCCCGAGCATTCCGCATCGAAAAGAATTACATTGCTGATAAGATCAAACAATCCCTGCTTTAATTCAATATCATCGCTTTTCTTTAATACATTCACAACTTTTAATTGTGTATTTACAAATTCTTTTAATGCATACCGGTCACCTGATAACTGTTCGAAATATTTCTCTTTCACTTCTTCCGTCCTTGTCTTAAAAATATTTTCAAGAATCGATTGTGTGATAAAAGGCTTACAATAACGGTCATGGTTAAACGAAATATTTCTCTGAAAAAATTCTGAAATATCAACCGGAATTGCGGGAACAAATCTTCCCATAACCCCTTCAACTGATTCAAGCGGAATGCTCCAAATCCGGAAGAAACCAAGAATGTGATCTATTCTGAAAGCATCAAAATAATTACTCATACTGTCAAACCGGCGACGCCACCAGCTAAAATTATCTTCAGCCATTTTTTCCCAGTTGTAAGTAGGGAAGCCCCAATTTTGTCCCTTTATTGCAAAATTGTCCGGCGGTGCACCGGCCTGTTGGTCCATATTATACAAAGCAGGATCTATCCATGTATCACAGCTATGGCGCGATACACCAATCGGAATGTCACCTTTTAAAATGATTCCTTTTTTATGTGCATAATCTGCCACTTCTTTTAACTGGCAGTAAAGATGATATTGAACAAAATAAAAAAATAAAATTTCGTTGTAGTGTTTTTGCGAAGGGGCAACGAACTTTTGAATTGCCTGCTCATTATATTTTTTATTGCTTTTCCACTTGGATGGATCAGGAGTTTTGTATTTATCGCGCAGATAGCTGAACGCTGCATAAGGGACAAGCCAATGCCTGTTCAAATCAAAAAATTCAAAATAACCAGGATCATTTACAAAATCCTTTTTCATAGCCTCAAATAATTCTTTGAGTGCAGTTAATTTAAATTTCAGTACCTGCTCATAATCAAACTTTTTAAGCTGATTTAATTGCTTTTGCTTTCTGCTTAACGGTTTGATGATTGAGGCAAATTCCTTTCCTGCTATCTTCTCAAGATTGCTATAAATGGGATGCAAGGCAAAAGCTGATATCGCAGCGTAAGGATAAGAATCTCTCCAGGTATAAGTTGCTATGGTATCATTTACAGGAAGCACCTGTATTAATTTTATCCCGGTTTGAGTGGCCCAGTCTATCATCAGTTTCAGGTCGTTAAATTCGCCAACGCCAAAACTTTTTTTAGTCCTTAAAGAAAATACAGGTATTGACACGCCAGTACCCTTCCACAACGCCGGCTGATAATTCACGAAGCCATCATTTAAAATCGTAATAGAATTTTCTGGCTCTTCAAGTTTCCTTATCAACCTGTTTTCGCCTTGTTCAAAGCAAACAAATCTCTTTTCGTCGACATTGTAAATACCATATTTATAACTGGCCGGCCATTCGTTTTCCTCCAAAAAAACTTTGGCGATAAACCAATTATTTTTAGGCTCCATAATAATTGGAGCTTCCGTGTTCCAGCTATTTAAATGAGTAGTAGAGCCGCACAGGCAAAGGATTTCACCCGGTTTTAATAGTGGTGCTTTTACTCTGAAAATGTGCGTAAATTTTTTCGGAAAAGAAACTTTTATTTTAGTGACAGGTGGCAGAAGAATTTCGCGGAAAGCTTTTGTAAAAAAAACATTCCAGATAGCGCCTGCACTGTTCCATGTATCAAAAACCGAATAGGAACTTTTCTTTTTAGAAGATAAATTAATAAACCGATCTTCTTCTCCATCAACGATGTAAACTCCTTTTAAATCTTTCAGTATATATTTATAATGGATTTCATCATCAAAATCATCGGGTAAATCAAGCGTAACGGTCCATGTATCGTTATCTAGCCACCGCATCTGAACTGCATTTTCGGGCATGTTATCCCCTAAAAATTTATTATTTCCGGTAACATATAACTCTTCTCCCACTACCGTATAGTATCTTAAATAAAAACTTATTTTCATAACCAAGTAGAATTTATAAAGAGGAATTTACCTCTTTGGTTCGAAATGTAAAGGATACACAATTAATGTGAACGTACACGCAAATAACAGTAAAGCCATAAAAACCAAAAAATTTTATTTTCAGCCGCTTTATCCCTTTCCATAAAACCTAGCTTCCTTGCTGCTAAGGACGTACTTCATTTTGCCGCGAAGTAAATAAAAAAAAAGAACTTGCGCCGGAATCATTTCTTTTGAAAGAAGGAAATTTCACTATGTAAATTGTGTTTTGGTTATAATGACAATGTTAATTTGAGTTACGGTATCGTAGGAACGGGCATAAAAAAAGGCCATCTTTTCTAAAAAGACAGCCTTTCATTTTTTTGCGGTGTTAATTATTTCACTTCTTCAAATTCTGCATCCGTTACATTATCTCCACCAGCGTTTGATTGAGTATTTGGTTCGGGGCCGGCATTTTGTTGACCATTGCCATCCTGTGGCTGCCCTTGTGTTGATTTATACATTTCTTCACTTGCTGCAGTCCAGGCTGAATTTAACTCTGCGGTTGCTGCATCTACATCGCTTATATTCTGACTTTTGTGAGCTTCTTTCAACTTACTTAAAGCAGATTCTATCGGCGCCTTTTTATCAGCAGAAATTTTTTCACCAAACTCCTTCAATTGTTTTTCTGTCTGGAATATCAGGCTATCCGCCTGGTTCATTTTATCTACTTTTTCTCTTTCTGCCCTATCTGCCGCCTCATTTGCCTTGGCTTCGTTTTTCATCTTTTCTATCTCTTCTTTACTGAGCCCGCTTCCGGCTTCAATTCTGATGTTGTGCGATTTTCCTGTGCCTTTATCTTTTGCAGACACATTTAAAATGCCGTTGGCATCTATATCGAAAGTTACTTCCACCTGTGGCACACCGCGTGGAGCAGGTGGAATTCCATCAAGATTGAAGGTACCCAGGCTCTTATTTTGGGATGCCATGGGCCGCTCACCTTGCAGCACGTGTATCTGAACACCAGGCTGGTTATCACTTGCGGTAGAAAACACTTCAGTCTTTTTTGTAGGAATTGTGGTATTGGAATCAATTAACCGGGTCATTACACCACCCATAGTTTCAATACCTAAAGAAAGAGGCGTAACGTCAAGTAACAATACATCTTTCACTTCACCGGTTAAAACACCACCCTGGATAGCTGCACCAATTGCTACTACTTCATCCGGGTTTACCCCTTTATGTGGTTTCTTTCCAAAGAAATTTTCAACCAAATCCTGTACTTTGGGAATACGGGTAGAACCACCTACCAGTATTACTTCGTTGATATCACTTTTGCTTAAACCTGCATCTTTCAATGCTGCTTCACATGGCTTTAAACAACGGCTAAAAAGTTCATCAGCTAATTTTTCAAATTGTGCGCGGGTTAATTTTTTTACGAGGTGCTTGGGCACTCCATCTACCGCAGTAATATAAGGAAGGTTGATTTCTGTTTCGGTTGAAGAAGACAACTCAATCTTTGCTTTTTCAGCAGCTTCTTTTAAACGCTGCCAACTCATCGGGTCTTTATGAAGATCAATTCCTTCATCTTTTTTAAATTCTGCAGCCAGCCAATCCATAATCACTTTATCGAAATCGTCACCACCTAAATGCGTATCGCCGTTGGTAGATTTTACTTCAAAAACCCCATCGCCTAATTCAAGAATTGAAATATCGAAAGTACCACCGCCCAAATCAAACACAGCAATTTTTTGATCAACACTTTTTTTATCAAGCCCATACGCAAGTGCTGCTGCGGTTGGCTCGTTGATAATACGGCGAACTTTCAAGCCGGCAATTTCTCCGGCTTCTTTTGTAGCTTGCCTCTGCGAATCATTAAAATATGCGGGAACAGTAATCACTGCTTCAGAAACTTCCTGGCCAAGATAATCTTCTGCGGTTTTCTTCATTTTCTGAAGAATCATGGCAGAAATCTCCTGCGGCGTATATTGTCTACCTTCTATGTCAATTCTTACAGTATCGTTGTCACCTTTCACCAACTTATAACTTTGGTGCGTTGCCTCAGTGGTCACCTCATTCCATTTGTGCCCCATAAAACGTTTCACACTCATAATAGTGTTCTGTGGGTTTGTGATGGCCTGTCTTTTGGCAGGGTCGCCCACTTTTCTTTCTCCATTTTTCAAAAATGCAACTACAGAAGGCGTGGTGCGGCGCCCCTCATCATTGGGTATTACTACCGGTTCATTTCCTTCCATTACTGCCACGCAACTATTTGTAGTGCCGAGGTCAATACCTATAATCTTTGCCATAACTTGTAATTTTATTTATTATTTTCTGCATATATGACAAGGTTTATGCCAACCGAATAAAAGTGTAAAATTGTCAGGAACCGATTAAATAGGGAGATTCTTCGCAGTTAAATCGCAGTTTTCATAGTAAATTGATAAATAATGTCGATTGTTGTTTTATGTAATTTCAATAAATTAGTTTGGCAAAGGCGCTGTAAAAAGAAAAAAAGTTAAGAGTGATAAATTCGCAGAGGAAAAGCAATCGTGGGTAAATTTTTGCTGTGCTCTTGATGGCACGAATGTTTTTGAAAATTAGCTTCGTGAAGGCAAAGCATCTTACTAAAAATCAGGCAATGATTAAATCACAAAACTGGTGGCTGATTACGATCAAAGGTTTGATCTTTATTTTTTTAGGTTTCTATATTCTGAGATATCCTATCAGCGGAATGCTTGGCCTGATTATTTATGGCAGCATTTGTTTATTTATTTCGGGATTTATCCTCGCGATATTTGCTTTCCTTACCCGAAAAACTCATGCGGGATGGCGGTGGCAATTAGCAGACGGCATTCTGGATATCATTTTAGCGCTGATCCTCCTTTTAAATATCGGGCTTACGGCGGTTACTCTTCCTTATGTGTTTGCCTTTTACGGAATTTTTACCGGCATTTTCTGGATATTGCAATCCGGCTTTTTTAAAAGAAATTATTATAAATTCTGGGGGGTAGTGCTGCTCGCCGGACTGCTAAGCATTGCCGTAGGCATATTTATTTTCCTAAGGCCTTTTATCGCAATGCTCAGTCTCATTTCTTTTATCGGAATTCTCTTTATCGTGCAGGGATTTTTTCTCACGCTTTTTTCTCTTGAGATCAGCAGGGCACATAAAAATTCCATTGCAGACTCCATCTCAAATGAAGGAGCGTAAATGTTCACCACCCTGCGTTTCCCGCGATGGATGCTTTTTCTGCCAAAATACAAAAACCAGGTTTTCAAATTCAATGACTTCAATCAATGGCCTTGCTGATTTGAATCAACGATTATTGATTCTGTCACAGCTATGTTTGCAATTAGCAAAAGAAACACATCTGAATGTTATTGCGAGAAAGAAACAGCAAAAGTTCTTAAACTGATTCAAAAAAAGTTTTTCCGATTGCTGGAAGATTTGAGGCAAACCCAAAAATGATTGTATCACTCTTTCGCTGTATCGCATCTTAATCCGTATTGAAATTTAGAGCCAGAAAAGCTATTTATTAAACATCGATAAAAAATCGCCATGATTACTATATCCAACATTCAAACCAAGACATCTCAGTTTGCTGAAAACAGATTGCACATAGAACCCCTGGGCCTTGTTATCCCCTTTCAGCCATCGATAGTTGAAAGGAAAACTATCCAAATTATTTTTGAATATGCACTAGATCTGGTTCAACTGAAGCTGGAAAGTAAATTTTTACAACCGGAAATTAACAGAGTGGTTAAAAGATTAGAAAATATTTTCTGCAGGTTAAACTATAATTCACACAGGAAAAGTGTGGCTATAATACTGGAAGGAGACGAAGAAAGGATTATTTATCTTAACTATAGTGGCAGACTGGTTTTTCAATTTAATGAAACATTCTCGCTGCTCGACCTTGTGGGCAGCGCTACACAAAATCCTGAATTTGAACTGCTGGTTTTTCAAAATGATGGAGCAGAGCTCTATGAATATTTTAATCATTCGCTCCATAGGGTATTTGTGCAGACCTGCAATTTCCGCGACGGCAAGCAAGAAATAAATAATCGTTTGGTTAGCCGGATTTCAAACATTTTGAAGCAAACTAATAGTAAAAACGAAAAACCAATTTTTGTGTATTCTGTTGATGGTCAATCTGCTGAGGAGTTTTGTCGGAACTTTTGTTTTAGTGAGATTACTTTCAAAATTCATTTAAGGAAAGATGAGGAAACGGCTTCCACTGTTGAATTGCTGGTGGAGAAAATAATGACTCAATGGAAATATTATCAAAACAAATTAATAAAGGGACAAATAAAAATTGCAAAAAAGGCTGACTTATTAATAAGTGAGTTAACCAATGTACTCACTTCTTTGAAAAATGATGACGATGGCCTGCTGCTGATGGACAGTTTTATGAAAGATGAAATTCATACCAAATCAACGGAGATACATTTTCAGGCTGCTGCACAGAAATTGAATAACAAAATAGAAAAGTTTCTTGCCAGGGGCAACCGGATCGAAATTGCTGAAGGCGGTTTGCTCGGGGAATTAGAAGGCATTGCATTAATAAAGGATGAAGGTCCGGCGTTCGAAATTGAAAGAGCCACCAGGATTTATAACATAGAGGAGGTGATTTCCTACTGAAGTTGGGGCTGACCACAACCGCATAAGCTCGGTTAGCGAAAAAAATTCTACACTTCTACCGAAACAAAATCAGACGAAACAGTAGAATTGAGGGCACAATTTTTGTAGGCATAAATTAATGAATATCAATAATTTTAATTGTCATATTTAAAATTAAACCGAAGAAATTATGTAATCATCATTTAAAAAAACCGGCTATGCAACCAACCATCCATCGGAAACCAGACTATTCAATCTACCCTGGAGAATACGTTCCACTTCTCAGCGAAAAAGAAATTAAAGAAGCTATCAAATGTTCAGACAGGAAAGATATTGTTCATCCTGCAGTAAACATTACTGATCAAAATCGTTCCTACAAAATTGAAGTAGTGATTCCAGGCGTAAAAAGAGATGAACTCTTGATTTATGCTAAAGGAAATATTTTATCAATTTGCGCAGTCAATAACGATAAAATAAATTCGTCTCTAAATAAAAAGCAGGTTGAAGAATTCAGCTATAAATGGTTTGACCGCCACGTATTATTGCCGGAAGATGCAGATTCTACCTTCATCAGCGCTGAATACAAGTCGGGGATTGTGGTATTGCACATTCCTAAATCTTCGCGTCCGGTTGACAATGTCCATACAAGAATAATTGTATATTGAGTATCTTAGGAACGAGTAAAAGGATAAATAGACGGAATTTTTATTTTTGGTGAAGAGCGCTTTGAAGGCCAATTTTTTTAAATGTCATGCGAAAAAGCATGACATTTTTTTGCCCATTTAAAAGGAGAATTTTTTATCTCAAAACTTTTTAAAGGTTACAGTTGGATCGCCCGGTTTTTGCTACGGTAACTGAAACAGCGCCCTTTCCATGATAATTGGTTATCGAATTTTAAAATAAGTGTTTAAAGATCACGTTTTTTAACAATGTATTATTTAAAAACCCCTTTGAATATTTAGTATTTCTTTTGAAAATGTTTTTTAAGTATCCAAAAAGGATAGTATATTTGCAGCAGGTTTTTCATAGGATATTGGATTAAAACGAGCTGGATTTCTATCCGGCTCTTATTTTTTGCAATAGTCTTATTTCAGGCAATTAACCGGCCTTATATCCACTTGGCTCATTGGGGGATAATTTATAAAAAGTTACCTTAGAAAAACTTTTCTATTTTTTGGAAGATTCACCTGAATTGCACCCTTCTGATTAATCGTAAATTCCCTTTTCAGCACCGCTTTTTTCTTCCATCACACTATGCGCACTTGTGCCTGCAGGTTTATTTTTGACTTTGTTTTTCCGGAAATAGGTAATGAGAATAAAAGCCAGGATAACGACTCCTGCTGTAATTGAAATAAATAGGATACCCATGATATTTAGATTTAAATTCACTAACGGCAGGTACAAGAATTATGCAGGAAATAAAACAGCCCAAGAGACCTATTTATCAGGCTACTTTTTTTAATCTTCTTTTTGTGCCTTCTATGTTGGGCAGGAAGCCTGTTATAATCCCGATCAAAGGCAAAAATGAGCATACATGGAATACATAAATTATGCTTGTTTTATCAGCGAGATTTCCCAACAGTGCCGAGCCGATTCCTCCCATTCCAAAAGCGAAGCCAAAGAATAAACCTGAAACAAGCCCAATTTTCCCCGGAATTAATTCCTGGGCGTACACTAAAATCGCTGAAAATGCAGACGATAATATCAAGCCTATAGGAACTACCAAAATGATTGTCCAGAAAAGATTAGCATAAGGCAAGGCCAGCGCAAAAGGTGCGGTTCCAAGTATTGAAAACCAAATAACATATTTTCTTCCAAACCTGTCTCCCAAGGGCCCGCCTATTAACGTGCCACCGGCCACCGAAAACAGAAATACAAAAAGATAAATTTGAGAAGCCTGGATACCCACATCAAATTTATTGATAAGATAAAAAGTGAAATAACTGGTAAGGCTTGCCAGGTAAAAGTATTTTGAAAAAATCAATACCAGTAATATCACTACTGACCAGTATACTTTCTTTTTAGAAAACAAAGGGTGAAAAAGAGCTGGTTTATTTTTAGATCTTTTGATGCGCCTGATAACCACAATCTTGTACCAATGTCCAACTTTTGTCAATACAAAGATCGCCAGCAGCGCAATCAACGAAAACCAGATGATACTCATTTGTCCATGGGGAACGATAATCCACGCAGCAAGCAGCGGCCCGATTGAACTTCCAAGATTTCCTCCTAATTGAAAAATCGATTGAGCAAGCCCGGGCTGATCTCCGGCAGCAGAATGTGCCATACGCGAAGATTCCGGGTGGAAAACAGAAGACCCGATGCCAATCAGGCCAACAGAAACCAACACCAAATAAAAATGATGTGAAACCGATAATACAATTAAACCCGTGAGGGTAAAACCCATGCCAATTGCCAAAGAATAAGGCTGTGGCCTTTTATCTGTGTAGATGCCTACGAATGGCTGCAAAAGTGAGGCGGCCATCTGGAACGTCAGCGTGATCAATCCTACCTGCGAAAAACTAAGATGATAATTTGTTTTTAAAATCGGGTATATCGCTGGAATTAATGACTGGATTGTATCGTTTAATAAATGCGAAAAACTAATTGCAAATAAGATGGGGTAAACCGTTTTTTGAAGCTTAGTTTCTAATGTAGCTGAATTCTCCATTTTCAATTTTCGAAGTGCAAATTTAGATAAGATGCATTGAAGATGTAAAATGGATTTTTTGAAATGGAAAAATCAAAATGCATGTATCAAAATAAAAAAAATTTAATTTAGCTATATATTTATAAGGTTAAAAATCCGATCCTGATACAGCCATGAAATGATAAAATTATAAACAGCATGCACGAGCCAAAACACGATAAGGAAAGACAGGATTTTCAATTAGAACGATTTACTTTTTTCACAGACGGTGTTTGCGCTATCTGCATTACTTTATTAATTATTGAAATCAGGGTGCCCGATTTAACGGCACCAACTGATGCACTTTTGTGGAAGTCGCTTTCACACATGTCTTTACGCTTTTTAGGCTTCGTTATTAGCTTTGGAATTGTCGGCCATTATTGGTCTGTTCATCATCGCATTTTTGGGTATGTAATAAAATATACTACCGGTTTATTATGGCTCAACCTCGCATTTCTTTTTACAGTTGTTTTACTTCCGTTCAGTTCGGGATTTTTGGGAGAGTACAGTTCTTACCCAAATCTGAAACTGCCGTATGGTGTTTATACATTTAATATGTGCCTCACCGGTTTTATGAATTGCTGGTTATGGTTGTATGTAAGCAATCCCAAAAGAAAAATGCTCTCCCGTGAAATTTCGCCAGCCCGCATCAGGCTTGGGTTATACAGAAGCCTTGTCATTCCTGTTATTTTTATAATTTCATTTTTAATTTCTTTTGCCTTCCCGGTATTTTCAAAATTAATTTTATTGCTCATCCCGATATTACTGCATTGGGGAATGAGGAGCCTTGAGAAAAAAGCAGAAACAGATGAAATGTTTGGTAAAAAAGTGAATACAAAAACTACTGTTATTCTTCCCGAGCCTGAGCCATAACCTTCGTTTTTCGAAAGACCTTTGTTAAATACTGTTGACGTTCTTACAGTGAAATGCTAAAGTATAGGTGCCGACAAGATAGAGCTACATAATTTTGTATATTTAAATAATACCATAAAGCAAGTATTTATAATGAATATAAAACCCATCTTTCAGAAAATTAAGAAGCATTGGGGTAGTATAATTTTTTATGCAGTAATATTATTTTTTGTTTTTAACACCGATGCAAAGTCATGGGTGCTCCGGCAAGTCATTGCAACTGGTGTTTTGGATACCGGCATAAAAAAAGATGCACCGGATAAACAGCCGGTTACTGCAAGCTTTTCCTTCTCTTCACCGGAAGGAAATACGCTCACTTCGTCGACGCTGCAAGGCAAAGTGGTGTTTATAAATTTTTGGGCTTCATGGTGCCCGCCATGCAGGGCAGAAATGCCCTCATTAAATAGTTTGTATTTAACACTAAAAAATGACAACCGTTTTGTTTTTCTTTTTGTGAGCGAGGACGATGATCGCACGAAGGCTTCGGAGTATCTGAAAAAAAATAACTTTTCAATTCCGGTTTATTATCGTAACCAGGCTTCGACTGAAATGTTTAGCGGCACGCTGCCTACCACAATCGTGCTGGATAAAGAAGGAAACATTGCCATGAAGCATACCGGTCTTGCCGGTTATGATAATAAAAAATTTATCAGTCAATTGAAATCCTTACTGTAATTATTTTTGAAAG
>Ga0157373_10003304_pt1 | contig 12184 bp, 9 predicted proteins | sample C65metaG_FD_113460 | JGI IMG/M metagenome (GOLD analysis project Ga0157373, IMG submission 113460) | Corn rhizosphere microbial communities from Kellogg Biological Station, Michigan, USA - C6-5 metaG | ecosystem: Host-associated > Plants > Roots > Rhizosphere > Soil | place: USA: Michigan...
AATGGCCCGACCGGTTCAAGTGCATCGTCCAGCATGACGGGGTCTTCGACGCCCGAGCCATGGCCTATGAAACCGAGGAGCTATGGTTCGACGAATGGGAGCACGGCAGCCATCCTTATTACGAGGCGCCGGCGGAGTTCGAGAAGTGGAACCCGGTCAATTTCGTCACCAACTGGAAGACGCCGCAACTGGTCATCACCAGCGAAAACGACTTCCGAATTCCCTACACCCAGGGGATTGCGGCGTTCACCGCGCTCCAGCGGCGAGGCATCCCGTCGCGGCTGCTGATCTTCCCGGACGAAAACCACTGGGTGCTGAAGCCCAAGAACTCGATCCAGTGGTACGACGAGGTCTTCGCCTGGGAGAAGAAGTGGCTCGGCCAGTAGGCTAGAGCACCCGCTCCATGATCTCCGCGACCTTGCGGAGGCCCTCTTCGTCCTCCTTGTCGAAGCGGGCGTGCTTCGGGCTGTCGATGTCGAGCACGCCCAGCACCTCGCCGTCGCGGATCAGCGGGAAGACGATCTCGCTGTTCGACGCGCTGTCGCATGCGATGTGCCCGGCGAAGGCGTGGACGTCCTCCACCCGCTGGACCTGGCGAGTCTTCGCCGCGGCGCCGCACACGCCTTGGTCGAAGGTCATGCGGATGCAGGCGGGACGGCCCTGGAACGGCCCGAGCACCAGCTCACCGCCGATGTTGCGATAGAATCCGACCCAGTTCACGTCGGGCAGCGTCTCGAAGATCAGCCCGGTCGCGTTCGCCATGTTTGCGATTGCGTCGCTTTCGCCTGCGACTAGGCCTTCGAGGGCAGCGGCGAGGTCGCGATAGAGCGTCGGCTTGTCGGCGGCGGCGATCTTGAAGTCGTAGGTCATTCGAAACTCACCTTTCCCCGGGCCTGCTTCACGGCGCTGCGCTGCCGTTTGGAGTCCACACGCTTCGCTTTGGCTGCTCGCGATGGCCGCGTCGGCTTGCGCTTCGCCCGAACGATATGGGCCTCGGCGATCATTTCCGCCAGCCGCCGTCGCGCGTCCTCCCGGTTCGCTTCCTGAGTCCGGAATCGGCGGGCCGTGATCAGCAGTTCGCCCGAACCCGTTACTCGCGATCCGCCGATCCGTTTCAGCCGCTCATAGACGTCGGGCGCAAGGCCGAGCCGGAACAGGTCGACGCGCAGCTGCACTGCCGTCGCCACCTTGTTGACGTTCTGTCCGCCCGGGCCCGTTGCGGCGAGAAACGTCTCGCTGAGGGCATCCTCGGGAATGTCTTCAGACTCCATCGCGCCACACTCCGAATCGGTCCGGAAGCGGCGCCGTGACGTCGATCGCGGGCTTGTTCTCTCGCGGAACGACGAGCCGATACGCGTGCAGAAGCAAAAGCTCCCCTCCCCGCCCGTAGACCGGATCGCCGACAATGGGCGCGTTCAATCCATACCGTGCGTGCGCGCGTATCTGGTGCGTGCGCCCGGTCTCCGGCCGGAACTCGATCAAGCTCCGTCCGCCGCGCGAGACAAGTGCGCGCCATGCCGTCCGTGCCGCTTTTCCTTTCTCATCCGCAACCATCCGCCATCCCTGCTCCGCCGTGGAGATCTTGGCCAGCGCCATGTCGATCGCGCCCTCGCCGGAAATCTCTTCATCGACGACGGCGAGATAGACTTTCCCGACCTGGCCGGATTCGAACGCCGCGCCGAACCGCGCCCGCGCCTTGGGGTTGCGCGCAAGCAGCAGGCAGCCGGACGTGTCGCGGTCGAGGCGATGCACGGGCACCGGCGCACGCATGAAGCCAAGCTTCAACTCGTCAGCCCGCGCGGCGATGCTGTCGCCGCCGGCCCTCGGCGTATCCACGGGCACGCCGCCAGGCTTGTCGATGACGATGGCCTCGCCGTCGACGAACAGGACTCGTTCGGAAAGAGTGATTTGACCCGCTTCGGACCCGGTGATCGCAGCCTCCAAATCAGCCGTGCGTTGAGCCAACTGATGCACTGCCGCAACGAATCAAAGGATTCCAGCCTGTTACGCTTTATTAACCTTTTGCCTTCATCCCTCACATGGTTAATGGACGCTTCAAGGCCATTAAGAGTGGGTTACGCTTTTGGCCGCGAACGGGGGGACCAGCGATGCGCGTGCTGCTGATCGAAGACGAGCCGACAACCGCCCAGAGCATCGAGCTGATGCTGGGGACGGAAGGCTTTAACGTTTATACGACGGATCTTGGCGAAGAGGGCCTCGATCTCGGGAAGCTGTACGATTACGACATCATCCTTCTCGACCTGAACCTTCCGGACATGCACGGCTATGACGTGCTCAAGAAGCTCCGCACGGCGAAGGTATCGACCCCCGTCCTGATCCTTTCCGGAATTGGCGAGATGGACAGCAAGGTCCGCGCGCTCGGCTTCGGCGCCGATGATTATGTGACCAAGCCGTTCCACCGCGACGAGCTGGTCGCGCGCATTCACGCCATCGTCCGCCGCTCGAAGGGCCATTCGCAATCGGTCATCCGCACCGGCAAGCTCGCCGTGAACCTCGACGCCAAGACGGTTGAGGTCGACGGCGCCCGGGTGCACCTGACCGGCAAGGAATATGCGATGCTGGAGCTGCTTTCTCTCCGCAAGGGCACGACGCTCACCAAGGAAATGTTCCTCAACCACCTTTACGGCGGAATGGACGAGCCAGAACTCAAGATCATCGACGTCTTCATCTGCAAGCTACGCAAGAAGCTGAGCCTGGCTTGCGGCGGCGCGAACTACATCGAGACCGTCTGGGGCCGGGGCTACGTGCTTCGCGACCCGGACGAGGCTAGCGAGCCGCAGCCTGAAGCCGCGGTCGCTTAGGCGACGTTCACGAACAGGGGCGGGAAAGGGCGGGGCTTAAGGCGCCGCCTTTTCTTTTGGCTACTCGCCCGCCGGAGCCGGCCCGACGGGGGTCCTACGAAGCAAATCGTCGCCGCCGAGCGCCTGGTACAGGTCGACCAAGTTGCGAGCCTCGTCGAGCTTGGTCGCGACCAGCGTCCGCTGCGCCGAATAGGACGAACGCTGGGCGTCCAGCGTGGCGAGGAAATTCTCGATTCCGGCTCGGTAGCGGGCTTCGCTGAGCCGCAGGTTGTCCGCTGCCGCGGCGGCCTGATTTGTCCGCGCCTCGAGCTCCGCGCCCATCGTCCCGCGCCTCGCCAGGGCGTCCGCGACCTCGCGGAACGCGGTCTGGATCGCCTTCTCGTAATCGGCAACGGCAGCTTGGCGCTGGGCGTCGCTCAGCCGGACGTTCGCCCTGCCCGCTCCCGCATTGAAGATCGTGTAGGTGGCGTCCGCGCCAGCAGTCCAGGCGAAGGCCCCGCCCGAGAAGAGGCTCGTCAAGGCGCTGCTTGCCACGCCTAGCAATCCGGTCAGGCTGATACTCGGGAACAGCGCCGCTCGCGCCGCACCGATTTCGGCATTGGCGGCGCGAAGTTGATATTCGGCCTCGACCACATCCGGCCGGCGGAGCAGGATCGACGAATCCAGGCCTGCGGGCAGCGGCGCCACGGTTGGCGCGGCCTCGTCGATCGAAGTGGAAAGCAAGGCAGGATCAATCGGCGCGCCGACCAGCAGCTGAAGCGCATTCACGTCCTGCGCCACGAGCGTCGTTTGATGCGCGACATCGGCCTGGGCGGCGGCAAGGATGCCCTCGGCTTGCCTGAGGTCGGTGCGCGGCGAGACTCCGCCTTCCAGCCGGGCCCGGGTCAATTTCACACTGGTCGCGGCGCTCCTCGCGGTTTCGTCGGCAATCTTTCGCAAGCTCGAGTCGGCCGCGTGCAGGAGCCAGGCGTCCGCAATGCTCGCGACCAGCGCCAGCCGCGTTGCCCTGGCGCCCGCCTCCGTCGCGAAATAGCGCTCGAGCTCGGCGTGGCTGAGCGAGCGAAGCCGGCCGAAAAGGTCGATCTCGAAGCTCGGGACTCGAAGCCCGGCCTGGTAGCTGCCGCTCGCGCCGTCATCACGATCGCCGGTGACGACTGCGCCCGCGCCGGCATTGACCACGGGAAACTGGTTCGATCGCTGGATGCGATATTGCTCTCGCGCCGCCGCGACATTGGCTGCGGCCGCCGCGAGATCCTGATTGTTGGCGAGCGCCTGGGCGATGAGCGTCTGAAGGCGCGGATCGCGGAAAATTTCCTTGTAGGTGACGGCTGGGAGCGTCGCCTCGCTCTGCACGAGGTAGGAATCGCCGACGGGCCACGATTGCGGAACCGCGGGCTGAGGCCGTTCATAAGCGGGCTCGAGCGACATGCAGCCGCTCGCAAGCAGCGCGAGAACCGCCGCAATCCGCCTCACGTCCGCTTCTCCCGCGGCCCGCTCCAGCGTTCCCGAATGATGACGAAGCCGTCGCGCACGCCGCGCCGGACGAGAACGTAGAAGAGCGGAATGTAGAAGACGGCGAGGATCGTGGCGGTCAGCATTCCGCCGATCACGGCAGTGCCGATCGCAATCCGGCCATTGGCCCCCGGGCCGGTCGAGACGGCAAGCGGGAAGACTCCGAAGATGAAGGCGAAGCTGGTCATGAGGATCGGCCGGAGCCTGATCTTCGCCGCTTCGACGGCGGCATCGATGATCTTCTTGCCTTCCCTTTCGGCTCGCTCGGCGAATTCGTTCATCAGGATAGCATTCTTCGACGTCAGCCCCATCGTCGTGAGGAGGCCGATCTGGAGGAACACGTCGTTCTGAAGTCCGCGAAGGGTGACGGCGAGGATCGCGCCCACCAGCCCGAGCGGAACGACGAGGAGCACGGCGAGCGGGATCGACCAGCTTTCGTAGAGAGCGGCTAGGCACAGGAAGATGACGACCAGTGAAATCGCATAGAGGATCGGCGCCTGGCCCGAGGCCAGCTGCTCCTGGTAGGATTGTCCGGCCCAGGCGACGCTGACGCCGGGAATCTGCCTCGCCAACTCTTCCATCCGGTCCATCGCATCGCCGCTGCTGACGCCAGGCTTGCCCTGCCCGGAGAATTCGAAGGACGGATAGCCGTTGAAGCGCGACAGCGACGTCGGAGTCGTTGCCCAGTCGATCGTCGCGAATGATGAGAAGGGCACCATGTCGCCGTTGGCGTTGCGAACGAACCAGCGGTCGATGTCGGAGGGGGTTGCGCGATATTGCGCGTCGCCCTGGACGTAGACGCGCTTCACGCGGCCGCGGTCGATGAAGTCGTTGACGTAGCGGCCGCCCCACGCCGCCGACAACGTGCTGTTCACGTCGGCGGTGCTGAGCCCAAAGGACGCAAGCTTGTCCTGGTCGATATCGACCTTGAGAGTTGCGACGTCGGGGAATTCCGACAGCCGGACTTGCTCCAGGAGAGGATCGGATTCGGCCATGGTGAGCAAGCGGTCGCGAGCCCCGGCGAACTGGTCACGGGAAAGCCCGGTGCTGTTTTCCAGCTCCATAGTGAATCCCGCCGACTGGCCCAGGCCGCGGATCGCCGACGGGACGAGCGCGAATACCTTCGCGTCACGGAGACTGGAAAATTCCTTCGTTGCCCGCTGGACGATGGACTGCGCGCTATTCTCGCTTCCCTGGCGATCATCGAAGGGGGCGAGGTTCATGAACATCCGGCCCGAATTCTGGCCGCCCCCGCCTCCCCCCCCGCCAACGACGCTGAAGAAGGCGTGGACGTTCTTCGAATCGGGCCCGTCCAGGAAGTAATTCTCGACCCTTTCCTGGACGACTCCAGTCCGGTCGATGGTCGCTCCGGCCGGGAGCTGGTACTGAACCATCGCGCTTCCCTGGTCCTCCTGCGGAAGGAAGCCCGTCGGAAGCCGGAGGAAGAGGATCGCGAGCAGCAGGCAGACGGCAAGATAGATGCCGAGGAACAGCCATTTGCGCTCGACCACCCGGCCGACGTTGCCGACATACCAGTCAATGGTCCGCTGGAAGCGGTCGTTGAAGCCGACGCGCGCGCGCTCGATGGCGTGCGCCACCGCCGGAGCGCGGCGTCCGACCCACGTCTCTTCGACCGTTGCATGCTTGCGGCGAAGGATGTTCGCGGCGATCGACGGGCTCAGTGTCAAGGCGACGAAGACGGACAGCGCCATGGCGGAGACGATGGTCGCCGAGAACTGGCGATAGATGACGCCCGTCGACCCGCCGAAGAAGATCATCGGAAGAAAAACGGCGGTCAGGACAAGCGCGATTGCGACCAGCGCGACCTGGATCTGCGACATCGAAAGTGCCGTCGCCTCTTTCGTCGTCAGCTCCGGCCTTTCGTGAAGCAGCCGCTCGACATTCTCCACGACGACGATGGCGTCGTCGACGAGTAGCCCGACCGCCAGCACGAGGCCAAACAGGGTCAGCGTGTTGATCGAGAAGCCGAGCACATAGAGGACGGCGAACGTGCCCATCAGGACGACCGGGATCGCGATCCCGGGGACGAGCGTCGCCCGCCAACTCTGGAGGAAGACGAACATCACGAGAATGACCAGTGCCATCGCCTCGGCGAGCGTCTTCACGACCTCGATGATGGACAACCGGATGAAGTCGGAGGAATCGTTCGCGTAGGTGAATTCGTAGCCGGGAGGCAGCCGCGGTGTGGCGGCTTCCATCTTCGACTTTACCAGCTTCGCCGTCGTCAGCGCGTTCGCGCCCGGCTCGAGATAGATGCCAATGCCGGCGCCCGGATAGCCGTTGACGTGGATGATAGTGCCGTAGTTCTCCGCGCCGAGCTCGACCCGCGCAACCTGCGACAATTGCACGCGCGCTCCCGACGCATCGGACTTGACGATGATCTTCCTGAACTCCTCCGGCGTCTGCAGCCGCGACTGGGCCGTCACGGTCGCGTTGAGCATCTGCCCTTCCGGCGAAGGCGCGGCGCCGATCTCTCCGGCCGCGACGTCCACATTCTGATTCTGGATCGCGGCAATCACATCCGACGGCATCAGGTGGAAGCTGGCGAGCTGGTCCGGATCGAGCCAGATCCGCATCGCATATTTCGCGCCGAAGACATTGACGTCACCGACTCCGGGGGTGCGCGACAAATCGTCCTGGAGGTTGGTCGCAAGCCAATCGGACACGTCGACGTTGGTGCTCTTGCGCGTGCGGTCATAGACCGCGACAATCATCAGGAAATCGGGCGACGCCTTGGTCACCCGCACGCCCTGCTGCTGAACCTGCTGCGGAAGCCGCGAGATCGCCGCCTGGATCTTGTTCTGGACCTGGACCTGCGCAATGTCGGCGTTGACGCCCTTGTCGAATACGGCAGTCACGCTGACTGCGCCGCGCGAGCTCGACGATGAGTTGAAATAGAGCAGCCCCTCGAGGCCGGTGAGCTCCTGCTCCAGCACCTGCGTGACGCTGTTCTCCAACGTCTCGGCCGAAGCTCCGGGATAATTTGCGCGGATCGTGATCTGGGTCGGTGCGACGTCGGGATATTGAGCGATCGGAAGCGATACGATCGCGCCGATTCCCATCAGTACGATGATGATCGCCATGACCCAGGCGAAGATCGGCCGCTCGATGAAAATCCGGGACATGCGTCAGCCGGTCTGCCCGCTCGATTGAGCCTTCACTCCGGCCTCCGGCGAGGCCGCCGGCTCGCCCTTGGCCTTGGCGGGCGCAGGCTTCACCCGAACCCCATCCTTGAGATTTCCGGCCCCTTCGGTGATGACCTTTTCGCCCGCTGCGAGGCCTCCGGTCACCACCCAATATGGGCCCTGGGTCCGGTCCGCGACGACTGTCCGCTGGACTGCGCGGTTGCCGGGCCCGACGACGAACAGGGTCGCATTGCCTTTCGGATCGCGAGTGATCGCCGGCTGCGGCACGAGGAAGGCCGTCGTGTCGACCGCCTGCGCGAATTGTGCGGTGACAAACAGTCCCGGAAGAAGCACGGACATCGGGTTCGGGAACCGCGCGCGAAGAGTCACCGTCCCCGTATTTTGGTCGACGATCACTTCACTAAACTGGACGGTTCCGGTGAAGCCATAGTCGCTCCCGTCGGGAAGCTTCAGCCGCACCTGAGCGCTGGTCCGCGCAACGCCGCTCTGGCTGAGCGCACGCCGCAGAGCGATTAGGTCCGCCGCCGATTCCTGGATGTCGACATTGACGGGATCGAGCCGGGTGATGGTCGTCAGCGAATCCGTCTGGTTCGCCGTCACGAGCGCGCCCTCGGTCACGTTGGAAATGCCGATACGGCCGCTGATCGGCGCCGGGACGCGGGTGAATCTCAGATTGATCTCGGCGGCTCGAAGCGCGGCCTGGTTTTGGGCGATTGCAGCCTCGGCCTGCCGGGCCTGCGAAACGGCGTTCGTATAGTCCTGCTTGGACACCGCTTCCATTTCTACGAGCGGTTTGTAGCGCGTAGCGAGCGCACGAGCGGCTTCAGCACTCGCCTGGGCGGCCCGGACGTTGGCGGAGGCCTGCGAGACCGCCGCCTGATACTGGCTCGGGTCGATCTGGTAGAGTGTCTGCCCCTTGTGGACGACAGCCCCTTCCGTGAACATTCGACGAAGCACGATTCCCGACACTTGCGGCCGGACTTCCGACACTTCGAAGGCGGAAACGCGTGCGGGCAGCTCCTTTGTCAACGGCACGCTGCTCGGCTGAACCACGACATAGCTGACTGCCGCCGGACCGCGATTTGCCCGCGGGTCGCCGTCCTTCGCCGACCCGCAAGAGGCGAGCAGCAGCGCTGCGGCGACCATGATCGCGTTGGGCGCGTGTAGGCGAATCAGCTTGCGCTGTCGTAGCACCGGGCAACCTCGTTGTTTGCTGTCGGGCGCCCAAAGAAGGGTTGCAGAGGAAAATGCAAGCAAGGGATCGACGAACGGGGGCGATTTCTCCGCAGGGGTGCCCTGAAGAGGTCTTGCGCTGGGTTATTAACTCTCGACGACGAGTCGCCGGCGCTCGCGGCGGAAGGGAAGTTCGACTGTAGTTTCGGCGGCTTCCGGCTGGACTTCATCCATTCGCCGCCAGCCGTCGCGTCCCAGCCGCTCAAGCGGCCTGAAGCGGGTCTTGTAGTCCATCCGAGTGGAGCCTTCGACCCAATAGCCGAGATAGACGTACGGCAGTCCCGCCCGCGCTGCGCGGACGATATGGTCGAGTATGATGAAGGTCCCCAGTCCCTTGCGGATATCGGGCCCGACGTCGAAAAAGCTGTAGATCATCGAAAGGCCGTCGTTCTGCTGGTCTGAAAGGCAGCATCCGACGAGCCTCCCGGGCCGCCCGTTCTTCGACGGCTCGCGATATTCGATCATGTAGGTCCGGACGGGCGTCTGCTCGACCATGTCCGCGAAGTCCGTTTCGTCCATCTCCGCCATTCCGCCGCCCGGATGCCGAGCGGCCAGGTAGCGGCGGAGAAGCGCATATTGCTCTTCCGTCGTCCACGGCTTGCACGCGACGACGTCGAGGTCCGAATGACGGCGAAGGAGCTTGCGCTGGGTCGCACTCGGCTGGAATTCGGACGCGGCGACGCGGACGGAAACGCAGGCCGAGCAATCGATGCAGCTTGGGCGGTAAGCGACAGACTGGCTGCGGCGGAATCCGATCCGGCCGAGCGCTTCGTTAAGCTCGCTGGCGTTTCGGCCGCTCAGCTCGGTGAACACCTTCCGTTCGACCTTGCCGGGCAGGTAAGGGCACGGCGACGGGTTCGTCACGAAGAACTTGGGAAAGCGGAACGGTGCGCTCATGGTTTCACCGCTGTTTATGCGACTGGTAAACGCACTTGAAAAGAGTTGGTGACACGACTGTTCACAGCTTTTGCAGTTAAATTGTCCCGCATCAGGACGAAACTTAGTCGAGCGAGGCCCGATCCACATGGAATCCGGCCGCTTTCAGCATCGCCTCGACCTGGTCGATAGCGGCGGAATCGCGCGCTTCGCACTCGACTTCGATGACAGTGTCCTTGGCCGGAAGCGCAGTGAATATCCGGCTGTGGCGAATCTCGATGATGTTGACCCCGCCTTCGAAGAATTTCGCGGTGATCTTCGCCAGCGCGCCCGGCTGATCCTGCGCCGCGACTCGGAGCCGGGCGATTCGGCCCTGCCGGACGAGGTCCCGGACGAGGACGTTTGCGAGCAGATGCGTGTCGATATTGCCGCCGCAGAGAAGGGTGCCGACCTTCTTGCCCTTGTATCGCGCCGGGTCCGACAGCATCGCCGCGAGCCCGGCCGCGCCGGCGCCCTCGACGACGCTCTTTTCGATCCGCACCAGCATCGCGACCGCGCTTTCGATGTCGCGCTCGGAGACCAGAACGACGTCGTTCACATAATCCTTGAGGATGGAGGAGGTGAGCTCGCCCGGCTGCTTGACCGCGATTCCCTCGGCGAGCGTGTCGCCGCCCAGCGGCATGTTGCAGCCCTGGATCGCGCATTTCATCGACGGATAGAGCTCCGCCTCGACCCCGATCAGCTCGATGTCCGGATTGATCGAGCGGGACGCGATGGATACGCCGGACATGAGCCCGCCGCCGCCGATGGGGACGACGAGCGTGTCGAGCTCTGGAGCGTCCTCGAGCATTTCCAGCGCCACGGTCCCCGCTCCGGCGATGATCTGCGGGTCGTCGAACGGGTGGACGAAGACGTAGCCGTTCTCGAGCGAGAGCTCGCGCGCCTTCGCATAGGCGTCGTCGAACATGTCGCCGTGGAGGATGACCTTCGCGCCATGCCCTTCCGTCTGGGTCACTTTCACCGTTGGGGTCGGCGCCGGCATGACGATCGTCGCCGGAATCCCAAGCCGTTTTGCGTGATAGGCTACGGCCTGCGAATGGTTGCCCGCGGATGCCGCGATAACTCCGCGCGCCCTTTCGTCGTCGGACAGCTGGAGCAGCTTGTTGAGTGCGCCGCGCTCCTTGTAGGCCGAAGTGAACTGCAGGTTCTCGAACTTCAGCCAGACCTCCGCGCCGATCAGCTCGGACAATGTCCGGCTCTTGAGCATCGGAGTGCGTACCACCGCGCCCTCGATCCGCTTCGCGGCAGCGCGGATATCGTCGATGGTCGGCGGCTGAAGCATCGGCGGATCGCCTAGCCGTTCACTCGCGGAGGAACAATGCTATGCGGCATGCCATGAAAGCTCCGTTCATCGCGCTGGCCGTAGCGCTCCTCCCGTCACCGGCCTTGGCCGAGACGCTCATCAGCAACGTCAATGGTATCCAAGTCGGCGCCGACGGCAAATTGCAGCATTTCGGGAGCGTGCTGATCGGGGACGACGGCCGCGTCGAAGCGGTGATTTCGACCGCGAGTCCGCGAGCGAAGAAGTACGACCAGTTGATCGACGGCGGCGGCCGCACTCTCCTTCCCGGCTTCATCGACGCACACGGCCATGTCCTCGGCCTCGGTTTCTCCGCGCTTCAGCTCGATCTGGTGGGCACGAGCTCGCTCGAGGATCTGCAGAATCGGCTGAAGGACTACGCGGCGGCGCATCCCGACGCACGGTGGATCGTCGGCCGCGGCTGGAACCAGGAGCTTTGGCCGGTCAAGAAATTCCCGACCGCCGCGGATCTCGACGCCGTCGTGCCCGACCGTCCTGTCGTACTGGAGCGCGTCGATGGCCATGCAGTCGTGGCAAACAGCGCCGCAATGAAGGCGGCTGGAGTAACGGGGGCGACTCAAGCCCCTTCCGGCGGCCGGATCGAGGACGGCCTGTTCGTCGACAATGCGACCGAGCTGGTGACGAAGGCGGTGCCCGAACCGACTGAGGCCGAATACGACCGCGCGTTCGCTAAAGCCCAAGAAATCCTGCTCGGTTACGGAGTGACTGGCGTCGGATCGATGAGCACAGGGCCGGGCGACTGGAAGGCGATGAAGCGCGCTGGCGAAGCAGGGCAGCTGCGGGTCCGCTTCATGGTCTATGCGGATGAGCTGAAGCTGCTTGCGGAAGTGCCGAAGCCGACTCCGTGGCTCTTCGGCGATCATCTGAGGATGGTCGGGATCAAATTCTATGCCGATGGCGCGCTCGGGTCGCGCGGCGCGTGGCTCAAGCAGCCTTATGCCGACAAGCTCGACACGCGGGGGCTTCGATTCCATTCCGACGAGGAGCTGTTGAAGCTTGCCGACACCGCGGCCTCGCACGGCTTCCAGATCGCGACTCACGCGATCGGCGATGCGGCCAACGCGCAGGTTATCAGCGTCTATGAGCAGATGTCGAAGGAGTACGGCGCCGACCGGCGCTGGCGGATCGAGCATTTCCAGGTCGTCGATCCTGCCGACATCCCGCGGCTGAAGCCCGCCGGAATCATCGCCTCG
>Ga0157373_10003307_pt1 | contig 12181 bp, 9 predicted proteins | sample C65metaG_FD_113460 | JGI IMG/M metagenome (GOLD analysis project Ga0157373, IMG submission 113460) | Corn rhizosphere microbial communities from Kellogg Biological Station, Michigan, USA - C6-5 metaG | ecosystem: Host-associated > Plants > Roots > Rhizosphere > Soil | place: USA: Michigan...
CATCGATGAGCTGCTCACGTTCTCTCGTCTCGAAGCGGGGCGCGAAAGCGTCAAACTCGAGCGCGTGCGTGTGGCGACGATTCTCGACTCCGCCGCTGCGTTAGTCGCGCCGCTCGCCGCCGCCAAATCGCTGATCGTTGTTGTCGAGCCCGTCGCGTCACCCGGCAGCAGTGATTTCTCGACGACGACCGACTGCATGAAGCTGCAGCAGGTACTCGTGAACCTGCTGTCGAATGCGATCAAGTTCACCGAGCACGGACACGTCACGATGTCGGCGCGGGCGGCCGGCGAGGATCTCGTGATCGATGTGCGCGACACCGGCATCGGCATCGCTCCCGAGCATCTGGACCACATCTTCGAGCCGTTCAGACAGGTCGAACAACACTCGACACGGCGCGCGGGCGGCACCGGCCTCGGCCTCAGCGTGTCGCGTCAGTTGTTGGCGCTCTTGGGCGGCACGATCGGTGTCGAGAGCACACTGGGCCAAGGCAGTGTTTTCCGCGTCCGTCTGCCGTTGACACGTTGACAGCACACGACGGCGCGGCGAACTTACAGGCACAAAGTTCCGCGGCGATTTGAAGCGATTGCGGCCGCGTAAGAAATTCCGCTAAACCGCTCGCCTGATCTGTGAAAACAGCCCGGGGGCGGTATCCGCCCACCGGGCTTATTGTTTTTGTGCGCGGTGCCGGAGTTGCACACATCGAGGAGCCACATCATGACGCCCGCACGTTCCGATTCATTCGTCTTCTCCAGCGAGTCCGTGTCCGAAGGTCATCCGGACAAGCTTGCCGATCGCATCAGCGATGCCGTTCTCGACTTGCATCTCTCGCGCGATCCGAGATCGCGCGTCGCGTGCGAGGTGCTCGTGACGCACAACTTCGTCTGCATTGCCGGTGAAACGCGGTGCGCTGCAACCGTAGACCGCGATGAAGTCGAAAGCTTGGCGCGACAAGTGATCCTCGACACCGGCTACGACGGATTCGACGAGCGCTTCGGCCACGAAAGCGCGCGCATCGATGTGCGACTGCAGCCGCAGTCCACCGAGATCGGTTCCGCCGTCGACAAAAAAGCCACAGCGGATCAGCAGGGTGCCGGCGATCAAGGGCTCATGTTTGGCTACGCGACGCGTGAGACGCCGTCCCTCATGCCGGCTGCGATCACATACGCGCACGGACTCGTCGAAGAGCTCGCGCGCCGTCGTAAGGCAGGTGACGCGCGTTGGATTCGCCCCGACGCCAAGTCACAGGTCTCCGTGCGCTATCGCGACGGCCGCCCAACGGATGTGACGCGCATCGTCGTGTCGACGCAGCATGCCCCGACGGCGACACAGCCCGAGATTCGCGCGTACGTGATCGAACGGATCATCCCCGCGGTCATACCCGAGTCGATGCTGCCGCCGGGCTGGCGTGACACGGTACTCGTGAATCCGAGCGGCGCCTTTTCCGAAGGCGGACCGGCCACCGACACGGGCCTAACGGGACGCAAGATCATCGTCGACACGTACGGCGGTGCGGCCCGTCACGGCGGCGGTGCGTTCAGCGGGAAAGATCCATCCAAAGTGGACCGGTCTGCCGCGTACGCGGCGCGTTGGGTGGCCAAGAACGTCGTGGCCGCCGGCCTCGCCGAACGCTGCGAGGTGCAGGTGGCCTATGCGATCGGCGTCGCTCGACCGGTGTCGGTGATGGTCGAGACGTTCGGGACGTCCGAGTTGACGCGTGCCGAGCTCGAGGCGCGCGTTGCGTCCGCATTCGACCTGACGCCGTTCGGGATCATTCGCGACCTCGAGTTACTGCGCCCCATCTACTATCCGACGGCCGCGTACGGACACTTTGGGCGGGAGCCGGGTGCGCCCGGCACTTTCAGCTGGGAGCTGGCCTCGCGCGCGAGCGCGCTCAAGGAAGAGGCGCGGGTGATGTCAGCCATTAGTTGACATCGGCCGGGCCCGCTCTGGCGCTTTGGGCCGGGCCGCACTAGGATCGGCAGCAAGGTGTCACGGGTTTCTCACGCTGGGGGGCGGGGGATGCCCGTGACGCGCTTTCGAGATGGTGCGCATGCCTGCTCCTCTGCCGGTTCGCCCGCTTCTTCGCTGCTCGGCCTGGCTCAGCATGCTCGCCGCGGCGGCCGTCGCATGTCGCCGGGCCGACCCACCTAATGGCGGAAAACCGCAGGCTGCAGCGCCCACTCCCGCGGCGACTCCCGCCCCGTCGAGTGCGCTCGTCCCGCTGTGCCCGCCGAACGACAGCGAGATGCCGTCGGGTACGTTAGGCGCCTCGATCCGGCGCGGCCACGCCTTGCTCACGGCCACGCGTGACAGTCTTCCTGCCTTCGCGGCGAGCCGGCTCCGGTGCGTGAGCTGCCATCTGGACGACGGACGCCGGGCACACGCGTCGCCGTTCGTCGGCGTGTATGCGCGCTATCCGACGTACAACGCGCGGAGCGGCAAGTCCTACACGATCGAAGACCGCGTGAACGACTGCTTCCGTCGTAGCCTGAACGGACGCGCGCTGCCCGCCGGCAGCGCCGACATGCGCGACATCGTGGTCTACTTCGCCTGGTTGTCGCGCGGCGTTCCGGTCGGCGCCGCCGTCGAAGGCCAGGGGCTGGCCAAGCTCACGCCGCTTCCAGGCGACACGGCTCGCGGCCGCGCGATTTTCGGCGCGCAGTGCGTGCGCTGTCACGGCGTCAATGGTGAGGGCACGGCCGTGGCGCCGCCCCTTTGGGGACGCGAGTCGTTCAACATCGGAGCTGGAATGAGCCGCCTGCGCACGGCCGCGGCATTCATTCGGTTCAACATGCCGTTCGACAAGCCCGGCTCGCTCGATGATCAGCAGGCGTTCGACGTCGCGTCCTTCGTCATCTCGCACCCCCGCCCCGACTTCGCCGGCAAGGAGAACGATTGGCCTAACGGCGACGCGCCGCCCGACGTCGCGTATCATACGCGCGCGGCTGCCAAGGACACGGCACGCCATTGACGTTGCAGGAGTACCTGCCATCCACCCCGCATCACCGGACACAACACTGCTTAGGAGGCCGCACATGATCGACGACTCTTCCACGGCCACACCCCGCCGCGATTTTCTGGGCAAGGTCGCCGCCGCATCCATCGCGTTAGGCATAGGCGGCGCCTTGCCCCAGCGGCTCAACGCCGCCGTCGATGCGGCCTCGCCCGACGTCGAAAAATGGCCGGACCTGCACGGCAAACATCGCCAGCTCTACGACGCCGTCAGCTGGAACAACGGCTTCTCGCTCATCTGGTCGATGATCTTCCTCGACACCAACAAAGCGTCGAGCAATTTGGCGGACACCGACCTGAACGCGGTCGTGGTCATGCGGCACGAAGCGATTCCGCTCGCGTTCACCGACCCGATCTGGAAGAAGTACAAGCTCGGCGAGGCGTTCAAGATCAACGATCCGGCGACGAAAGCACCTTCGGAGCGCAATATTTTCTATAACGCGAAGGAAAGCGAGCTGATGTTTCCGGGCATGGCCATCGAAAAACTGATACAGCGAGGTGTGGCGTTCGGATGTTGCAACGTCGCGCTCACCGTCTATAGCGGCATGCGCGCCGACGCCATCGGTGTCGACAAAGCCACGGCCAAGCAAGAATGGGTTGCCGGACTCATTCCTGGATTTACGCTGCTGCCGAGTGGTGTCTGGGGCGTGAATCGCGCACAAGAACACGGCTGCTCGTACTGCTACGCATCGTAGGAGCGACGTCAAGCCGACGGGCGGGCAACGGCCCGCTCCGTCGGCTCGCTTCATTGTCGTGAGCACACTGTTTCGCAACGTGGACGATTGTCACGGCAATCGTCGCTATATTCCCGCTCATGCGCGCAGTCTGCATCTCACGGCACGTTTTTCTGGGTGAGCACATCTGTTCGATCATGCGAAGCGCCGGCATCGAATGCGAATCGGTGATCGGGCTGCGTGAAGGGATGGATGCGTCGCGCGTCGCGCGGCCGGATGTGGTGATCTGTGATTACGACTTGCTCGCGACGACGCCCCGTCACGAATGGCAGCGCGGATCCGGTCGCGACGACTTGCCGATCGTCGCGGTGAGTCTCACACGTCGGCCCGAAGAAGCCCATTTGGTCGACGGACGCACGATCGCCGGCTTCTTGTACCTTCCCGCGGTCGACAGCGCCGTGGTCGAGCGCACCGTGCTCGATGCAACAACGAGATCGGCACGGCAGCGCTCGCGCGACATGGAAGTGCCCCTCCGAGTGGTGCGCGACGACTGAGTACGTGTACATGACTCTGGTGCGCGCGCGATGGGCGATGTCGTTTGCACTCGTGCTGGCCGCCTGCGGACATGGCGACAGCGCATCCTCCCGCTCAGCGAGCGCATCTCCGCCGCCCAGCATACCCGCCTCACCCATCGACAGCGTCGCCGCGGCGCGCGATGCGTGGTCGGTTCCCGAAGTCATGCGCCGGGTACGCGAGGCAGGTCTCGGGATTTCGGACTCCGGTCAGATCGTGCATCGGCCGGAGCTTCACGCCGTGGGTCACGTGCTCCATCTCGGTCAAGGCACGCTCACCGTGTACATCTATCCCGGGCGCGGCGCGCGCACACGCGATGCTGCTGGCCTCGATACGGCGGTGCACGGCCTCCCCACGCTCGACACACCGCACTACATCGTCTCCGGCAACCTGGTCGCAGTTCTCGTCACGCCCAACGATGCCACCGTGGAGCGGGTGACTAACGCACTCACGGCCCGCCACACGCAAGGGCCGCCGTGAGTATTCGAGGAGAAAAGAAAACGGGCCAGGCTTTCGCCTGGCCCGCCTTCTCATGCTGAAAGAAGCAACCCTTAGTTGCAGACCACCACGCCGTCGACACCGATACCAGTGGTGTCCGTGCCCGTGCCGATCTTGCAGCTCGTGATGCTCGTCACGCGGGCGTTGGTCATCGTCGCCTTCCAACCAGTGGTCGTCGCGTCGTCGATCGTCAGCGAGTTGCCGGTCGACGTGTTGAAGTTCAACGCGGTCGTGTCCGTCGAGTAGGTGTTCTTATCCGAGTAATACGCCTCTTCCGACGTCGCCAGGTTCTTGAGGTCCGACTTCATCGACGCGATGTACGCCTTCTCCTTCGTGCTCGCGAACTTCGGAATCGCGATCGCCGCGAGGATGCCGATGATGACCACAACGATCAGCAGCTCGATCAGCGTGAAGCCCTTCTTTCCGGTGAAACGCATGAGAGTGATCCTCCGGGATCGGTTGTTCGCGAGCGACCTCGCGATTCGGTGACAGCGTGGGTTCGGCCAGGGAGTAAAGCAGGGTAGGTGCCAGCTTCGACTAGTCTGCTAAGCTGTTGTGATGCAAGATCTTATGCGGTGTATTCGAAGCTTTGTGGGTGCTTTTGCGGTAGCGAATTGCAACCTGCATGGTGAATTGCAACGGCCCCGCACCTTCACACCGCCGCCCCTGATCTCCACGCCTTGGTACTCGGCAAACGTGGTCTATCCGCGCTGCCAGTCGGTTCGCTAACGGCCCTTCGAGGCCAAGACGATCAATTGGGGCCAAGGTAAAGGCACGAGCGAGGTTGGACAGATCACATCATTGCACGACGGACCGAAGTACTCCCACGGCCGGGCGCCCGCACGTTTCGCATCGCCATCCGGTTATCCCGCCCGACGTTTCCCTCCTATACATTTCGGCTCCATGAGTTCACTCCCCATCACGAGCGCATTCAACGACGGGTACATCGCCGGGCTGTACGAGTCGTTTTTGCGCGATCCCGCTTCGGTCGACTCGTCCTGGCGCCAATACTTTTCCCTCGCGCAAAGCATTGCCGGTACCGGTGCTGGCGCACCCGCCGGCGCGAACGACCCCGCGTATTTGCGCAAAGTCGCCGGCGCTGCCGGCCTCGTTCAAGCGATCAGACAGTACGGCCACCTCGATGTGCAGCTCGACCCGCTCGGCAGTCCGCCGCTCAGCGCGGCCGAGCTCAAGCCGGAATTTCACGGCATCTCGAACGCCGATCTGGAGACGATTCCAGGCGCCGCACTCGGCTTCGCCGAGGACGACACCGCCGCGGCGGCGGTCGCGCGTCTGCGCCGGATCTACGCGTCCACGATCGGCTTCGAGTTCGAACACATCGAGGAGGAGGCGGAGCGCGACTGGTTCCGGGATGCCATCGAAGGCGGCGAGATGCGGCGCGCGCTCGGCGCCGATGAAAAAAGGGTGGTTCTGCGTCGCCTAACGGAAGTCGACGGTCTGGAGCGTTTTCTCGGACTGGCCTACCAGGGCTACAAGCGGTTTTCGATCGAGGGCACCGATGCGCTCGTGCCGATGCTCGACGCCGCTATCGACGGGGCGGCCCGCGCCGGCGCCCGCGAAGTCGTGATCGGCATGGCGCACCGCGGGCGCATCAACGTGCTCACGCACGTGCTCGACAAGCCGGTCGCGGCCATCTTCGAGGATTTCGAGGGCAAGCACGCCAGCTCGTCGACGCCTAACGACACCGGCGACGTCAAATACCACCTCGGCGCGCGGACGGTTCGCGAAGTGTCGACCGGCGAATCGGTGCAGGTGGTGCTGCTGCCGAACCCGAGCCACCTCGAGATGGTGAACCCGGTTGTGGAAGGGGTGGCGCGTGCGCTCCAGCAGGCGCGAGCCGACAACACCGATCCCAACGCTCCGCCTAACGAGGCGAGCGTGCTGCCCGTGCTCGTGCACGGAGACGCGGCGTTCCCGGGTGAAGGCGTCGTGGCCGAGACGTTCAACCTGTCGTACCTGCGCGGTTATCGGACGGGCGGCACGCTGCACATCATCTCGAACAACCAGGTCGGATTCACCACCGACCCGCGCGACGGCCGCTCGACCTACTATGCGAGCGACCTGGCCAAAGGCTTCGAGGTGCCGATCGTGCACGTGAACGGCGATGACGCCGAGGCGTGCATCGCGGCGGTGCGGCTCGGTCTCGCGTATCGCGCGCGTTTCGGCAAGGACTTTCTCATCGACCTCGTTGGCTACCGGCGGCACGGTCACAACGAAACCGACGAACCGGCGTTCACGCAGCCCTTGTTGTATGCGGCCATTCGCGCGCACCCGACGCCGCGCGAGGTATGGGCGGCGCGCCTGGTGCGCGAAGGCTTGCTCACCGAGGACGATGCCAAGGCGCTCGACACCGAGGTGCAGGGGGCGTTCGATCGCGTGCTCACGCAGGTCAAGGCGGCGCCCGCGCCTGCGGAGAACGGGAACGGGCACCATGCCGCGGCTCCTGACCTCGCGTCCGTGGACACCAGCGTCCGACCCGATGTCCTGCGGTCCGTGAACGACCGCCTGCTCGTGTGGCCCTCTGACTTCAAGCCGCTGCCCAAGCTCGCGAAGCTGCTCGAGCGCCGGCGTGCTGCGTTAGGCGAAGCCGGCGGCATCGATTGGGGACACGCCGAAGCGCTCGCGCTGGGGTCGTTGCTCACGCAGGGCGTGTCGGTTCGCCTGACCGGGCAGGACAGCGAGCGCGGGACCTTCTCGCACCGCCAGGCGGTGCTGCACGACTATGAGCGCGGAGCCTCGTACGCGCCGCTGCAGCACATTCCCGGTGCCACGGGACGCTTCGAGGTATACAACTCACCGCTCTCGGAGATGGCCGTCCTCGCATTCGAGTACGGCTTTAGCGTGGTCGCGCCCCAGACGCTCGTGATGTGGGAGGCGCAGTACGGCGATTTTGCCAATGTCGCGCAGCCGATCATCGACCAGTTCATTGCATCGGACCGCGCGAAATGGGGACAGGACTCGGGTGTCGTGCTGCTCTTGCCGCACGGCTACGAGGGCGGCGGCCCGGAGCACTCGAGCGCTCGCCTCGAGCGTTTCCTGCAGCTGGCTGCCGAGAACAACATGCGTATCGCGTACCCGTCGACGCCGGCGCAGTACTTCCACATCTTGCGTCGGCAGGCGCTGGCGAGCGACCGGCGCCCGCTCGTGCTCATGCAGCCGAAGAGCTTGTTGCGGCTGCCGCAGGCGGCGTCGCATCTGTCGGAATTGTCCTCGGGACGATTCCGGACGGTGATCGACGACGCCGGGGCACAAGCGGTCGAGCACGTTCGCCGCGTGGTCCTGTGCACCGGTAAGCTCTACTATGATCTCGTGGCGCAGGCCGCGAAAAACGGAGCAATCGCAGTGGTGCGCGTCGAAGAGCTGTATCCGTGGCCGCACGAAGACCTCGCGCGCGTGCTCGATCGGTATCCGGCGCTCGAGGAAGTGGTGTGGGCGCAGGAAGAGCCGAAGAACATGGGTGCTTGGACATTTGTGGCGCCGCGGTTGCGCGCGGCCGTCGGGAACACACTGCCGATTCGATACATTGGTCGTCCGGAGCGCGCGAGTCCCGCTGAGGGCTACGCGACTTCGCACACAGAACAGCAGACGAAGATCGTCACCGATGCTCTCGCCGTGTCCGACCCGGTCGGCGCGGCGGGAGCGGTAAGAAGCTGAGCGCCGGTGCGCGTCCGTTAGACATCGGCGGGACCCGGGCGCGGCGGTGGCGGCGCTCGTTCATCACCCAGTGCCTCGGACTATGCACGTACGCCACGCCATCGTCGCGCTCGCTCTGACCGCCGCGGGAGCCCTGCGTCCTCTGCAGGCGCAAGACCGCGGCGCAGCCGCGCTCGGACAACTCGTCGAAGGGTTGCCGGTCGCCGTGCGAGTCCTCGTGATCGGCGCCCATCCGGATGACGAAGACACCCGTCTCATTACCTGGCTCACGCGCGGCCATCACGTGGACGTTGCCTACCTGTCGCTCACCAGAGGCGACGGCGGACAGAATCTCATCGGCGACGAGCTCGGCGAGGCGTTAGGCGTCATTCGCACCGAAGAGCTCTTGGCCGCACGGCGGATCGACGGCGCGCACCAGTACTTCACGCGCGCGTACGATTTCGGCTTCTCCAAGACGAGCGAGGAGTCGTTCCAACACTGGCCGCACGATTCGGTGCTGCAGGATGTCGTGACGGTGGTCCGCGCGTTCCGGCCGCAGGTGATCGTGTCGGTGTTTTCGGGCACGCCGCGCGACGGCCACGGACAACACCAGGTCGCGGGCATCGTCGCCCGGGAAGCGTACGACGCCGCGTTGGACACGGTGCGGTTCCCGCGATCGGCAACGGCCGGCTACGGCGCCTGGGCGCCGCTCAAATTCTATCGCGCGCGATCCTACTTCAACGGGGAAGGGGCGACCTTCACATACAACGCGGGCGGTCTCGATCCCGTGTTAGGCAAATCGTTCGCCGAGATCGCCGCCGAGAGCCGGTCGCAGCACAAATCGCAAGGGTTCGGGGTGATTGCGCGCCTCGGTTCGCAGACGGGATCCCTGGCCAGGGAAGCCTCGCGCGCACCGGGCGCGCCCGCCGACGCCAAGCGCGAGCGATCCATCTTCGATGGCATCGACACCACGTGGCGCCGGCTCGTTCCGCTCGTGACGCGGCCCGCCGAAAAGGCCGCCGTGGAACGGCTCCTCGCCGCCACCGCGGACGCTCGGCGCTCGCTCAGCCTGTACAATCCCTCCACCGGAGTGCCGGCCCTCGAGCGCGCGCACGCCGCGCTCGCCCAGCTGGTGGCGGACGCGCACGCGGCGCCGCAATCGATGAACGGCGATGTCCTGGTATCCGTCACCGATGGCCTCGAGCGCGTGACGCGCGCGCTGCTCATGGCCCGTGGCATCGCCATCGAGGCCACCGTGCAGCGCGATGAAGTTGCGTTAGGCGATTCGATTCCGGTCGAGGTCACGGTCTACAATCGCGGGACCGGTCGGGTGAGCATGGAGTCGGCGTCGGCAATGGCCGCGGCCGGCACTCGTGGTGCGGGCTCAGCGCCCGCGGGTCACGAAACGGCCATCGCGGCCGACAGCGCGCACACGGACACCGTGTACGTGCGCGGCGATTCCCTGTCGCAACCGTGGTGGCTGGCCACGCCCCGCGTCGGCGACATGTTCAGCGTACCCATCGATGGCCGGTCCGACGACGTGCGCGACGCTGGAATCCGCGTGCGCGTCGCGTTGGACGGCGGTCGGATCGTGACCGAGGTACCGGTCGTGCGCCGCTACGGCGACCCGGTGCGCGGCGCCGTCGAACGGCCGCTCATGGTGGTGCCCGCGGTAGCCGTCACACTCGACCGAACGGTCGAGCTGGCACGCGCGAACACACCGCTCGACCGCACGGTACAAGTGCACCTCACCTCCGGCGTCACCGGACCGCGCGATGTGCAGGTATCGCTGACGGTACCGGCTGGCCTGCACGCGGATTCCAGCACGCGCACCGCTCACTTGGGCGGATTCGATTCGACGGCGACCGTGTCGTTCTCGATCACCGGACAACTGTCCCCTGGTCACTATGAGATCGCGGCGGCCGCGCGCAGCGGCGGCAACACCTACGCGATCGGATACGAGCCGATCGAGTATCCGCATATTCGGCCGCAGAAACTCTATCGTCGTGCCGCGCTGACCGTCGAGGCGGTGGACGCGACGCTGCCGCCGCATCTCGACGTCGCCTACGTGCGCGGCGTCGGCGACAACGTCGCGCCCATGCTCCAGGAGTTAGGCGTTCCGCTCACCGTCATCGACCCGGCGCGCCTGGCGACGACGGATCTGTCGCGGTTCACCGCCGTGGTGATCGGCACGCGCGCCTACGAGGCGCACGCGGAGCTCGCGGCCGCGAACGCGCGGCTGCTCGACTGGGTGCGGCACGGCGGGACGATGGTCGTGCAGTACGGCCAGTACGAGATGACGGCGCCGGGTCGTCTGCCGTATCCCATTTCGCTGGCGCGGCCGGCCGCCCGCGTCACCGACGAGAACGCGCCGGTGCGGATTCTGCTGCCTAACGACCCGGTTCTCACGTGGCCCAACCATATTACCGCGGCCGATTGGACAGGATGGGTGCAGGAGCGCTCCTTGTACATGCCATCGACCATCGACCCGCACTACACGACGCCGCTGTCGATGAACGATCCGGGCGAATCGCCCAACTCGGGGGCGATCCTCGAGACGCAGTGGGGCACCGGCACGTACGTCTACACCACGCTGTCCTTGTTCCGGCAGCTGCCGGCGGGGAATCCGGGCGCATCGCGGCTCTTTCTCAATTTGTTAGGCGTGGGTGCGGCGCCGCGCCCCGTCGGCACCGCGGACGGCGCGCACACGCCGCGGTGATGCGCGTGCCGCGACGGCGCGTTGCGCAACTGGCCGGCGCGGTGCTGGCGTCGCTCATGCTCGCGGCGTGCCAGCGCGGACCGCATCGCACGGTGCTCACCGTGTACTCGCCGCACGGCAACGACCTGCTCTCGTTTTACGAGAAGGAATTCGAGGCCGCGCATCCCGATGTCGACGTGCAGTCCGTGGACATGGGATCGCAGGACATCATCGACCGCCTCCGCAGCGAGAAAGCGAACCCGCAAGCCGACGTCTGGTTCGGCGCGCCCGAGGAAATCTTCGAGCGCGCGGGTCGCGAGGGACTCCTTGCCCCGTATCATCCGACGTGGGCGAACGCCGTTCCGGCCGACAGCCACGATCCGAAAGACCTCTGGTACGGGACTTACCTCACGCCTGAGGTAATCGGCTACAACAGCCAGGCGGTGAGCGATTCGGCCGCGCCCAAAGATTGGGACGACGTCCTGGATCCCAAGTGGAAAGGGAAGGTGCTGATCCGCGATCCGATCGCGTCGGGCAGCATGCGCGCGATCTTCGGCGGCATCATTTTGCGCAGCATTCGCGAGACGGGCTCGCCTAACCAAGGCTACGCGTGGCTCAAGCGGCTCGACGCGCAAACCAAGGAGTACACCCTCAACCCGACGATTCTATACCAGAAGCTCGGCCGCCAGGAAGGATTGATCACGCTGTTCGACATGCCGGACCTGGCGATGCTGCGCGATCGATACCACATCCCGGTGAAGTACACCATTCCGACCAGCGGGACGCCCCTCCTGGTCGACGCGATCGCGATCGTAAAGGGCGCCAAGCAGCCCGCGATCGCGCGAGCGTACTACGAGTTCGTGACGTCCGAGCGCGCCTTGATCGATGCCGCGGACCGCTTCTACCGCATTCCCGTGCGCACCGACATTCCGGCGGACTCGCTTCCGCCGTGGATTCGCGAGGCCCGCGCACAGATCAAACCCATGCCGCTCGATCGTGCGATGCTCGAACAGCATCTCGACGAGTGGATGCAGTACTGGGACTCGCACATCCGGAACAGCTCGCGGTGAG
>Ga0157373_10003309_pt1 | contig 12181 bp, 9 predicted proteins | sample C65metaG_FD_113460 | JGI IMG/M metagenome (GOLD analysis project Ga0157373, IMG submission 113460) | Corn rhizosphere microbial communities from Kellogg Biological Station, Michigan, USA - C6-5 metaG | ecosystem: Host-associated > Plants > Roots > Rhizosphere > Soil | place: USA: Michigan...
CCGGCCGCCAGACCCACCGGCAGATTGTTGGCCACGTTGCTGAGCAGTGCGGCCGAGGCGCCGGCCAGCCAGCCAGCCTGGTGCGGCGAGGTCTGCGCCAGCGCCTGCAGGTTGCTGGCCGCCGTCTGGATGACACCGGTCTGCGACACTGCTTCAACCAGCACGAACAGGCCGGCCACCAGCGGCAGCACGCCCCACGACACGTGGCGCAACAGCGGCAGCGGGCTGTGCCGCTGGCGGATCGCCACCACCGCGACGCTCAGCGCGCCCGCACAGAAGGTAGCCAGGCCCAGCGGGCCATTCATTGCGGAGGTCACCAGCAGCACGGTGCCGGTGAACAGCACACCCAGCGCACTCAACCGGCCACCCTCTGTAAGCGGGCGATGCTCGGGAGACGCTGCCAGCGGCTGTGCGATCTCGCGGCGATGCCCCCAGCGCAGCACCAGATAGGTGGCGCCGATCGCAGCCAACGAAGGCAGCGCGAACTGCGCCAGCCACTGCAGCAGCGAGGGCATGTGGTTGCCGTACACCACCAGGTTGGCCGGGTTGGAAATGGGCAGCACGAAGCTGGCCGCGTTGGCGATGAACGCGCAGACGAACAGATAGGGCAGGGGATTGGCGCGGGCCGCCTTGCATGCCGCATACACCGCGGGCGTCAGCACCACGGCCGTGGCATCGTTGGACAGGAACACCGTCACCACCGTGCCGACCAGGAACACCAGATCGAACAGGCGCCGCCCCGAACCGCCGGCATGCCGCACCGCATACAGCGCCAGCCAGTCGAACAGGCCCTCGCGCCGCGCCAGCTCGGCCAGCACCATCATGCCGATCAGGAACAGGTAGACATCGCGCCCTTCGGCGACCGCATGGAAGGTCGTGCCGAGCGACACCGCCCCGAGCAGCGGCAGCAGTGCGGCCGCGCCCAGCGCCCACATGTATTCCGGAATGCGGAACGGCCGGAACAGCAGTCCGACGGTGGCAACGGCCACGGCCGCCCAGATGATGAGGGGGGAATAGGAAGCGAGCATGGAGTAAGTGGGGTCTCAGCTGCACCGGCGCGTAGCCAACAACAACGCGCGCTGCGTCGCGGCAAGTGCGAGAAAGCCGGCATCATACCCGGTTGATGGCTCATGCCATTCACGCGTGACGCGTCACGGTAATTCCGATTCCGGACTCCCGCGATTCGAGGCCGGTGCCGGCCGCTGACCGGCAAGGCGCCATCTGAAACCCGCCTCGGCTACGATTCGCTGACCGACACAAACGTCGATGGGACAGGGGGCGCAATGGACATGCAGGCAGGAACCGCATTCGATTCACCCGCGCAGGCCGAACCGCGGGAGGAACTGACCTTCCAGTGGCTTTATGGACGTGTGCAGGGACTGGTCGATCACAGCATCTACCCGAAGGCGGGCCGATTGGAGAAATGGTCGTTCTGGGTGGGCATGCTCGCAGCCGTCGTCGGTGTTCTGATCGGCCTCGCCCCTGGGTGGCTGCCTGTCAATGTCGCGGTGGTGCTTGTCGTGGTTTGTCTGGTTGTTGAGATCGCAGGTTTCGTTCTCAGTGTCGTGCTTATGGCACAGAGAGAGCTTCACCAGTACATCCAGCCCAGGTTGTCGCATGCCAGGGAAATGGACAGCGAGTTCACTCATTGGCGGGCGGTGATTACAGACCTCCGCAGCTTTCCGAGGGGCCAGCGCGAGCAACGTCTCAAGTACGTCAGCAACCTGCGGACCAATATGATCGACCGCATGGGCTTGATGTACGGAGGACTGCAGCGTCTTGGCCCGTTTCCACTGCTTATCGCACTCTACCTTCAGTTTCGCAGCTGGAAATGGGGCGATTGGGGCGCTGTCTTTGATGTTGGCTGGGCAGGCGCGCTGCTCATCTTTGGAATGGCGTTCTTCTATCTGATGGGCTGGGTGCTTATCGGTCAGCGCATACGATTGGATACCTACGTGGCCCTGCTGGAAGCTTCCATCCAAGAGCCCGAACCGGAGCCGGCGCCATCCCCGTCAACGCAGCAGGTCACGCAGCCATCCTGTGTATAGCGTCCAGCGTCTCATCCGCACTGATCCACCACTATTCAGCAACCATCAGTAGCAGTGGATCCTGCAGCGTAGACTGAAGATGCGCCTGGATCCGACTTCGCGGGAGACCACGCCGGGTCTGCCCTACGGGTTCTACCGCGAAGAATTCATGCCCTTCGTGAAGACGGAGGGCATCTGTGCGGCGTGGCGCCGCTTTACAGACTCCAATCGATGCGAAGGCCCGCGATCAGCGCATTGGGCAGGTCGCGCTGGCGTGCCGGCTCGTCGAACTGGTCAGGATGCACGATGTAGTGCAGGTTCGGCGCGATGCGAAGCTGCGGGGTGAGCTGGATGCCATAGCTCAACTCCATCATCACCTGGCTGTCGTGCGGGGTGCCGCTGCCGCCGGCCGCGGCACGGGCAAGGCGCAGGTTCTCCAGTGCGATGTCGCTGTACTTCTGCTGGGTGACAACAAAGGCGATGCTGTCCTGCGGTCGGCTGGCGAACGTGCCTTTCTGCACCAGGCCGGCCTGCAGGAAGTGGTCTTCGATCAACTGGCCGGAGGTGCCCTTGAGCGCCGCGCCGAACACGGTCAGCCCACGGCCGTTGCCATCGCTGCTGACCTGCTGTTCGAAGCGCACGAACGCGCCGGAGCGGCCGTGACGGGACGCAGGCGCCTGGCCGCTGAGCAGCGCCGGATTGCCGTTGGCATCGCGCAGCGGATCGCGGTAGGTCGAGTTGTCCTGCCAGCCGCCGACTTCATACTTGGCTTTCAATCGTGCCGAAGCCGGGCTGCGCCAACCGATCGTGTAGGGCACGACCCAGCCCGTGGCCTGGTTCGTACTCCACTTCAGGCCGTGCTGCCCGTCTTCGGCCTGGGTCGGATCAACCTGGTAGGCGCCGACGCGCACGTAGACATCGGGCATCACCCAGGCGGTGGCATCGGCCATCCAGCTCGATACCGGCCACCAGGTAAAGTTGCTGGTACGGAACACGTAGGTCGGGTTGCCGCAGGCCGAATTGCCCTGGAAGTACTGGCACAGCTCGGAGCCGAGGAAATGGATGTTGGCCACGCTGCGGCCGGCTTCCAGCACCAATCGATCGTTCAGCAGTTTCTGCTCGAGGGTCAGGTTGGCCAGGCGGGTGCCCTGGCCACCGTAGATTTCCTGCACCGAGGTGCTGTTGCCCGTGCTGCTCCTGGCGAGGTTGGTGCCATGACGGTTGATGCCATAAGCCTTGATGGTCGCGCCTCGCCAACCGAACGCGGCATCAAGATTCACGTCGGCACCAAACATCAACTGGCCGGCATAGGCCGTGCCGCTGCTCTTGCCCCCGTCGAGCGTGGCGGCAGCTTCACCGGTGTAGGCAAGTTTGGGGGCGAAGACTTCGCTTGCGTCGGCGGCGGTAGCCAGCGACGGCAGGGCCAGCAGGATGGCGACCAGCAACAGGCGTCGGCGGGAAGGGCAGGTCATGCGGGGCTCCTTGTGCAGGGCGTAGGTCGCCTGGCCCCTGCAGCAGCAGGGGCCCGCGGATAGGTCTGGGAGGACGGGTCAGGCCGGGGACGTGACCGGCTTTTTGAGCACGCGCAGCGCGACCGCAGTGACCGCGACACCGGCCAGCAGCGCCACCAGGTAAATGCCCAGGTGGGTGACCGCGTTCGGGATCGGCAGCACGAACACACCTCCGTGCGGCACTTTCAGTTCAACCCCCGCAGCCATCGAGATCGCGCCGGCCACGGCAGAGCCGAGGATCAGTGCCGGGATGGTGCGCAGCGGATCGCGCGCCGCGTAGGGAATCGCACCTTCGGTAACGAAGCTGAGGCCGAGCACGCCGGCTGCACCGGCCGTACCACGCTCCTCGGCAGTGAAGCGGTTGCTGAACAGCCATGTTGCCAGGGCGATGCCCAATGGAGGCGTCATGCCACCGATCATCGTCGCCGCCATCGGCGTGTAGACCTGGCTGGAGATCAGCGCGGTGGAGAAGGCGTAGGACGCCTTGTTGACCGGCCCGCCCATGTCCACCGCCATCATCCCGCCCAGCAGCAGCCCCAGCAGGATCGCGCTGCTGCCCTGCATGCCGCGCAGCCAGTCGGTCAGCCAGGCCAACAGCCCGGCGACCGGCGTGCCGATCACGTACATCATCAACAGGCCGACCAACAGCGAGCCCAGCACCGGCAGGATCAGCACGGGCTTGAGACCTTCCAGGCTGCGCGGCAGGCGCAGCGCACGGTTGATCCAGTAAACGCCGTAGCCGGCGATGAAGCCGGCCAGGATGCCGCCGATGAAGCCTGCGTCCATGTTGACCGCAACCAGTCCACCGATCATGCCGGGCGCGATGCCGGGACGGTCAGCGATGGAGTAGGCGATGTAACCGGCCAGTGCCGGCACCATCAACATGAAGCCGGACTTGGCGCCGATCTGGAACAGCGACCAGGCCAGTGTGCCCTTGTGTGCATCATCAAAGGCGTAGATGCCGCCGAGCGCGAACGCCAACGCGATCATCAGGCCACCGGCGGTGACGAACGGCAGCATGAAGGACACGCCGGTCATCAGGTGCTTGTACGGGCCGGTGGCCTTGGTCTTTTCGGTTGTGCGACCGGCAACGGCCGCGCCGGCCTGCACGTTGGCCTCGGCCAGTGCCTTGCGGATCAGGTTCTGGCCGTCATTGATCGCCGGCTTGGTACCGCTCTTGAACAGGCGTTTGCCAGCGAAGCGCGACAGATCCACTTCGCGGTCGGCAGCGATCAGCACCAGGTCGGCGGCGGCGATTTCTTCGTCACTCAATGCGTCCTGTGCGCCCACCGAGCCCTGGGTTTCCACCCGGATCGCGTGGCCCAATGCTTTGGCGGCCTGCTGCAGTCCTTCGGCCGCCATGAAGGTGTGGGCAATCCCGGTCGGGCAGGAAGTGACGGCGACGATGCGCTTGCCGTCGTTTGCAGTAGAAGCGGTTGCTGATGTCGCGGCGAGCAGCGCCAGCGCGGCAAATGGATCGTCCAGCACTTCGCCAAGACTCGCGCGCACGATCCGGGCACTGCCAAAGCGGGACGCGTCTGCCTCGCCATCACCGACCAGCAGCAGCTGTGTCGCGGCGGCCTGCGCGGCGGGCAGTGCGCCGGTTACGCCCTGGTCGCTGCGGATTTCGATCGCCAGTTCAACCCCTTGCTGACGGGCGGCGCGGCGCAGCGCTTCGGCGGCGAGAACCGCCTCGATGCTGCGTTTGCCAGCGGCGATGACTACGGTGGAAGCTTGCATGGGAACTCCTGGAATTCTTCGGGTTCGTCCTTGCAGGAGGGGCAGGGGTGGCCGGAGGCCGGCCGCAGCTCCCTCTGCAGGGGTTTCAATCCAACCGCTCGATCAGTACATCGCCGGTCCACTCGCGCACCTGCGCCGGGTCCAGCCGTCGCGCGTCGCCGCTCTCCAGCCGGCTCATCGAGAACGCCGTCGCCAGGCGTGCACCGCCGGCCAGATCAAGGGAGGGCTCCAGTAATGCGGCGGCGATGCCGGCGACCATGGCGTCCCCCGCACCGACCGTGCTGCCCTGGGCCAGTCGCGCCGGTCGCGCGACCAGGGCGCCCCTGCGATCAATGAAAAGCGCGCCATCGGTGCCCATCGAGATCGCTACAAGCGCCACTCCGCGTTCGACCAGGGCCTGACCAGCGGCCCGCAGAGCGCTGCGATCCGGCAGCGGCGTGCCGGTCCAGGCCTCCAGTTCGTGGCGGTTGGGCTTGACCGCGTAGGGCAGTGCGCCCTGCGCGCCGCTCAACGCGGCGACAAGTGCGTCGCCACTGGTGTCCAGCAGTATGTGCGCGCCGGCGGCGCCAGCCTGCGCCTGCAGTTGCGCCCATGCATCGGCTGGCAGCCCGGCCGGCAGGCTGCCGGACAGCACCACCGGCAGACCGGGCTGGAGCAGGGGGGCGAGTCGGCGGGATACCGCATCCAGATCGGCCTCACACAACGACAGGCCGGGCAGGTTGATGTCGGTGGTCTCGCCGCTGGCGTCTTCGACCAGCTTGATGTTGGTGCGGGTGTGGCCCGGAATACGCAGGCACCCGTCTGCGATGCGGCGCTCAGCGAACAGTGCGCTGAACACGCCGTCGTTGCCATCGCCGAGCACGCCCAGTGCGGTGGTCGGCACGCCCCAATCGGCCAGGCAGGCGGCTACGTTGACGCCTTTGCCGCCGGCGTCGTCGCGGCAGCTGCGGGCACGATGCACGTGGCCCGGTTGCAGGTGCACCAATCGCACGGTCTGGTCGATCGCCGGGTTCAGGGTAACGGTGACGGCGCGGGCGCTCATGCGCGCGCTCCGTCGAGGGCACGCACCTGCTCGGCGGTTTCGCAGTCCAGCGCGGTGTCGGCCAGCGCTTGCAGATCGGTCAGCGCGTTGCCACGCAGGCGTGCCTTCACTGCCGGGATGTCGTTCGGGGTCATCGACAGTTCGTCCGCACCTAGGCCGGCCAGCAGCATTGCACCGAAGGGATCGCCTGCCAGGCCGCCGCAGACGCCGACCCAGCGCCCGTGCATGCGTGCACCTTCCACCGTGGCGCGGATCGCGCGCAGCACGGCGGGGTGCAGGCTGTCGGCCTCGGCAGCGAGTTCCGGGTTCTGGCGGTCGATCGCCAGCACGTACTGGGTCAGGTCGTTGGTGCCGATCGAGAAGAAATCGGCGTGGCGTGCCAGCACGTCGCTCTGGGCAGCCGCAGCCGGTACTTCGATCATGATGCCGACCGGCACTTCCGGCGCATCAAGCTCGGTGCGCAACCGCTCGCAGATGGCGCGCAGACTGATCAGCTCAGGCGCCGAGGTGATCATCGGGAACATGATGGACAGGCGTGCACCGTCCTTCGCCGCGCGATACAGCGCACGCAGCTGCGGTTCAAGCAGGTCGGGGCGGCGCAGCAGCAGGCGCGCGCCACGCACGCCGAGGAAGGGGGTTTCCTCGCGCGGCAGCTCCAGGTGTGCAACCTGCTTGTCGCCACCGATATCGAGCGCGCGCACGATCAGCGGGCGGCCGTCGAGTGCCGTGGCCATCGCCACATACGTGGCGTACTGCTCATCCTCGCTGGGCGTACTGCCACGTTCGAGGAACAGGAACTCGGTGCGCATCAGGCCGACGCCCTCCGCACCCTGTTCCAGTGCAAGCGGCACCTGCTCGGGCAGGTTGACGTTGGCGCCGATGTCGATGCGGTGGCCATCGGTGGTCTGTGCCGGCTGCGCACGTTGCGCCGCTTCACGCTCGCGGATCTGCTGCTGTTCGGCGATCCAGGCACGTGCCGAGGCGAGATCGGCTTCGGAGGGAGACAGATAGAGCCGCCCGCTGCTGCCGTCGATGATCGCCTCCTGCCCCGTGTTGATCGCGAGCAGTTCCGCGCCAGCGGCGACCAACGCCGGCAGGCCCAGCGTGCGCGAGAGGATCGCAGTGTGCGAAGTCGGTCCGCCCTGTGCGGTGGCGAGGCCTAGCACGCGACCGATGTCGAGGTTGGCAGTGTCGGACGGCGACAGGTCGGCGGCGAGCAGAATGCACGGTTGCACAGGCAGGTCGGCAAGGCCGCCACCCGCCGCGGACGGATCAAGCTGCGCCAGCACGCGCCGGCCCACATCACGCAGATCGGCGGCGCGCCCGGCCAGCACCGGGTTGCCCAGCGCTGCCAGGCCGGAGGCGATCTGCTCGATGGCGTGGTGCCAAGACCACGCGACACCATGGCCTTCAACCATCAGCTGGCAGGTGCGGGTAATCAGATCGGTGTCGTCGAGCAGTGCGGCCTGCGCGTTGAAGATTGCCGCATCCGAGGCGCCGAGCCGGCGCTGGGTATCGTCCTGCAGCGCAATCAACTGCTGGCGGGTGCGGCTGAGCGCATCCTGCAGGCGCGCGCCGCCTTCGCCGAGCGGGGTGGGGCGGTCGGCAACGTCGGCATGCGTGCTGGCAAGCACGTGCACCGGGCCGATCGCCAGCCCGGGGCTGGCGCCGATGCCGATGATCGCAGCCTGTGCGTCGGGCGGATTCCAGCCCGCAACCGGCGTGGCCTTGCGCTGCGCTGCGCGCTCCGCATCGGCCTTTTCCTGGGCCACCAGCCCCTCCATGACCTTGCGCAGTGCGGCCAGCAGGGCGGGGGCATCGGCGCCTTCGGCAGACACGCTGACCGCGTCGCCATGGCGCAACCCGAGTTGCAGCAGCGCGACCAGACTTTTGGCATCAGCAGCCTGATCGCCCGCACGTACCTGGGCGCGGGCAGCGAAGCCGCGCGCGGTCTCGGCCCAGCGCGTGGCCGGGCGCGCATGCAGCCCGTTGGGGTAGGCGATGGTCCAGTCGAAATGCTCGGCCAAGTCAGTCACTGGCGCATGGGTGGCCGTGGTCGCACCATCGCCGGCCAACGCGTTGACGATCTCGCTCGCATCGGCCGTAGTGAACAGGCGCTGCAGCGTGGCGTCATCCTGGATCAGCCGGGTCAGCCGGCGCAGCAGGGTGATATGGGTATCGGACTGGGCAGCGATGCCGACCACCAGACGGGTGACCTGGCCCGGATTCCACTCCACGCCTTCCGGGAACTGCAGCACGGCAATGCCATCGCGGCGCACCAGGTGACGGTCTTCGCCAAGCCCGTGCGGAATGGCCACGCCGTGCCCGAGGAAAGTATCCGCCAGCTGCTCGCGGCGGCCCATGCTGGCCTCGTAGCCCGGCGCAACGCAGCCGGCGGCGACCAGCATCTGTGCCACTTGGGCGATGGCGTCGGCCTTGTCGTGCGCCCGCGCCTGCAAGCGGATCAGTTCCCGGCTGACGGGGGCAGGGGTGGTCAAGGGCTGCAAGGCGGGCTCCAGGAAGGGGGTGCTGTGGCGTATTGGGAACGTTCCCATTCGTTATTTCAATGTGCACTGCACAAAAAGCCAATAGCCCTTTGGGGTTAGCATTGTCCTGAATGGCCATACGGCCATGAACAGCAACAGTTTCCGGGAACGGTTCCAATGAGCATCAGCATCAATGACGTCGCGCGCGTGGCGGGGGTGTCCAAATCCACGGTGTCGCGGGTGCTGGGTGGCGGCCCGGTCAGCGAGGGCGTGCGTGGCCGGGTGGAGGCGGCGATCCGCCAGACCGGCTATCACCCCAACCTGCAGGCAAGACGCCTGCGCGCCCGGCACACCGGCATCATCGGGCTGATCGTGGCGGACATCCGCAATCCGTTCTTCACTGCGCTGATCCGCGCGGTGGAGGAGGTCGCCTATCGTGAAGGTCTACGCGTCACCCTCTGCAACACCGACGAGGACCCCGAGCGCGAGGCGCTGTATCTGCAGTTGATGCACGAGGAGCGCATCAGCGGGTTGATCTTTGCGCCCACCCGGACCACGGTGGGGCGGCTGGAGCGACTCGCACTGGACTATCCAACGGTGCTGGTGGACCGCGCTGCGCCCGGTGGGTCAATCGACAGCGTGGTCCTCGACAATCCGGCCGCGATGGCGGGCCTGGTCGAGCATCTGGTCGAGCGCGGCTATCGCCGCATCGGCGGCCTCTTCGGGAGCACCAGCACCACGGCGGCGGAGCGTCGTGACGGCTATCTCGCGGCAATGCGCGTACATGGGTTGGAGCCGGATTACCGCGAGGTTGAACCCACGGCTGAAGCGGCCATTTCGACGGTCGGACAGTGGCTGGCCGACCCATCGCGGCCGGAAGCGCTGGTGGCCAGCAACAGCCTGCTGCTCATGGGGGCGTTGAAGGCCGCCCGCAGCGCGGGCCTGGCAATTCCGGAAACGCTGGCGTTGGCGGGCTTCGACAACGAACGCTGGACCGAGCTGGTCGAACCGGGCATCACCGTGATCGAGCAGCCGGTCGAAGAGATGGGACGAGCGGCGATGTCGCTGTTGCTTGAGCGCCTGCACACGCCGGAGTTGCCGGTGCGCCGACTGGTGATGACGGGACGGTGCGTGGTGAGGGGATCAACGGCCTTGCGATGAACCGGCGGCCGTTTGCGGGCGTCCATGCAATGGATGTCGACGCGCCGTTGCGGCCTTTGGTCCTTTGGCCGGCGAAGGGCCCAGCATCAATGCGTCGAGCGGAGCCCTCGTCAGCAGTTGCGATCTACGGGCAATCCGGGCATCCATTGCAGTGCAGGTTGTACTCAACTGGAGCGGCTGTGATTCCTGAAGCGTCCTTCAGTGTGACCCGCTCCCTCCAAGTCAAGGGCGGCGGTGGGATGACGGGCGGCGGCCAGCGCACTGAGGCGTCGTGCAGCTGCATGACAGAGCAGGGCACCCGTTACGAATTGAGCCAGCCTGAGTGCCGCACGCTCGCCCGCAACGGGCCTGTCTACAACCCGTACAAGCAACAGCGGGAGTTCCAGCAGGCCGTGCCCGCTCCTGAGGCAGTGCCGGTGCCCGCCCAGCAGGCGCCTGTGAGCAGCTACGCGGGCTCCATCATCGCTGTGGGTGAATGCCCCATGGCAACGTTCCCTGAGTCCGTCCAGAACCGCTACAGCGGCCAGTGACGGGGTGTATCACTGGCACGGGTCGTTCGGCACATCTCGCCAGCCACCTTCAATGCGCTTGAACCGATGGCCTTGCATGCAGCGCTCGCCGGGCTGCAATGGGCGAGGTTCCGCTACTGGAAGCAAGCGATCCAGCTGTACAGTCCGTCGAACGGCTGCCACTTCCGCGGCCGTTTCGGCCTCCAGCTTCCGCATGTCGTGGTCGAGCGCGGCCTTAAACTGAGCCTCTTCCTGCGCCGTCATAGGGCGCATCAGTTCACGCGTCAACGCTGCGGCTTGCCGCCGGGCGTTCCACTCAACCAGGCCCATCGCTATGGCTATCAGCAAAATAGCTCCGACGACCATGTACAGCCAGGGCGACGTGGGCTCGGTGTGCCGGGGCGCCCGCTGCCGTTGACTGCGGAACTGCACCTCTTGCAGATCCGGCGCACTGAAAGTCGGTTCGTGTCTGTCGCGTTCCATACGGCCCCCCAAGGCGTCCTGCAACCATTCTAGCTGGGGTGTAGGGGCGTCGCCCCTACGGAAACGCCTCACACGCGCTTGTGCGGCCTCGGCCCACGGCTCATGTAGACCACATTGGACGGCTCGGCGTCGGGACCGCCATCACCCGCGCCCAACTGCCGTTTTCGGCGATTTCTGAGGGCATCAGCAAGGTAGATGACGCTGGATTTCGTTGTGGCACAAGCCCTTCGAGGCCGTGCCGATCGGGTGGCCACGTCGGATCGGGCCTCGGTCATCATCAGCCGCCATTCCCGGGCGATGTTGCAGGTCAACGACCACCAGGTCATATCGCAGGGTTCCAGCTGGTGACCTTCGGGCGTGAACATGTGGCCGCCCTGAAAGCCGAAACCGGCCCAAGGGCCGGTTAGATCTGTGCGGTCGTGGGGATCTATCTTGATCATGCTGCGAGCTCGTCCTTGTCGGGTGAACGATCAGGCAGGCAAGTGCCGAGCCAGAGCCGCAGCCATTGCCATACAGAGCCGACGAACCCAACCAAGGCAGATATGGCATTTCGCATAATGTATATTATGTTCAACGTGGACCGGGCATCGACTCCGCTACCGAGCCCGGCCAATGGCACCCCGGACATCACCCGGGCCCCAACCCAGCCGTAGCTTCTCTGCACTCATGGTCGCTGGCGACCCAGAGGCATCCCGCCACGTCCAGGCGACACACGCTCGCTCAAACAGACGCACGCTCCAGTCTCCACCAGTCAGGCGTACCTCGCAGGACTAACGTTCAATTCTGAGGGAAACCCAAGCCCTCAGCCCTGCAGAATTCAACGCCGACAGACCTGCGGCCATCGTGACGCGTCACATTAATGGCGCCCGCCAACCTGTCAATCGCGCCGCTCTGGAACGTCTCGTGATTGGAACTGTCCTTGACCAGAGCGTGGACGCTGGCATTTCGCCAGCGGAGCCCGCACTCGACTTGCGCAGCGCACGCAGTCCGCGCGCTCATTGCAGATGCGATTCAAAAATCATCAGACGCAACAGGCTACTTCGCTGCACCCCCGTTGTGCAGATCCCGACACGAACCTCCAACTTTTCCTACTTCCACTCTAGGAAAAGTCTCAAAAATCGAACGTTTTCGATGCTCGACGCGACAGGGGCGTCAGAATGTTCACCACGCCACTCGGCGCTGACAGCACTCCTGCGCATGAACGGATTCCCTGCACCGCGCC
>Ga0157373_10003312_pt1 | contig 12172 bp, 13 predicted proteins | sample C65metaG_FD_113460 | JGI IMG/M metagenome (GOLD analysis project Ga0157373, IMG submission 113460) | Corn rhizosphere microbial communities from Kellogg Biological Station, Michigan, USA - C6-5 metaG | ecosystem: Host-associated > Plants > Roots > Rhizosphere > Soil | place: USA: Michigan...
CAATATCGTCACTCGCTTGAGCCAGACAGACTCACGCAAGTCGCGCGCACATCTGCACTACGACGCCACCGCGCGCCTGATCGCAGGCGAAGATGAACTCGCCCGGCACACCGAGACCTTCGCCTACGACGCCGCCGCCAACCTGCTCGATACTGCGCGCATCCAGTCCGGGGGCGTCAGGCACAACCAGCTGACGCACTATCAGGACAAACGCTACCGCTACGACGGCTTCGGTCGGCTGCACGAAAAACACAGCCTGAAACATGGCACCCAACGGTTCGAATACGATGCCGAAAGCCGCCTGATCGCCGTACGCAACCCCAACGGCGACGTCATCCGCATGAGCTACGACCCACTGGGCCGACGAATTGCCAAACACGCCTGCAACCGACACGACCAACTCATCAGCGAAACCCGCTTCACCTGGGACGGCCTGCGCCTGCTGCAGGAGGAAACCCACCAGCGCCAGTCCCTTTACCTCTATGCCGACCACAGCCACGAGCCCCTTGCCCGCGTAGACACGCAAGGCGAATTCCAGACCGTCCATTACTTCCACAACCACCCCAACGGCCAGCCGGAAGAACTCACCGATAAGAACGGCACGTCACTCTGGTCAGCGCACTATCAGGTATGGGGCAACACGCTGTCGGAAGAATGCGATACGTCTATCGAGGCACAGAACCTGCGGTTCCAGGGCCAATACCTTGATCGCGAAACCGGACTGCACTACAACACCTTCAGGTTCTACGACCCGGACATAGGCCGCTTCACCACGCCAGACCCAATTGGATTGGCGGGTGGGTTGAACCTGTATCAGTACGCGCCGAACCCGGTTGGGTGGGTGGATCCGCTAGGATGGAAACCCTGTTTCCGAGACACAAAAGCCCAGCATCATGCAGAGACGATCATCACAAAACATGGTGGAGTTGTAGTTGCAGAAAATCGATACCGGATGCCAAATCGGCGCGCTGCGAGGCAGGCTGCTTCCGAGATCGCTGGAAATCTGGGGTCAAAACCTGTGCCGATTGCAAAAGCTGATTTCCGAGGTGGGCCTCCCTCATGGCGAAACTCTCAAGCGAAGATTGGAATGAAAAACCAGTCTGATACCTCAGGATGGAGGGACGACTCACCGGGTCACCCTCAGCTAGGTGCAGGCCCCCATGTCAACGCCTGGAATAATGAGAAAGGCATTACATCTAATCTTCATCTGGACTACTGATATGACAAAGCTGGTCATACGTTCAAGCTCAAACCTTGAAAACGCTCTCAATGATGATGTTCAGCCCTATTGGTACTCTGTATTACCTCAAGGCGAACAAAACTCTCGTCCATCAGCGCAGAACCCGTGGAATCAAGATTCGTCCGAGCTTGAAAAAACGGTTTATTTGGCAGATGACTGCGTGATCGTTATTCGCCCCGCCCGCTATGCATTGAAGGATGGCGGCAGAGGCGAATACGAGAAAGACCGATATTTTCTAGAAATATCAAATCAAGACAACACTATCGTTTACAGCTCAAACCGCGTTTATGGATGGGAGGAGGTCAATGCCTTGGCATGTTTCTTTAAAGGCCTGTCTTTCAACGCTGCGACCCGAGTCTGGAACTCGAAGAAACTTTAGTGCCTTCCTGCCTCCACCCATATCAACAGGCAGGGCGAATGCACTTATCCAAAGATGCTGAGCCCCTCACCCCACCAACCCCGGCGCAGGCCCCAACTCGGCCCTCAGCCGGCTCAATGCCGCATACGCCTTATCCCGATACGCCAACAACTCTGCTCGTTTCTCCGGATCTATGTCGAGAAACCCGTGCCCGGACTTGAGCCCGAAATTCCCGCCATCCACCAACGCCTGCAAGGCCTTCGGTACTGCAAGCCGCTCGCCATAGGTGCCAGCCAGAGTCTTGTAGGAAGAGGCGTAAACATCCAGCCCGGCCATGTCGCCAATGGCGAACGGGCCGAACAGCGCGAGGCGGAAGCCGAAGGCGTTGCTGACCACAAGGTCAACCTGCTCCGGTGTCGCCAGTCCCTCTTCGACCACCATAACCGCTTCTTTATAAAGGGCGAACTGCAGGCGGTTGGCGACAAAGCCTGGGGTGTCGGCCACGCGCGCGGGGACTTTGCCGACGTCGCGGATCAGCGCTTCCAGGGCGTCGACGTATTCAGGCAAGGTGTGTTCGCTGGCGATCAGCTCGACGCTTGGGATGAACGGCGCCGGGTTCATCCAGTGGACGCCGAGAAAGCGCTCGGGATGGCTGACGAATTTCGCCAGTTCGCCAATGGGAATCGCCGAGGTGTTGGTGCCGATGATGGTGCCGGCCGAGCAGGCAGCGGACACGCGGCCCAACACATCGCGCTTGATGTCCATGGATTCCGGCACGGCTTCGGTCACGTAATCCACGCCTTCTACCGCTTGTTCGATGGAGCCCGCGGCACTGAGGTTTGCCGTCAACCGCGCGTGGGCATCGGCCGGAAACAGCCCGGCTTCGGCGAACGCCTTGCCCTGTTTCAACAGGCGTTCAAGGTTGTCTTTGGCCACGCTGGCGGAGACATCTCCCAACACCACCTGCGCCCCACCCAATGCCAGCACCTGCGCGATGCCGCCACCCATGTAGCCGGAACCGACCACCGCCACTTTCTTGATACTCATACCCAAACTCCTGACAGATAAAAGGAAGGCTCGCCGATCAGAGCTGCTGATCGCTGCGGTCCTTGAGCGTTGAAAGAGCCAGCGCGGCGATCACACCGCCCAGCGCCAGGTACGCCGCCACGGCGTAGCCGGAACCGAAACTGACCAACAGGAAGGAAGCAATCAGCGGCGCCGGGCCGCCCGCCACCAACGAAGACATCTGGTAACCGACACCCGCGCCGGTGTAACGCACGTGGACCGGGAACTGCTCGGAAATCAGCGAGGCCTGGGCGCCGTACTGAATGGCGTGGGGCACCAGCGACAAGGTGATGGCGATGAAGATCAGCGTCTCGTTGCCGGAGTTCAGCACCCAGAAATACGGGAAAGCCATGAGGATCAGCACTGCGCAGCCGAAGTAGTACATGTTGCGGCGCCCGACCCGGTCGGCCAGGTTGGAGAAGATCGGTAGCAGGATCAGGTCCAGCACAGCAGCCGCCAACGTGGCCAACAGGACGAAGGTGCGGGAAACGTGCGCATTCTGGGTGGCGTAATCGAGGATGAACGCCGTAAAAATGTAGAACGGCATCTGCTCGGACATGCGCAGAAACGCTACTTTGACGATCTCGCGCCAGTGATGCTTGACCACGTACTTGAGCGGGCTCTTTTCGATCTGCTGATTCTGTTTTTTCGCCGCGAAAGAAGGCGTCTCTTCAATGGACAGCCGAACGAGCAGGCCCACCACGACGAGAATCCCCGACAGCAAAAACCGGATGCGCCAGCCCCATTCGAGAAAATGCTCACCGGTGAAGTAGCTCGATCCCATCACCGCCGAGGTCGACAGGATCAAGCCAATGGACGTCCCCAATTGGGGCCAGGCACCGGCTGCGCCACGTTTCTTCTGGTCCCCCCATTCCAGCGACATCAGCGCCGCGCCGCCCCACTCGCCGCCCACGCCGAAGCCTTGCACCAGCCGCAGCAGGATCAGAATCACCGGGGCCCACAAACCAATGCTTTCGTACGTCGGCAAGAAGCCAATGAGAAACGTCGCAAGGCCCGTCATCACCAGCGTCACGATGAGCGTGGTCTTGCGCCCGACCCGGTCGCCGAAGTGGCCGAATACCGCGGCACCGATGGGGCGGATGGCGAAGGCGATGGCAAAGGAGGCGAACGACAGCATCAGCGAGACGAGCCGATCATGAGTGGGAAAAAATAACAGCGGAAATACCAAGGCAGCCGTGGCGCCGTAGATGTAGTACTCGTACCACTCGATGGTGGTACCAATCAGACTGCCGACCGAAGCGCGGCGGCGCTGCTTGAGCTGGTGCGCAGTCGGTTGCACGGCGGGTTGCGCAATGGGGTCGGCATGGGGGCGCTCGGAGCCGCCTGCCAGAGTACCGTCGAGTGTGGACATGAAGCTGCCTCCGTTATTTTTATTGGCTAGGCAAAGCGGGCGGAACGTCCTTGAGCAGTCCGTAGGGCTTGCGCTCTGTCATGAGCAACGCTGTTATGATCATGTGACTGATTAACAGTATTTGTTATTTATTAACACTGTCAAGCTGTATGCGTTAAGATTTCACAACGCGACGCCCCACCTTTCACACAGGACTCTTGATGAACACCGATGACCCGAGCGCTGCAACGCTGTACCTCATTCGCCACGGCGAGACGGACTGGAATGCCAGGCGGCTGTTGCAGGGGCGACGCGACATCCCTCTCAACGCGGTCGGTCAGGGGCAGGCAGTCGTCTCCGGAACCTGTCTGAAATGGCTGCTGCCCGATGCGTCAAACGTCGATTTCATTGCAAGCCCCTTGAGCCGTACGCGAGAGACCATGGAGATCGTGCGTCAGCAACTGGGCCTGGACAGCGGTGAATACCGCACCGATGAGCGTCTGGTGGAGATTCATTTCGGCGAATGGGAGGGGCTCGACTGGCAGCAGATCGCCGAGCGTCAGCCTGATCATTACGAGGCGCGGCAGTCTGACCCGCTGAATTTCATCCCGGCAGGCGGCGAGAACTATCCCCACGTGTTCGAGCGGGTCGGCAGCCTGCTGAATTCATTGCAGCGAGACACGGTGGTGGTGGCCCACGCCGGGGTGTTGCGCAGTTGCCTGGCCTTGCTGACCGACCTGCCGGACAGCGAAGTGCCGCTACTGGAAATTCCTCAGGATCAGGTGCTGATGATTCGCGGCGGCCAGTTCGCCTGGATGCGCGTCAGCACGGCGGCAGATGGCAGCCGCTGACGCGTCATTTGAAAAGGATCAGGCGAGGAGCAGCTCGATCCCTGAACGACGAATGCCGGCAGCGGAATCCGCCGTCAGCCCGTCATCGGAAATGATCGGATCAAAACGATCAAGATCGGCGACGCGGTACATGCCGAACGTGCCGTATTTGGAGCTGGTCGCCATCAAGACCACCTGCGACGCACCGGCCATGGCGGCCTTCTTGACCTCGACCTTGGCCTCGGACGGCGTGGTGATGCCACGCTGCAAATCCCAGGCACTGCTGGAGATAAAGGCGATGTCGGTGGCCAGGTTACGCAAGGTGTCTGCCGCCAGCGTCCCGATGGCGGTGATGTTGTCGTGGTCGAGGACGCCGCCGGTGTGAATCACTTTTACATGCCGTGCTTCGGCCAACGCCATGACGATGCTGAAATCGTTGGTCACCACGGTGATGCTGGCCAGCTCGATGATGTGCGGCACCAGGCACAGCGTCGTGGTCCCGGCATCCAGATACACCACCATGCCCGGTTTAAGGTACTGCGCAGCAATCACCGCCATGCGCCGTTTCTGCTCGGCGTCGAGAATAACCCTATGGTGATGGCTGGGCTCCAGGGTCGCCTGACTGGCCAGACGCACCCCACCGGGCACCGAAAACACCAGGCCTTCCTGCTCCAGAACCGCGATGTCGCGGCGCACGGTCATGTGCGAACAATTGAAGATCTCGGTGAGCTGCACGACGCTGAGGGTCTGCTCGCGGCGCAACCGGCGAATGATCATCTCGCGACGCTGCGCGGGCATCATCGGCTGGCCGTCAGGAACCGGGCTTGAATCTTCGCTCATGGGGACTCTTGGCTTGGGAGTTGAAGGCATAGATTAACCCACACCCGCTCATCGTGTAGCAGCACGGCTCGCCGGCGGTGACGACTTCAGCATCGCTGCCGCCGGCAAGCCGGACTGCTACAGATCAAGCGTGGAATGGGTCACTACCAGTCAAGGGTGATGCTGCTCTCGAAAAACCGCTCCTGCCCCGTGACCGGATCGATGAAACGCAGCCCTTGGGCCAACAATTTTAGCGGCCTGGCGTAGTCATCCACAGCGTCCTTGATCACCTCGGGGTAAAACGGATCGTTGCAGATCCCCGCCCCCAGCGCGGCCATGTGGACACGCAACTGGTGCTTCTTGCCGGTGACCGGATACAGCCCGTAACGCCACAGATCGCCATTGCGCTCGCAGACCTCGATTCGGGTTTCGGTGTTGCTCTGCCCTTCCCCTTCCTGCATGCGAAAGAACGGCTCGCCATCGACAAGGCGGCTTTTATGAACGCGGGGAAAATCCAGCTCAGGCAGCGCTCGGGCGATCGCTTCGTAGCGTTTGTCGATCTTGCGTGTGGGAAACAGCGCCTGATACGCCGAGCGGCTTTCTTTGTTAGCCGAGAACAGCACCAAGCCTGCCGTGTGGCGATCGATGCGATGCAGCGGCACCAGATTGGGGTTGTCGAGGGTGCGGATCAGGCGGCGCAGGAGGGTCTGCTCGACGTATTCCCCTGATGGCGTGACCGGCAGAAAGTGCGGTTTGTCGGCCACCACCAGATGCTCGTCGGCGTACAGGATCTGTTCCTGCACCGGGATCGGGGTTTCGTTGGGCACTTCGCGAAAATAGTGAATACGCAGTCCTTCGCGATAGGCCAGATCCACGGCAATGGGCTGCCCCTCGCCATCGAGCACGCGACCGCGGGCGATGCGGTCAAGCCACTGCTCGCGGCTGATGGCGCTGAAACGCTCGCACAGGCAGTCGAGTACGGTCAACCAGGGGCCAGGCGGCAGATACAGCGTGCTGGCTTGGCTGTTAGCGGCAATGAATGTGGAATCGGACATGAGCACTCAAGACTGAAAATGACACGACAAGCCGGGCATTATCGCTCAGCGTCTAGCAACGTGCCCCCACTTTTCATCCTGATGAGGGAGTGCTCACAAGCCCTCTGTTTCAAGCCTTGCAAGTGCGCGCGACACTTTGTCGCACGCCTGAGCAGTACCAGTTGTCTGACATCTACATGACAGCGGTAGATGCAGAAAATGATTTGTTCTAAAATGTTTCTAAATCGGCACGCAGGCGCGAATCCGAACCTTCACGAACCCGTTTCGTGATCAACTCCGAAAACGCCTGCAAGACCTGAACTCATAAAAAGAAAGCCCGTCCTCGACGGGCTTTTTGCGTTTTCAGGGTTTGTAACGCGCAAGCCCGCGTGACGGCCGGACATGCAACGTCGGCGCGCAAGACCGGTTCTTGCCCTGCCCATGACAGATTTCGTATTTCAAAACTTGAGGTTACGCCATGCTGGTTCAACTGTTTCAATGGATCAAACGCCTTTCCACCGGTAACACCGCCGAGAGCGAAGAAAGCTATTCGCAGTCCTTCTCCGATGAAGATCAGGATGTCGGTCGCTGGACCTTCATGTCGGTGTTCATCGTGTTCACCCTGAGCCTGTACGTCGTGGCCGGTCTGGGTTACTTCGCCAAGGTGCACGTCTGGGACGGCATGAGCGAAGCGCAGAAAGAAGCGGTCGCCAAGGCAATGGTCGTCGACACTCAGTACCTCTGAGTTTCAAGACAAAGCTTTACGACTGAGCCAACCCCCAAGGCTCAGTCGCGCAAGAACATCACCACCTGCCCGGTGTCGAACGGCCAGTCCAGTTCGGCGCCGGTGTCGGTGCGTCGCAGCACCGGAATGCGCAAGCTGTAGGCGTCATTCAGCGCCTCACTCTCGGCAATATCCACCAGCTCGACCATCAGGCCATGCTCCACCAGGGGCATCAGTTCGGCCTCGGCGACCTCGCATAAATGACACCCCACGGTACTCAACAGTTGGCATTCCGGCGGCATGTCTCGGACCTCCGATGACGGGTTTCGGAGTCGCCAGTTTAGGCCCGCCCCGAAATACCGTCGAGCCGGAAACGTCGCCTGGAAAAATCGTTGGAGCGGTCCAGTATCGGCTTCTCGAAACAGCGATAACCGACCCAGCCGTAACACACCACTGCCGTCATCATCAGGGCGCAGAACAGGACGTTGTCCAGGAGGCTCGTCGGCCATCCGCCAAACAGCTGCCAGAAACGTCCGATCACGCCGAGCACCAGCAGATGCGACAGGTAAACGGTGTAGGACATGTCCCCAACTGCAACGAGAAAGCTCGGCATCCGAAAGCGACGCCGCCGCTCCAGCAAGGCGAAGCCCAGGACCAACGTGCCGAAGACGATCCCCACCGAAAACATGCGCAACATGCCCTGATCATCAAACAGTCGGTAACAGCCAATCAGGCTGATACCGGGAACCAGGGCAATCGCCAGCGCAACGCCGATCATCGGTGTGGAAAGCCGCGCGCTGTGACGGCTGTAGAACAGCAGCGCCAAGCTCACCCCGATGATGAATTCCAGCGCGTAAGGATGGAGCATGATTCGCAGCGCGGCGTTGTAGTCCTGCCAGTCCTGCACGCTGTTAAACACCACCAGAATCAGCGCCCAGCCCGCCAGAAACCGGGGCAGCCAGCGCTCGCGAAACAGCATGAGGCCGGTGAACACCAGGTAGAACCAGAGCTCGAACAGCAGCGACCAGGCCACCATCACCAGCAACACTTTGTCGTTGGGCAGCAGCAAAAACGACATCAGCAGATTGGAAGACCCGTGGGTGCTGTTGACCATGCCCGGTTGCACCAATACCACCGCCAGGGTGAGGAAGAAGTACAGCCAATAGGTGGGATAAATCCGCGAAACGCGATTGAAAAGGAAGCGCTTGGACTCAGCAACTTTCTGAAAACGGCCACGGCTGACGATGACCATCACGAAGCCGCTGATAATGAAGAACAGATCAACACCCAGCTGAAAGAAATCCAGCAGCGACGGCAGCAGCATGTCGCCGCCTGAATACTTGTGCTCCACGGCGGTCATGTGGAAAAGGACAACCCCCAACACCGCCACGCCCCTCAAGCCCTGAAGGGAATAAATACGTTCCATCGACGACTCCTACTGCAGACGCGCCTTTTGAGGCGCGACAAATCAGGAAGGTCGAGAGGCGTGCCGCACATCAGCGGCCATGCCTGCCCAATTGCGGGTAAGCATAGCCAAGCATGGGCATCGTGCTTCAGTCGTGACTGACCGCACCGATCTTGTGAATCGACAGGTCCGCGCCGTAATACTCCTGTTCCTGATTCAGGCGCAGGCCCAGGCACAGCTTGACCACGCCATACACAAGGAAACCACCTGCCAGGGCGATCAGCACACCCAGGGCGCTGCCGATCAATTGACTGATCAGACTGACGCCGCCAATCCCACCGAAGCTGGTCTGCCCGAAAATGCCGCAGGCGATCCCGCCCCAGACGCCACACAGACCGTGCAGCGGCCAGACGCCGAGCACATCGTCGATCTTCCAGCGCACTTGCGCCGCGGTGAAACACCAGACGAACAAGGCGCCAGCAACCACGCCCGTCACCAGAGCGCCCACCGGGTGCATCAAATCGGAGCCGGCGCACACCGCCACGAGCCCAGCCAGCGGGCCGTTGTGCAAGAAGCCCGGGTCGTTGCGGCCGACGATCAAAGCGGCGACCGTGCCGCCGACCATCGCCATCAACGAGTTCACCGCCACCAGCCCGCTCACGCCATCCAGGGTTTGCGCGCTCATGACGTTGAAGCCGAACCAGCCGACAATCAGAATCCACGAGCCCAGCGCCAGAAACGGAATGCTCGACGGCGGATAGGCCACCAGCTTGCCGTCGCGGTATCGGCCGTTGCGCGCACCCAGCAAGGTCACCGCGGCCAGCGCCAGCCAGCCGCCCATGGCATGCACCACCACGGAGCCGGCGAAGTCATGGAAGCTTGCGCCGAAGGTCTTCAGTAACCAGGCCTGCAGGCCGAAATTACCGTTCCAGACCATGCCTTCGAAGAACGGATAAACAAAGGCGACGATCAACACCGTTGCGCACAGCTGCGGGGCAAATTTTGCCCGCTCGGCAATGCCACCGGAAATGATCGCGGGGATCGCTGCCGCGAAGGTCAATAGAAAGAAGAACTTCACCAGCCCATAACCATGGTCGGCCGCCAGCGCGCTGGCGGGTTGCAGGAAGCTAACGCCGTAGGAGATCCAGTAACCGATGAAGAAATAGGCAATCGTCGACACGGCGAAATCACTGAGGATTTTCGACAAGGCATTGACCTGGTTTTTCTGTCGTACCGTGCCGACTTCCAGAAACGCAAAACCGGCGTGCATGGCCAGAACCATGACAGCGCCGATCAGGATGAACAGGGTATTGGAGCTATGGACCAGGGTGTCCACCGCACTTTGCACATTTTCCATCGAGGGGCAGGCCTGCAAGTGATGAAAAGCACCAAAGCAGATCAATCCTTGCGCCTCCTCTCGCAAATGGCACCAATTCGGCGCAAAGCGAAGCCTGCGCGACCCGCTTTGGCGCACGATGGCTGGCAGAAAAATTGAACGCCTGGGCGTTTTTCTCGGTTTTATGGTTTTAGATCAAGGTCTCGGCGCATTTGCCGAGCCACGCGCTCGGGTTTGGCGCGCGCCGCCTCCCTGGCGCACCATCGCAAAGCAAAAGCTGTACCAGCCTCTCCCGGGCGCAACTTGAGGCAATTGGAATGAACCTTCATTAATAGGCCATACTCGAAACCCATTATTGCCACCCCAACGGAGAACACCCATGGCCCGCCCGACAGCAGAGAAAGCCCAGGACATTTTGATGGCAGACTTCCAGACACTGGTCGCCGACACGGAAAAGCTGCTCGCGCACACCGCCACTCTTGCCGGCGATCAGGCAGACGAACTGCGTGATCAAATCAACGAAAGCCTGTTGCGCGCCCGCGAGACTCTGGCGCTGGCCGAAGCCGCCCTGCGCGAGCGCAGCAAGGAAGCAGTCGTCGCCACCGAAGAATACGTGCAGAACAACCCGTGGCAGTCGGTCGGCATCGCCGCTGGCGTGGGCTTCCTGCTGGGTCTGCTGGCCACTCGGCGTTAATGGTCATGACGTCAGAAACGGGTCCATCCGGGACCAATCACACCGCCTCGCCCCGCCGCCTGGGCGCAGCGTTCCTGGGCTTGCTGCACAGTCATGTCGAGCTGTTCGGCATCGAGTTGCAGGAACAAAAAGCCAGGACCGTCAGCCTGCTGCTGTTCGCCGGGCTTGCGCTGGTGTTTGCGTTGCTGCTGCTCATCGGCCTTTCGGCGCTGCTGCTGATTGTGCTGTGGGACAGCTATCGCCTGACTGGCATCATTGGTCTGTGCGTGTTCTACACCCTGGCCGCGCTGTTCTGCGCGATGCGCCTGCGATCGGCGATCTTCGACGAATCCTCGCCGTTCCACTCCACTCTGGAAGAACTGGCCAATGACCGCGAGCGACTGATGCCATGAGCCATCCCGATTCGCCCCAAACCCATAACCGTCGCGAACTGCGCAAGGCACTAATTCGCCTGCGCATGGAAATGCACCGTCAGGAAATCCGTCACGAATCCGCTCAAATGATGCGCCCCCTGCATCGCATGCGCGGCATGGCCCATGACCTGCCCGGCTCGCTGGGCATCAAGCATGCGCCATTGTGGGGGGTCGGCATTGTCTCCCTGCTGGGCTTTCTGACCGGCAAAGGCGCGCGCAGCAAGCGCACCGGCAGCGTCACGCGCCTGATCAAACTCAGCGCCAGTGTCCTGCCGATCATCCGCCTGATCCTGCAGACCTCCGGTCGACGCCCCTGAAGCTGGCCATTTGGCTGCATTCTTGCAAACAAACCTTATCCGCCCCCTGACTCAGTGGTCACATTGAGCCGGGGCGCGGCGTTTCGCCTGAACAACAAAGCCAATGACCTTTAAGGAGTCCATGTGATCGATGGGCAACCGCTAGCTTGCTTTCAGCCGTTCATCGATACCGCCACCGGCCGTATTGCAGGCGTAGAAGCCCTGGGACGCCTGCGTCAGGAGGACGGCCGCCTGCTGTCCGTAGGCCCCCTGTTCGCTGACCCCAAACGCCCCGCTGTTGAATTGCGCCGGCTGGATCGACTGATTCGCGACGACGCCTTGAGCCGCCTCCATGAAGCGCCGGGCGACTGGTTTTTGAGTCTGAACATTTCACCGCGCTGGATCAGTCGTCTGCGACCGGGCCAGCCGCTGCCCAGCCTCAAACAGCTGCAGCAGCACGGAATTCCCCCGCAGCGGATCGTCTTCGAAATCACCGAACTGGGCGGCGACAGCCAGCGTTTGAGCGACGTTGTTGCGCGCTATCGTGAGGCCGGCGCGCGCATTGCCATCGATGACTTCGGCGCCGGTTACTCGCAACTCGACCGAG
>Ga0157373_10003319_pt1 | contig 12159 bp, 13 predicted proteins | sample C65metaG_FD_113460 | JGI IMG/M metagenome (GOLD analysis project Ga0157373, IMG submission 113460) | Corn rhizosphere microbial communities from Kellogg Biological Station, Michigan, USA - C6-5 metaG | ecosystem: Host-associated > Plants > Roots > Rhizosphere > Soil | place: USA: Michigan...
ATCGCGGCTGGTTCCAGTCCTCGCTGCTGGAGAGCTCCGGCACGCGCGGCCGCGCGCCCTACGACCAGGTGATCACCCACGGCTTCACGCTCGACGAGAACGGCGAGAAGATGAGCAAGTCGCGGGGCAACACCGTCGAGCCGCAGGAGGTGACCAGCCAGTCGGGCGCGGAAATCCTGCGCCTGTGGACGGCCATGGTCGACTACCAGGAAGACCAGCGGATCGGCAAAACCATCCTCGCCACCACCACCGACGCTTATCGCAAGCTGCGCAACACGATCCGCTACCTGCTGGGCGCGCTGGCCGGGTTCACGGACGATGAGCGCGTGGCCCTTGAAGAGATGCCGCCGCTGGAGCGCTACATCCTGCACCGGCTGTGGGAGCTCGACGGACAGGTCCGCGAGGCCTACGGCCGCTATGCCTTCCAGGACGTGATCCGGCCGCTGATCGAATTCTGCCAAGTCGATCTGTCGACCCTGTTCTTCGACATCCGCAAGGACGCCCTCTACTGCGACCGGCCCGACAGCCTGCGCCGCCGCGCCGCGCGCACGGTGATGGATGCGGTGTTCGAGCGCCTGACCATCTGGCTGGCCCCCCTGCTCTGCTTCACCACCGAGGAAGCCTGGACCACCCGCTTCCCCGACGCCGGCTCCAACTGCCTGCGGGTGATCCCCGATACCCCGGCCGAATGGCGCAACGACGCCGAGGCCTCGCGCTGGGCCAAGGTCGAGCGAGCGACGAGCGCCGTGATGATGGCGCTCGAAGAAGAACGCCGCGAGAAGCGCATCGGCGGCGCGCTGGACGCCGCACCCGAGGTGGATGTCGATGCCGCGACGTTCGCCGCCTTCGACGGCCTCGACGCCGCCGAAGTCTTCCGCACCAGCCAGGCGACCCTGAAGCCCGGCGAAGACGAGATCGCGGTGCGCCCCTTCCGCGCCGAGGGCGCCAAGTGCGCCCGCTGCTGGAAGGTGCTGCCGGAAGTCAAACCCGCGACCCAGCTCTGCCTGCGCTGCGAGGATGCCGTTGCGGTGTGGGATAACCGTGCTAGCTCTGCCGCATGAAGAAATTCGCGCCCTTCGCCTACCTGATCGCCGTCACGACCATCGTGCTCGACCAGATCAGCAAGTACTGGATCCTCAACGTCTTTTGCCTGCCGGCCAAGGGCAGCGTGCTGGTGGGCGGCCCGTTCAGCCTGTCCATGGTCTGGAACCGGGGCGTCTCGTTTGGCCTGCTCAAGGCGCAAATGGACCTGACCCGCTGGGCGCTGGTCTGCTTCTCGCTGGCGGTCGCGGCCTTCCTGGCCTTCTGGGCGCGCAAGATCGAGCGGCCGCTGCTGGCGTTGTCCATCGGCCTGATCATGGGCGGGGCGGTCGGCAACGCCATCGACCGGGCGCGGTTCGGGGCGGTGGCCGACTTCCTCGATTTCAAGGCCCTCTACTTCCCCTGGATCTTCAATGTCGCCGACAGCGCCATCACCGTCGGCGTGATCCTTCTGCTCCTGGATTCGGTGCTTTCGGAGCGCCGGGCGAAGGTGCGCGATTAACGCCCGTTGAAGCATCGCCCCGGAATGGGGTATCGAGAAAACCGCAATGGCCGGGGGCGGCCTGCTGGAGCACTTCTGGATGAAACCGTTTAGCGTTGTGGCCGCAGTCGCGCTGGTCGGCGCCTTGGGTCTTGGCGGATGCCATACCACCTCCAAGGCGCTGGGCATGGGCAAGACCACCCCCGATGAATTCCGCGTGGTGACCAAGGCGCCGCTGGTGGTGCCGCCGGACTACTCGCTGCGCCCGCCGGCGCCGGGCGAGCCCCGTCCCGCCGAGCTGCAGCCCGAAAGCGCCGCGCGCGCCTCGGCCTATAACGCCAACGCCGCCGTCAGCCGCAGCGTCGGCGAGCAGGTGCTGGTGACCAAGGCCGGCGCCAACGCCGCCGACCCCCTGATCCGCTACGTCGTCGACGACGAGTTCGGCGATCTCGCGCACAAGGAAAAGAGCTTCGCCGACAAGGTGCTGTTCTGGCGCAAGGACCGCGCCGACCAGCCGAAGGTCGCCAGCGCCGAGACCGTCTCCACCGACGCCGCGGCCGAGGAAAAGCGCCTCCGCGACCTGACCGGCGGCAAGGCCGTGATCATCGAGCGCAAGGCGCCCTCGAAGATCAAGCTGCCGGGACTTTAAGCAAAAGCCGCGTCATCCTCGGGCTCGCCCCGAGGACCCATGCGTGGTGGGCCAATCCAGCTAGCGCGGTGTCCATGGGTCGTCGGAAGACGTCCGACGATGACGGGCTGAGGTCGGTCCGGAATCGGCGTAGCCTTCCCCCATGCTCATCCGCCGCCTGCCGCCCGAGACCGTCAACCGCATCGCCGCCGGCGAGGTGGTCGAGCGGCCGGCGAGCGCGGTCAAGGAACTGGTCGAGAACGCGCTCGACGCCGGCGCGACCCGTATCGCCATTGAAGCCGACGGCGGCGGCCTGACCCGCATTCTGGTGGCCGACGACGGCTGCGGCCTGTCGCCCGACGACCTCGCGCTGGCCGTCGAGCGCCACGCGACCTCCAAGCTCTCGCCGCAGGCCGACGGAACCTGGGACCTCCTCCACATCGCCACACTCGGGTTTCGGGGCGAGGCGCTGCCGTCCATCGGCTCGGTGGCGCGGCTGTCGATCGCCGCGCGGGTGAGGGGCTCTGACGCCCACGCCATCCTCGTCGAGGGCGGCGCGATGGGCGGAATCGGCCCTGCGGCTTTCGCGGGCGAGTGCGGGGCGCGGGTCGAGGTGCGCGACCTCTTCTACGCCACCCCCGCGCGGCTGAAGTTCATGAAGTCCGAACGGGCAGAGCAGATGGCCATCGCTGAGGAGGTAAAGCGCCAGGCCATGGCCCACGAGGCCGTCGGCTTCACCCTCGACCTCGACGGTCGCCGCGCCTTGAAGCTGTCGCCGGAGCATCCCGGCCCCGAGGGCAGGCTCGCCCGCCTCGCCGCCGTGCTCGGCCGCGACTTCCAGGACAATGCGCTGGAGATCGACCAAGAGCGCGAGGGCGTGCGGCTGTCCGGGTTCGCGGGCCTGCCGACCTACAACCGGGGCAACGCCGCGCACCAGTACCTGTTCGTCAACGGCCGCCCCGTCCGCGACCGGCTGCTGCAGGGCGCGCTGCGGGCCGCCTATGCCGACTATCTCGCCCGCGACCGCCACCCGGCCGCGGCCCTCTACCTCGAGCTCGACCCGCAGCTGGTCGACGTGAACGTCCACCCCGCCAAGGCCGAGGTCCGCTTCCGCGACCCGGCGCTGGTGCGCGGCCTGATCATCGGCGCGCTGAGGCACGCGCTGGCGGGCGCGGGTCACCGAGCCTCGACCACCGTCGCCGCCGCCGCGCTCGGCGGTTTTCGCCCGCAGTCCGGTCCGTCTGCGGCGGGGTTTTCGGCTTACGCGCTGGGCGGCTGGACGCCCGCGCCGAGCCTGCCCGGCCTCGCCCAGGCCACCGCCCGTGTCGAGCCCGAGCCTTGGCAGCCGCAACCCTCCGCCGATGTCATCGACCCCGTCGATTATCCGCTCGGCGCCGCTCGGGCGCAGGTGCACGAGACCTACATCGTGGCGCAGACCCGCGACGGCATAGTCGTCGTCGACCAGCACGCCGCCCACGAACGCCTCGTCTATGAGCGGATGAAGGGCGAGATGGAGAGCGGCGGCGTCACCCGCCAGGCCCTGCTGCTGCCCGAGGTCGTCGAGCTCGACCCCGCCGAGGCCGAACGCGTGCTGGCCCGGGCCGATGAACTCGCCGCGCTTGGCCTGATCATCGAATCCTTTGGCCCCGGCGCGGTGCTGGTCCGCGAGACCCCCGCCTTGCTCGGCGAAACCGATGCGGCGGGCCTCCTCCGCGACATCGCCGATGACCTGGCCGAGAATGGCTCCGCGCTCGCCCTGAAGGAACGGCTGGAGGAGGTCTGCTCGACCATGGCCTGCCACGGCTCGGTCCGCGCGGGACGGCGCCTCACCGCCGCCGAGATGAACGCCCTGCTGCGCGAAATGGAAGCGACCCCCCACTCCGGCCAGTGCAACCACGGCCGCCCGACCTATGTGGAGCTGAAGCTTTCCGACATCGAGCGGCTATTTGGGCGCCGCTAGAAACCAGACTTTCGCCGCGCCGTAGGTTCGACTGTCCAGCACCTCATAGCCCGACGCCTCGAGGTCCGGCTCCGAGGTCCCCCGCTCGAACACCACGATCGCGCCGGGCGCCAGCCAGCCGCCGCTCGCCAGTCCCGCCAGCGCCTTTTCGCCCAGCCCCTTGCCGTAGGGCGGATCGAGGAAGGCGATCTCGTAGGGCGCGCCGTCTCCGGCCGGTTTCTGGCCAAGGTCGGTGGCGTCGCGCCGATGCACCCGCGTGCGGCCAAAGAACTGCAGGGCCTCGATGTTCTGGCGGATGGCGCCTCGCGCCGCCTCGTCGGTCTCGACCAGCAGAGCGTAGGCGGCGCCGCGCGACAGCGCCTCCAGCGCCAGCGCGCCCGAACCCGCGAACAGGTCGATCACCCGCCTGTCGCGCACGCCCGGCGACCAGGGCGCATGCTCGAGGATGTTGAACACCGCCTGCCGCGCGCGGTCGGAGGTCGGCCGCGTGGCCTCGCCGGGAGGGGCGACCAGCGCGCGGCCCTTGAACTCGCCGGCGACGATGCGCACTAGCGGCGCGGCCCCTTGGAGCGGTCGACGTTGCGTGCTTTGGCCGAGGGCGCGCCCCGGAAGGTCTTCGGCTTGCCCGCCTTCGCCCAGCCGGGCTTGTAGGTTTTCTTGGCCGGCGCGGCAGGCGTCTCTGGCGGCGGAGGCCGGGGCTCGCGGCGTTGCGGCCGGCCGCCTTCCGTCGACGGCGCAGCAGCCGCCTTGGCGCCCTTGAATTGCACCGCGTCGCCCTTGGGCAGGTTCTGCGGCGCGATGTGCTGGGCGAGCTGCTCGCGGATAACGCGGGGGCCGACTTCCTCGACCTCGCCCGGCGCGAGCGTGCCCAGCGCGAAGGGCCCATAGGACAGCCGGATCAGCCGGTTCACCTTCAGGCCCAGCGCCTCCAGCACCCGGCGGACCTCGCGGTTCTTGCCCTCGGCCAGCGTGAGCGTGATCCAGATGTTGCGGCCTGACGCCTTGTCGAGCTTGGCGTCGATGGCGCCATAGCGGACGCCCTCGACGGTGATGCCGTTCTTCAGCCGGTCGAGCTTTTCCTGCGTCGTTTCGCCAAACGCGCGGGCCCGATAACGACGCACCCAGCCGTTCGACGGCAGCTCCAGCGCCCGCGACAACGCCCCGTCGTTGGTCAGCAGCAGCAGGCCTTCTGAATTCAGGTCGAGCCGCCCCACGGAGATCAGCCTCGGCAGTCCCTCCGGCAGCGCCGAAAACACCGTCGGCCGCCCTTTCGGATCGGTGTGGGAAGTCAGAAGCCCGGTCGGCTTGTGATAGCGGAACAGCCGCGTCGGCTCGGCGGCCTCCACGACATTGCCGTCGACGGTCAGGATATCGCCCGGTTCGACCTTCACGGACAGCGTCGTCAGCACCTGTCCGTTCAGCGCCACGCGCCCGGCCTCGATCAGCCGTTCGACCTCGCGGCGTGAGGCGACGCCCGCCCGCGCCAGCGCCTTGGCGACGCGCTCAGCTTGACCGGGGCCGTTCCCGCCGCTTGGGTGATCGTGATGGACCATTTCGAGCCCTTGATGCGCATAGCCCTCGAAGAGGCGCAAGCCGCCGCCGCGCGGGGCGAGACGCCCGTCGGCGCGCTGGTCGTCGATCCCGCGACCGGCGAGGTGGTCGCCCGCGCCGGCAACGGCCCCATCGGCGCGCACGACCCCACCGCCCACGCGGAAATCCTCGCCATGCGCGCCGCGGCCGAGAAGCTCGGCAACTACCGCCTCACCGGCCTCACGCTGATCGTCACGCTGGAGCCGTGCGCCATGTGCGCCGGCGCCATCAGCCACGCCCGCATCGGCCGTGTCGTCTTCGGCGCCGAAGACCCCAAGGGCGGCGCGCTGCTGCACGGTCCAAAGTTCTTCGACCAACCCACCTGCCACTGGCGGCCCGAGATTGTGGGCGGGGTGTTGGCGTCGGAGAGCGCCGAGCTTCTGCGCGGGTTTTTCCGCGCTCGCCGTGGCTGACAGCTAGATCGTACCCTCTACGGCCTTGAGCGTTTCGGTCACGTCTTGAACGTCCGGCACATTCCAAATGAGGTCGCGAAGAAGTAGCCGCCAAGCGTTCACATGCGCGACGTAGGCGGCTCGCTCTTGCACCACCGAGACTGGGATAAGCGCCGCCTTGAAGACACGGAAGTCGGAGTCGAGCAAAACGCCGGCCAGCACGTCGAAGGGCCGCTCCGGCAGCTTACGAATGAACGAGAGTTGTCTCGATTGATTGTGGGCTGTCAGGCGGCGGCATTTGATTTGATATCGCACGCCGGCCGTGTCAGTCGCGTCGTACCCTGCCGTCGAGTTGTCACTGAGCGCCCAGCCGAACGCCCTGCAAAAGAGCAACTCTCCGTAGTCGCCCGAAGGTCCGTTGGAGCTACGGAGAACCTCGCGCCGCCGAAGTTCGTCCAGGACATCGCCATGCAGGCGTAACAGGTCCGGCACGCCGAGTTCTGCGAGCCCATCCCTGTTCACACGAAATCCTCCTGCAGCCGGAACTCCAGGCGCTGCTTCACGCCGGGCCAGTCGTAGTCGGTGATGGAGAAGATGGCGCTGTCGCGGACGTGGCCGGTCCAGGTGATCTTGTGGTTGCGCAGGACGCCTTCCTGGGTGGCGCCAAGCTTGAGGACCGCCGCCTGGCTCCTCGCATTGCGCACATCGACCGTGAACTGCACCCGGATCGCGCCGGCGTCGAAGGCGTTGGCCAGCATCAGCAGCTTCGATTCCGGGTTCACGGGCCCCGAGCGCACGTCCGGATGCAGGAAGGTCGAGCCGATCTCGAGCCCCCGGTTCAGTTTGTCTATGCCGAGGTAGCTGGAGGTGCCGACCACCCGCTTGTCGCTCAAGCGGCGGATCGCAAACACCACCCGGTCGCCCGCGTCGCTCTGGCGCGTCGCTATGGCCCACCACTCGGGGAAACCCTCGCCGCAGCCGTTGATCGACATGATCTCCCAGGCGGCGGGATCGCAGTCGATGGCGCCGCGCATTTCCTCGCGCATGTCCGGGGTGATGGGCTCCAGCCGCACATGGCGGCCCTTCAGGGTTTTCGGCTTGATGATCATGGGCTTCTTTTAGCGTGAGTCTCGCCCTTGCGCGGCCCTCCCCAAATCGGCAGAATGTTTCAAACGACCGTTTGAAAAGGAAACTCCCCCATGGACTTCGACCTTACGCCCCGCCAGCGGGATGTGCGCGACCGCGTCAAGGCGTTCATCGAGGAGTACGTCGTCCCCGCCATCCCCGAGTACGAGCGGGAGATGAACGTCAGCGGGGCCGAGCGCTGGAAGGTCATCCAGGTCGTCGAGGAGCTGAAGAAGAAGGCCAAGGCCAAGGGCCTGTGGAACATGTTCATGCCGCCTCACAGCGGCCAGACCCATGTCGACGACAGCTTCGAGTTCGAGGGGATGCAGCTCACCAACCTCGAATACAGCCTGGTCGCCGAGGAGCTCGGCAAGGTCGGGTTCGCGTCCGAGGTCTTCAACTGCTCGGCGCCCGACACCGGCAACATGGAAGTCTTGATGCGCTACGGCACGCTGGAGCAGAAGGAGCGCTGGCTGCGCCCGCTGATGAACGGCGAAATCCGCTCGGCCTTCCTGATGACCGAGCCGGCGGTGGCCTCCTCCGACGCCACCAACATCGAGACCCGCATCGATCGCGACGGCGACGACTACGTCATCAACGGCCGCAAGTGGTGGTCCTCGGGCGTCGGCGATCCGCGCTGCAAGGTCGCCATCGTCATGGGCAAGACCAACCCGGACGGCCCCAAGCACCAGGCCCAGTCGCAGATCCTCGTGCCGATGGACGCCAAGGGCATCGAGATCGTCCGCATGCTGCCGGTGTTCGGCTACGACGACGCCCCGCACGGCCATGCCGAAGTCCTCCTGAAGGACGTTCGCGTGCCTGTGATCGACGGCCTGATCCTCGGCGAAGGCCGCGGCTTCGAAATCGCGCAAGGCCGGCTTGGCCCCGGCCGCATCCACCACTGCATGCGCACCATCGGGGTGGCGGAAGTGGCGCTGGAGAAGATGGTCAAGCGGCTGATGAGCCGCAAAGCCTTCGGCAAGTACATTGCCGAGCACTCGGTCTGGGAACAGCGCGTCGCCGAGGCCCGCACCGACATCGAGATGTGCCGCCTGCTCTGCCTCAAGGCCGCCGACATGATGGACAAGGCCGGCAACAAGTCCGCCCGGCTGGAGATCGCCATGATCAAGGTCGCCGCGCCGCGCATTGCGCTGAGCATCATCGACGACGCCATCCAGGCGCACGGCGGCGGCGGTGTCACCACCGACTTTGGTCTGGCCCGCTCCTACGCCGGCATCCGGACGCTGCGTCTGGCCGACGGTCCGGACGAGGTGCACAACCGCACCATCGCGCGGATGGAGTACGCCAAGTACGGCGACATTTCAGCGCTGCGCGCCGCCCGCGCCGAGCAGGAGCTGCACGTTCCCGGCATCCGCTAGAAGCGGCGCCACAGTTCTGCTCCACTCGCGGTATTTTCATCGTTGTGAAGATATCCGGAGGGAAGGGATGAGGCTCGTCGTCTTGTCAGGTCTGGCGGCGCTGGCGCTGGGCGCCGCCGCTTACGCGCAGGATGCGGCGGCTCCCGCACCGGCGGCCGATCCGGCTGCCGCCGCTGCGGCGGACGCCGCGCCCGCGGCGCCGCCTGAAGACGCCCCGATACCGCCGCCGGTGAAGGCGTTCGTGGCGAGCTGCATGCCCGAACTGACGCCGCCGGGGACGCGGTGCGGCGTGGTCGGCATCGCCACGCTCGGCAACGACAGCGTCCCGGACATGAGCTGGCAGCTCTACGACATCGCCACCCACGGCAAGCACTCGGGCCTGTCAGTGCTCTTCGCGGGCGACAAGGTGATCGACAAGACGGTCGTGCCCGGCCAGCAGCTCGAGCGCTGGGCGACCGATCCCTACGTCATGGCCTCGGTCGTCAAGCAGCCCGACGCCAGCTATGCGGTGGTCATGGTGCCGGGCGATGAGCAGCCCTCCGCCCTGTCGGTCCGCCGTCTGGACGCCTCCGGCTGGACGCCGGTCGATACCAGCGGCCTCAACGAAGCCGCGCAGGCGAGACTGACGCAGGTCGCCGGCGCCCAATGCGCTCCGATCACCAGCGAGATGAGCTGGCGTGCGTTCGCCCTGCGCTATGGGATGATGAGCGACAGCGGCACCTGCGGGACGGCCTTCCTGAGCCTGGGCGTCCAGAACAATGCGCTCGTCATCACCGATGCGGTGGCCGTGAAGCCCGACCTCACACCAGCACCCCACCGGAACTACGGGCGGCGGCACTGGTAAGGCTCCAGAAGGGCAGGGCGAAGGTCAGGCCCATCAGCATCTCGAAGATCAGCGCGCCGGTGTTAAACGGCGTCGGCGCGTCTTCCCGGATCATCGAATAGCCCCGCGCCAGCGCCGCGCCCAGCCAGGCGAAGGCCAGCGTCAGCGCCATCGCCGCGCCGACGATCGGCGCGTAGCCCAGAGCAGCGGCGGTGGCCGCGTGGGACAAGAGGAACAGCCCGCCGTAGGTCGCACGCACCTCCGCCGCCGAATGCGGCTTTTCCGGATCGAGGCGCAGGCCCACCATCCCGATCACGTCTTCGGGCCGCGCGATCGCAAAGCCGCCCAGCGCGCCGCCGATGGCGCAGGCGATCACGGCCAGGAAGACGGCGAAGTCAGAAATGCTCATGCCGTTCGAGGGTGAACCGCGCCGAGCGCGCGATCAAGCGACGCGGCGCGGCTGGCGTGCGGCCTTGGCGGGCGCCTGCTCGGCGGGGCCGATGTAGTCGCGTGTCAGCGGCACGGCGTCGATCTTCTTGGTCAGCTGCAGCTGGAAGACCATGTGGGCGCGGTGGCGGAAGGCGATCTCGCTGGCGGCCAGGTAGAACTCCCACATCCGGCAGAACCGCGCGTCGTAGAGCTCTTCGACCTCCGCCCGCTTCGCGTTGAACCGCGCGCGCCAGCAGCGCAGCGTCTCGGCGTAGTGCAGCCGCAGGATCTCGATGTCGGTGACCAGCAGCCCGGCCCGCTCGATCGCCGGCAGCACTTCCGACAGGGCCGGGATGTAGCCGCCGGGGAAGATGTACTTGGCGATCCACGGCTGGGTGAGGCTGGGCCCGTCCGAGCGGCCGATGGAGTGGATGATGGCCACGCCGTCGTCGGTCAGCAGCCTGGCCACCGTGTCGAAGTAGGTCTGGTAGTTCGGCCGGCCCACATGCTCGAACATGCCGACCGAAACGATGCGGTCGAACGGGCCCCTCACGTCGCGATAGTCGGTGAGCGTAAAGCGCGCCCGCTCAGCCAGTCCGCGCTTGCCGGCCCGCTCGTTGGCCACGGCCAGCTGTTCGGTCGAGAGTGTCACGCCGTGGACGTCGGCGCCGAACTCCTCGGCCAGCGTCAGGCCCATGCCGCCCCAGCCGCAGCCGATGTCGAGCACCTTCTGGCCGGGCTCGATCAGCAGCTTGGCGGCGATGTGGCGCTTCTTGGCGACCTGCGCCTCCTCCAGGCTCATGTCCGGGTCGGCGAAATAGGCGCAGGAATACTGCATGTCGGCGTCAAGGAAGCGCCGGTAGAGCTCGCCCGAAAGGTCATAGTGGTGGGAGACATTGCGCCTGGCCTGCGCCCGCGCATTCCACTGCTGGAAGAGGTCGGCGAGCAGGCGCCGCACCGGCCCCAGCCGCACGGTCTTGCGGTATTTCAGGTTGCGGCCCGCCAAATCGAGCAGGTCGTAGATGGAGCCGTTCTCCACCACCACCCGGCCGTCCATGAAGCCTTCGCCCAGCGCCATGGCCGGGTCGGCGGCGATCTTGGCCGCGGTCGCATAGTCCTTGATGAAGACCTGAAGGCGCGGCTCGCCCGCGCCCACGGTGAACGGCGTTCGCTCGCCGATGCGCACCGTCAGCGATCCGTCACGGATCATCGAGGAGAGGAAACGCTCAAAACCCATCGACCGCCCCTTGCGGATGGTTAGCCAATTCCCCCCAACGACCTGAATGTGAACACGGTTCCGCTCCGATCGCAAACCGCGCGCCTTGACTCCTCCCTCCGGCGAACCTAACTCCAGCGCGGCGTTGGCACTCACCATGGTCGACTGCTAACAGCAGCGCCCGGGCGCCGACCCCTCTCAATTGCAACCGTCTCGACGGAGAATTCGAAGATGAAGTTTCGTCCGCTCGGCGACCGCGTCCTGGTGAAGCGTGTCGAGGAAGAAGAAAAGACCAAGGGCGGGATCATCATCCCCGACACCGCCAAGGAAAAGCCGCAGGAAGGCGAAGTCGTCGCCGTCGGCCCCGGCGCCCGTGACGACAACGGCAAGATCCAGCCGCTCGACGTCAAGGCCGGCGACCGCATCCTGTTCGGCAAGTGGTCCGGCACCGAAGTGAAGGTCGACGGTCAGGACCTCCTGATCATGAAGGAAAGCGACGTCCTGGGCGTGGTCGAGCGCTAACCCGCTCCCGCTCCGGACCCCTCAACCCCCAAAACAAGGAACACCGAAATGGCCGCCAAAGACGTCTATTTCTCCTCCGACGCGCGCGACCGCATGCTGCGCGGCGTCAACATCCTGGCCAACGCCGTGAAGGTCACGCTTGGGCCCAAGGGCCGCAACGTGGTGATCGAAAAGTCCTTCGGCGCCCCGCGCTCGACCAAGGACGGCGTCTCCGTCGCCAAGGAAATCGAGCTGTCGGACCGCTTCGAGAACCTCGGCGCCCAGCTGATCCGCGAAGTCGCGTCGAAGACCAACGACAAGGCCGGCGACGGCACCACGACCGCGACCGTGCTGGCCCAGGCCATCGTCGTCGAGGGCCTGAAGTCGGTCGCGGCCGGCATGAACCCGATGGACCTCAAGCGCGGCGTCGACAAGGCCGTGACCAAGGTCGTCGAGGAAATCCGCAACGCCTCGAAGAAGGTCACCACCAACCAGGAAATCGCCCAGGTCGGCGCCATCTCCGCCAACGGCGACCATGAGATCGGCGACATGATCGCCAAGGCCATGGAAAAGGTCGGCAACGAAGGCGTCATC
>Ga0157373_10003320_pt1 | contig 12158 bp, 8 predicted proteins | sample C65metaG_FD_113460 | JGI IMG/M metagenome (GOLD analysis project Ga0157373, IMG submission 113460) | Corn rhizosphere microbial communities from Kellogg Biological Station, Michigan, USA - C6-5 metaG | ecosystem: Host-associated > Plants > Roots > Rhizosphere > Soil | place: USA: Michigan...
ACCAGCTTGTCTTTGGTCTGCGAGCTGAACTTCGGATCCGGCACTTTTACCGAGATGATCGCGGTCAGGCCTTCACGGGCATCGTCACCGGTGGTCGCGACTTTGTGCTTCTTCGCCAGACCTTCCTGCTCGATGTAGTTGTTCAGGTTACGCGTCAGCGCGGAACGGAAACCCACGAGGTGAGTACCGCCATCACGCTGAGGAATGTTGTTGGTGAAACACAGCAGGTTCTCGTTGAAGCTGTCGTTCCATTGCAACGCAATCTCGACGCCCACACCATCATCACGCTGGATGTTGAAGTGGAACACCTGGTTGACTGCAGTCTTGTTGGTGTTCAGGTATTCAACGAAAGCACGCAGGCCGCCTTCGTACTTGAACAACTCTTCCTTGCCGCTGCGCTCATCCTTCAGGACGATGCCGACGCCGGAGTTCAGGAAGGACAGTTCACGAATCCGCTTGGCCAAGATGTCCCAGCTGAAGTGGATGTTCTTGAAGGTTTCAGCCGATGGCTTGAAGTGAATCTCGGTACCGGTGGTATCGCTCTCGCCGACGATTTTCATCGGCTCTTGAGGGACGCCGTGGACGTAGGTCTGTTCCCAGATCTTGCCGCTGCGGCGAACAGTCAGATTCAGTTCTTCGGAGAGGGCGTTTACAACTGACACGCCTACACCGTGCAGACCGCCGGATACTTTGTAGGAGTTATCGTCGAATTTACCGCCGGCGTGCAGTACGGTCATGATGACCTCGGCTGCGGAAACGCCTTCCTCTTTATGCACATCGACCGGAATGCCGCGACCGTTGTCGCGTACGGTGATGGATTCGTCCGGGTGGATGATGATGCTGATGTCGTCGCAATGGCCAGCCAGAGCTTCGTCGATCGAGTTGTCTACTACCTCAAACACCATGTGGTGAAGACCACTGCCATCGTCCGTATCGCCGATGTACATACCGGGACGCTTGCGTACGGCATCAAGTCCTTTCAGCACCTTGATGCTGGACGAGTCGTACGTTTGATTTTCGCTCATGCATTCACTCCCGATGGTCGTGGGTCTGGGTGATACTGCCGTGTTCCACGTGGAACAAAGCAACTGGCGTTTCCGTCTGCCAGCCTTCCCTCAACAATTCATGATCTACACAGGTGATAAAAACCTGGCAGCGTAATTCTTCTAGCAAGCGACACAATGCGCTGCGGTGGTGTTCGTCGAGCTCCGATGGCAGGTCGTCGACGAGATAAATACATTGGCCGCGGCGGGCCTGACTCACCAGATGTCCTTGTGCGATACGCAGTGCGCAGACAACCAGTTTCTGTTGGCCGCGTGAAAGGATATCTGCCGCGTTGTGGCCACCCAGCCTCAGTCGCAAATCCGCGCGTTGCGGACCGGCCTGGGTGTGACCCATTTGCTGGTCGCGGTGGAGGGAAGAGGCGAGCACAGTGCTCAAGTCTTTCTCTTTATCCCAACCGCGGTAATAGCTCAGGGTCAGACCTTCAAGCTGAACCAGCTCGCTCAAAGTCTTTTCAAAGACAGGCTTCAGGGCCTTGATATAGGCGCGACGGAACTCATCGATTTCGTCACTGGCAAGGCACAGCTCTCGGTCCCAGGCCGCCTGAGAAGCACCGTCAAGTGTACCATGCCGAAGCCACGAGTTTCGCTGCCTCAGGGCCTTCTGCAAACGCTGCCAAGTAGCCATGAATCGAGGTTCCACGTGGAACACTCCCCAATCCAGAAACTGTCTTCTGATTTTGGGAGCACCCTCAAGGAGCCGAAAACTGTCAGGGTTGATCAGTTGCAGCGGCAGCGTTTCAGCGAGCTGAGCTGCGCTTTTCGCGTTCTGACCGTCGATACGAATCTGGAATTCGCCTTGGCGATCGCGAGAAATGCCAAGGTTGCTGTGGCCGCCCTCGGCGAGTTCTACCTGTCCAAAGACGGTGCAAACTGGCTGTTCGTACTGAATGACTGGCAACAGGCGAACACTGCGAAATGAACGAGCAAGCCCAAGCAGATGTATGGCTTCCAGGACACTGGTTTTTCCACTGCCATTGGCGCCATAAAGGATGTTGATGCGGGGAGAGGGGGAGAAGGTCACCGGGTGCAGATTGCGCACCCCGGTGACCGAGACGCGACTGAGAGACATCTAGTGCCTGCTGATTACAGGCGCATCGGCATGACAACGTAAGCCGAATCGTCGTTACCAGACTCCTGAACCAGCGCGCTGCTGTTGGAGTCGGACAGGATCAGACGCACTTGTTCAGTGGTCATCACCCCCAGAACGTCGAGCAAGTAGCTCACGTTGAAACCGATCTCCAGCGAGCTGCCGTTGTAGTCGACGCTGATTTCTTCCTCGGCTTCTTCCTGCTCAGGGTTATTCGCCTGAATCTTCAGCTGACCACTGGCCAGTTGCAGACGGATACCGCGGTACTTCTCGTTCGACAGAATCGCAGTACGGCTGAACGCTTCGCGCAGTGCCTGACGATCACCCACCACCAGCTTGTCGCCGCCTTTGGGCAGTACGCGCTCGTAGTCCGGGAATTTGCCGTCGACCAGTTTCGAGGTAAAAGTGAACTCACCGGTGGTAGCACGAATGTGATGCTGACCCAGAACGATGCTGACCAGGCCATCCTGCTCGGTGAGCAAACGCGCCAGCTCAAGAATACCTTTGCGTGGAACGATGACCTGGTGACGATCCGCCTGTTCGATTTCTGCCGACATCGAGCACATCGCCAGGCGGTGGCCGTCAGTGGCTACAGCACGCAGCACGCCCGACTGAACTTCGATCAGCATGCCGTTGAGGTAGTAGCGAACGTCCTGCTGAGCCATGGCAAAGCTGGTGCGCTCGATCAAACGACGCAGCTTGCTTTGCACCAGTTTGAAGGTCAGCGAGCCTGGGCCTTCTTCAACGGTCGGGAAATCATTGGCTGGCAACGTCGACAAGGTGAAACGGCTGCGCCCGGCCTTGACGACGAGCTTCTGCTCATCGACCTTGATGTCGATCAGCGCGTCGTTCGGCAGGCTTTTGCAGATGTCCATCAGCTTGCGCGCAGGTACAGTGATCTCGCCCGGCTCGGCCGGTTCTTCCAGCTGTACGCGACCTACCAGCTCGACTTCCAGGTCAGTACCGGTCAACGACAGCTGCTGGCCTTCAACGACCAACAATACGTTCGACAGAACCGGCAAGGTCTGGCGGCGTTCAACAACGCCGGCGACCAGTTGCAGGGGTTTCAACAGGGCTTCGCGTTGAATGGTGAAATGCATGGTCTAGTCCCTTGCCTTAAATAAGCTGCGCTGGCATCACGTAGTCAAAGTACGCAGCAGGTTCTTGTAGTCCTCGCGGATATCCGCGTCGGATTCTTTAAGTTCGTTGATCTTGCGGCAGGCGTGCAACACGGTGGTGTGGTCGCGGCCGCCAAACACATCGCCGATCTCCGGCAAACTGTGGTTGGTCAACTCCTTGGACAACGCCATGGCCACCTGACGCGGTCGTGCGACCGATCTCGAACGACGTTTCGACAGAAGGTCGGAGATCTTGATCTTGTAGTACTCGGCCACCGTGCGCTGAATGTTATCCACACTCACCAGCTTGTCCTGCAGCGCCAACAAATCCTTGAGCGATTCACGAATCAGCTCGATGGTGATGTCACGACCCATGAAGTGCGAGTGAGCGATGACACGCTTGAGCGCACCCTCCAACTCACGCACGTTGGAACGAATACGCTGGGCAATGAAGAACGCTGCATCATGGGGAAGGTCGACCTTCGCCTGATCGGCTTTCTTCATCAGGATCGCGACGCGGGTTTCAAGTTCTGGCGGCTCGACCGCGACGGTCAGGCCCCAGCCGAAACGCGACTTCAGACGTTCTTCCAGGCCTTCGATCTCTTTCGGATAGCGGTCGCTGGTGAGGATCACCTGCTGGCCGCCTTCGAGCAAGGCGTTGAAGGTGTGGAAAAACTCTTCCTGCGAACGCTCCTTGCGGGCGAAGAACTGAATGTCGTCGATCAGCAAAGCGTCCACCGAACGGTAGAAGCGCTTGAATTCGTTGATCGCGTTCAGTTGCAGCGCCTTGACCATGTCGGCCACGAAACGCTCGGAGTGCAGGTACACGACCTTGGCGTTCGGATTCTTCTTGAGCAGGTGGTTACCCACAGCGTGCATCAAGTGAGTCTTACCCAGACCAACGCCGCCATAAAGGAAGAGCGGGTTGTAACCGTGCTTGGGGTTATCCGCCACTTGCCAGGCGGCCGCGCGGGCCAGCTGGTTGGATTTACCTTCGACGAAGTTCTCGAAGGTGAAGGTGCGGTTCAGGTAACTGGTGTGCTTGAGCGCACCCTCGACCTGAACATTGCGCTGCTCGGCACGCGCTGGAGCCTGCTGGGAGCTTGCACCCGCCATCGGATCGAAGCTGTCGCGGGAAGGCTCGTCATCGACATCCAGCGAAGGCTGCACGACGGGTGAAGGCACGCTCGGTTCAGTCGGCGGAGTCGGTGCGGCGTTGTTCCTGGTGGCCACGTTCTGGGCCGCTTGCGACGCCGCAACAGCTGCAGCCAACGGCGCATTGGGAGCTGCGCGGGGTGCGGAGCTGCGTTTGCTGCCTATTAATAAGGAAAGCGCAGGCGCGATGCCTTGGCCATGTTCGCCCAACAGTTCGAGCAGGCGGCCAAGGTACTTTTCATTCACCCAGTCGAGTACGAAGCGGTTAGGCGCGTACACGCGCAACTCGTCGCCCTCGGCTTCGACCTGTAGCGGACGGATCCAGGTGTTGAATTGCTGGGCAGGCAGCTCATCGCGCAAAAGCTCCACGCACTGCTGCCAAAGTTCCACTGACACGGATATCCCCTAAGTTTCGAAAGCCGGTGAGGCAAAAAACAAGCGCCCATTGTAACCACCCCCGGCGGACTTATCCACATGTAGGTCGCTAACAGGCATCCCAAATTCAACGTCTTATCGACAATCAAGCCGACAAACGGCATGTGCATAAGCTCTGTGGATAACCGCCACTGACCCCATTGCATAACTCGGGTCGGAAATCTGTGGATAACCAGCCTGTGGATAAACAGGCCTTTCACACACAGGTTTTCCGAGGTCATGGCACAGGCGCAGCACGGTTTGTCGACAGAGTTGTGATCGTCTGTACAGTACGGTTTTGCTGGCCTGCAATTACTTATCCACAGAAGATGCGTCCCTAAGCTCTTATAAGCTTTACAGAAAAGCTTTAAATACTCTCCTTCTTTATTTCTATGTCTAAGGTTCGGTGCCGTTCAGGAGAATGGGCCTGGGCCCTAAAAAATCCATATAAGGAATGAATGCACGAAACGTTGGTTGGAAATTGACCTGCGAGCTTGCTTTCTCTAGAATCCCCGCTCTCTTAAAACGGGGTCATTCCGGCCGTTGTGGACGAACCAGGTAACACACCATGAAACGTACTTTCCAACCGAGCACCATCAAGCGCGCCCGCACCCACGGTTTCCGTGCTCGTATGGCTACCAAAAACGGCCGTGCAGTTCTGTCGCGTCGTCGCGCCAAAGGCCGTAAGCGTCTGGCAGTTTGATTAATCGGTACAGGTGGTGAGTCAGGACTTCAGTCGGGAAAAGCGTTTGCTGACACCCCGGCATTTCAAGGCAGTCTTTGACTCCCCCGCCGGCAAGGTTCCGGGGAAAAATCTCCTGCTCCTTGTGCGCCACAACGATCTTGGTCACGCCCGTCTCGGGTTGGTGATCGGCAAAAAGAGCGTCAAGCTCTCCGTTGAGCGCAACCGCTTGAAACGCCTCATGCGCGAATCGTTTCGCCTCCACCAGGACAACCTGGTTGGTTGGGATATCGTGGTTGTCGCGCGTAAAGGCTTGGGTGACATTGAAAACCCCGAACTGATTCAGCATTTCGGCAAGCTCTGGAAACGTCTGGCGCGCAGCCGACCGACTTCAGAAGCCAAAACCGAAACTGCGGGGGTAGACAGTCCTGATGCGTAAACTGGCACTCGTTCCGATCCAGTTTTACCGCTATGCCATTAGTCCCCTGATGGCCAGTCACTGTCGTTTCTATCCCAGTTGCTCCTGCTATGCGTACGAAGCCATAGAAAATCATGGCCTGGTACGCGGCGGCTGGCTGACCCTGCGTCGCTTGGGTCGCTGTCATCCGTGGAATCCCGGTGGTTTCGACCCGGTTCCACCAGCTCCCACCTCCCGTTCCTCTTCGATGGCCGAGTAATCATGGATATTAAACGCACGATCCTGATCGTCGCCCTGGCAATCGTGACCTATGTCGGTGTCCTGAAATGGAACCAGGACTACGGTCAGGCTGCCTTGCCGACTCAGAATGTTGCTGCCAGCACCAATAACGCCGCGCTTCCTGATACCCCACAAGGTACAACTGCCGCCAATGCAGACGTTCCGAGTGCGACAGGCGAAGTAGCTGCACCTGCCGATGCGCCGGTTGCAGCGAGCAAGGACCTGATTCAGGTCAAGACCGACGTGTTGAACCTCGAGATCGACCCGGTGGGTGGTGACGTCGTGCAGCTTCGCCTGCCACTCTATCCACGTCGTCAGGATCATCCCGAGATTCCATTCCAGCTGTTCGACAACGGTGGCGAGCGTACTTTCCTCGCTCAGAGCGGTCTGACCGGTGCCAATGGTCCGGATGCACGTGCCGCTGGTCGTCCGGTTTACTCGGCTACACAGAAAAGCTTCCAGCTGGCCGATGGTCAGAACGATCTGGTCGTTGACCTGAAATTCAGCGATGCCGGCGTCAACTACATCAAGCGTTTCACGTTCAAACGCGGCCTGTATGACCTGACTGTCAGCTACCTGATCGACAACCAGAGCGCTCAAGCCTGGAACGGCAACCTGTTTGCTCAGCTCAAGCGCGACAACAGTGCCGATCCATCGTCGACCACTGCCACCGGTACCGCGACGTACCTGGGTGCTGCAATGTGGACACCTTCGGAGCCTTACAAAAAGGTTTCGATGAAAGACATCGACAAAGGCTCGGTCAAAGACACCGTTCAAGGTGGCTGGGTGGCGTGGCTGCAGCACTATTTCGTGACCGCATGGATCCCGAACAAGGCTGACAGCAACACGGTTACCACCCGTAAAGACAGCGCCGGCAACTACATCATCGGTTTCACTGGTCCTGCGTTGACCGTAGCGCCGGGTGCGAAAGCTGAAACCACGACCACGCTTTACGCCGGTCCAAAGAGCCAGGCTGTCTTGAAAGAGTTGTCCCCAGGCCTGGAACTGACCGTCGACTATGGCATTCTGTGGTTCATTGCCCAGCCAATCTTCTGGTTGCTGCAACATATCCACAGCATTGTGGGTAACTGGGGCTGGTCGATCATCTTCCTGACCATGCTGATCAAAGGGCTTTTCTTCCCTCTGTCGGCCGCCAGCTACAAGTCGATGGCGCGTATGCGCGCCGTTGCGCCGCGTCTGGCTGCACTCAAAGAGCAACATGGCGATGACCGCCAGAAGCTTTCGCAGTCGATGATGGAGCTGTACAAGAAAGAGAAGATCAACCCGCTGGGTGGATGTTTGCCAATTCTTGTACAGATGCCAGTGTTCCTGTCGCTGTACTGGGTACTGCTGGAAAGCGTCGAGATGCGTCAAGCGCCTTGGCTGCTGTGGATAACCGACCTGTCGATCAAGGATCCGTTCTTCATCCTGCCGATCATCATGGGCGCGACCATGTTCATACAGCAGCGTCTGAACCCTACACCTCCGGATCCGATGCAGGCCAAGGTGATGAAGCTAATGCCGATCATCTTCACCTTCTTCTTCCTGTGGTTCCCGGCGGGTCTGGTGCTGTACTGGGTTGTGAACAACACCCTATCCATCACTCAACAGTGGTACATCACGCGCAGCATCGAGGCCAAGGCCAAGAAAGCCGCTGCTTGATCTACCCTGTGAATAAGTAAATGCAGAACGCCCCCTCGTGGGGCGTTTTGCTATCCGTCAGTTATTCAGGAGCCGGACCATGAACGTCCCTCGTGAAACCATCGCCGCCATTGCCACTGCTCAAGGACGGGGCGGCGTGGGCATTGTGCGTATCTCCGGCGCGTTGGCGAGTGCTGCGGCGCAGGCCATCGTTGGCAAGCAGTTGGAGCCGCGGCACGCTCATTACGGCCCATTTCAGGATGAACACGGTCAGATCATCGATGAAGGTATCGCCCTGTATTTCCCGGGCCCGAACTCCTTCACCGGCGAAGACGTGCTTGAACTGCAAGGTCACGGCGGCCCGATCGTGCTCGATATGCTCCTGCAGCGCTGTGTACAACTCGGCAGTCGCCTGGCCAGACCCGGTGAATTCAGCGAGCGTGCATTCCTTAACGACAAGCTCGACCTGGCCCAGGCTGAGGCAATCGCTGACCTGATTGAGGCCAGTTCCGCCCAGGCTGCACGTAATGCGCTGCGTTCTCTGCAGGGCGCGTTCTCCCAACGTGTGCATAACCTCACCGAGCGGCTCATCAGCCTGCGCATCTACGTTGAAGCGGCGATCGACTTTCCTGAAGAAGAAATCGACTTCCTTGCCGATGGCCACGTGCTGAAGATGCTCGATGAAGTGCGAGAGCAGTTATCCACAGTACTGCGTGAAGCGAATCAAGGGGCTCTGTTGCGTGACGGCATGACCGTTGTCATCGCCGGCCGTCCAAACGCGGGCAAATCGAGTCTGCTCAACGCGCTGGCCGGCAGGGAGGCTGCGATCGTCACGGAGATCGCCGGCACGACCCGCGACATATTGCGCGAACATATCCACATCGATGGCATGCCGCTTCACGTTGTCGACACGGCAGGTCTTCGTGACACCGAAGACCAGGTTGAGCGCATCGGTGTCGAGCGTGCATTGAAAGCCATCAACGAAGCCGACCGGATTCTCCTCGTCGTGGATGCCACTGCGCCTGAAGCTGTTGATCCGTTTGCCCTGTGGCCGGAATTTCTTGAGCAGCGCCCTGATCCGGCTCATGTCACCCTGATCCGCAACAAGGCGGACCTCAGTGGAGACTCGGTAGGGCTTGCAGTTAGCGGCGATGGCCACGTCACCATCAACCTGAGTGCCAAGGCTGGCGGAGAGGGCCTTGAGCTGCTGCGCGAGCACCTGAAAGCCTGCATGGGTTATCAACAGACCTCCGAAAGCAGCTTCAGCGCACGCCGGCGTCATCTGGAAGCGCTGCACAAGGCCAGCGTCTCCCTCGAACACGGCCGTTCACAGCTGACATTGGCGGGCGCCGGTGAGTTGCTGGCTGAAGATTTGCGACTGGCACAGCAGTTCCTGGGCGAGATTACCGGCGCATTCAGCTCGGATGATCTGCTGGGGCGCATCTTTTCAAGCTTCTGCATCGGTAAATAACCTCTTCGCTTGTCCACAGGCGGCCCCTTTTTCCGCGGTCCGCCTGTCTTTTTCTCCCTCCCATTCCTTCCATCCGCGCCGCTCAGGCCGTCGGATCGCTTTCTAGCGCCTGATTTTTAAACGCGAATCCGATACCAGAAGCGAAATGAGCCCTGTGCATAACCCCGATTCAGCTCAGTTGATAAGTGGGCCTCTGACCTGAGGATAATCGCCCCTGTGGGTAACAAACCATTTAATCCACAGGCTTAAACGGGTTATCCAACGCCCTCATTGCTACCTGATCACAGATTTTTGATTCTCTGTACAGCATGCAGAATATGGGCTGCGTTAATCTATCCACAGAAAGGTTGTCCTCTAAACATAAACATAAAAACAAAGCTTTTATAAATTTCTCTCTCTTTTAATTTTTTAACTGCCATTTATCCACAGCTGGTTAAATTTTGCGCAAAAGGTTCCTTTCGAGGGGGGGAAGTCCCTATACTTGCCGCCAATTTCCTATTCCCCCCCATTAACAGGCACGAGGTGCGTGGTGGATTTCCCTTCCCGTTTTGAAGTGATCGTCATCGGCGGCGGTCATGCCGGTACCGAGGCAGCACTGGCGTCTGCTCGCATGGGTGCAAAAACCCTGCTGCTGACGCATAACGTGGAAACCCTCGGGCAAATGAGTTGCAACCCTGCCATTGGCGGGATTGGTAAAAGCCATCTGGTCAAAGAGATTGATGCGCTCGGCGGCGCCATGGCCACCGCGACCGATCTGGGTGGCATTCAATTTCGCGTACTGAACAGCCGCAAAGGCCCGGCCGTACGTGCGACACGCGCTCAAGCCGACCGCATTCTGTATAAGGCCGCGATTCGCGAGATCATCGAGAACCAGCCGAACCTGTGGATATTTCAGCAATCCTGTGATGACCTGATCGTCGAGCAGGATCAGGTGCGCGGCGTCGTCACTCAGATGGGCCTGCGCTTCATGGCCGACTCGGTTGTCCTGACCACAGGCACGTTCCTGGGCGGACTTATCCACATCGGTTTGCAGAACTATTCCGGTGGCCGCGCAGGCGATCCGCCTTCCATCGCGCTGGCCCGCCGTCTGCGTGAGCTGCCGTTACGGGTCGGTCGCTTGAAAACCGGTACGCCGCCGCGCATCGACGGTCGCTCTGTGGATTTCTCGGTCATGACCGAGCAACCCGGTGACACGCCGATTCCGGTCATGTCGTTCCTGGGTTCCAAAGCGCAGCACCCGCGTCAGGTCAGCTGCTGGATTACCCACACCAACGCACGCACCCACGAAATCATCGCCGCCAACCTTGATCGTTCGCCGATGTACTCGGCTGCCGGCGAAATCGAAGGCATCGGCCCGCGCTACTGCCCGTCGATCGAAGACAAGATTCACCGCTTCGCCGACAAGGAAAGCCATCAGGTCTTCATCGAGCCGGAAGGCCTGACCACCCATGAGCTGTACCCGAACGGCATCTCGACTTCGCTGCCCTTCGATGTGCAGCTGCAGATCGTGCGTTCGATCCGCGGCATGGAAAATGCCCACATCGTTCGGCCCGGTTACGCGATCGAGTATGACTACTTCGACCCGCGCGATCTGAAATACAGCCTGGAAACAAAAGTCATCGCCGGTCTGTTCTTTGCTGGACAAATCAACGGCACCACCGGTTACGAAGAAGCCGGTGCGCAAGGTCTGCTCGCCGGTGCCAACGCTGCACTGCGTGCGCAGGGCAAGGAAAGCTGGTGCCCGCGTCGCGACGAGGCGTACATCGGCGTGCTTGTGGATGACCTGATCACCCTCGGCACCCAAGAGCCGTACCGGATGTTCACCTCCCGTGCCGAATACCGCCTGATCCTGCGCGAAGACAACGCCGACCTGCGCCTGACCGAAAAAGGTCGCGAGCTGGGTCTGGTCGACGATGCGCGTTGGGCTGCGTTCTGCGCCAAGCGCGAAGGCATCGAGCTGGAAGAGCAGCGCTTGAAATCCACCTGGATTCGTCCGGGCACCGAGCAGGGCGATGCGGTTTCCGCTCACTTCGGCACGCCGCTGACCCACGAATACAACCTGCTCAACCTGCTCAGCCGTCCGGAAGTGGACTATGCGAGCCTGGTTGCGCTGACGGGCAACGGCTCGATTGATCCACAGGTCGCCGAGCAGGTCGAAATCAAGACCAAATACGCCGGTTACATCGACCGTCAGCAGGATGAAATCGCCCGCCTGCGCGCCAGCGAAGACACCAAACTGCCTGCCGATATCGACTACACGGGCATTTCCGGTTTGTCGAAAGAAATTCAAAGCAAGCTGGGGATAACTCGTCCTGAGACCCTCGGCCAGGCGTCCCGCATTCCGGGCGTCACGCCGGCAGCCATTTCGCTGTTGATGATTCACTTGAAAAAACGCGGCGCGGGCCGTCAGTTGGAGCAAAGCGCTTGAGTTCGTTGGTCACCCCGCAGCACGCAGAAGAATTGACCCTTGGCGCCCGCGAACTGGGCGTCGAGCTGAGTGAAACCCAGCACGCACAGCTGCTGGCGTATCTGGCTTTGCTGATCAAATGGAACAAGGCCTACAACCTGACCGCCGTGCGCGATCCGGACGAAATGGTCTCCCGTCACCTGCTCGACAGCCTGAGTGTGGTTCCGTTCATCGACGGTGAGCGTCAACTCGATGTCGGCAGCGGCGGCGGCATGCCAGGTATTCCACTGGCAATCATGTTTCCGGACATGAAAGTCACGGTGCTCGACAGCAATGGCAAGAAGACCCGGTTTCTGACCCAAGTAAAACTTGAGCTTGCACTCGCCAATCTGGAAGTTATCCACAGCCGTGCCGAAGCGTTC
>Ga0157373_10003322_pt1 | contig 12151 bp, 11 predicted proteins | sample C65metaG_FD_113460 | JGI IMG/M metagenome (GOLD analysis project Ga0157373, IMG submission 113460) | Corn rhizosphere microbial communities from Kellogg Biological Station, Michigan, USA - C6-5 metaG | ecosystem: Host-associated > Plants > Roots > Rhizosphere > Soil | place: USA: Michigan...
ATCTACAAATATGTCCGCACCGGCACCGACGATAAGGGCGAAATTATTGGTCACTTCCAGGCGACCGGCGTGCGCCCGCGCTTCTTGGGCGATCTCGCGGCCATGGGCATCACCATCCCCGGCGCCTATTTCGACCCCTCGAAACCGATGTGACGGCGATGTTCGATATCAACCCCGTCACGCTGGTTTATCTGTTCGCCGCGGTCTCGACGATTCTCTTCGTCGAGGCGGCCTATCTGATCTTTTTCACCACCGCGTCCTACAAGACGACGGTAAACCGCCGCATGCGGCTCCTGCAAAACGAGCCGAACCGCGAAAATATTCTCGTGCAGCTGCGGCGCGAGCGATCGCTGAACGGCGGGGGCGGTTACGCCCTCAAGCTCCAGTCGTTCAACAAGCTGATGATGCAATCGGGCCTCACGATCGGGCTCTGGAAGTTTGTCCTGATTGTCGCGCTGTTCGCGCTTCTCGTCTTCGGGCTTTTGTTCGTTAAAGGATTTGGCCCGGCGATCAGCGCCGCCGTGGCGCTGTTCTGCGGCACGGTCCTTCCGCTGTTCGTTCTGAAAACCTTGCGCGCGCGGCGGCACAAGAAATTCGGTGCGCAGTTTCCCGACTCGATCGACGTCATTGTGCGCAGCTTGAAGGCCGGCCATCCGGTGCCGATCGCGATTCAGATGGTCGGGCGCGAAATGCCCGATCCGATCGGCAGCGAATTCGGCATGATTTCCGACGAAATCACCTATGGCGCCGATTTGGAAACCGCGCTCCGCAATATGTATTTCCGCGTCGGCCAGGAAGACTTGCCGTTATTCGTGACCGCGGTCGCGATCCAGGGCTCGACCGGCGGCAATTTGAGCGAGATCTTGAGCAGCTTGTCGGCGGTCATCCGGCTGCGCTTCAAGATGCGCCGCAAGGTCAAGGCGCTCGCGGCCGAAGGAAAATTCTCCGCGATCATTCTCTCCGCTTTGCCGATCGCGATGTTCACCGTCTTGCAAGTGCTCTCGCCTTCCTTCTACGGCGAAGTGTGGCACATCGACATGACCAAGATCGTTCTCGGCGTTGCCGGCTCCTGGATGCTGATGGGCAACTTCATCATGTATAAACTCGTGAACTTCAGGATCTGAGCGATGGATAGCCTGTTCGATTCGCTCTTCGGCCTGATGGGAGAAAATCCGTCGATCTTGCTTGGCGTCTTCGTGTTTCTCGCCGCCGGCACGCTTGCCTTCGTCGTCATGGGTTTCATCCGCGTGCAGAAGTCCATGAGCCGCCGCGTCACCGGTGCATTGACGGAAACGAGCACCGCGAGAGGCGGCGAGCAGAACACGCTTCGCCACTCGAGCGTCAAAGCGGCGCAAAAGCTGATCGACTATACGGCGAAATACTATTCGGCCACCGATACCGGCAACGTGAAGCTTCTGCAGAGCAAGCTCATTCAGGCGGGCTATCTCAATCCGCGCGCGGCCGGCCTATATTTCGTGGCGCGTACGGGCATGGGCGTTGTCTTTTTCTCGCTCGCCTTCTTTTTCATTCCCGCCTTTTACCCCGATCTCGAATGGTCGACGCGCTGGACGCTGACGGCTTTCGCCGCGCTTCTTGGCTATTACGCGCCGAGTTTTTATCTCAACCGCAAGATCGCCTCGAACCGGAACGAGCATCGCGCCGGCTTTCCCGATTTTCTGGATCTGCTGGTCGTTTGCGCGGAGGCAGGGCTCGCGATGGAGGCGTCGCTCGATCGCGTCGGAAGGGAGCTTGCCGATTCCTATCGGTCGCTCAGCGCCAATATTCACATGGCGACGCTCGAAATTCGCGCCGGCCGCACGCTTTCGGAAGCGCTCGAACATCTCGGCGACCGGCTAGGACTTGAAGAGGCGCGCTCTTTCGCGACATTGTTGCAGCAATCGGCTGAGCTTGGCTCGAGCGTGACCGACGCGCTTCGCGTCTATAGCGACGAGATGCGGCACAAGCGTCTCTCGCGCGCCGAAGAAAAGGCCTACAGCCTGCCGTCCAAGCTCGCGGTGCCGCTCATCCTCTGCATTTTTCCGGTGCTCGTGATCGTCACGCTGCTGCCGGCCTATATCCGCGTGAAATATCAGGTCTACTAACAATGTCCGAACGGATTGCTTCAAAATTGCCGGGTATGCGGACGCTTCGTGCGGTCCGAATTATTAACCCGCGTGTTCTAGGGTTAAGGCTAACGGCTGGGGCTGGATCGATGAGCGTCACTGCAATCCGTACCCTTTTCTGCTCGGCGAGCCTTGTGTTGCTCGCCGCTTGCAGTCAGACGACGGCGGAATATGCCGGAGCGAACGGCCTTGCCGACGGTGTTGCGATCGGCGAGCCGCATCCGTTGCCCGAGCCGGTCGTGCAGAATGCGACGCTCGTTTCGGAAGGGCCGCAAACCGCGAAGGCCGACATCCCGCTTCTCGGCAACGATCAGAACGACGATCTCAGTCTTGGCAAGAAGCAGTTTCGTGCCCGTAATTTCGGGCTCGCAGAGAAGCATTTCCGCCGCGCGGTCGAAAGCTCGCCGCGCGACGCCGAAGCCTGGATCGGATTGGCCGCGTCCTATGACCGCTTGAAGCGCTTCGACGAAGCCGACCGCGCTTATCGGCAGGTGCTCGCGATCCTCGGGCCGACGCCGGAAATTCTCAACAACCAGGGCTTCTCGTATCTGCTGCGCGGCGATTATCGCACCGCGCGCAAGAAATTCTACGCCGCCCGGGTGAAAGATCCGGAGAATCCGCGCATCGCCCGCAATATCGAGCTGATGGAAGCGAGCCTGCACACAAGCAAAGGCGTCGCCACGCGCTGAGCGCGTAGCAACGCCGTTTCGTTATTCCGCCGCGGCGCGGGTATGGCCGGCGGCGGCTTGCGTCAGATACTCCATCGCCGCCTGCGCGCCGCCCTTCTTGATCGGTACCCCCGCGAGCGAGAGCGCCATTTCGGTGCCGCAGAGCGCGCCCATCAGCATGAGATCGTTGATGTCGCCGAGATGGCCGATGCGGAAGTATCGCCCGGCGAACGGGCCGAAGCTCGTGCCGTAGGAAATGTTGAACGTGTCGAGCGCGAGCGCGCGAAATGCTTCCGAGTCGTGCCCTTCCGGCAAGAGAACGGCGGTGAGCGTCGGAGAATATTTCTTCGGATCGGCGCAGAGATTTTCCAGGCCCCAGGTCTTCACCGCGCGGCGCGTCGCTTCGGCAAAACGATTGTGCCGCGCGAACACGTTGTCGAGGCCTTCCTCGTGCAGCATGTCGATCGACTCGGCGAGGCCGTACAACATGTTCGTCGCCGGCGTATAGGGGAAGAAGCCGTTCTTGTTCATGGCGAGCATCTCGTCCCACGCCCAGAACGATTTTGGCGTCGTCGATTTTTTGTTCGCGGCAAGTGCCTTGTCGGAAACGGCGTTGAAGGACAGGCCGGGCGGCAGCATCAAGCCTTTCTGCGATCCGCCGACTGTGACGTCGACGCCCCATTCGTCGTGGCGATAATCGGCGGAAGCGAGCGACGAGATGGTGTCGACCATGAAGAGGGCAGGGTGGCCCGCGGCGTCGATTGCCTTGCGGATCTCCGCGATCGGCGAAAGGCAGCCGGTCGAAGTCTCGTTGTGCAAAACGCAGACCGCCTTGATCTCGTGATTCTTGTCTTCCTTAAGCCGCGCTTCGATCAGTTTTGGGTCGGTGCCGTGCCGCCAATCGGTCTTGATGAATTCGGGCTTGAGGCCGATTTTTTCCGCGAGCTTCTTCCACAGTGTCGCGAACTGGCCGCTCTCGACCATCAGCACCTTGTCGCCCGGCGAGAGCGTATTGACGAGCGCGCCTTCCCACGCGCCGGTGCCGGTCGCGGTGTAAATGATGACGGGGTTCGCAGTCTTGAAAATCGTCTTGATGCCGTCGAAGCAGCGCTTGGCGAGCTTCGCGAATTCGGGGCCGCGGTGATCGATGATCGCGCGGTCCATGGCGCGGAGGATGCGGTCCGGCAGCGGCGACGGTCCGGGAATATGGAGGAAGTGGCGGCCCGCCACACGCGAAGCATTCTTGGCCATCGTTTTCGTCCTTGAATTCTGTGAAATCGAAAAATTCGGTCGGGGTCCCGTAACGCGGAATTGCACCCCGCACAATCTTCGCGCGGAAATGCGCCGTAGGAAAATCGCCTGCAATTACTATGGGTTAGAAGCTCCTCAGGGGTTGCGGAGGCCGGAAATGATTGCATTCATTTATGGAAGATGCAACTAATACTTTGAATGCACTTCAAGATCGAATCGACGGCCGACGCACCCCGGATTATGAATTCAGCCATGGCAACGGCTTCATCCGCTCAACTCGACCGGCGCGCGCGCAAGCAACCGCCGAAAACCGAAAAGCCGCGAAAATCCCCGTCGCTGCACGAGGAAATCCTGACGCGGCTCAGGGATTACATCGTCGAAGGAAATCTCGCCCATGGCGGCCGGGTGCCGGAGCGCGAGCTTTGCGAAATGCTGGGGATCTCCCGTACGCCGCTTCGCGAAGCGCTGAAAGTCCTCGCGTCCGAGGGCCTGATCGATCTTCTGCCGAACCGCGGCGCGCGCGTGAAACTACTGGGCGCACGCGAATTGCACGATCTCTTCGATCTGATGGGCGGGCTGGAGGCTTTGGCCGGCCGGCTTGCTTGCGAGAACGCGACCGAAGAAGACATCGCCGAAATCGAGCGGCTGCACCACGAGATGTACGGCTTTTATCTGCGCCGCGATATGCACGGATATTTCCGCGCCAACCAGGCCATTCACCAGAAAATCGTGGATTCCTCGCGCAACGCCGCTTTGTCCTTCAGCTACAAGAGCGTCACCGACCGCATCCGGCGCGTTCGCTACTCCGCGAATTTCGCGAAGAAACATGACCGCTGGAGCGAAGCGATGCGCGAGCACGAAGCCATTCTTGACGCGCTGCATCGGCGGGCCGGCGACGAGTTGAGCACCATTCTCTTTCAGCATCTGCGCAACAAGCGCGAAGCCGCGGCCGAGCATTTGGAAAATCCGCATGCGGCGGCGGATGTCGCTTAAACCGTCTCGTAGAATCCGATGACGTCCCTCGTGTTGCCGGGCTTTGAGCGCCGTTTAAAGGCCGAAATCGGCGGCGAGGTGCTGTTCGATCGTTTCAGCCGCGGCCGTTACGCCACCGACGCTTCGCATTATCAGATGATGCCGGTGGGCGTCGTCGTTCCCAAGACCATGAGCGATGCCGAACGCGCGATTGCGCTCGCGCGCGAGGAAGGCATATCCGTTTTGCCGCGCGGCGGCGGAACGTCGCAATGCGGCCAGACGCTGAACGAAGCGCTCGTCGTCGACTGCTCGAAACATCTGAACAAAATCGTCGAACTCGACGTCGAGAACCGCCGCTGCATGGTCGAGCCCGGCATCGTGCTCGACGATCTCAATCGCGCGCTGAAGAAGCACGGCCTATGGTTTCCGGTGGATGTCTCGACCGCCTCGCGCGCCACGATCGGCGGCATGACCGGCAACAATTCCTGCGGCGGCCGCTCGCTTCGCTACGGCAACACACGCGAAAACGTATTGTCGATCGACGCCGTGCTCGCCGACGGAACATGCGCGCATTTCGGGCCGGTAGGCTCGATGCCGCAAAATCCATTTGAGCAATTTTTACTTTCGCTCGGCGCGCGCGAAGCCGACGAAATCGAAAAGAACTTTCCCAAGGTGCAGCGCCGCGTCGGCGGCTACAATCTCGATTCCTTCGTCCCGGGGAAAAACGACGCCAATCTCGCGCATATTCTGGTGGGCTCGGAAGGCACGCTCGGTTTCACCACCAAGGTTGAGTTGAAGCTCTGGCCGGTTTTGGGAAAGCGCGCGGTCGGCGCCTGCCATTTCGGCTCGTTCTACGAGGCGATGAACGCGGCCCAGCACATCGTGAAGTTGAAGCCGATTGCGGTGGAATTGATCGACCGCACGCTGATCGAGCTTGCTTCCGAAATCGAGATGTTCAGGCCGACGCTGCAGCAGTTTGTCCGCGGCAAGCCCGACGCGATCCTGCTGGTCGAATTCGGCGAGGAGGATCAAGACGAAAACATCCGCCGGGTGAAGGGCTTAGAGGCATTGATGGGCGATCTTGGCTTCGGCTGGGATAAAAGCGGCAAGCATTGGGGCGGCGTCGTCGAAGTGCTCGATCCCGCGCTGCAGGCCGCGATCACCGATGTCCGCACGTCCGGCCTCAACATCATGATGTCGATGAAAGAGCAGGGGAAACCCATCTCCTTCGTCGAAGATTGCGCGGTGCCGCTCGAGCATCTTGCCGACTACACCGCGCGCCTCACCGAAGTCTTCGAGAAGAACGGCACGCGCGGCACCTGGTACGCGCACGCTTCCGTCGGCTGCCTGCATGTGCGCCCTGTCCTCAATCTTCGGCAGGAGAAAGATGTGAAGGCGATGCGGCGGATCGCCGAACAGGCCTTCGCGATGGTCAAGGAATACAAGGGCTCGCATTCCGGCGAGCATGGCGACGGCATCGTTCGCTCGGAATTCCATGAGTTCATGTTTGGCACGAAACTCGTGCGCGCCTTTGAGGAGGTGAAGGACAAGTTCGATCCGAACGGCCTTTACAATCCCGGCAAGATCGTGCGCGCGTCGAAATTCGATGACCGCGAGAAATTCCGCTACAGCCCGAATTATCGGGTGCCGGAACTGAAAACCGTGCTCGACTGGTCCGCTTATACCGGAGCGGGCGGCGGGTTTCAGGGCGCCGTCGAGATGTGCAACAACAACGGCGCCTGCCGCAAGGAAGTCGGCGGCGTGATGTGCCCGAGCTATCGCGCGACCCATAACGAGCGCGACGTCACGCGCGGCCGCGCGAATTCGCTCCGCCTCGCGATCTCCGGCCAGCTCGGGCCAGACGCTTTCACCTCCGGCGAGATGATGGAGACGCTGAAGCTTTGCGTTTCCTGCAAGGCGTGCCGCCGCGAATGCCCGACCGGCGTCGACATGGCGCGGATGAAGATCGAAGTGCTCACGGCGCGCGCGGAAAAATTCGGGCTCTCATTGCGCGACCGCTTCGTCGGTTATCTGCCGCGCTACGCGCCCTTCGCGGCGAAATTCCCCTGGCTTCTGAATTCGCGCGATCTTTTGCCGGGAGCGGCGAGAATATCCGAAGCGATTGCCGGGCTCTCCGCGCGGCGCAGCCTGCCGAAATGGCGCAGCGATATTTTCAGGGATCTCCCTGAAAGCTCCGGCGAGCGCGAGGTCGTGCTCTTCGCCGATACGTTCAACCGTTATTTTGAGCGCGAAAATCTCGACGCGGCATACAAGGTACTCGCCGCCGCGGGTTATAGGGTGCATTGCGCGAAGCCCGCCGACAGAACGAAGCGCCCGCTTTGCTGCGGTCGCACGTTTTTCTCGATCGGCAAAGTCGAGGAAGCGCGCAAGGAAGCGGGACGCACGCTCAAGGCGCTCCTGCCTTTCGCCGAACGCGGCGTGACGGTCGTGGGACTAGAGCCGAGCTGCATCCTCGGCTTTCGCGACGAAATCCCGGCGCTCCTGAAAAGCGACGCGGCGAGAAAACTCGCGGCCCATGCGCTCACTTTCGAGGAATTCCTGCTGCGCGAGCACGAAGCAGGGCGGCTGAAACTGTCGTTTTCAGAAGCGAAAGCCCGCGCGCTTGTGCATGGCCATTGCCATCAAAAAGCGTTCGACGCATTCAGTCCTGTCACCAAGATTCTGAAACTGGTGCCGGGCCTCGCGGTGGAACCGATCGAATCGAGCTGCTGCGGCATGGCCGGCGCCTTTGGTTTCGGCGCGGATACGATCGACGTGTCGTTCAAGATGGGCGAGCTTTCGCTTCTGCCGGCAGTGCGAGCGGCAGCAGTGGACGATTTGATTGTCGCCGACGGAACTTCGTGCCGTCACCAAATCAAAGACGGCACCGGCCGCGAGGCGCTGCATGTTGCGCGTGTGCTGGCGGAGCGGCTTGTCGCGCCGCAACAATAATTATGCGCGAAAGCGGAAACGGCTTACTTGAATTTGAATGCAAAATTTGCACAATACATCTCAAGAAATAATGCAGCGTCAACGAACGCCGCGAGGGAGGAGATTCATATGCCGAATTTGAAAACCACGATGATCTGCGGCGTAACGCTTGCCGCGATGCTGGCGGCAGCGCCCGCGAAGGCCTGGGAGCCGACAAAGCCGTTCGAAATCGTCGTCGCCGCCGGCGCCGGCGGTGCGTCCGACCAGATGGCGCGCATGCTGCAGGCCGCGATCCAGAAGAATCATCTGATGAAGGTGCCGGTGATCGTCACCCTGAAAGGCGCGGCGTCGGGCGCGGAAGCGCTCAACTATATGAAGCAGAACTCGGGCGAGCCGGACAAGGTCGTGATCGCCTATTCGCTCATTTACACGCTGCCGCTGGCGGTGAAGCTGCCGTTCAACTGGCGCGATCTCACGCCGGTCGCCATCGTCGCCTTCGACGACTTCATCCTGTGGACGAATTCGAAGGATCCCTACAAGACGGTGAAGGAATATGTCGAAGCCGCCAAAGCCGCGAATCCGACCTTCACCGTCGGCGGCACCGGCTCGAAACGCGAGGATCACATCCTCACCGTCTTCACGGAAAAGAAGACCGGCGCGAAATTCAAATATCTGCCCTACAAGTCGGGCGGCGAAGCCGCGACGCAGCTCGTCGGCGGTCACATCAAGTCGAACATGAACAACCCGTCGGAGAGCGTCGAGCAGTGGCGCGCCGGCCAGATGAACGCGCTCTGCGTCTTCGACAGCGACCGCATCCCCTACAAGACCAAGGTGACGGCGACGCAGTCCTGGAACGACATCCCGACCTGCAAGTCGCAGGGCCTCGACGTCGAATATACGATGCTGCGCGGCATGTTCCTGCCGGGCAAGGTGAAGCCCGAAGAGCAGGCCTATTACGTCGATCTCTTCAAGAAGATCACCCAGACGCCGGAATACAAGGAATACATGGAAAAGCAGGCGCTGAAGCCCGCTTTCATCACCGGCAAGGCGATGACCGACTTCCTCGAAAAAGACGAGAAGCTGCACACCGAACTGATGACGGAAGCGGGTTTCGTCGCGAAGTAACGTTCGAACGATCGGCCGGGGCTGCGCGCCCCGGCCTTTTTCTCCAGGGCGAAGCATGGAAATCAAAAGCACGGGTGTGGCCGAGCCCGAAATCAGCGCACCCGGAAAGCCCGCCGCGCGCACGCGCTCCGTCGATCTCGTCGTCTCCTTGCTGATTTTGGCGCTCGCGATCCTGCTCGCCTGGGACAGCGACAGGACCGGCAACGAATGGGCGCCGGACGGCCCCGAAGCCGGATATTTCCCGTTTTATCTCTCGCTCATGATGGGCGCTTCCGCGCTCTACGGTATTGGCAGGATTCTGTTCGCGCGCGTGCATGAAGGCGAAGTGTTCGTCACCCGCGAACAGCTTTACCGCGTGATGCAGGTTTTCGTGCCCGCCTTCCTGTTCTGCTTTGCGACCCAGTATCTCGGCATCTATGTCGCAAGCTTCATCCTGACCGCGGGCTTCATGATCTGGATCGGCAAGATCGCGGCGTGGAAGTCGGTCGTCACCGCGCTCATCTTCTCGTTCGCCATGTTTTACATCTTCGAGATCGCCTTCAACGTCATCATGCCGAAAGGCCCGCTCGAAGCGCTTTTCGGTTACTGAGGATCCTCCGTGGAAGCATTCGATCTTCTCCTGCATGGGTTCGGGGTCCTGCTGACCTTCGACAAGATTCTCCTGATGATGATCGGGCTCATTCTGGGCGTTTTCGTCGGCGTCCTTCCCGGCCTCGGCGGTCCGAACGGCGTCGCGATCCTATTGCCGCTCACTTTTTCGATGGACCCCACATCCGCGATCGTGATGCTCTCTTGCATCTATTGGGGCGCATTGTTCGGCGGCGCGATCACGTCGATCCTGTTCAACATCCCCGGCGAAGCCTGGTCGGTGGCGACGACCTTCGACGGTTACCCGATGGCGCAGCAGGGGAAAGCGGCGGAAGCGCTGCCGGCCGCCTTCACGTCGTCGTTCTTCGGCTCCTTCGTCGCGGTCATGCTGATTACGTTTCTTGCGCCGCGCGTCGCCGATTTCGCGCTTCGCTTCGGGCCGCCGGAATTTTTCGCGGTCTACTTCCTGACTTTCTGCTCGTTCGTCGGACTCGGCCGGGAAGAGCGCCACAAGATCGTGATCTCGATGGCGCTTGGGCTCCTGCTCTCCGCGGTCGGCATGGACACGGTGTCCGGCCAGCTCCGCATGACCTTCGGTTTCAACGATCTCCTGCGCGGCGTGAACTTCCTCGTCGCCGTGATCGGCCTCTTCGGCATCAGCGAAATCCTGCTCACGATGGAAGAAAGCCTTTCGCTGCGCGGACACGCGGCGGCGATCAATCCGAGGGTTGTCTTGCAGGTCTGGAAGAGCGTCCCGCGCTATTGGGCGACCCTTCTCCGCTCGTCCGCAATCGGCTGCTGGCTCGGCATTACGCCGGGCGGTGCGATCGCGGCTTCATTCATGGGCTATAATCTCGCCAAGCGCTTCGACAAAAACCCCGACAGTTTCGGCAAGGGCCGCATCGAAGGCGTATTTGCGCCGGAAACCGCGGCGCATGCCGCCGGCACATCGGCGCTTCTTCCGATGCTTGCGCTCGGCATTCCGGGATCGGGCACCGCGGCGATCCTGCTGGGCGGCCTGATGGTGTGGGGCCTCAATCCCGGCCCGCTGATGTTCGTCGAGCAAAAAGATTTCGTCTGGGGCCTGATCGCCTCGATGTATCTCGGCAATGTCGTCGGCCTTTTCCTGGTGCTCTCCACCGTGCCGTTGTTCGCCGCCGTGCTGCGCGTGCCGTTCGCGGCGATCGCGCCGATGATCGTGGTGTCCTGTGCGATCGGCGCCTATGCGATTCAGAACGCGATGTTCGACGTCTGGATGATGCTGTTCTTCGGCGTCGTCGGCTACGTCTTCAAGAAGCTGAGCTATCCGCTCGCGCCGCTGACGCTCGCGCTCGTGCTCGGCAACCGCGCGGAAGACGCTTTCCGTCTTTCGATGATCGGCGCCGAGGGCGATATGCGCGTCTTCTTCTCGAACGGGCTCGTCGGCACCATTACTGTGCTCGCGCTTCTAATGTTGTTCTGGCCCGTGATTTCGTCGCTGATCGGGAAGTTCAGCAACAAGACGCCCGCGACGGCCGCGTAATCCGCAAGGCTCGCATTCCGTTTTTGCATTCGACGGAAGAGGACTGCCGGCGTTAACCTGCCGAAATGCGGGTAATTACCCCTATTTTGGAGCGGCCATGATCGACCCCAACGCCATCGTCCCCTGCAACTGCTCGGCGCTGCGCCAAGCCGCGCGTCATATCACGCGGCTTTATGACAGCGAACTCGCCGCGGCCGGCCTCGGGCTCAACCAGTATTCGATCCTGTCGCGGCTCGCGAAACTCGGCCCGCGCGCGATTCAGGAGCTTGCAGAGAGCCTTGTGATGGATCGCTCGACCCTCGGACATCTCTTGCGCCCGCTGCTGAAGCGCGGACTGTTGAAGTTGGAAGCGCCGAAAAAAGACCGCCGCAGCCGCGTCATCCGGCTTACGCCCGCCGGAAAATCCTTGCTTGGCAAGGCGCGCCCGCTCTGGGCAAAGGCGGAACGCATTTTCGAGAAACATGTTGGCGTCGTCCCCGCGCGCGAATTGCGCGAAGCGCTCGTGCGCGTAGCCGCGACGGATTTCGGCGCTACACCATAAATCCTGGCAGACAACAAAGGAGAAACAGCCATGCCGCTTGCCCGCATATCGATTCCCGCCGGAAAGCCGGCCGATTTCCGCAAAGCCGTCGGCGACATCGTTTATCAGGCGATGCTTCCCACCTTGAAAGCGCCGGAGCACGACCAATTTCAGGTCATTTCCGAACACTCGTCGACGGATCTTATTATCGATCCGAACTATCTCGGCATCTCGCGCACGAAGGATGCGATCATCGTGCAGCTCACGATCAGCGAAGGCCGCACGGTGGAGCAAAAGAAGGATTTCTTCAAAGCCGTGGCCGACGGCTTGCACGAGCGCCTGAAAATCCGCCGCGAGGACGTCTTCATCAATCTCGTCGAGGTGAAGAAGGAAAACTGGTCCTTCGGGAACGGGATCGCGCAATACGCGCAGTAAAAATCACTCCGGCGGA
>Ga0157373_10003323_pt1 | contig 12151 bp, 9 predicted proteins | sample C65metaG_FD_113460 | JGI IMG/M metagenome (GOLD analysis project Ga0157373, IMG submission 113460) | Corn rhizosphere microbial communities from Kellogg Biological Station, Michigan, USA - C6-5 metaG | ecosystem: Host-associated > Plants > Roots > Rhizosphere > Soil | place: USA: Michigan...
AAGACGGTCACGGACAAGCTGCGAGCCTATCTGCTGTCGCAATCGATTGAGGGCATTCCCTCCTCCAACATCGCGGTGTTCGACGAACTGCAATCGCATGGGCTGGTCGAGTCTACCCCCGAAGGCAAAGCCATCTGGACTGCATTAGTCACCCAGGGAAACTGGGAGCAGACCTTTACCTTTCTGCGCCTTCAACCGGCGTTGATTTGGGGGAACGAAGATCGGCCTGACGCTTTCAGCGGCACGGTGAACGTTGCAGCCGATGGTCACTCGAATGACGTTTCGGCATCACAACCAGCACCTAATACTGTCAGTACAGGATCGCGTCACAGCTCTTCGCCGACAGATCCCATGACGAAAGAAGACGACGACTATCTCGGCACGCTGTTGGATATATTCGATTTGGAAGAGTCTGAGGTCAGTGACGGATCATCACCAAACACTCTCGAAATCCCGAGTCCCTCGTCGGAAGACCTAGGTCAGGCATTCCTGAATTGGCTCAAGGAAGGCATCCTGAGTCACAAGCTGATCATCAATGACAGCAAGGCCAAAATCCACACGGTGAGTGGCAGCGTATTTCTAGTCACGCCTGGTCTCTTCCAACGCTACGCGCAGGAGTTTCCTGGCCTCTCTCAGGGGACCGATCAAGAATTTGAAGAATGGCGTTGGGTGCAGAAGCAATTTGAAAAACTGAAGGTCCACAGGAAGCGAGACAACGGCCTAAATATTTGGGCATGCCATGTCCAGGGCCCTAGGAAGAAAACCATCCTGAAGGGGTATCTCATTGAAGAGCCCAAGCTTTTTTTTGAATTGACACCACCCGACAATCCTTTTCTCACAATCGAAAAAGATTGAAACTCGTCGTGTTGCTGGAGGCGCGGAAGGTGAAGTACGAGTGACAAAGCCGCCGTCGCGCGAAGAACTCAGACCTAGATCGCAAGGAGTGCAATCACAAAGTCTTGACGTTACAGTATGAACAGAATTACACCGCCATGTTAGGGGGTGTCCTCTAGGCAGCTAGGGTCAATGAAAACAAGGAGTTAGCACCCAAACCAACACGGCTTTTCGCGTAAAAACCTATCTATTGGTACAGGTTTTTACATCGCCAAGCCGGAAGGCTGGCAGTTTTAACCGGCTCAAAGAAAGCCCTTATAGACAACACCCTTCTGAGAAATGGTATGAATACAGAGTTGATGGAAGATGAGATGCGCCGGGCGCTATTCGGCGATTCTGAGCCCTCTGCGCCGGCAATTAACTCAGACGTGCAGGATACAGTCCCGGATGTTGTGATCGTGCAACCGGTGACGGCAGCGAAGAAAAAGACAGTCTCAAAAGGCTTCACACCTAGGTTGAGAGTCACGCTCCGTGTGGGAAACGAATTTGAAGGCGAGATGCACGAGATGGTACATGAGGCCGATACGCTGAGCTCCCTGGTTGCAGAACAAGAGGCGACTAAGACGGCCAGAAAAAAATTCAGGTTTGTGGAAGTGGTCTCGGTCAAGTCGATGTAAGTGGGTACTCTCACTTGGCTCCCCCGACCGGCATTAAACCGCATTCGGTTACCGCGGGTCACCCAACAGGTTCGTGTCGATTGAAGCCTCAAACATTAGGGGGCGGTAGCCGTATCCCGGACTGGATTTAACACCATCACTCCATCCAACTCTCAATGTTTAACTGGTCGCTAGCCCAAGCCACATCTGAGGGTGGCGACAGGCAGAAATCGCCCAAAAGCAGACGGTCGTGACAGGCAGAGAGCAGCCTAAAGCGGACCCATCGAGGAAGGCTATCTGCGATCGCTCTTTAGGTCGAGTTACCATTGGGCGCTGTGCGACCTCATTTGACCTGGGGCGGTAGGCAAGCGTCGGCGACCGTATCTTCTGAAAAACCGCTAAAACAAATAAAAGTCAGATATCGAACAATTATCTTCAAATTAATTATTTACAACCATCAAATCTAACTACGCCTAATCTTGTCGATTCAAACCATAAAACTCAACATATCAGGCGATCTAGCACAAGTAATTCAGCAAATAATTGCTGAATACGACCCACTCAACAAAGAGCAAATAAAGTTTAACGCCCGATAATTACCACCGCACCGCCAATACGTGCTAATAAATTGAACGCTTGCTGAAATCTGAACATCCAATAAAAGGAGCAAACCTATTTCCAACATATAACAAGAAACTTTCCAATAATAATCGACACCGCAGTGATGAGCTTACCTGAGCGACAAACTCAAACTTCATAAAATTCAACAAGATGACTGTTTGATAAACCGGGGCAGGTCATTCGAATCTGCTTCATTGTCTGAGGAGACACTGATGAAAAGTATTCTGGTTCCATTGCTGGCCCTGGGTGCCGCGCTGACTTTGCAGTCAGCGCAAGCCGTTGATGGCGAGGCGCTCTTCAAGAGTAAACCCTGTGTTGGCTGCCATATGGTCGACGCCAAAATGGTCGGTCCAAGCTATAAGGAAGTTGCCGCCAAATACGCCGGCCAGGCCGATGCATCCGCCACGCTGACCAAGAGCATCAAAGAAGGCAGTACAGGCAAATGGGGGCCGATCGCAATGCCGGCCAACCAGGTGACCGATGAAGAAGCCAAGACATTGGCCGACTGGATCCTGACGCTGAAATGAGATTGCCCGAGAAAAAATACCTAAACCGCAGAAGCGAGCCTGCTCTCTTCTGCGAAACGAGGTGCTCGGCTACATCGTTGGGGTTTGCTGTAAAAGCGGCAGATCGATTTCCTCAAAACGCAACACCTTGCCGCCCTGCTCGCTGGCCAGTTTGCGTGCGGTGGCCTCCTCCGAAAATGACGCCAGAACAACACCCATGGAACCTTTAAGCGACGTGCCGACGACATAGTAGGCTTTGGTCGCATCAATCAAATATTGATCGTCGGGTTTGTCCCAGGCACTTTTCCCCATGTCGTGCACATACAATTTCGCCTCAGTGTGGTGATTCTCCGGTTGAAGCCACCACCCGAGCATTTCCGCGGTTGAGCAGAACTTCTTGACCGTGCCTTTTTCCACGACCTGACCTTTGGGGCCCGGAAAGTCGGCGATGACCATCCCGCAGACATGACACTCGTCACTCTGATGAAATGCCACGGGCCCAGGGGTTTGCTTTTCCTCTGCGCGATCGTTGCACGCCGCTAGCCCCAAACAGGTAATGATGACGACCAGGGCGCGGGGCCAGGCCAGGTACAGAGTTTTCATCTCATTGTTCCCGAGTGTAAAAAATCAAGACGGCCGACGGCGAAACATCCAGTAAGCCAACAGCAGCGAAACCCCTACCCAGACCAGCAGACAAAGCCATAGCAACGAAGCCGGCACCGGTAGATCTCTGCTCAATGCCATAAGACCAACGGCATTGCCGCTGCCTTCGAAACCGGAGAGATTGATCAGGCGATAAATGTCGGTCGGGTTGAGCAGCAGTAACCAGGGCAACAGGTCCGGGTTGAAGCTGCCTTTGCTGAGCACCAGCAACGCCAGCAGCGCCAGATCGAACACCAACACAAAAAGAAACCACACGCCCAACGCCATTCCGGCCGCACTGGATTTTTCACTGGCCTTGCTGCTCAACACGTAAGCCAGCGCCAGGAACACCCAGCCCAGTAGCGTGGACGACACCATGAAACGGCCGAATGCCCAGAGCAACAGCCCTAACTCGACATCATCGACCAGCAAGGCAATGGCCACGGCGGCACAGCCAAATCCGATCAGCGTGGCCAAGGCCAGGATCAGGCCGTGACCGACAAACTTGCCCAACAGGATTTGTCCACGGCCCAACGGATAGGTCAGCAACAGCATCAGCGTGCCGCCCTCGTCCTCGCCGACAATGGCATCGTAGGCCAGCAACAGCGCGATCAGCGGCATCAGGAACGTTGCCAGGCTGGCCAGGCTGGCGATGGTTGCCGGAATCGACGTGAAGCCCACTTGCCCCGACGCCGCCGCGCCGAGCCAGGCGATACCCACCGCCAGAATGGCAAACAACAGACTGATTGCCAGAAGCCAGCGATTGCGCAACCCGTCGCTGAACTCTTTGCCGGCGATGCTCCAGATCTGCTTCATCGATGAGGGCCTTCTGTGCCAGCGGTCGCACGACTCATGTAATAGCCGTAGAGGTCCTCGAGGGACGGTTGCAGTATCTCGATATCCTGCGGTTGATCCTCATGGAACAACTGGCGTAACAGATCGACTTTATGGCCGTTGACAGCCATCACCTCGACGCCGTTGCCGCCCATGGCCGTGGCGGTGTGCCCGGCGGCATTCCAGCGCTGCAACCATTGCTCGCGCCGGGAAAGACCACTGGCACGAATCCGCGCCGGCAAGTCGGCGTCTTCACGCAGGCTGGACAGACTGCCGATCGCCTGCAAGCAGCCATTGGCCAGGATGGCCGCACGGTTGATATGCGCTTCGACCCCTGCCAACACATGAGAGCAAAGGATGATGCTGGCACCCAGTTGGCGCAGACGGTCGATCAACAGGTAAAGATCCTGGGTAGCGATCGGGTCCAGCCCCACGGTGGGCTCGTCCAACAGCAGCAGACGTGGCTCGCCGAGCACCGCCTGAGCCAGGCCCAGACGCTGGCGCATGCCCTTGGAATAGGTTTTCACCCGCCGGTCTGCGGCCCCCGTAAGCCCGACCTGCTCGAGCAAGTCGTCCACTTGCGTCAGGGCGGCTCCTTTGAGGCGGGCGAAATACCGCAGGGTTTCGCGGCCACTGAGTTGCGGGTAGAACGTCACGTTTTCCGGCAGGTAACCCAATTGGCGACGTACGTCAGCTTGTGCGGGTCGGCAGCCGAGGACGTGCACCTGACCGGCGCTGGCCTTGAGCAGGCCAAGGATCAGTTTCATCACCGTGGTCTTGCCCGCACCGTTGTGGCCAAACAAGCCCAGCACCTCGCCTTCACCCAGACTCAGGGTCAGATCGTGCAGCACGGTCATGCTGCCGTAACGCTGGCTTACCCCTTCGATCTCGACGGCGTTCATAAAGTCGGCCGCTGTGTTTGGGGCATCGTCGGAAGGTTCATCAGCGGGAAACTGTCTTTGACCCCCGGCGATTTCGTCACGGGAAAACTGCTCTGAACCCAACGCAGTAATTGAATGCTCGGGCTATTCATCAACAGACGGACCTGCGGGTACAGCCACAGCAGACGGTCGACGTTGTCGTTAGGCTCGTAGATCACGTCGCCCACCGCATCGTTATTGCGATCCCAGCCCAGGTAATCGCTCCAGTAATTGCCTCGGCCTTCTGCCGACCATTCCTGCAAACGAGTGGCGACATACTTGACCTGCTGCTGATTGTCGACGAAGGCGTTGTCGGCGATCCGGTTGTCTTCGGAGCCCGCGGTGAGGTGAATCCCCACGGCGCTGCGTTCGAAATGGTTGTGTTCGATGACATTGAACAGCGAGTTGTAGATGAACAGCGCCTTGCCCTCGGCACCGCTGACCATACCGCCATCGGCAGAACCGCTGCGCACATCGCTGACGAAGTTGTCGCGCAATTCGGAATAGGTGATGTAGTTCATCAGGATGCCATAGCTCTCGTCCTGCTCGGAACGGTTGCCAATCACCGTCAGCTTGCGGCTTTGCATCAAGGCATAGCCGGTGCGTGTGCGGCGAGTGGTGTTGCCGAGCAACTGGTTGTCGTTGGCGTACATGTAATGCACGCCGTAGCGCAGGTCCTCCAGGGTATTGCCCTGCAGCAAGTTACCGTTCGAGGTGTCGATGTAGATGCCGTCGCGGGTCAATCGCACGTGATTACCGATCACCTTGGCGCCGTGCACGGCATACAGATGAATGCCGTTGCCGCGATCCTGGGAGCGAATGCTCGGGTCGCCTTCGATATCATTGTCGATCAAGCTGACATCGTGGGTGCTGTCCACCCAGATGCCGAAGCCTGGCCCTTTCATTCGGTTACTGCGAATCACCGCGCCCTGCGCTTTGGGACCAATGAAAATTGCCGCGTTCATGGCCGTCATGTCACGCCCCCAGTCGAGCAATGTGCACCCCTCGATCCGAACGTCGGGGGCGCTGATGAACAGAGCGTTGCCCTGCCCCTGCGCATTGATGACCGCACCTTTCTCGCAATCGATCTGCATCGGCTGATCGACAGTGAACTGCCCTTGATAATCTCCGGCGGGCAGCTTCCAGTGGTGATCGCCATCGGGTCGCAATGGCAATTCAGTGATGGGCCGTGGCGACGCCTGGGCGAATACCGATAGCAACACCAACACCAAAAGTGCCATGCCGTGTAGTGAGTCATTTGCCAGGGATCTGAACACTGCGTTTACCTTTTTCGCGGCCCTGATGCGCCCATCCGCTCAAGCCTTCTCGACGAGCATCCGGCCGACCATTTCCATGTGCAGCGCATGGCAGAACCAGCTGCAGTAATACCAATGCAACCCCGGCTTGTCGGCGACGAAGGTGATCGATGAGGTCTGCTGCGGGCTGATCTCCATGCTGACGCCATGGTTGGTCATGACGAAACCGTGGCTCACGTCCTCCACCTTATCGATGTTGGTGATGGTCACCGTGACCTCATCACCCTGCTTGACAGTGAACTCGGTGACACCGTAGACCGGGGCCATCGAGGTCATGTAGACGCGCACCTTCTTGCCGTCATGGATGACCTTGTTGTCGCTCTCCAGCTTGATCCCGTCTTTGGCGGCGATCGCCACAGTCTCGGCGAAAAACGGGTCATCGCGGTCCCAGATCTTTTTGGTCCGGATCTGGTCGCGACGAGCCATGACGCAATCGTGGGGTTCGGCGAAGGCCGGGCCGTCGTGCACCAGTTTCATCTCGTCGCCTGAAATATCGATCAACTGGTCGTTCTCCGGGTGCAGGGGACCGGTCGACAGGAAGCGGTCCTTGGAAAACTTGCTGAGCACCACCAGCCACTGGCCGTCGGCTTCGCTGGTCTCGGTCAGCGAGGCATGGTTGTGGCCCGGCTGATACTGCACGTCGAGTTTCTGCTTGATGCAGTTGACCTTCTCGCCGGTATACGCGCGAACGGCCTCATCGACGTTCCACTTCACCACCTGGCTGTCGATAAACAGCGTGGTGTAGGCATTACCGCGGCCGTCGTAGGTGGTGTGAAGCGGCCCGAGCCCCAGCTCCGGCTCGCCGACCACCACGTCGCGCGGGTCCTTGAATTTGTCGTCGAACAGATCATCCAGCTTGGCGGTGGCGATGATCGTGCAGGTCGGAGAGAGTTTGCCAGCGGCAATGAAGTACTTGCCATCGGGCGTCATATTGATCCCGTGAGGGTTCTTCGGCACCGGGATATAGCGCGTGAACTCACTGTCCTTGCCTTCGGTTCTACGACCATCGACTACCGGTGACTTGGCGTCACCCAGGGTAATGAACTTGCCGGCCTTGATCGCCGCTTCGATGCGCGGGATGTTGAACACCACCACCCAGTCGCGCTCATTGCGCATCATGCCGCCCAGGTCGTAGGCCTTCTCGGAGTTGTAGCAGGTCGACGCTGCGTACTTGCCGGTGTAATCGGCGTCGGTGTTATCCAGGTTGCCCTCGACGATCACCTGGAAGGCCATCTCCATTTTTTCGGCATCAATGACGTTAAACATCGTGTAGCTGTTCTTGTCCTGCAGGTCGAAGGTGCCACCGTCATTGGGGTGCGGAATCACGAACTCGGAATTGGCAAACACATATTGGGTGTGGGGCATTTTCTGCAGACGCAACCCGTGTATGGTCTGCACGTTAGGCACGGTGAGCATCTTGTCGCACTTCATGATGTCCAGACGGATACGCGCAACACGGCTGTTGGCCTTGTCATTGATGAACAGGTATTTGCCGTCGTACTTGCCGTCGGTCATCGACAAATGCGGGTGGTGGCAGTCGCCATTCTGGAAGTGGGCGCTGTCGCCCATGACCCGTTTGCTTTCGTTGGTCAGGCCCCAGCCGGTAGCGGAATCGACGTTGAACACCGGGATGCGCAACAACTCACGCATGGATGGAACGCCCATGATCCGCACTTCACCTTGATGGCCGCCGCTCCAGAAACCGTAGTACTGATCCAGCTCGCCCGGCCCCACATGAATTTTCGACTGCGCGTCCTTGGCCGCCGCGGCCCAGGACTCGCGACTGAATACCGCGCTACCCAAGGCCGTACCACCCGCCAGCGCCACGCCGGTCAGGGCGGAGACACCCAGAAAACCGCGTCGGTTAAGGCCTGCGTCATTCACTGCTGCATGATCTTTTTTCGACTTTTTATCGCTCATGGGTTTTGCTCCATTGGGGGCAGATATAAGTAAGCTCGGTCAATCGATGCTTGTTCCGGGTCAGGGCTCAAACACTTGCACAACCGGAATCAGATCGGCGCTCTGAGGCAAAGGCGCTGGCTTGTCCCGCGTCTTGCGCTTGTTCTTGAGCACCAGTGGCGGGCACTTGTTTTCGTTGTGGTAGGTCATCTGGCAATCGAGGCAGTAATGGCACTCGTTGACGTTGATGTGGCCATCCGGGTGAATCGCCTGGATTTCGCATTCCTTGGCGCACAGCTGGCAGGGCGTGCCGCATTCCTTGCGGCGTTTGAGCCAGTCGAACAGACGCAGCTTGCTGGGAATCGCCAGCGCGGCGCCCAAGGGACAGACGTAGCGGCAATAGACTTTGCGCGTGAAGATGTTGATGACCAGCAGCGCCACCGCGTAGGCCACGAACCACCACTGGCGATCGAACTTGAGGGTGATGGCGGTCTTGAACGGTTCGACCTCGGCAAATTGCTCGGCGGTGGTCATCGACTCCAGGGAGATGCCGAATAACACCAGCAGAATGATGTACTTCACGGCCCACAAGCGTTCATGCAACGCAAACGGCAATTCAAATTGCGGCACCTTGAGTTTGCGCGAGGCTTCGTTGATCAGTTCCTGCAAGGCGCCGAAGGGGCACAGCCAGCCACAAAACACCCCTCGCCCCCAGAGCAGAATGCTGGCGGCGGTAAAGGTCCAGAGGATGAAAACAATCGGGTCAGTGAGAAACAGTTCCCAGCGAAAGTTTTCAAACAAGGCATGGGCGAAGGTCAGGACATTGACTACCGAAATCTGCCCCAGGGCGTACCAGCCGATGAACACCACGGTGAAGACCAAATAGACGCGACGCAGCCAATGGAGGAAGCGCGGGTATTTGGTGAAGGTGTCCTGCAGGAACAAAATCACCATCAACACAGCAAGGGCCGTGCAGAGGATCCCGATCTGAAACGCTTTCTGGTACCAGATATTGACCCACGTCGGTCTGTTGGCAACCTCGATGGCGGCCAGTTCTTCGGCGCTGGGCGGTGGACGCAAAAGGTATTGCTCGGGCAGTTGGTAAGACAACTCGAAGCTACTGAACACGCCGTTGACCGCGCCGGTCTGGCGACGCACCAGCAACTCCAGGGACCAGGGCGATCCCGGATCAAACCGGGCCGGTTCGCGCACAATGAAAATCGACATTTCAGTGAACTCCGGCATGCCCTTGGCAAACACGTCGGAGAGCCGCTGATGGTCCATGTCGCGAAAGCTGATCACGTTGCCGAACTGGCGCAATTGCACCCGATCGAAAATCCCGCCGCGCACGTACCCCGAGCCTTTATAGGAAAACAGCCCACGACCCAGCACTGCGATGGCCTGCTCACCAGGTTTGAGCTCTTGCATGAGGAAGCGATACTGATTGTCGCCCAGCAAATTGCGACCGATGGCTGGCGGGTTCAAATCAGCGGTGTACAGCTCGATAAAGGTCTCATCAACCTGATCGGCGGCGGCGTTGTCGACGCCTTCGGCTTCGGTGCCCTTGAAGGCGGCGTCGACCTGGCCACGGGTCAGGTTCAAGCGGCGGATGGCGCCGTTGCCAGTCAGTTGTTCCCAGGTGGCGGGTTCGTAAAAGTCCTGGCGCACCGTGGCGGGCTTTTGGGTTGCGCCGCCCTTGTCCTCAATCAGCTTGAGCGATACGGCCACCTTGTGCGCAGCGCGCATGATGATCTCGTTGACCACCATGACGGTCACCGTCGCTCCAGAGATCCCGTCGACTGTCACCGCCTCTGGATCACTGGAGTGACCGACGACCACCCTTCGGTCGGCCTTGATCCCTTTGTATTTGGCATCGAAGGCATGAAGCTTTTCCACGGGAATGCCGATCAGCAGAATCGGTTCATGGTGTTCCAGCACGTAGGCATCTTGAATAACACCGTGGGTATCGAGGATGACCTGCATGTTGATCGGTTTACCCGAATAAGCCGGAATATCCACCACATCCTGACTCTGGAACACATAACCAAGCAGCGTTTTTCCGGTGCTGATGGTGCGAACCTTGAATTCGCCTTCAGGCTCGGAAAGGCCATCGCTGCCAGGAAAGGTTTTTTCTATCCGCTGCTGCTCCAGTCCGCCGTATTCCTTCGCTTGTAATCCAAAGCAGCTACAAAACAACATGACCAGCATCAATATTTGCCCATAGTGGAATGGGCGCGGGTAACCAGATTTTGTGCGCGCAGGAATAATCATGGGTTCACTGAGCTTTCGATCCCTACTGAATGACCAGAAGGAAACATTTAAGCTCGGACGCCTCTTTATTGGATTTATGCTCTCAACAGTCCTCCTTACACACGAACATAGCAAACAGATTCAACCCACAGAACTCGAAAAGTTTCATTCTTGTAAAACAGCAATAGTTCAGTATTAATTTAATTACGTTTTCACACCAATTAAGCACCAACGCAACGCCCCCCCTAACAAGCTGAGTCAAGCATCAAGGGCAAAAGAGAGTCGACCTCTTCATACAAAATGAGCGAGCCAACATTTTCAGTCTATGAGTTATCGCTTTTTTGTCTAACGGCGTTGCTCCCGTTCGCCCCAGATCAAATAGCTACAGCTATATTGATTTTGATCGCGACGACTAGAAAATCTACCAGCCAACATCAATAATCTAATCACCACAACACATGAAATTTAAATACATTCGCAAAAACCACAGCAACTTAAGAAATCATCAAAATAGCAAATTTGAATCAATTAACACCTTCGTAACACTGCTAATTATGTCCGGCACGATAGTGTTGAACTTGGACAGCTATCGGCGATCTCGGGGGTCAGGCAGGCTCCCAAAGCTTGGGAAGAAGGTTTCTGAATCCGCAGGAATACAGAAGAAAACCCGCTGGCAGGGAAAAACGCGTTCACTGGTTCCTTATCCGGCACCAGTGTAATCCGGGTGGTTTGCCCAAGCAGTTCTTCCATCACGATCCGTAGCTCAAGTCTGGCAAGCGGTGCACCGGGGCAGACATGAATGCCGGCGCCATAGAGCAGGTTCAGCGCGGGATCGCGATCGAGGCGCAATTCATCGGAATCTCCAAAGACCGCTTCGTCCCGATTGGCAGACGCCCAGTTGAGGGCGATACGCGAACCCTTCGCCAGCGTGCGCCCACCCAGTGTGACCTGTTTCGTAGTCACCCGACGGTTCATGATCAGCGGTGCATGAATACGCAGTATTTCATCAATGGCGGCAGGTAACAGCGCGGGTTGTTCGCGCAATTGCTGCTGCCACCCGGAGTTGATGGCCAGATAATGCGCGAGTATGCCGACTGAAGCGGAAATGGTTCCGAGTTCACCGACCGTCCAGTTACGTAAAATGCTGACGATCTCGTCGTCTGTCAGAAGCCTTCCCAAGGACTGATCGCGTAGCAAGATGGTCGTGATATCGTTCGGCGCAGCAGCGCCGGCTGTACGGCGCACCTCCAGCAGATCCTTGATGTAACCGTCAAACTCGAGGGCCACGGCACGCAGGGCTGCGTCGTCTCTGGCCAGAGTGGCCGAGTGATTCTTCAGCGTCCACAGGCGCAGCGGTTCGTGAAGATCGGCCGGCCAGCCCAGCCAGGCACACTGGATCTGCAACGCAAAGATTTGGGCAAATTCCCTTATCAGTTCTGAAGGGCCTTCATCCGGTAACGCCTGCACCAGACGAACAGCTATATCACGGCACGCCGGGGCAAAGGCATCCATATGCTCGGGGCTGAAATAAGGTTCGATGAGGCTCCGGTACACCGTATGCTCGGGCGGATCCATGCCATTGGGAACCGAGGGGAAACGCGAGACGGCATTACTGAAGGTTTCATGATCCTTAAGTACGCGCAGCACATCCTCGTGCCTGAATAAGGACGTAT
>Ga0157373_10003324_pt1 | contig 12148 bp, 6 predicted proteins | sample C65metaG_FD_113460 | JGI IMG/M metagenome (GOLD analysis project Ga0157373, IMG submission 113460) | Corn rhizosphere microbial communities from Kellogg Biological Station, Michigan, USA - C6-5 metaG | ecosystem: Host-associated > Plants > Roots > Rhizosphere > Soil | place: USA: Michigan...
GTGATCCGGTCGCCTGTAGTAAATATCGCGTCAGGCTTTGACTTGCTTTTGAACAGCGAAGTGATGGCTTCTTCAATTTCTTCAGCAATCATTCCGCCATGATTACAATATCTTACCAGCCCTTCATCAAAAGGGATATTATGTTTTTTAAGTGCTTCGCGGTATCCCTGCAGTCTTTCTTTAGTTATTGACAAATAAGGCGAGCTTGTAAGATGAGCTATCTTTTTAAATCCCTGCTGAATTAAATGTTCCGTTACCTGGAATGCGCCAAGACGATTATTCGCGGTTACCTTATGCGTATCAATTTCATCCGTTATCCTGTCGAAGAACACGATTGGCAGGCCTTTCTCATGCAGTTCTTTTAAATAAGAAAGGTCAACGGTATTGCTCGATAACGAAATTAATAATCCATCAACCGAACGGGACGCGTGGTGCATTACATTTACTTTTTCCCTTTCTTCCGATTCATGGCTTTGCGTAATGATAACATGATAACCCCTGTTGTAAGCAATGGATTCAATGCCGTTAATTGCCTGCGAAAAAAAATTGTTGGCTATTTCACTAACCACTACACCTATGGCGCGACTTCTTCTTTCTTTTAAGCTTAAAGCCACAGGGTTTGGACGATAATTTATTTTTTCTGCATATTCAAGCACTATCTTTTTTGTTTCTTCGCTGATCTCGTAACTGCCACGCAATGCCCTTGAGACCGTGGAGGTTGAAAAATTCAATGCTTTTGCGATATCTTTTATGGTAACTGTATCAAATCTCATAATCAAAAAATAAATAACCGGTTTTTTAAAATGCCTAAAAGTACCAAATAATGAAGGGTTTTTTATGAGTTTAAAAATTGGAAACGTTATCGGGAACGATTGCATAAAAATACATCTATTGTTTTAGTTTTTTTCAGGTAAATGTTGCTACAATTGCTGAGAGAGCCAGATAAACTTTGATGAGACAGTAAAGCAATAAATATTGCAAGTTATTAAATTACTGAGCACCGCTTGATTGTGACTTTCATTTTTTGGATTTTGATTTTTTACAAAAAAGTTAAGGCTGGCCGCTATGCATAAAGTTTATGGCAATTTGATAACTCTCACTGATATATTAACATTAAGCAATTTCAATAAAATTGTTTTTATAGTCAATTCTTATACAATTAATAAAATAGGTTTATGAAAAGTAAATTTTTTGCTTTATTCATTCTGATTTTCTCTTTTGCGATTGTTAAGGCGCAAAATAAAACCGTAACGGGCAAGGTTACGTCAGACAATGGAGAAGCATTGGCAGGTGCCACTGTCTCACTTAAAGGAACACAAAAAGCTACTACCACCAACTCTTCCGGGGAATATTCCATTTCTGTTTCACCAACCGGTAAAGAAATATTAATATTCAGTTTTGTAGGTAAAGACCCTAAAGAGATCAGTGTAGGTGATCAAAATATAATTAATATTTCACTTACAAACAGCACCTCCACTCTAAATGATGTGGTGGTTATCGGATACGGAACAGTAAAGAGAAAAGATCTCACCGGCGCAGTTGCATCTGTTTCGGGAAAAGAAATAGCAACGGCACCAGTTGCAAATGTAGCGCAAGCCATGCAAGGAAAGTTGCCAGGGGTGAGTGTTGTTTCACAAGATGGCCGGCCGGGGGCAGATATTGCTATACGTGTCAGAGGCGGAGGTTCCATATCACAGAGCAACCAGCCGTTGATTCTGATTGATGGAGTACCAGGCACATTGAGTGATATTCCTGCAGATCAGGTACAAAGTATTGATGTATTGAAAGACGCTTCATCCACCGCAATTTACGGCTCCCGCGGAGCGAACGGTGTGATTCTCGTTACGACAAAAGGAGCAAAAGCGGGAAAAGCGACCGTTAGCTTAAATAGCTATGTGAAATTTAATACACCTACAAAATATATGAAAGCGCTGGACCCCTACGATTATCTGAAATACGTATGGGCCAATGCTGCTGCAAACGGCAGCGCATTTCAGACGCCCTTTGAACAATTGTACGGTCTTGGAGCAAATACTGGCAACAACGCAGCAGGAATTGACAGTTACAAAAATTTGGCATCAGACGATATACAAAAGGAGGTATATAACAATTCAACATCCTGGAATCATGGCCTGACGCTGACAGGCGGAACAGATAGAACAAAGATGCTGTTCTCCGCCAACTATATCGATGACGAAGGAATGAAGATAAATTCCTATTTTAAACGAGCCAACGTAGCGTTTAAAATTGCTCAAAAAGTATTTGACAACGTTACATTCAGCCTTGATACACGTTATACCAATAACCAGAATATGGATGATGAAGGAACAACAAACGGTTATGGGTCTTTACTCTCTGGCGCTTATACTTTCCGTCCTATTGCAACGTCTCACATTTTGGGCGATTTGAACGCGCTTACTCAGGGCAATATTGAACAATACGGGAAAAACGTGATGTGGGACAATTATAGTCCTGCTGCCCGCATAGGCGATTATTTCCCTCTTTCCCTAAGCCAAAATTTCCATGGAATAGCGTCGTTAGACTGGAAAGTGGTTAAAGGACTAACCTACCATAGTGATTTCAGTTTGAACACCGCGTGGGGACAGCAGAAATACTGGTCAGGAGCTATCTACAACAACTATATAGATGATGCAACCGGTGAAAAACTTTATGCAGGTAACGCCACATACGGGAAGTCGGATAGTTGGGGATTGCGCTGGTCAAACACTTTAAATTATGACTTCACCATTAATAATTCTAATCAACTTAATATATTAGCAGGCCAGGAGGTTTACAATTCAGGAGGAACCGGCATGTCAATCCAGGCCAATCATTTCCCGGCAAATTTTGACAAGCAAACAGCTTTTGCTCAGATTAATCAATACGATCAAACCGTTGGCTCGAGCTCGTTTTCGTCAAGTGTAAGCACTCCAAGCCGTATTAATTCCTACTTTGGCCGGGTAAACTATTCTTTGCTGGACAAGTATTTATTTACAGTAACGTTTCGTGCAGATGGTTCGTCTAAATTCGCACCTACCAACCGTTGGGGATATTTCCCGGCCGCCGCCTTTGCATGGAAATTATCAGACGAGCCTTTTATGAAAACCGTTCACTGGTTGGATAATTTAAAGCTTCGGGCATCTTATGGTGAAGTTGGCAACAATGGAATAAATTCTAATTTATGGTCGCAGTCGTGGGGATCTGTAACGGATCAAAGATATCAATATGCTATTAACAGAGAGCGCCAGTCTGCTTATGATTTGGCTTCTTCAACGCTGGCAAATCCAAACCTGAAATGGGAGACAACGATCACACGCGATATCGGAACAGACTTTACTTTATTTAAGAGCCGGTTGTCGGGAACGGTGGATGTGTATTGGAACACCACTAAAGATCTTCTTATGTTGACCACCATTCCAGGAATCACCGGTTTCACTTCCACTTATGCGAATATTGGACAAACAAGTAACAAAGGAGTAGAGATTTCACTTTCCGGTACAATTTACGAAAGCAAGGATTGGAGAATAAGTGCAGCCGGCAACATTAACTTCAACAGAGGCAATGTGGATAATCTTGCTCCAAACGTAACGGGACTTTATGGAGCAAGTTGGGCCGGTAGCGGGTCTTATCCAACTTCCGATTATATCCTGTTGGAGGGCCATCCTGTTGGGTTGGTTCGCGGATTTACGTATGAGGGTTTTTATACGCCTGCTGATTTTGATTACAGTGATGGTTTGTACACTTTAAAAAAAGGCGTACCTGACCTGGGTAGTTTTATTGGCGTTGTACACGGACTCAACTCCAGTGATCATCCTGGCAGTCAGTATGCATATCCGGGACTTCCCAAGTTTAAAGATTTGAATGGTGATGGTAAAATAGACGAAAACGATGTTTCTGTTATTGGAAATATGAATCCAATTCATACCGGTGGTTTCAATCTTAATGCATCTTACAAAAACATTGATTTCGGAGTCTACTTCAATTGGAGTTATGGTAACCAAATCTACAACGCAAATAAGCTGGCTTCTCTGTATGGTCCAAAGGAAGCAGGCGTTTATCAGAATAAGCTGGCCATTTTGAACAACTCTTATAAAATTTATGATGTTGTCAATGGGCAGCTTGTACGGCTGACCACACCGGATCAGTTAAATGCAGCGAACGCGAATGCAACTTTACCTTTAGCTTACAACGAAGTGGGCGTCACCTCAACACTGGGTATTGAAAATGGTTCGTATTTACGTTTAAACACGCTTGTTTTGGGATACACATTACCCAAGTCGATAACATCAAAAGCGAAAATAAGTAATCTTCGCATATATGGCAGTATCTACAATTTGCTTACCATTACAGGGTATTCCGGACTTGATCCTGAAGTAAATACGGACCCATCGCATAACAACGCTATCTATCCTACCACCGGTTTGGATTTTGGCACCTACCCGCGTGCACGCTCTTTTGTAGCCGGCATAAATCTTAGCTTCTAAAAATTAAAAGTTTCCAATGATGAAAAGATTAATAAATTATATAGCAGTAATCACATTGTGTATCACTTTTACACAATGCAAAAAAAATTTTCTGGACGCATCCTCTCCATCCAATGTAGATGATAAATTCGTTACATCTACACCTTCGGAGACGTTTAAAACACTCTCCTGGTGTTATGCTAATTATCGTCAAAATTGTATTATGGGAACATACAGATGGAATGATCCGATTGGGTCAGATGCCGAAATGTACCCGGAGCAAAGTTCGAGTAATAACCTGAACGCCATTTTACAACCTGATTTATTACCGATAGATGCAGTAGCAGGTGGATTTAATAATCTTTATACAACGCTCGCCCGTGCCGCGAAGGTAGCCAATCTTATTGCCGGAAAAGAAGCTTATCAAAAAGATGTCGCCTCTGGTACGGTTTCCGATTGGACTCAATTATATGGGGAAGCAATCACAATGAAGGCCTTTTGTTATTTTAATTTGATCAAACATTTCGGGGATGTTCCTTATGGTTATGAAAATAACTACGTAGAAAATTATTCATTAAATTCCCGGTTTGATATTTATGATAGTCTGATTGCTTCTCTTAAAGTTGCGGAACCCCTTATGTACAAACTTGGAGAAGGAAACATAACAGCAGAACGTTTTTCAAGAACATTTTGTGATGCATTAATAGGAGAGATAGCGCTTTATTCCGGCGGCTATCAAACAATACGCACTGATGTGACTGGCTTATACGGAAATATTAATTTTGACAAAAAGGGTACAGAACAGCATGGCTGTGTTTATGCCCGGCGTTCGGATTATAAAGATTATTACAAAATAGCTGAGCAATATTTGCAGGCAGCTATTGATAATGAAGGGACAGCTCATCTGATAACTTCAGATGGCAGATCTTATGGAAACAACCCATTTCAACGTCATTTCCAGTATTTCGCCGATTTGCAGGTAAGTCCTGAGTCTATATTTCAATTGGGTAATATACAAGGAGGTTTGACAGCTACAACAAGTGAATATCCATATGCTTTTGGGCGGCCTTCAGATGGTGGCAGTTCCAATGCTGCACCTACCAAAACGTTCGGCTCTCTTCGGATTATTCCTACTGTTTATTATGGCGATTATGATAACGGAGACAAAAGAAGGGATGTCAGCGTAACAGTTACCGGAAGTAAAGGAGATGGCAATGAAAAGATGCTCTCTTTTGTTCCTGGAAATAAAACCACCGGAGGGATCGCTACCAATAAATGGGACGAGAATCGTATGAATCCCCCATACGTTACAGCTCAAAGGAATTCCGGTATGGATTGGCCTGTTTTGAGAATGGCAGATGTAATGTTAATGTTGGCTGAAGTTAAAGCTGAATTGGGCGAAAGCGGTGATGCTGTAAATTTAGTAAACCAAATTCGGGAAAGAGCTTTTGGCAATTCTGACCATGATATTGTCGGATTGTCTGGCGATGCATTAAAAGCCGCTGTATTGGAGGAACGTAAACTGGAGTTGCTTGGTGAAGGAACACGGCGTTGGGACTTGATACGGTCAGGCACGTTTTCTGAGGCGGCCATTGCTGTTCAACAGGAAATGGCGTCGATGGTGAACGATCTTAAGTCCCAGGGATATCACACCTTTTCTAATGGCAATGTAATATCTGCATATATCTGGACAAAAATGGTTCATTTAAACAATCCATTGACTTTTGCTCCGGATAGCACTAATCCAGCTCTTTACCCGGGATGGAGAGGGCAATATGATTACAGTACCATACCTGCAATAGCTGGTAAAATAAAAGGTACCGATCATAACGTAGCGATTAAAGGTTTGTTTCAATATATTGATCCGAACGGCGCTGAAGCTGCTTTGCTTCAAAGTGACGGGTACATTAAAACAAACTGGGGGATTGACATTGTCAATAATATTACGAGCTATCAACGTAATATTCTTTCCGGAATAACATCGGCCGACGATCCACCGAGATATTATTGGCCTATTCCTTCAGCAACGATTAGCAGTTCCAATGGAAAAGTTACAAATGGCTATGGATTGCCAAATTGATAAATAAAATAAGGGATAGTCTGTCAAAAATTACAGTTTATTTGTTGGCGATTCCAGGTTCCGAAAGTTGAGTTTAAGCAAAATGAGGGATATCAATAAGCTTGTCTCTTTAAGGTAATTAAATAAGGAACACAGAAGCAACGCTGTGTTTCTTATCAGCATCTTCCTTTTCCCTCGACTTCCTAATATAATGGTGGGAGGGTTGTATAAGCAGAAGGATCATTTAAAAATAAATTATGACTGTGAATAAATTATTTTTTCTCTCCTGTGTTCTATGTTGTTCCCTGATATTGACTGCACAGAAACCCGTCCCGGTAAAGCCCCGCATTTTGATTAGCACCGATATAGGGGGCACTGATCCGGACGACAACCAGTCAATGATCCATTTCCTGATGTACAGCAATATGTTCCACACCGAAGGTTTGATCTCTTCTCCTTCTTACGGTCACGGTACGAAGCAGAACATTCTTGATATGATTGCCCTCTACGAAAAGGACCTGCCCAAATTGAAAAAACATGCAAATGGTTTTCCCTCGCCTGATGCTTTGCGTGCCATTTGCAAGCAAGGCCGGCAGGGTGCGGCACCATATAAGGGATTTACAACAGCAACAGAAGGCTCTGACTGGATTATAAATTGTGCCCGGAAGAAAAGCAGTCAGCCGCTTTGGATATTAGTTTGGGGCGGTTTGGATGATTTGGCCCAGGCATTACACGATGCGCCGGATATCCGTAAAGGAATCAAAGTTTACTGGATTGGCGGCCCTAACAAAAAATGGAGTGCCAACAGCTATGCATACATCGTTAAAAACTTTCCTGATCTCTGGTTCATTGAAAACAATTCTTCTTACAACGGTTTCTTTTCCAATAACGGCATGCCCGATAGTGTGAAAACCAACAATTACTACAACCAGTATATCCGTGGGGCGGGACATATGGGTAAGGATTTTATTAATTACTATGGAGGAAATATAAAAATGGGCGATACGCCTTCACTATTATATATGATGGATGGAGACCCCAATAACCCCCAGAAGGAAAGCTGGGGTGGTAACTTTGAAAAATTTGATCACAGCCCGCGTATCATTTTCAACCGGAATACGACCCTGGCTGATACGGTAACCGTATGTTCTATTCTGGAATTTCATATCAAGGGGCCACAGTTAAATATCTCTCCGGACTCAGCCTGTTTTATGCTCAGCGTGAAAGCGGTCATTGGTGAACAAAAGTGGGCGGGGTATTACAAGGAAAAAGACAACTATGTGGTGCGATATGCACCCAAACAATCAGAAAACCTTTCCTACACAATTACATCTGCCATCCCCGGTTTTCCAGAACAGTCGGGTGAGTTTGTAGTGGATAACCAGTGGCCAGGTAAAACCAGGAAAACGGATTATCCGCTGGGACCAAACTGGTACACCGACCGAAGCGATCCACAATTGTATCTTGGCAAAATACAGGGCGGCATCACGGTGAAGAAATGGCGCAACGAAGTCTTGCAGGATTGGGCAAAACGATGGGCATGGCTTCAGTAAACCATTCGGATTAACCATAAGAAGTTAATAAAGTGACAATGAAAAGTTTTAGTTTCAAATTAATACTATTATTTGCCGGTGTCATTACAAGCGTTTCCCATTTACGCGCACAGCATCCCAACAAACCGCGTGTCATTGTCACCACTGATGGAGAAATTGATGACCAAAGTTCTATGGTTAGGTTTTTACTTTATTCCTCAGATTACGACATTGCCGGCATTATTCAGGTTAATGGTGTTCAGAAAGACGGCCACAGTAAAGAGCATTGGATCGAAAAGCAGATTGAAAAATATGCAGCCTGTTTGCCCAACTTAAGAAAGCACAACCCTGATTATCCTGATGCCAATTATCTTTTAAGTGTCGTGAAAGCGGGCAATGAAAACAGGGAGGACTTGCATAGAGCTCCGCCTCTTATATCTGATAACGAAGGGGCGCAACTCATTATTAAGACCCTACTCGACGATGATCCCCGCCCTGTGCACATCCTTGCCTGGGGCGGCGCCAATACCCAAGCTAATGCTTTATGGCAAATAAAGGAGAAGCACTCTGCTGAAGATTGGAAAAAGGCAGTGGCAAAAGCACGCCTTTACTGCATTTGGTACCAGGACGGAGGAGGCAGGTGGATCGAGGAGCATCTTCCTGAGATAAAAATTTATGAAGCAGGATCGCCGGACCATGATGGCGGCTGGCGCTATGTGTGGGATTACATGAGTGTTGATCACTACTATAAAAACAGGTTCAGTAAAAACCCGGCGGAATTGCAAAAAATTATGGACAAATCGTGGCTTGCCCAACATATTAAGACAGGACATGGTCCACTTTGCGCAGCCTATCCACAAGATTATACCAGCGAGGGCGATACACCTTCCTTCATGCCACTGATTAATAACGGTCTTCAACAAGATGTGGACTATACCTTGGGCGGTTGGGGTGGTCGCCCTGTTTACAATTTTGGCAATCATATGCAGGATGGCAACGACGACAACAACGGGCGTCCCGACTCACATTATACCTTTCAGCGCTGGCTTGCCGCAGCTCAAAACGATTGGGCAGCAAGAGCTGACTGGTGTGTAGCTGATGATTACCCAAAAGCCAATCACCAGCCTGTAGCCAAAGTGAAAGGGGCAACTGTCCGGAATGTACATCCGGGAGAAAAAGTTGTTTTAGATGGATCAACTTCTACGGATCCTGATAGGAACTCGTTATCTTTTTCCTGGTGGCAATATTATGAGGCAGACAATTCAACTACAAAGCTCGCTATCAAGAATCACACTTCAAAGAAGAACGCTTTATTCAAAGTTCCCAACGAACCGGGTAAGCAACTGCAGGTGATTCTTGAGGTTACAGATAACGGGGAGCCAGTGCTAAAGTCGTACAAAAGGATAATTTTTAATATCGTTGAGTGACCGTTAAAAATATACAGAAAGTTCACATAAAAAGACAACAGCATGTCTCAAGACCGCCGTTCATTTATACAAAAGTCAGCAATTATAGCTTCCGGAATCGTTGCACCCTGCCTTTTGAAATTTTCCTCTTTCGCATCTGTAAGCTTTGCGGCAGAATCACCTGTTGCATCAACAAAATACGGTAGGGTTAGGGGATATATTGATAAAGGCATTAATGTTTTCAAAGGAATTTCTTATGGAGGTGATACTTCCAAAAGACGTTTTATGTCGCCACTTCCACCGGAAAAGTGGAGCGGCATCCGCGACGCAATTGAATATGGGCCATCTTGTCCTCAAAGATCCAGAGATGCCGATAAAATGAGTGAAGATTGCCTCGTACTAAATGTATTTACACCCGTTCTTGATGATAATCGGAAGTGTCCTGTCATGTTTTATATTCATGGAGGCGCTTATTCGGGGGGGTCGGGTTCAAGTCCGTTGTATGATGGGGTGAATCTTTGCAAGCGGGGTGATGTAATTGTCGTTTCGGTTAATCATCGTTTGAATGCATTCGGATATCTTTACTTATCACGTTTTGGCCAGAATGTTTTTGCAGATTCGGGGAATGCCGGGCAGCTTGATTTGATTTTAGCACTGCAATGGGTAAAGGATAACATTACTGGATTTGGTGGTGATCCTGATCGCATCATGGTATTTGGTCAATCAGGCGGCGGAGCTAAAATTGCGACCATGATGACAATGCCTGTGGCGAAAGGCTTGTTCCATCGTGCGGCTACAATGAGCGGCCAGCAGATAACTGTAAGCGGCCCGCATAATGCAACATTAAGAACACAGGATTTGCTCGATGAATTGAAAATAAGTCCAAAAAATATTGACGAGATAAGAACTATTCCTTTTGAAAAAATTATAGAAGCACTATCAGCAAAAGACCCTGTATTGCCATTTGGCAGTATTTACTTTGGACCAGTGCTGGATGAAAAATGGTTGATGCGGCATCCGTTTTATCCTGATGCACCGGCGCAGTCTGCTGATATCCCAATGATTATTGGTAATACACACGACGAAACAAAAGCTTTCCTGGGTGGCGATCCAGCTAATTTCTCTTTAACCTGGGAGCAGTTGCCGGAAAAATTAATTCCCAATATGCGGGTGGATATCAAACCCGAATATGTAATCGAAGAATACTGCAAGTTGTATCCGAACTCATCTGCAAGTGATTTGTTTTTCAAAATAACAACAGCTTCGCGTTCATGGCGCGGCGCTATTATTGAAGATGAAGAACGGGCAAAGTCTGGCTCTCCTGCTTATGCATATCAGTTAGATTGGGCTACACCAAAAGATGGGGGAAAATTTGGTGCTCCTCATGCCTCCGATATTCAACTGGTTTTTGATAATATTGATAAACCCGGAGCTACTGCTATCGGACAAGAAGCACAAACCATGGCTGACATCATGAGTGAAACATTTATTGCTTTTGCTCATACAGGAAATCCAAATAATAAGATGTTGCCAAACTGGAAAAAATATTCACTGGAAAAAAGAGAAACTATGGTGTTTGATGTTCCCTCCCATTTGGAAAATGATCCGCGCGGCGAAGAGCGAAAAATATTTGAAAAGGTTCCCTACATCCAGGCGGGAAGCTGATTTATAGGAAGATGACAATTTATGAGTATGATATCAGCATTTAAAATCCGTTTACCCGGTAATTTTTTGTATTCTGGTACTATTAGATTTTATAGTTTCCAACAAAGAAACAATTTTATAAAAATTTCCGTTATTGAAATAAATTTAAATTGAGAAATGACAAAAAGAATTTCTTCTTATTCATTCACAGTTTTAACTCTATTAACAATATTTATTTGCTTATTGAATGCATCTTTTGCGCAAACTACAGTAAAGCAACAATTTTATCGAAATCCTGTTTTGGGTGGCGATTATCCTGATCCTTCAGTAATAAGAGTAGGTAAAGATTTTTACATGACTCATTCTTCTTTTGAATATTATCCCGGTCTATTGGTTTGGCATTCCACGGACCTTGTTCATTGGGAAAGAATCGGATATGCTTTGCACAAAAATATAGGATCAGTTTGGGCGCCCGACCTTGTTAAATATAAAGACAGCTTTTATATTTATTTTCCTGCAGGAAGAAAAATTTGGGTGGTTACCGCGAAATCGCCGCAAGGGCCGTGGTCTGATCCGATTGATATGCACCTGCAGGGATTTATAGATCCTGGCCATGTGGTAGCTAAAGATGGCACAAGATATTTATATCTTTCAAATGGCTTTTTAATACAACTTTCAAAAGATGGTTTGTCAACGGTGGGTAAACCAGAATCCGGATATAAAGGATGGCAATTTCCAAAAGAATGGAGTACCGAATGTTTTTGTTTGGAATCACCAAAATCAACTGTCAGGGATGGATACTTTTACCAGACCGTTGCGGAAGGAGGAACAGCGGGGCCTGCCACCTCTCATATGGTAGTATCAGGCAGAGCGACTTCTCCGCACGGGCCGTGGGAAAATTCGCCTTACAATCCTATCGTACATACAAAAAGCCGTAATGAAAAATGGTGGAGCCAGGGGCATGGTACATTGGTAGATGACGTTAATGGTAACTGGTGGATTATGTATCATGCCTATGAAAAAAATTTTCACACATTGGGAAGA
>Ga0157373_10003325_pt1 | contig 12145 bp, 8 predicted proteins | sample C65metaG_FD_113460 | JGI IMG/M metagenome (GOLD analysis project Ga0157373, IMG submission 113460) | Corn rhizosphere microbial communities from Kellogg Biological Station, Michigan, USA - C6-5 metaG | ecosystem: Host-associated > Plants > Roots > Rhizosphere > Soil | place: USA: Michigan...
CATGCAAAAGCCCGGGCCGTTGTCGCGAATGTACAGGTTGACGCCCTGATCGGTGGTTTCGGCACTCAGCCACAGTTTGCGCGGCGGACCTTTTTCGGTGAGGGCGTCGAGGGCGTTGGCCAGCAGGTTGCCCAGAACCTGGCGCAAACGGGTTTCGCCCGCCTGTACCCAGAGGGTGGCTTCGGGCAAGTCACGGACCAGCTCCACCTCCATCGACCGCCGCCGCTTGGCCAGCAGTGCCAGGGCATCGTCCAGCGCCGGTTGCAGGGCGACGCTCTCGGGCGCATGGCGGTCGCGACGGGCAAAGGCGCGCAGGTGGGCGATGATCGAGGCCATGCGTCCGGTCAGTTCGCTGATCAGCTTGAGGTTGCCCCGCGCATCCGTGGTGCGCTCATGGTCGAGCAGGATTTCAGCGTTCTCTGCATAGCTGCGAATCGCCGCCAGGGGCTGGTTGAGTTCATGGCTGATGCTTGCCGACATGGTGCCCAGCGCCGACAATTTGCCCGCCTGCACCAGGTCATCCTGGGCACGCACCAGTTCCTGCTGCGCGTGTTCGCGCTCCAGCACTTCCTGCTTCAGGCGCCGGTTGAGGCCTTCGAGGTCACTGGTCCGCTCGACCACTCGCGCTTCCAGCTCGCGACGGGCCTTGGCTTCGAACGCAATGCGTTCCAGGTAATGGCGGCGACGTTGCATCATCAAGCCCAGCAGCAGCATCAACACCAGCAGCATCGCGCCGCCGACTGCCACCACCGTGCGCACCGGACGGCTGATCAGCGAGCGTGGTGCGAGGATTTCCACGTTCCAGCCGGTCTCGGCGATGGCTGTGGATTGGCGCAACCAGGCGGTGTTGCTCAGGCTCAGTGGTTGCGGGTCGCGGGTCGGGTAGGGCTGGATGGCGATAATGGCCCGGCGTTCTTCGGCGGTCAGCGGCCGGGTGGCGCGGAATCGCCATTGTGGGCGCGACGTCAGGATCACCACACCGTTATGGTCGGTGACCAGCAGTTGCTCCGGGGTGTTACCCCACAGACTTTCGGTGTGGTCCAGGTCGACCTTGACCACCAGCACGCCGATGATCGTATCGCCATCGCGCACGGCGGCGGCAAAGAAGTAACCGCGCTTGGCGGAGGTGGTGCCCAAGCCGAAGAACCGCCCCAGGCGCCCGGCCATGGCTTCGCTGAAATACGGCCGGAACGAGAAATTACGCCCGACGAAGCTGTCCTGTTTATCCCAGTTGGATGCAGCCAGTGTCTTGCCGGTGGTGTCCATCAGGTACATCACCTCCACCCCGGCCTGGGCGGCGACGTCCTTGAGCAGCAGGTTGGCGTTGACCAGGTTGGTGCTCACCCCAGGCGCATCCAGCGCGGTGCGCAAAGCCGGCAAGTCGCCAAGGATCTGCGGCAGCACCTCATAGCGGTGCAGGGTCCCGAGCAGGTTGGCCACGTACAGGTCGAGGGTCTGGCGGTTCTGCCCGGCCAACTCGCTGCGGTAATAGCGCTCGGCCAGGTGCTCCAGCGGCCACAGCAGCGGTGCCAGGCACAACGCCAACAAGGCGAGGCTGCGCCAGCGGGGTCTACGCGGAAGGGGTGGAGTCATGGGAGTCATGCGCCTGTGGGTACAGGCGCATTATGCCTAGTGCTGCAGTGCAAGACACTCGCGCAATGCGTCTTGCCAATTTGGCTGGCTGACGTGCCATTGCTGCTGCAGGCGGCTGCAATCGAGGCGCGAGTTCAGCGGGCGCTTGGCGGGCGTCGGATAAGCGCTGGACGGGATGGGCTCCAGTTCGGCGCAGGTTTTGCCTTGCTGACGCAGGTGGTCGCCAATGGCTTCGGCAAAACCGAACCAGGAGGTTTCGCCTTGAGCACTCAGGTGATAAATGCCCCATTCCCCCGGTTCGCCTGCTTGCCAGCGCTCGATCAACGCGCGCGTGCTATTGGCAATGCTGCCGGCCCAGGTCGGCGCGCCGATCTGGTCGGCGACGATGCGCATTTGCGGCTTCTCCTGCAGCAGGCGCTGCATGGTCAGCAGGAAGTTCTTGCCGTGGTTGGAGTAGACCCAACTGGTGCGCAGAATGAGGTATTCGCCGCCGACGACCGCAATCGCCTGCTCGCCCGCCAGTTTGCTCTGGCCGTAGACGCCCAGCGGGTTCGGCGTGTCGGTTTCGCGGTAGGGGGCAGGTTTGCTGCCGTCGAACACGTAGTCGGTGGAATAGTGGATCAGCGGGATGCCCAGCGCCTTGGCCTCTTCGGCAAGGATGCCCGGGGCGATGGCATTGATGGCGAAGGCCGCGTCCGGCTCGCTCTCGGCCAGATCGACGGCCGTGTGGGCCGCTGCGTTGATGATCAGGTGAGGGCGATGGGCCCGCACCTGCTGGCGAATGTGCTCCGCTTCGGCCAGGTCAAGCTGGTCGCGTCCCAGGACGACGAGCTCGCCCAGGCCTTGGAGCCGCAGTTGCAGCTCGCGGGAGACTTGGCCATGTTGGCCGGTGATCAAAATTTTCATGGGAACACGTCAGCTTCCATCAAGGGTTTACCCGCCTGGTCCTTGGCGGACAGCTGTGGCGCCTCGCTCAGCTCCCAGTCGATTGCCAGTGTCGGGTCATTCCACAAGATGCAGCGTTCGGCATTGGGCTGGTAGTAGTCAGTGGTTTTGTACAGGAACTCGGCGTGTTCGCTCAGTACCACGAATCCATGGGCGAAACCTTCCGGCACCCATATTTGGCGCTGATTCTGGGCCGATAAGCGTACACCCACCCACTGGCCGAAATTCGGCGAGCTGCGGCGGATATCGACGGCTACGTCCAATACTTCACCGGCGGTGACGCGTACCAGTTTGCCCTGGGTGTGTTCGAGTTGGTAATGCAGGCCACGCAGCACGCCCTTCTGGGAGCGTGAGTGGTTGTCCTGAACAAACTGACGCTTGAGACCCGTTGCCTCTTCAAAAGCCCGGGCGTTGAAACTTTCGTAGAAGAAGCCCCGTTCATCACCGAACACCTTGGGTTCGATGATCAGCACGCCGGGCAGCGAGGTTTCAATGACGTTCACTGATTCTCTCCGGCCAGCGAGTACAGGTATTGGCCATAGCCGGTCTTGCCGAAGTATTTGGCACGTTCCAGCAGGTGCTCGCGGTTGATCCAGCCGTTTTCATAGGCGACTTCTTCTAGGCAAGCTACTTTCAGGCCTTGGCGGTGCTCGATGGTCTGCACGTACTGCGAGGCCTCCAGCAAGCTGTCATGGGTGCCCGTATCCAGCCAGGCAAAACCACGGCCGAAACGCTCTACATGCAGGTCGCCGCGCTTGAGGTAGGCGTTGTTGACGTCGGTAATCTCATACTCGCCACGGGGCGAGGGCTTGACCGCCTTGGCGATCTTGATCACGTCGTTGTCGTAGAAGTACAGGCCGGTCACGGCATAGCTGGATTTTGGCTTCGCCGGCTTTTCTTCGATGGAGAGGGCACGGCCCTCGCTGTCGAAATCGATCACGCCAAAGCGTTCCGGATCCTTGACCCAGTAGCCGAAAACAGTAGCGCCAGAGGGTCGCTTGGCCGCTCTAAGCAGTTGTTCGCCGAAATGCTGACCATGGAAGATATTGTCGCCCAGGATCAGGCACACAGGATCATCGCCGATGAACTCTTCACCAATGATGAACGCCTGGGCCAGGCCATCCGGGGTTGGCTGCTCGGCGTAGCTGAAACGCACGCCAAACTGGCTGCCATCGCCCAGCAAGTTGCGGTATTGCGGCAAGTCCACCGGGGTGGAAATCACCAGGATGTCCTTGATACCCGCCAGCATCAGCACGGAGATCGGGTAGTAGATCATCGGCTTGTCGTACACCGGCAACAATTGCTTGGACACACCCAGGGTAATGGGGTGCAAACGGGTGCCGGACCCGCCGGCCAATACGATTCCCTTCATCATGCGATCAAATCCTTAAAGTCAGTGTTGCCTAAACGTTCGCCCTGATAGCTGCCATCCTGGACCCTGCGGCACCATTCCAGATTATCGAGGTACCACTGCACGGTCTTGCGCAAACCGGATTCGAAGGTTTCTTCAGGAACCCAGCCTAGCTCGCGTTCAATCTTGCTGGCATCGATTGCATAACGCTGATCGTGGCCGGGGCGGTCTTTGACGAACGTGATCAGGTTGGCGAACTTGTCGACGCCGCTGGGGCGTTGGGGTGCCAACTCTTCCAGCAATTGGCAGATGCCACGCACGACATCGATGTTTTTTTGCTCATTGTGACCGCCGATATTATAGGTTTCGCCGACGGTACCCTCGGTCACCACTTTCAGCAGCGCGCGGGCATGGTCCTCGACAAACAGCCAGTCACGTACTTGTAAGCCATTGCCATAGACCGGCAATGGTTTGCCCGCGAGTGCGTTGAGGATCACCAAGGGGATCAGCTTCTCGGGGAAGTGGAACGGCCCGTAGTTGTTCGAACAGTTCGTGAGCAGCACCGGCAGGCCATAGGTGCGTTGCCATGCGCGTACCAGGTGGTCGGACGCCGCCTTGCTCGCAGAGTACGGCGAGCTGGGCGCATAGGGCGTGGTTTCAGTGAACAGGTCATCCACCCCGTGCAGGTCACCGTACACTTCGTCAGTGGAAATGTGATGGAAACGGAAGTTGCCCTTGGCGGGCTCGGCCAACGTCTGCCAATAGGCGCGGGCGGCCTCCAGCAGGCTGTAGGTGCCGACGATATTGGTTTGAATGAAATCCGATGGGCCATCAATCGAGCGGTCGACATGGGACTCTGCCGCCAAGTGCATGATCGCCTGGGGCTCGAAGCGCTCCAGTATGGCGCTGACAGTGGCCTGGTCGATGATATCGGCCTGGACGAACTCATAGCGGCTGTTGGACGCGATGCTGACCAGCGACTCCAGATTGCCCGCATAGGTGAGTTTGTCCAGGTTGAGGACTTCGTGCTCGGTGTGTTGAATCAGGTGACGGATCAGGGCAGAGCCAATAAAACCGGCACCACCGGTGATGAGAATGCGCATGTCGGAGGGCCTTTTCCTTAGACGGACATTAAGCGAATGGAGCATAGCTTGAGTTGTGTGGCGAGGTGGCGCAAGCGCGATGTGACTAGGGGTTGCCTTATCCACCAGAACAATGGCGATATAGACGCCTAAAAAAACCGAGGTCGTCACAATGTCGCTCGCCACCCTGATCCATCGCGCCAGTCTACCCTGCCCGCAAGTGGGCACCGATCAGGTGGCTCAACTGCTCGCGCAACATTACGGCCTAGCTGGCACCTTGCAATCATTGGGCAGTCAGCAAGACCTCAACTACAGAGTCGACAGCCCCCGCGGCCGGTTTGTTCTGAAAATCTGCCGGGGCGACTACGACGCTGTTGAACTGCACGCCCAGCACGCTGCGCTTGATAGGCTGCAGACGGTACGCGTACCCAAGGTCATCAAGTCTTTGACCGGGGAAGCGTTGTTGACCCTGAACCTCGACGGTCAAGCCCTGCACGTGCGCGTGCTGGAGTACATCGATGGACAGCCGTTGACCCATCTGCCCCACCTGGGGCGCGGGGTGATCGCAGGGTTTGGTGACCTGTGTGGGCGGATGAGCCAGGCGCTGGCGCGGTTCGAGCATCCGGGCCTGCAACGCACGCTGCAGTGGGACCCGCGCCATGCCCAGGCATTGATCAAGCATCTGTTGGCGACCTTGGAAAAACTGCCGCATCGCCTGGCACTGGAGCAAGTGGCCGAGCAGGTCGAAACGCGTATCCGCCCCTTGGCCGATCACTTGCCGTGGCAGGCGGTGCACATGGACATCACCGACGACAACGTGGTGTGGCAGCGCGATGCGCAACGGCACTGGCAGATTCAGGGCGTGATCGATTTCGGCGACCTTGTGCACACCTGGCGCATTGCCGATCTGTCGGTGACTTGCGCGGCGTTGCTGCATCATGCTGACGGCGATCCCTTTGCGATCCTGCCGGCGATCCAGGCCTGCCACGCGGTCACGCCGTTGCAGCACGAAGAACTGCTGGCGCTGTGGCCGCTGATCGTCGCCCGTGCGGCGGTGCTGGTGCTGAGCAGCGAGCAGCAGCAACGCCTGGATCCGGATAACCGCTACCTGCTGAAAAACGCCGAGCATGAGTGGGAAATTTTCCATGTAGCCACGTCAGTGCCATTTGCATTGATGGAGGCGGCCATTCTGGGCTGCGTCGGTCAGGCGCCGGCACCCCTCGCCAGTCAAGGCTTTGCGCCGTTGCTGCCGGGGTTGGTTGGGCGTGAGTTTGCGTTGATCGACCTGGGCGTGCTCAGCCCGCATTTCGAGGCGGGTAACTGGGAACAACCGGGGGTCGATCAACGGCTGTTGCAGGAGGCGGCGGCGGTGCATGGCCTGGCGGCAAGTCGCTATGGGCAATACCGTTTGTCGCAGACCCAGCCTGACAGCGCGATTGAGCCAGAGACGTTCCCGTTGCATGTCGAACTGCACGTGCCGTTGGGGACATCGGTTGAAGCGCCGTTTGCAGGTGTTGTACGACCGGGCGCCAACGGTGGGCTTCAGGTGCACAGCAGTGAGGCAAGCGTGTGGCTATGGGGCATGAAAGCACTGTTGCAGCCAGGTGCCGCAGTGCTCAAGGGCCAGGTGATCGGTGAAGTCGAAGGCCCGCTCATTGTGCAACTGTGCCGTGCTGACGTGCCCGCACCGTTGTTTTGCACGCCGTCACGGGCACAGGCATGGCAATCGCTGTGCCCATCGCCGGCCGCGCTGTTGGGCCTGGCCTGCGACGCCGAACCCGAGTTGGACCCCGCGGCCTTGCTGGCCCGCCGCGACGCCAGTTTCGCCCGTTCGCAAAAGCACTATTATGCCGACCCGCCACGCATCGAACGTGGCTGGCGCAACCACCTGATCGACATGCAGGGCCGTTCCTACCTGGACATGCTCAACAACGTCGCCGTGCTGGGCCATGGTCATCCGCGCATGGCGGCAGTGGCAGCGCGGCAGTGGTCGTTGCTCAATACCAACTCGCGTTTCCATTACGCGGCCGTTACCGAATTTTCCGAGCGTTTGCTGGCGCTGGCGCCTGAGGGCATGGACCGGGTGTTCCTGGTCAACAGCGGCACCGAGGCCAATGATTTGGCGATCCGCCTGGCCTGGGCCTACAGCGGCGGACGCGACATGCTCAGCGTGCTGGAGGCGTACCACGGCTGGTCGGTGGCGGCGGATGCGGTGTCCACGTCGATTGCCGACAATCCCCAGGCGTTGAGCAGCCGCCCGGACTGGGTGCACCCGGTGACCGCGCCCAATACGTATCGCGGTGAGTTCCGCGGGCAGGACAGTGCGCCGGATTACGTCCGAAGCGTGGAGCACAACCTGGCGAAAATTGCCGCGAGCCAACGCCAACTGGCGGGTTTCATCTGCGAGCCGGTGTATGGCAATGCAGGTGGCATCTCGTTGCCGCCGGGCTATTTGCAGCAGGTGTACGGACTCGTCCGCGCCCAGGGTGGCGTGTGCATCGCCGATGAAGTGCAGGTGGGTTACGGCCGTATGGGGCATTTTTTCTGGGGCTTTGAAGAGCAAGGCGTGGTGCCTGACATCATTACAATGGCCAAGGGCATGGGGAATGGCCAGCCGCTGGGCGCGGTCATTACTCGGCGGGAAATCGCCGAGGCGCTGGAAGCTGAGGGGTATTTCTTCTCGTCGTCGGGAGGCAGTCCGGTGAGTTGCCGGATCGGAATGGCCGTGCTGGATGTGATGGAAGAGGAAAAGTTGTGGGAAAACGCCCGGGTGGTTGGTGGGCATTTCAAGGCCCGGTTGGAAGAACTGATTGATCGTCATCCGTTAGTGGGGGCTGTCCACGGCTCAGGTTTTTATCTTGGACTGGAGTTGGTCCGCGATCGGCAAACCCTGGAACCCGCTACTGAAGAGACCACGTTGCTGTGTGATCGCCTGCGGGAATTGGGGATTTTCATGCAACCGACGGGGGATTATTTGAACATCCTCAAGATCAAGCCGCCGATGGTCACGTCTCGACACAGTGTGGATTTCTTCGTCGACATGCTGTCGAAAGTGCTGGATGAACAGTTATAGATAGTCGATTCTTATCGGCTAAATAATCTCATGGTTATCAGCCATGATGTTTTGTCGCTTCTAAAGCCGATTTTTATCCGTTATAAAGTCGGCTTTACCCCCATTCGGAGTCCTGATCGCCATGACCACCCTGCACAGCACCCCACGCGCCGATGGCTTCCGCATGCCTGCCGAATGGGCACCACAGACTCAGGTCTGGATGATCTGGCCTGAGCGCCCGGACAACTGGCGCCTGGGCGGCAAACCGGCGCAGGCGGCTCATGTGGCGGTGGCCAAGGCCATTGCACGTTTTGAACCGGTCACGGTGGCGGTTTCCGCCGGTCAATACGAAAACGCCCGCGCGCGCCTGGATGTGCCGAACATCCGCGTGGTGGAAATGTCCAGCGATGACGCCTGGGTACGTGACACTGGCCCGACCTTCGTGATCAACGACAGCGGTGAGGTGCGCGGCGTGAACTGGGACTTCAACGCCTGGGGCGGTTTCGACGGCGGCCTGTATTCGCCGTGGAACCGCGATTCGCAAGTCGGCGGCAAGATCCTCGAAATCGAACGCACGCCACGCTATCGCACCGAAGGCTTTGTGCTGGAAGGTGGGTCGATCCATGTCGACGGCGAAGGCACCCTGATCACCACCGAAGAATGCCTGCTCAACCGCAATCGCAACCCGCACCTCGACCGTGCCGAGATCGAAGCGGTGCTGAGCGCCAATCTGGCTGTGGATAAGATCATCTGGTTGCCGGACGGCCTGTTCAACGACGAAACTGACGGCCATGTGGATAACTTCTGCTGCTACGTGCGCCCGGGCGAAGTGCTGCTGGCCTGGACTGACGACCCGCAAGACCCGAACTACGCGCGCTGTCACGCCGCCATGGACGTGCTGCAAAGCAGCACCGACGCCCAGGGCCGCTCGTTCACAGTGCATAAAATGCCGATTCCGGGCCCGCTGTACGCGACCGAGGAAGAATGTGAGGGTGTCGACCCGGTTGACGGCACCCAGGAACGTAATCCGACGGTGCGGTTGGCGGGTTCCTACGTCAACTTCCTGATCGTCAACGGTGGCATCATCGCGCCGAGCTTCGACGACCCGCTGGACAGCCAGGCCAAGGCTATCCTGCAGGACCTGTTCCCGCAGCATGAAGTAGTGATGGTGCCGGGCCGCGAACTGTTACTGGGTGGCGGCAATATCCACTGCCTGACCCAACAACAGCCAGCGCCGCACAAAAACTGAGTGCAGTTGTAACAGCACCATGACGACGAACCGGCGCTGATCGGTTCAGGCGTCCACAACCAGCCCGCGACCCAGACAGGTCGCGGGCTTTTTTGTGGCCAAACGCCTATGAACACGAGACATTGGCATAGCTCTTGTATCGCCGGTGTGACAGTGGCCCAAGGCGATGACTGCGCAGTTCTGTCATAAACCTTGAGTAAGTTAGCCGCTCACGCAGTAGGAGAGAGCGCTGAAATGAATGCCGATATCAACCTGATGTACACGCGCACGTCCCACCCTTTGCGGGTCAACGGCGACGCGATCCATGTGCTGGTGCTCTGGTTGAGGGAAAACGGCCCGCGGCAGATCAGGCAACAGCCTGACTGGCGCAGCGTGATGAGTGAACGTTATCCGGCGGGGTTGTTCAGTGAGGATGAAGTGCACGTGTTGTGCGATTTGTTGAAGAGCCTGTAGGCGCCGGCTTGCCGGCTCCTACAGGGAGAGGCGCTGCATTAGAAGCTGTAAGTCCCCGTCACTACCACGCTACGCGGTTCTCCCGGCTGAATTTGCGCCACACTGGTCGCCGACGCGTAGTAGGTTTTATCCGCGATATTGTTCAGCGCCGCCCTGACGTCCCATTCCTTCTGGCGGAACCCAGCCAACGCATCCCAGCGACCATAGCCCGGCAGCACCACGGTGTTGAGGTTGTCGGCATAGCGATCGCCGACCAGGGTCAAGCCGGTTTCCGCGTACCAGCCCATCTCCGGTTTCCAGGTAATGAACAGGCTGGCATTGCGTTTGGCCACATCGCTGACGCGCTTGCCTTCAAAGCCGTTGTTATCCTTCTCGACCGTGGCCTCTTGCAGGCCGACACCACCACGCACGTACCAGTTGCCGACGATCTTGCCGGTGGCGGTCAGCTCCACGCCGCGTGAGCGCTGCAAACCGCTGAGCAGCGTGATTGTGCGATCCAGGGGGTCGCTGGTGCGGCGGTTGTAGAGTTCCAACTCGTACACCGCCAGGGTGGTGCTCAGGCGGTCGTCGAGCCAGTCGCTCTTGACCCCGATCTCCTTCTGCTTGGTCAGCTCGGGGCTCAGGTCGTTGACGCTGCCGGCAGCGTTGGGGGTGATACCGATCAAGCCACCGCCTGCGGGAGAAAACGTCTTGCTCCACGAAGCATAGAAGGTGTGATGTTCCAGTGGCGTCCAGACCAGGCCGAAGCGCGGGCTGGTGCTGTGGCTTTTGACGTCCTGCTGGGTATTGAGCAGTTTGTTTTGGGTGTCCACTTCGAACCGGTCGTAACGCAGACCGGCCAGGACTTGCCATTGGTCATTCAGGCGCAGTTGGTCCTGCACGTAAAGGGCACGGCTTTCGACTTCGGTGTGGTTGTTGCTCGACAGGCTCATACGGCCGGTGTGGCTGAGGTTGCGGTTGGGCTGGCTGAGGTCCAGGCTCGGCACCGCCTGGCCGCCTCGGTTGACGGCGGTGGCGGTGTACAGCTTCGGATCGCGGCGCTGACTGCCCAGTTCGAGGCCGGTGAGCACGCGATGTTCCAGGCCGTAGGTACTGAAGCCACCTTCCAGCTCGACGTTGTTGAAGACATTGAGGGTGGTGAGGTCTTGCTGCCAGCGTTGGCGTGTCACGCTGTGGGTCGCCGGCACATAGGCGGTTTGATAGGTATTGTCGAAATCGCTGTCGAGCTTGAACACGCCCAGGGTCTGGCGCAGTTGCCAGTTGTCATTGAGTTCATAAGCCAGCTTGGAGCGTAGCGACTGGGTTTTGTCGTCGATGTAATCGCGGTTATCAAAGTAGGTGGTGCTGCGACTGACATCCGCGGGTCGGCCGTTGACGCCGGGAATGCCACGGTCAGGCGTGCGGTTGTAACGGCTGTATTCGTATTGCACCAGCCAGTTCAGGTCCGGCGTGAGCTGCCAGCTCATGGACGGAGCGAACAACTGGCGATTGCCGCTGACGCCATCGCGGAAGCTGTTGTTGTCTTGATTACCCATGTTCAGGCGCAGGCTGATGTTATCCGTGGGGTCGGTGCTGAGGTCGGCGTACACACTGCGCAGATCGTCGCTGCCGCCCTGGGCTTCGATGCTTGATTTGTGCCCGGCCATAGGCAGTTTGCTCACGCGGTTGACGATTCCTCCCTGACCGCCTCGCCCGTAGAGTACGGCTGCCGGCCCCTTGAGCACTTCGATGCGCTCGATGTTGTGCAGGTCGCGCACATATTGGCTGTCGTCGCGAATGCCATCCAGATAGAAGTCATTGCTCGCGTCGAAACCTCGGATGCGCACGCTGTCGAAGCGCGTGTCGGCGCCGCTGCTGACGTTGGGGATGCCGCTCAATGCCTGGCCCAGGTCATTGGTGCCATAGGAGCGCAGGCTTTCGGTCTTCACTGAGTCGATGGCCTGAGGCACATAACGCACGGGTGTGGCGGTGCGGGTGGCGGTGCTGGTTTCTTTGACGCGTGGGTCGTCTTCGTCAGCTTCGGCGCTGATCGAGGTTTCAGGCAAGGTAGTGGCCGCACAAGCAAAACCGACAGACAGCAGAACGGAGAGCCCAAGGGTGATGGGCGTCAGGCGAAGGGCAGGCATGGAGAAATGTATCCGAATTGTTAGGGAGGCAAACTGCGTTAATGGTAATGCTTTGCATTTACGTGCGTTATCCATTCCCAAACGTATCGGGCCTGAAATATGTTACTAGATGTGTTTCCTGCCTGTTTTGCTGCGGTTTTATGTCGCTTTCAGAACGGCTGTAGGCCCCTCCTTAGAATTATTTCGCCTAAATACAGACGATTCGCGAAATTGACACATAGTTCCGGGCGCGACTAGGATTGCGCCCAACGCCTGTGGCTAACCGCCATGACTCATCCAATAAAAAAAGGCCCG
>Ga0157373_10003326_pt1 | contig 12144 bp, 7 predicted proteins | sample C65metaG_FD_113460 | JGI IMG/M metagenome (GOLD analysis project Ga0157373, IMG submission 113460) | Corn rhizosphere microbial communities from Kellogg Biological Station, Michigan, USA - C6-5 metaG | ecosystem: Host-associated > Plants > Roots > Rhizosphere > Soil | place: USA: Michigan...
GGTAATTGCCGACTTGTTCAATACAGGATCCGTGCAGTAGGGTTTCCAGGCATTCCTGTCGTAAACCATCAGCCCTTTGCCTTTCGAATGTGCAAACAGCTGGTTGTTGGCCTGTCCCGCAAACTCCCAGGAGACCTCCGGCTGATAAACACGTACGGCATTGTCCTTATAATGGATGATGGCGTTGGTGGTCCTGAAAACCACCTCACCATTCAGGATGCAAACATTCCAGATATCGGCAAACTTCCTGTATTTTTTTGGGATCAGCGGAATGATGGAATGGTATTTTAATATCCCCCGCTGATCAGGAAAGAAATAACCCGCCTCATCCTGCCCGCCTACAAAGATTCTATTTTTGTCGTCGATCTCTACAGACCTCACCGCCGTAAAATTGGGCAAGCGGTCCAGGTTCCAGAAGGTGCCGTTAAAGGTCAGCAGCCCTTCATTGTTCCCGAAGTATAGGATGCCGTTTTTACCCTGCGCAACATCCCAGTTCTGGATGCCGGCTTTATACTGTTCATTGGTATAGTTTAATATCTGCGGACTGGCAATCTGGTCCTGTCCATATCCAAAATATCCAACGCACAAAAATGCGATCACAAGTAAAACCCGGTTCATAAATGGTTAGTTAATAAAAAAAATTCCGTATCGCGTCTGGTGACAGGATACGGAATTTACCATTTATTATCAGATCTGCCAAATGTTACATAAAGCTGCCGTCTCCTCTTCTGTTGATTCCCCTGCCGCCGCGACCTGTTGCACCGGTCCATTTCTGTAACCTCATGCTGAGTCTCACCATAAAATAGCGGCTCAGGGCATTGGATTTGGTATCAATGATCGCATTTTCTGATATCTCCCTGTTTACAAAATTATTTTGATTCAAAAGGTCAAATGCCTGGAAAGTCACTTTACCACGGCGCTCCATGAACTCTTTTTCGATGTACGCATTGATCACAAAAGGATTGCTGGTGATATTGGCATTGATCCCATTGACATAATTTTTACTGGCGCTGTAGCCAAACAGAAATGTGTCCCAGAAATAAATGCGTCCATCCAGGTTTAGTGCTACTGTATTGGTCTTATTGTTCGCCCGGGTAAGCACACTGTTTGTAGAAGTCGTATGGTTATAAGACACATATGGATTAATTTCAAACCACTCATTCGGGTTGATCCTCGGTCCGAATCTTTCGATAAATGTAGACACGTTTGTCACATTCTCCACATTGTTGGTCATCGATAAACGATGGTCGAAATTATAGGAACCACTAAACGCAAGATTATATTTCCTGTCATTCAACTGTTTGCTTACTGAATAGTTCGTGTTGATTCGATATACTCCATCCATATTCAGGTAACGGGTTTCGTTAATGTAATTATTGGTAATTCCGTCAATCGGATTTTCAATCTGTACCACATTCCTGATGACTGAATTATTTGTTCTGCTGGCATCCACATTCACCGAATAATTTAACTTGGAATTGGCGATATAGTTGTCATAATTAGCCCTGAGACGATGTGTAAAGGTCGCAGCCAGGTCAGGATTACCAACAATAGGATTCTGTGGATTCGAAACGTCCCGAACCGGTTGGATCTGATCAAAAGTCGGCTCTGCGGCATTTCCAGAATAATTAAAGGACAATTTGTGCTGCCTCGACCAAAGATATTCAAAACGTGCAATGGGTACCATATTGAAGCTGGTTCTGTTGAGTGAAGTACCTAAACTTGCTTTACTTCCTTTCAAGACCGCAGGTATTGCGGTTACCCCAACTGAAAAACGCACCTTCGACATGTTACTCAGACCGTAGCGATAATTTAAAGCAATGCGCCCCTGTGTAAAGGAATAGTCGTAAATATTGCTAAGTGAATCTATAATGGCAGAGTTACCATCGGCACCGATGTTACGGGTGGTGGCATTGTTGTCATACCCATTATAGTTAACCTGAGCATTTAACTCAAACTGAGTATTCACCGTAAGTGGTTCTACAAAAGTCAGACTTCCCCTATAATTCTTTTGCAGGTTCTTACGGGCAATGATCCTGTTGACCAGGGAATCTTTCACAATTGTTTCTGCTTCATCCTGATAAAACAAAAATCTTGAATCCTGAATCTGTTCCTGCTCCTGATCGTTGTTGTTCAGGTCGACCTGAATAGAAAAATTCCTCCTTGGTTTTTGAAAAATATGCTGATAAAATATAGAAGCACCAATTTGAGGACGTGTATTCGTACTCACGTTGTTCCCGAACTCATCCTGGTGATTAAAGCCATCCTGAAAAGTAGAATCAATCCTCGAATTGCTTGTAGAGCTATACTTGAAAGTAGGAATAATCCTTAAAAAGTTGCTAGTGTCTAAGTTAGCTTCGAGCTCAAATTTGAAATCGTGATTTTTACTGGTATTGTTCGTGTAGCCCATTCGCTGTTCAAACGTTACATTGTTGGTAGTATCAAGCCCCGGAATGTTAGCAGCAAAACGCTGTGCAGTACTATTGGTATAAGATCTTACTTTGCTCGTATTATAGCCGTAATTCATATTGATCTGTACTTTTTTGCTTAGCATATCCCGGTAACTGAAAGAGCCATTGCCAGTCGTAGTTGTGCCACCTGAGCCACTCGCAGAGTTGTTATTCCCTCCGCCACCGCCGCCACGGCCACCACGACCGCCGCTGTCTCCTCCATTATCTCCTGAAGAAGCAACCCCATTCACGGTGTTGTTCAAACGGGCATTCAAACCAATCTGCTGGTTCTGGTTGATGCGGGTACCGAAAAGTCCGGCATCATAACGCTCGTCATTTCCCACGCCCCCATTGACGTTTAGCATGTTTCCGACAGATTTATCCGTTCTTGTAGTGATGTTCAGTATTTTCTCTGGATCTCCGTCTTTTACTCCAGTACGGGCAGCCTGGTCGCCATAATCGTCGACCACCTGAATCTTATCGACAATCTCAGCCGGAAGGTTTTTAATGGCATTCGCCAGATCCCCCCCGAGGTATTCCTTCCCGTTCAGCTTCGCCCGGGTAACGGTCTGCCCCTGGTGTACAAGAGAACCGTCTGTACCAACTTCCATCCCTTCCATCTTCTTCAGCAATTCATCCACCGTTGCATTCTTACGCACCACGTAGTCGCTTGCCTTATACTCTACAGTATCTGTTTTATAGGTGATGGAGGGTGTCCCATTGATGACAACCTCATTCAGCACGTTTTTCTCTTCTTTAAGCACAATCGGATCCATGACAATCCTTGGGATGAGGTCATTCTGTTTGTAACGGGTAGGTTTCATCGCCGTATAACCGATGCTTTGCACGGTTAAGGTATAGGTGGCCGACTTCACCCCTTTGAAGACAAAAATACCATCGCTGTTGGTGCTGGTTTTAAGGGTATCCTTATCTGAGGTCAGGCTTACCGTGGCGCCGATCACGCCGAGGTCGGTGCTATCTTTGACTATACCGCTGATTTCACGTGTGGGCAAAGGAGGTGGTGGATTTTGTTCTTTGGACCTGTCCTGTGCCAGAGCGCTCAGCGAACAGAAGAGTAGCAGCCAGAAGGCCGTAACCTTGTAAAAATAATTCATTAGTCTGTATGTGGTTTATTTGTGTGTGTCTTCGCTAAGGTTCCCGGGAGGTACTTCGAATTGGTGTGTTATTTTTTGATCAAGGTATAGGTACCCCAGAAATCTGTCGGACTCATCAAGGCCTGGAAATCTATGCCAGAGCCGCCACCACGCGGACCAGCTCCCCCGCCAAATCCACCTCGTCCGCCGCCGAATCCGCCACCATCAAGCCCCTGCATCTGGATGCCGTTAAGCTTAATCTGATATGCAAAGGGTGCTGGAGTGCCTTGATCAAGCCCCAATGCTGCCAGGGGGATCGCCATTTCATAGAAATAAGCATTGTCTTTATCAATTGATCCAACCGCTTTAATGCCGTACTCATTGTATATGGATACTACAGAATCGGCAGTGGTCTTAAATCCCCTGATCTGGATCTCTTTTATCGCTGCGAGCTGTGTTTTTTGCCTTGCGGCCATCATAGAATCACGTTGTTTAGGATTATCGGCACCACGGCTACCCATGGTCATCCCCATCTCCCTGCGCATGTTGCCGCCGCCACCGCCTGGTCCGCGGCCACCGCCCATACGCATTGCATCGCGACTGATGACTGGATAGGTAAGCGTCATGCTCTCCTTATCTTTCTTCTTACCATCAGGGTTCACACCAAAGGTGATGCCCCCAGCAAAAATCTTCGCACTTGTAGTAGGATCAGTAGTCCTCACCGTCAGGTATAAATTCTTATCGTCATTGGCAAGGGTATAATACAGACTTGTTCTTTTATTCAGGGCTTTAAAGCCATCTCCCCACTCCGTATTCTTACCATCTACTTTTATCCCGGCAGGCGCAGGAACCGCAGCACCCTGAACATCAGGCAATTTTTGTGCATAACCATGAGCGGCAATGCCGGTCAGTAAAAAAGTTGATAAGGCGTATTTGAAGAATGTCGTTTTCATAAAAGATCTTTTAATGAGGCTATTTCTTTGCGTGTATGTGGTTAAGACTTTTTAAAACCATTTAGGTTTAATCCTGAATGACAAAAATTTCTTCACACTAAACATCGAAAAGTGAATCAAAAAAAGTTCCAATTACCGATCCGCTAATAATTTGTTACACAGCTATTCACTACGCGATATGGAAACCTCCCCTGACGTACAGAAATCGCGTAGATGTGGTATCAAGAAAAAGATCGGATTTCGCCCAGTACCTACAGAGGTGTATTGGTTTCACAGGTTTTGAGTTCAACTTTATCCACGTCAAGCCAGTTTTCATCTTCTGAAACATTGGTGCTCAACATCATGGGACTAGATTTGAGCAAGTGGTCTTTAATTTCTCCAATGGTCTCATTGGTAATCACCTTATTCATAATACGGATGGGTTCATCCAGAACTTCCGTACAGATCTCCAGGTCATACATGCCAGTCTGAACAGTATTACAGATCACCAACGAAACTTCATGACCTGCCGTCATTGATTTGAGCACTTCAAAAGCATGAATGATCTGCTCGGTATTTTTCGCCTTGAAGCCCAGAACGATATTTGTCCGCTGACCAGGGATGCTGTGGTCTTTAGCTAAAAAAATCTCGTTTACATCGGCTAAAATCGTTTCAATGATCAATCTGTCCATAACTGCAGTTTTAATAATAGATAAACATTAAAGAACAGAAGAGTACCAATTGTTTCAGGAAATATCAAAAACAAAGGAAACAATATTCAAAAGCAATGTAATCAATGACTTGCGCCTTCCGGTTTTTTACGCTGAAATACATAAATAAGGTAAACTAAGGCTGGCAGGATAAAAAGACTGCCGATCAGCAGTGCATAACCAAGGGAGGCAATGGTTTTCGCCTGGCCCTGATGGGTAAGCAGCGAGAGGTTGACCCCATTCTTCAGCAGTACAATATCCGGAAAATGACTGTAGGTTGCAGCAAATAAGATCATGGCCACCTGAAAACCCGCCAGCAGACGTAGAATGATAGGCTTCTCCCTGCGCAACATCATGAACATAATCCCCAAAGAAATGCTGGCAGCAATGATGGCCAGTAAACCCGGCGTTCCTCCAAAGATCCAGTGTACCAGCGGAATGCCATCTGCATAAGCCGCCAGAAAAACCAGTGCGCCGCTGAACATCACGGCGAAGATCGTCTTGTTGGCCTTGCGTATAAAGTACTTCCTGTCCGCATTGTTATCGGTCTGCCCGATGATGAAAATCGTCGCCAGGTATCCGCAGATGGATACAGTGAAAAGGCCTACTGCAACAGAGAACCAGTTCAGCCAGCTAAAGACGTAAGCCGAGAGAAAGTCAGCGGCCTTTACATCGATCTGGCCGGACACAGCGCTACCCGCAATGATCCCCAGGAAAAAGGGTGTAATCAGACTTGAATAGATAAATATGGGTGTATACACTTTCTGCATGTCGTCTTCCACGGCATCGTAGTTGCGGAATACAAAAGCCGTTCCCCGCGCAATGATCCCCATAAGCATGCAGACCAGCGGAATGTGCAGGTAAACAGATACCGTAGTGTATATTTTTGGAAAACCTACGAAAAGAATCACGATGGCAATGATCAGCCACATGTGATTCGCTTCCCATATCGGCCCGATGGCTTCATACATGGTCTTGCGTGTTTTCTCGCGGTTCTTTTTAGACGTGAAGAGCTCCATGATGCCCGCACCAAAATCAGCCCCGCCCAGCAGGATGTACAATAAAATGGAAGTCCAGAGAAATACAATAACGACGTAGATCATAATATCAGGTTATAACTGTTGAGCAGAAGAATCGTACAATTTGCCAACCATGGTAATCTGCCTGTACAGCAGCCAGCAGACGATGATGGACAAGGATATATAAACACCGGTAAACAGGTAAAAAGAATAGGCAATTCCAGGCATGGGTGTCACCGCATCGGCCGTCCGCATCACCCCATTGATGATCCATGGTTGTCTTCCCACTTCAGTGACCGTCCATCCGGCCTCCAGGGCGATGAAGCCCATCGGTGTGGCCAGCACAAAAACCTTGAGCAGCCAGTTGCTGTTCAGCCAGCTTTTCTTTTTCCACAGCGCCAGAAAGTAAATCAAGGCTACGAAAACCATGGCCATCCCCAGTCCGACCATGATCTGGAAGGCGTAGTGGGTAACCGCTACCGGGGGATGATCTTCCGCGGGGATCTGATCCAGCCCCTTCACCTCTCCATTGAAATCACCTGTGGCCATAAAGCTCAGCAGTCCTGGTATTTTTAAAGCGTAATCTACCTTTTTGGCTGTGGTATCGGGAATGCCCCCGATGATTAGTGAAGCTTGTTTTTCAGTATGAAAGTGGGCCTCCATCGCGGCCAGCTTTGCAGGCTGACGTTGTGCGACATCCTTGGCAGAAAGATCGCCACTCAGTGGCTGCAGACAGGCTGCAACAGTGCCGAAAATCGCAGCAATCTGAAAGGCCTTATGATGAAAGGCTACATTTTTTCCTTTAAGGATCATCAATGCATGTACTCCTGCAACGGCAAAACCAGTGGACACAAACGCTGCAACAGTCATGTGCAGGGACTGCGTGAGCCAGGCCTCGTTAAACATGGCCTTGATGGGATCAATATTCAGGTATTGCCCGTCGATATAGTCAAAACCTGCAGGGCTGTTCATCCAGGCATTTGCTGCGACGACCAGGATACCGGAAAGTAAACCGCTGATGCCCACCACCACGCCCGTAAACCAATGGAACCAGGCATTGACCCTTCCCCAGCCATACAGATAGAACCCCAGGGCAATCGCCTCAATAAAAAATGCCGTTCCCTCCAGCGAAAAGGGCATGCCGAAGATGGGCCCTGCATGCTCCATGAATTTTGGCCATAACAAGCCCAGTTCAAAGGACAATACAGTACCGGACACAGCTCCTGTGGCGAAGAAAATAGCCACCCCTTTACTCCAGGCTTTGGTGACATCCAGGTACACCGCCTTCCTGGTTTTTAACCAGTAAAAGTGAGCAAGGGACATGAAAAAAGGCATGACCATTCCGATACAGGCAAATACGATGTGAAAGCCAAGGGAAAAGGCCATCTGGAGGCGGGCAGCTAAAAAATCATCCATAATTCAGGCTTGATTAAACGGTGATGGGAGTATTGAAATGTTGCTGCCAAAGTTAATGGTTAATGATTTTAGTACCTACTTTTTCCCGGATTAATAAACATCGTAAAGTCAAGATTCCATAGATTCAACATTCACCAAAATTAGATAGATTATGTTTTCTGTTCATTCACAACACCGTAGCTTATGGCGGCAGATCATCGCCGTTATTATTGTCCTCAGCAGCACCATTTATTACGGCTGCAGCAAACATTCCGGCAGCCCTCAGGGCCAGTTGGCCGAAAACGAAAAACCGCAGCAGTTGCTCCCCGCAAAAATTGAGGTCGCGGGTACCAGTACCTCCCTGAGTTACCAGGGTAACTCCCCACGCATCGAGGAAATCAAACGTTCTGATGGTTACGGCCAAAAGGTTAGCTATTCCGTGGACGGCGTTATAACGATGCTGGAAAAGCTGAGATCGGAGGTGCTCTACGAATACCTGGAATATTACGCCGATCAAAAGGGTGTGATCTCCGCAGCTCAGAAGTTCGTCCTGGATACCCGCACCAATAGCTTTATCGCCGACAACAGCTATACGTTTAGTTACGACGACCACAAAAGGCTTTATGCCATCGAAACTTACAACAGGCTAAACACCCTGATCAGCAACGAGGAACGGAAGTACTCGGAATCGGGAAACCTGGTAGAAATCAGCCAAAAACCAGGCTCAGGGCCGGAACTGAAAAGGACCTATACCTTTGATGATAAACAGGGCTGTTTCAAAAATGTAAGTTATGCCGACCTCCTTGCCTTGGAAACGGACATGGAGCTGATGAACAGCAGGTTCAACAACAGGCTCAGCAGCGTGACTACCAACAGCTCCACAAGTACAGTCAGCTACAGCTACCAGTACAACAATGCTGGATACCCTACTGCCATCACGGAGAAAGGTGCCGGCACGAAGTCCTTCAAAATTAGTTACGGTTAATCCGCTGTGCCCGGTAGAGGTAATCCACGGCCTGCAGGATCTTCGCCCTCAGCTTTGGATTGTAATCAGGATGGTTTTTAAGGAACTCATCCACCACCTTCACCGCCTCGGCCTGCTGGTAATACCCGAATGTGGCCTGTAGCCAGTTCTGAGGAAAGAAAATATCGCCCGTAGTCTGGATCTCCGTCAGGAGGTCCAGGCTTTTCGCCAGGTAGTTTATAGATCGCTCCTGCCGCAGCGGGTGGTGCAGATAAGCTAATGCAGCAACGACATTGGCTTCTTTCGCCCTATTTGTCTTCAGCTCCAATCCCTGGAAAAAGCGGTCTCTTTCTGCTCCGTCTGATGATACCGCAGGAATGATGAACTCAAAACGGCTCTTCCTGTCTGCATTGCTGATCCGCCCAAGCTGTTCTTTTAACAAACCAGCATCAACATCTCTCAATGCCAGGGAGAAGGCCAGGCTTGTATAATCATCTTCAGAAAGTTTCAGTCCGGCTGGTGCCTGCTGACTCTTCCATATCTTAAACAACTGGTCCTTGGCCTCCCCGCTGAGGAAGATGTCCTGATATGCTTTAAAAAGTAGTTTCTTTTGGTTTGCCGACTGGTTCTGCATCATGGCGGTCCAAAGGGCATTTTCCAGTTCCGGCGCCGTTGTTTTCCTCAGCTCCGGTTTCATGAATTCCCAGAAGATGGTGCCTGCATACCCGCTGATGAGCTTCAGGTTCAGCTCCTCCTGCTCCCTGGACAATCCTGCTATAAAAATCTTCAGCAACGCTTCAGGTTTCACATACCGGCCGTTCAGCATATTTTCATACAATGAAATGTAGGCAGAAGCGCGCTCCAGGGGCTGCTCAATATCGTACAACTTTGCAGGCAATGCCGGATCTATCGGCCAGACGCCATAACCATATCCCGAAGAGTTAAACAATACAAATGATGGCACATCCATTCCTTGTGCAGCGGTGACCACCGACTTTGCAGCATCCAGGTTGACGGTCAGCTCCTTGCTGTATCCCGGATAATAGAGTGTCACCTCCACAATCTGTGGCCATACTTTTCCAGAACCATACTCAGGACGCTGAAGGATCTCAAAGCTGCTGATCTTACCCCCCTTGCTCTTCAACTCGTAATCCAGCACCGGGCGCCCCGTATCGTTCACCCATACCTTGTTCCACTGCTCCAGATCCGCATCAGCATGTTTATCCAGAATGCGAATGAGCTCCGGCCAGGAGGCATTGCCGTTTGCAAACTTCCTGAGGTACTCGCGCACGCCGGTCTGAAACTTCTCCTTGCCCATCAGCCGCTCCAGTTGGCGCATCATGATGGGTGCTTTATGATAAATGATGTTGCCGTACATGCTGCCTGCATCTTTCAGGTTGTCGAGGTCCTGTCGGATGGGATTAGAGCCTATCGTACGGTCAATTCCGTAAGCGGCAGGTACATGGTCGATTAGAAACTTATGGTCAAAAGCAGCCTTACCGGTCAACGCTTCCATACTCTTGTCGGCCATAAAATTCGCAAATACCTCTTTCATCCAGACGTCTGTAAACCAGTTCATCGTCACCAGATCTCCAAACCACATGTGCGCAGTCTCGTGGGCAATCAGGTTGCTCCGGGAATTGTACTGGTCTTTGGTGGCACCGCCATCCAGAAATAAGGCAGATGCCTTATATTGTATGGCTCCAACGTGCTCCATGCCCCCAAACTGAAAGTCGGGAATGCCGGCGAAGTCAAATTTCTGAAAAGGATAAGGAATCGCTGTCCAGTCCGTCAGGTAACTGAGTGCATCTTTATGGAGCTTAAAAATTTCGGACATGCTGTGACGGAGCTTTGCCGTATCCGTCTCGCGGTATAAAAAGCGTGCGTCCAGCCCCTCACCGACATTGCCGGTAGCCGCAGCAAATTTGCCGGCCACAAAAGAGAACAAATAGGTACTTATGGTATCTGAAGTGTTAAAATGAAGCGTCTTACGCCCTGCAGCAACAGTAGAGTCCACAAGCGACGCATTGGCAATCGCACTCCAGTCTGCTGGAATTTTCAGGGTCAGGGAATATACGGCCTTTAAATCAGGCTGGTCGAAACATGGGAAGACGGTACGTGCCCGGTCTGGCACAAATAAGGTATACAGGTAATCTGCATTTCTGTTGAGGGCGGCTTCACCCGCCTGGAACACCACGGTTACGTCATTCCTTCCTTTTTTCAGATACTTAGATTCGATGATCAGGTGTTCTGACTCATGGCGGGTAGCAACCTGCTGACCGTTGACCGTCACCTGCTTGATTTTTGAAGGATCTTCCCTGAAATCCAGCTGTAACGGCGCGGTATTGTTTTTCAGCTGAAAGCTAAGCCGTTCATCCGCGTGTATTGCCTCCCCTTTTGCGCGGGGAATGTCCAGCGCCAGCTGATAGTGGATCTGACTGATGTTGCTTTTCCTGTATTTTGCAAGTGTTAAGGATACGCCGTTTTCAATTCTCGGCTCAGCAAGCGGTTTGGTGGCAGAACAAGACCATAGAACCAAGGAAACAGCGGGAATGAGGTGACGGATGTGCAGCATGTCGCTAATTTATATAATGATTTTCTAATTCAGTAGTCATTTTCAGCATCGAACCTGATTTATATGCATAATCATATTTCTTTACTGTAATTTAGGAGCAACAAAACTCAAACGATCTGAAACAGCTATCCTGCTCATCACCAAACAGATGAAAGCATCGACTGCGGTTTCACAACAATTAAAATGACAAATAAAATGAAAAAGACATTGAAAATGATGGTGCTGCTGGCTCTGGCAGTATCGTTAAACACTGATCTGCAGGCACAGGGGCTTAAATTGCCGCAAGCGAGCTCAGCGCAGACCATTACTCAAAATTTCGGACTGGGAAAAATCACTGTTGCCTACTCCCGTCCAAATGTGAAAGGACGCAAGGTGTTCGGTGCAATGGAACCTTATGGCACAGTATGGCGCACCGGGGCAAACTCTGCTACCGTCATTACTTTTACAGATGATGTTAAAATTGCCGGACAAGACCTTGCTGCTGGAGAATATGGATTATTTACCATTCCTGGTAAAGACGAATGGACCATCATCTTCAACAAAGGCGCAAAACAATGGGGAGCTTACGAATATAAAGATGCTGAAGATGTACTCGGTGTGAAGGTTAAAGCAGCCAGGCTGAAAGAAAAAGGGGAACCTTTTACCATTCAGTTTGCCAATGTATATCCTACCAAAGGACAATTACAATTGATGTGGGAAAACACAGGTGTCACCATCGATTTATCTACTGACATCGACACCAAAGTAATGGCCAGCATTGATGAAGCAATGAAAGGCGACAAAAAACCTTACTTCTCTGCGGCTCAGTATTATTTTGAAAATGGTAAAGACCTGAATAAAGCCCTGGAATGGATGAATGCAGCGGAAGCGGCGGATGCTAAAGCACCATGGGTAAGGTTATGGAAAGGTCGTCTACAGCTTAAAATGGGCGACAAAGCGGGTGCTGCTGCTTCGGCAGAAGCCGGCCTGAAACTGGCTACGGAAGCGAAAAACGAAGAATATGTA
>Ga0157373_10003330_pt1 | contig 12136 bp, 11 predicted proteins | sample C65metaG_FD_113460 | JGI IMG/M metagenome (GOLD analysis project Ga0157373, IMG submission 113460) | Corn rhizosphere microbial communities from Kellogg Biological Station, Michigan, USA - C6-5 metaG | ecosystem: Host-associated > Plants > Roots > Rhizosphere > Soil | place: USA: Michigan...
TCGAACCGTCCGCCATCCAGCCGGCGTTGCGCAAGGCCCAGGAAATGATCGAGGAGTTCAAGGTGCCTGTGATCGTCGAGGTCATCCTCGAGCGAGTGACCAATATTTCCATGGGCACCGAGATCAATGCCGTCAACGAATTCGAAGACCTGGCACTGGTGGGCAACGACGCGCCGACGGCCATTTCGTTGCTTGATTGACCCCTGCGGGAGCGAGCCCTTGTGGGAGCAAGGCTTGCCCGCGATGTAGGCGCCTCGGTTCATCTTGATACCGAGGCGATGTTATCGCGGGCAAGCCTTGCTCCCACAGAGGCCCACTCCCACAACGCCTTCAGAATATTCATAGGAGACTGCCATGCCGCGTTTCGCCGCCAACCTGTCCATGCTGTTCACCGAACAGGATTTCCTAGCCCGTTTCGAAGCGGCCGCCAAGGCCGGTTTCACGGGTGTCGAATACCTGTTCCCTTACGACTACAGCTCCGCCGAACTCAAGGCCCTGCTCGACGCCAACGGCCTGACCCAGGTGCTGTTCAACCTGCCGGCCGGTGACTGGGCCAAGGGCGAACGTGGCATTGCCTGCCTGCCGGACCGGGTCGAGGAGTTCCGCGCCGGCGTCGACTTGGCGATTGCCTACGCGCAGGTGTTGGGCAACACCCAGGTCAACTGCCTGGCCGGGATCTGCCCGCAGAATTGCGACGAAGCCCTGGTGCGCAAGACCTTCGTCGCCAACCTGAAGTACGCCGCCGAGAAGTTGCAAGCCAAGGGCATCAAGTTGGTGATGGAAGCCATCAATACCCGCGACATCCCCGGCTTCTACCTCAACAACACCGCCCAGGCCCTGTCGATCCGCGAGCAGGTGGGCAGCGCCAACCTGTTCCTGCAGTACGACATCTACCACATGCAGATCATGGAAGGTGACCTGGCCCGGACCCTGTCGGCGCACCTGGGCGAGATCAACCATGTGCAATTGGCGGACAACCCGGGACGCAACGAGCCGGGCACCGGCGAGATCAACTATCGCTTCCTGTTCGAACACCTGGACCGTATCGGCTATCAGGGTTGGATCGGTTGCGAATACAAGCCGTTGACCACCACCGAGGCCGGCCTGAACTGGCTGAAAACCCATAACGCGATCTGAAATGCACTCCTGTGGGAGCGGGCCCGTGTGGGAGCAAGGCTTGCCCGCGATGTAGGCGCCTCGGTTCATCCTGGCACAGAGGCGATGTTATCGCGGGCAAGCCTTGCTCCCACAAAAGCCCGCTCCCACCTAAAGCAGTTCTCCATTTGCCTGAAGCAGCAACAAAACAAGAGGATTTCCCCCATGGCTAAAATCGGATTCATTGGCACCGGCATCATGGGTCACCCCATGGCACTGAACCTGCAAAAGGCCGGGCACAGCCTGTTCCTGTCCCAACATCACGACCCGGCTCCCGCCGATCTTCTGGCCGGTGGCGCAGTGGCCCTGGCCGACCCGAAGGAAGTTGCCCAGGAAGCCGAGTTCATCATTGTCATGGTCCCGGACACGCCCCAGGTCGATGACGTGCTGTTCCGCGCCGACGGCGTCGCGGCGGGCGTAGGGGCGGGTAAGGTGGTGATCGACATGAGTTCGATCTCCCCCACCGCCACCAAGGCGTTCGCGGCGAAGATCAATGAAAAAGGCGCGCAGTATCTCGATGCCCCGGTGTCCGGTGGCGAGGTCGGCGCCAAGGACGCGACCCTGAGCATCATGGTCGGTGGCGACAGCAGCGCTTTTGAACGCGCCCTGCCGCTGTTCCAGGCCATGGGCAAGAACATCACCCTGGTGGGCGGCAACGGCGACGGCCAGACCGCCAAGGTCGCCAACCAGATCATCGTCGCACTGAACATCCAGGCCGTGGCCGAAGCCCTGCTGTTCGCTTCGAAGAACGGCGCCGATCCGGCCAAGGTCCGCGAAGCGCTGATGGGCGGGTTTGCTTCATCGAAAATCCTGGAAGTGCACGGCGAGCGCATGATCAAGGGCACCTTCGACCCGGGCTTCCGCATCAGCCTGCACCAGAAGGACCTGAACCTGGCCCTGCAAGGTGCACGGGAACTGAACATCAACCTGCCCAACACCGCCAACGCCCAGCAAGTGTTCAGCACCTGCGCGGCCATCGGCGGCAGCAACTGGGACCACTCGGCGCTGATCAAGGGGCTGGAGCACATGGCGAATTTCTCGATTCGCGATAACTGACTCCTGCCCCAAACCCTGTGGGAGCGAGCCTGCTCGCGATGGCTGTTTCACAGTCGATAATGCTGTGACTGAACCACCGCTATCGCGAGCAGGCTCGCTCCCACAAGAGATCGCATCAATCCCATAATAAGAATCGGGAGCCCGCCATGTCGGTCGATCCGCAACAATTGCTCCGCGAGCTGTTTGCCGCAGCCATCGACGCGGCCCATCCGCAGCACGTCCTTGAACAGTATCTGCCAGCCGACCGCAGTGGTCGGGTGATTGTCATCGGCGCCGGCAAGGCCGCCGCCGCGATGGCGCAGGTGGTTGAGCGTTGCTGGCAGGGCGAGGTCAGCGGCCTGGTCGTGACCCGCTATGGCCATGGCGCGCCTTGCCAGAAAATCGAGGTGGTGGAAGCCGCCCACCCCGTACCCGACGCGGCCGGCCTGGCGGGGGCCGAACGGGTGCTGGAACTGGTCAGCAACCTGACGGAAGACGACCGGGTAATCTTCCTGTTGTCCGGCGGTGGCTCGGCGTTGCTGGCGCTACCGGCGGCCGGCATCACCCTGGCCGACAAGCAGGCGATCAACAAAGCCCTGCTCAAATCCGGCGCCACCATCGGCGAGATGAACTGCGTGCGCAAGCACCTTTCGGCGATCAAGGGCGGGCGCCTGGGCAAGGCCTGCTGGCCGGCGACGGTCTACACCTACGCGATTTCCGATGTGCCGGGCGACCTCGCCACGGTCATCGCGTCCGGCCCTACTGTGGCCGACCCCAGCACATCGGCCGAAGCCCTGGCGATCCTCAAGCGCTACAGCATCGAGGTCCCGGCGTCGGTACACACTTGGCTGCACAGCGCGGAGTCGGAAACCGTCAAGCCCGGCGACCCAAGCCTGGCCCGCAGCCATTTCCAGTTGATCGCCCGCCCCCAGCAATCCCTGGAAGCGGCAGCGGTGAAAGCCCGCCAGGCCGGTTTCAGCCCACTGATCCTTGGCGACCTGGAGGGCGAGTCGCGGGAAGTGGCGAAAGTCCACGCCGGCATCGCCCGACAAATCGCCCGGTACGGCCAGCCCCTGGCAGCGCCCTGCGTGATCCTCTCCGGCGGCGAAACCACGGTGACTGTGCGCGGCCACGGCCGAGGCGGTCGCAACGCCGAATTCCTGCTGAGCCTGACCGACAATCTCAAGGGTCACCCCGGTATTTATGCACTGGCCGGCGACACCGACGGCATCGACGGTTCCGAAGACAACGCCGGCGCCATCATGACCCCAGGCAGCTACCGCCGCGCCGCCGAGCTGGGCCTGAGCGCCAGCGACGAGCTGGACAACAACAACGGTTACGGCTATTTCGCCGCGCTGGATGGGTTGATCGTTACCGAGCCGACCCGCACCAACGTCAACGACTTCCGCGCCATCCTGATCCTCGAGAACCCCGCCCATGACGCCTGACAAAAAGGTCAAGATCCTCGCCACCCTCGGCCCCGCCACCCGCGGGATCGATGACATCCATGAGCTGGTGCGGGCCGGGGTGAACATCTTCCGCCTGAACTTCAGCCACGGCGACCACGCCGACCATGCCCAGCGCTACCAGTGGATTCGCGAAGTGGAGCAGCGGCTCAACTACCCTCTGGGTATCCTGATGGACCTGCAAGGCCCGAAACTGCGGGTCGGCCGATTCGCCGACGGCAAGGTCCTGCTGCAACGCGGCCAGGCCCTGCGCCTGGACCTGGACCCGACACCCGGCGATCAACGCCGGGTCAACCTGGCCCACCCGGAAATCATCGCGGCCCTGGAGCCGGGCATGCATCTGTTGCTGGATGACGGCAAGCTGCGCCTGCGGGTGATTGCCCGGCACAGCGATGCCATCGACACCGAAGTGCTCAACGGTGGCGAGCTGGCGGACCGCAAAGGCGTGAACGTGCCCCAGGCCGTGCTCGACCTGAGCCCGCTGACCGCCAAGGACCGTCGCGACCTGAGCTTCGGCCTGGAATTGGGCGTGGACTGGGTGGCGCTGTCGTTCGTCCAACGTCCCGAAGACATCCGCGAAGCCCACGCATTGATTGGTGACAAGGCGTTCCTGATGGCCAAGATCGAGAAGCCGTCGGCGGTGACCCAACTGCGGGAAATCGCCGAGTTGAGCGACGCGATCATGGTCGCCCGTGGCGATCTGGGGGTTGAAGTGCCGGCCGAGAGCGTGCCGCAGATCCAGAAGAACATCATCGGCACCTGCCGTGCCCTCGGCAAACCGGTGGTGGTAGCGACCCAGATGCTGGAGTCGATGCGCTTCTCCCCGGCCCCCACCCGGGCCGAGGTCACCGACGTCGCCAACGCCGTGGCCGAAGGTGCCGATGCGGTGATGCTGTCAGCGGAAACCGCCTCGGGCGACTACCCCCTCGAAGCCGTGCAGATGATGAGCAAGATCATCCGCCAGGTCGAAAACGGCCCGGATTACCAAACCCAACTGGACGTCAGCCGACCGAAAGCCGAGGCCACGGTGTCGGACGCCATCAGTTGCGCGATCCGTCGCATCAGCAACGTCCTGCCGGTGGCGGTGCTGGTGAACTACAGCGAATCGGGCAGCTCCAGCCTGCGAGCCGCGCGGGAACGGCCGACGGTGCCGATTCTCAACCTCACGCCGAACCGTCAGGCCGCCCGCCGCCTGACGGTGGCCTGGGGCGTGCATTCCGTGGTCAACGATCGGCTGCGGCAAGTGGACGAAGTGTGTTCTACCGCCCTGGAAATCGCCCAGGCCCAAGGCATGGCGCAGCGCGGCGATACGCTGCTGATCACCGCCGGCGTGCCGTTCGGGCAGCCGGGGTCGACCAATTCGTTGCGCATCGAGACGCTGATCTAGCGCCTGTACTGGCCCCATCGCGAGCAGGCTCGCTCCCACAAGGTACGACGCAATCCCTGTGGGAGCGAGCCTGCTCGCGATGAGCTCGACTCGATCCATCAGACATGCCACCCAACCATGCCCAACACCCACTGCCCCGACTGGGCCACCGCCCTGCTCAACGGCTTCAGCCAGATCTTCCTCCAGCGTCATCCGCTGTGCGGCCTGTTGTGCCTGCTGGCAATCCTGTTCAGCGCGCCGGCCTTGTTCGGGTGGGCGTGGCTGGGCGGCGTGGCGGGGCTGCTCACGGCCCAGCGGCGCGATTATCCCAAGGCGGATCGCCAGGCCGGGCTGTTCAGCTACAACGGCATCCTGCTGGGTTTGCTGGCGGGTCTGGTCTTGCCCTGGTCCGTCTTGCTGCCGCCGTTGATCATCGCGGGCGGCGGTCTCAGTGCGATGCTGACCCAGCAATGGCTCAGGCGTACCCGTGGCCCGCGCTGCCTGCCCGCCTACACTGCGCCCTTCGTGGGGTTTGGCTGGTTGCTGCTGGGGTTCGCCCCGCTGCAGCCGTCTACCCCGGCAGTCGAAGTGACAGCGCCCAACCTGCTGACCGGCTGGTTGGACGGATTGGGCCAAGTGATGTTTCTCGACCAGCCGTTGGCCGGAGCGCTGATCGCGACAGGCCTACTGCTGGCCAACCCGCGCGCCGCCAGCTGGGCATTGTTCGGTTCGGCCGCCGGCCTGGCCTTCGCCTTGTTGCATCATGAAAACGCGGCCGCCCTGTCAGGGCTGGCTGGCTACAACCCGGCCCTGGTGGCGCTGGCGCTCAGCCAGGCGCGACGCTCCCCCTGGCTGCCGCTCGTGGGTATCCTCTTGGCAATCCTGCTCACGCCGGGGTTCGCCGCCCTCGGCCTGGCGCCGCTGACCGCCCCTTTCATCCTCGCCGGCTGGCTGGTCCGCGCCACGGTTCGGGCGTGGCAACAGGCCAGACTCGACACCGCGCCTTGCGCTCTGCGGGGCAATCGCCCTAGGCTTCGCTGACTTGAATCAGGCGAAGGTTATGGACAGCACCGACAACTGGCGTGAACGCCTCTACATCATGATTTTCCAGACCGACACCGTGGCCGGTCGACGCTTCGACAGTGCGCTGCTGTTGATCATCCTCGCCAGCCTGGTGATCGTGATGCTCGACAGCATCGACAGCGTGCACAAGAACTACGCGGCCGTGCTGGCCGGGATCGAATGGGGTTTCACCTTCGTTTTCATCGTCGAGTATGGCCTGCGCCTGTACTGCTCGCCCAAGCCCCTGCGCTATGCGTTCAGTTTCTATGGCCTGGTGGACCTGCTGGCGATCGTGCCGGGTATCCTGGCGCTGTATTACAGCGATGCCCAATACCTGCTGATCATTCGGATCATCCGCATGCTGCGGATCTTCCGGGTGCTCAAGCTCAGCCCTTACCTCAAGCAAGCCAATTACCTGATGGCGGCGCTGCGGGGCAGCAAGCAGAAAATCATCGTGTTCCTGGTCAGCGTCTCCACCCTGGTGACGGTGTTCGGCACGCTGATGTACGTCATCGAAGGCCCGGAGCATGGCTTCACCAGCATCCCCAAGGGCATCTATTGGGCGATCGTGACGCTGACCACCGTGGGCTTCGGCGATATCGTGCCCAAGACGCCCCTGGGCCAGGTGGTTTCATCCCTGGTGATGATCACCGGTTATTCGATCATCGCCGTGCCCACCGGTATCTTCACTGCGGAACTGGCCACCGCCATGCGCGGCGACCAGCTCAAGCACGATTGCCCGGTATGCAGCAAAAACAGCCACGAACAGGCAGCCGCTTTTTGCTCCCGTTGTGGCAATGCGTTGTTTAAGAAATTGGAATAAGCAAAGTACTTTTAAATGCTTGAAGACCTATGAGCTTGCGGCTAGTTTGCCCGGCATCTCCCTTCCCGATAAAAAGGAATTCGCAGTGAAGAACTTTTTTGGCGCCTCCCTTCTCGCCGCCGGGCTGACCTTTGGCAGCCTGGCCCACGCCGCCCCGACGCTGCTCAACGTGTCCTACGACGTGATGCGCGACTTCTACAAGGATTACAACGCCGCCTTCCAGAAGCACTGGCAGGCCGAGCACAACGAGAACATCACCGTGCAGATGTCCTTCGGCGGCTCGAGCAAGCAGGCACGCTCGGTCATCGACGGGTTGCCGGCCGATGTCATCACCATGAACATGGCCACCGACATCAATGCCCTGGCGGACAACGGCAAACTGGTGCCCGAGGACTGGGTCACCCGCCTGCCGAACCACAGCGCTCCGTTCACCTCGGCCACGGTGTTCATCGTGCGCAAGGGTAACCCCAAGGCTCTGAAAGACTGGCCCGACCTGCTCAAGGACGGCGTGCAGGTGATCGTGCCCAACCCGAAGACTTCCGGTAACGGCCGCTACACCTACCTGTCGGCCTGGGGCTATGTGCTGAAGAACGGCGGTGATGAAACCAAGGCCAAGGATTTCGTCGGCAAGCTGTTCAAGCAGGCGCCTGTGCTGGACACCGGCGGTCGTGCCGCGACCACCACGTTCATGACCAACCAGATCGGCGACGTGCTGGTGACCTTTGAAAACGAAGCCGAGATGATCGCCCGCGAGTTCGGTCGCGACCAGTTCGAAGTGGTCTATCCGAGCGTATCCGCCGAAGCCGAGCCTCCGGTCAGCGTGGTGGACAAGGTTGTGGATAAAAAAGGCTCCCGCGACGCCGCCGAGGCGTACCTCAAGTACCTGTGGTCGCCCGAAGGCCAGGAAATCGCCGCCGCCAACTACCTGCGTCCGCGGGACCCAGCCATCCTGGCCAAATACACCGACCGCTTCCCGAAAGTGGATTTCCTGTCGGTGGAGAAAACCTTCGGTGACTGGCGCACCGTGCAGAAGACTCACTTCAATGACGGTGGGGTTTTCGACCAGATCTACAGCGGGCAATAAAACCGCCACTTTCAGGCCGCACCAAAACCCTGTGGGAGCGAGCCTGCTCGCGATAGCGGAGTGTCAGACAAGCACTGGCAACTGACACACCGCTATCGCGAGCAGGCTCGCTCCCACAGTCGCATCAATCCCGGACATGGTTGTTATCAATCCAGGCGACTACCCCGAAGCCGGCACAGCCTTTAGCCTTGCCCACAATCCTTACCAGTCATTGACGGAAATCCCATGACCGCCAACTCCCCCGCCCTGACCCGAGGCATGGTCCTGCTGTTCGCCTTCTGCTGCGGCGCCATCGTTGCGAATATCTATTACGCCCAACCCATCATCGACCTGATCGCCCCCGACGTCGGCCTGTCCAGCACCATGGCCAGCCTGATCGTCTCGCTGACCCAGATCGGTTACGCCCTGGGCCTGTTCTTCCTGGTGCCGCTGGGCGACCTGCTGGAAAACCGCCGGTTGATGATCCTCACCACCCTCGTGGCGATTGCCAGCCTGTTGGGCGCGGCGTTCACCGATCAGCCGAATGTGTTCCTGCTGGTTTCGCTGCTGGTGGGGTTCAGTTCGGTGTCGGTACAAGTCCTGATTCCCCTGGCCGCGCATCTCACGCCGGAAGCATCCCGGGGTCGGGTGGTCGGTGGAATCATGGGTGGGCTGCTGCTGGGGATCCTGCTGGCACGGCCGGTGTCCAGCGTGGTGGCCGATCACTTCGGCTGGCGCGCGATGTTCATGATCGCGGCGACATTGATGGCGGCGATCAGCCTCGTCCTGACGTTCACCGTGCCCAAGCGCCAACCCGATCACAGCGCTACCTACGGGCAACTGCTGGGCTCCCTCGGCACCTTGCTGCGGCAACAACCGCTATTGCGCCAACGGGCGTTCTACCAGGCCTGCATGTTCGCCACGTTCAGCCTGTTCTGGACCGCCGTGCCCCTGGAGCTGGCGCGTAACCATGGGCTGTCCCAGACCGAGATTGCCCTGTTCGCCCTGGTCGGTGCCATCGGCGCCATCGCCGCCCCCATTGCCGGGCGACTGGCCGACGCCGGTCATACCCGCATCGCCTCGCTGCTGGCGATGCTGTTCGCCAGCCTGAGTTTCCTGCCGGCGTTCATCCATCCGCTCTACAGCGTCATCGGCCTGGCGGTCACGGGCGTGGTATTGGACTTTTGTGTGCAGATGAACATGGTACTGGGCCAGCGCACCATCTATGCCCTGGATGCCAAAAGCCGCGGCCGTCTCAATGCCCTGTACATGACCAGCATCTTCGTCGGCGGCGCCTTCGGCTCATCGATTGCCAGCGCGGTGTATGAGCATGGCGGTTGGTTGTGGGTGGTGATCGTCGGCAGCGCCTTCCCGCTGCTGGCTCTGCTGCGCTTTCTCGGCACGTCCCAGAAACACGCGTTGGCGGCGGCGTATTCGATAAAGGCCCGGCAGGCAAAGCCTGCCGGGCACAGCGCAAGCGTCGTCAAACCCGCACGTTGCCTCGCGGCCCGGCAATTGCCCAGATGATCAGGCCCAGTACCGGCAACAGCAGAATCAGCAGCACCCAGAGGATTTTCATCCCGGTTTCCGCGCCACTCTTGAGCACATTGATGATCGCCCAGATATCGAGCGCCAGGATGATCAGGCCAACCAGGCCGTTGAAAGTGGAACCCATGGTGTCGCTCCCAAGTAATGGCATGCACAATTTAGGATAGTCGGCCCCGACGAGGGTTCCGTTTTATTGCTTCAGACGTGGACCGCAACCTTGAGGGCTTCCAGGGCGGGGGCGGCGGCAATGCCGACTTGCGCGCACAACTCCAGCACCCGCGGCACGTCGTTGCCGTACACCAGCACCATCTGCAATTCATCGTCGAGCAACTGGCTGAAGTTCATCAGCACGTAGCCGCCGCTTTCCTTGTTCAGGCTGCTCATCTGAATCTGGATGCGGTTGAGCGCCGTCAGGGCTTCGGTTTTCGCCAGTTGCTTGGGCTTGAGGTTGAACGCCACGCCGGGGCCGAAAGACGCGACGATCTGCTCGAACAACTGCACATAGGTGTCAGCCTGGAACAGCACGGTGTCCGGCAAACTGCCGACGACCACCCATTCGCCCAGGGGGATCGGAAAGGTGTCGTCGTAGTTGATGTCCGGGTTGGCCGTCAGGAAAGCCGCCGGATCGGCATAGGCCTGGGCCGCTTCGTCGGCAATCCTGTCAATGTCGGCATCGCCCAGGCAGCCGGAGCTGATTTTGCTGATGAGTTCGACGAGTGCGGCTTTCATGGGCGAATCCTGTGGCAATTGGGACTTTCGAGGGCGCGCAGGATAGCGCATCACATCAGCCGAGGCATCCGCGGCGAAGGCGCTTGCCGTGGGAGCAAAGCTTGCTCGCGATAGCGGCAGGCCAGTCGACATTATTGCTGACTGACTTACCGTAATCGCGAGCAAGCTTTGCTCCCACAGTCATTCTCATCACGTAGATACCGTCTGATATCAGCTCGACAACTTCTCCAACTGCGCCGTGGTATCCACCGCCCCCATGGTCCGGGCCGCATCCAGAGCCGAGACGCCGTTGGCGTCCTTGGCCTTCGGGTCCGCGCCTTTGCCGATCAGGTAGTCGACGATCGCCACCCGGTTGAACATCGCCGCCATCATCAGCGCCGTGCGGCCGTCGAAGGAAGCGCCTTCCACCTGTGCGCCACCGTCCACCAGGGCCGAGACCACCGCCAGGTCGCCCTTGAACGCCGCGCCGGCAATCGGACTCTGGCCGTTGTCGTTGCGGATTTCCGGATCGGCCTTGTGTTCCAGCAGTACTTTCACCGTTTCCACGTGCCCGTGATAAGCGGCCAGCATCAACAAAGTGTCGCCCTTGTGGTTACGCAGGTTGGGCGGCAAGCCTTTGCTCAGCAAGGCTGCCATCATGGCGGCGTCGCCCTGGCGCGCCACGTTGAATACCTGTTCGGCAAATTCCGCAGCCTCTTCCGGGGTCATCTGGCGGCTTGTATCGGACATGGGGCACTCCACTTGAGTCTTCGAGAATGCGGCTAGTTTCCCGAGCAGCGCAGAGCCTGTCATCCCCTTTTTCTCAGTACCCGTTATAGCCAGAATCAATAACCGTACTGCCCGCCCTGGATCTGTGTCGCCAACTGGCGGTCGATCCGCACGTAAGTCCCGCTGCCGGGCAACCAGGCGTAGACCGGCTCGTCGCCGATGACGCAGGGGTCGAAGGCTTCGCGCCTGAGCCGAGTCTTGTGGTATTTGAAGGTGCCGGTGATGTCCATTTTCACCTTGATACGCAGGAACAGCGGCACCGCACAGGCCGGCAGCCTGGCTTGCAGAAACTGCAGCAGCTCGCCGAAATCCAGGGTTGCCAACGATTCGGACGGGGTGATCGCCGCCATGCCGGCGCGCCCGTCGCTGCCGTTGATCTCAACCCCATAGGCCACCGCCTCGGCCACTTGCGGATGCTGCAGCAAGACATTCTCAACCTGCGTCGTGGAAACGTTTTCGCCCTTCCAGCGGTAGGTGTCGCCGAGACGATCGACGAATTGCCCATGACCAAAGCCGAGATCACGCAGCAGGTCACCGGTGTTGAAGTAACGATCGCCAGGGGTGAAGACATCCCGGTAGATAGTCTCTTCGGTCCGGGCCGGCTCGGTGTAGCCATCCAGGGGCGCCTTGTCATCGATCCGCGTCAGCAGCAGGCCTGGCTGGCCCTTCGGCACTTTCTGCATTCGCCCTTGCAGGTTGCGCAACGGCATCCCACTGCCATGGTCGTACTGCACCAGCGCCCAACCCACGAGGGAGAATCCGACGGTATTATCGAAATTCAACAGGTTGGTGAAGCCGACATTGCCGTCACTGGCCGCGTACGACTCACAGATGTGGTCGACGCCAAAGCGGGTCTTGAACGCAGCCCAGGCGCCCGGCCGCAGGCCATTGCCGATCATCTTCTTCACCTCATGGCGCCGGTCTTCAAGGCTGGCGGGCTGATCAATCAGGTAACGGCACAACTCCCCCGCATAACCCAGCGTGGTCGCCCGATAACGGCGTACATCGCTCCAGAACCGGCCAGCGCTGAACGTGCGTCGGATCGCAAAACCCGATGCGCCACAGATCGCCGCTCCCCAGCACACGCACAGGCCCGTGGCGTGATACAGGGGCAAGGGGCA
>Ga0157373_10003332_pt1 | contig 12134 bp, 9 predicted proteins | sample C65metaG_FD_113460 | JGI IMG/M metagenome (GOLD analysis project Ga0157373, IMG submission 113460) | Corn rhizosphere microbial communities from Kellogg Biological Station, Michigan, USA - C6-5 metaG | ecosystem: Host-associated > Plants > Roots > Rhizosphere > Soil | place: USA: Michigan...
GCCGACGGCAAGCCCATCTATGAGGCGAGAGACCTGCGGGTCGGGCTGTTCGACGCCCGCAACCTGGTCTGACGGAGGAACCATGCGCCGCGTAGTCGTCACCGGCATCGGCATCGTCTCTTCAATCGGCAACAACGCCAATGAAGTGCTGGCCTCGCTCAGGGAAGCGAAGTCGGGCATCTCGTTTGCGCCGGAATACGCCGAGCTCGGCTTCCGCTGTCAGGTTCACGGCAAGCCCGACCTCGACTGGGAGTCGATGGTCGACCGCCGCGCGGCCCGCTTCCTGGCGCAAGGCACGGCCTTCGGCCACATCGCCATGGAGCAGGCCATCGCCGATTCCGGACTGCCCGAGGAGGGGGTCTCCAACGATCGAACCGGCCTGATCGTCGGCGCCGGCGGGCCGTCCACCAGCTCCATCGTCCAGGCGGCCGAGATCACCAAGGAGAAGGGCCCCAAGCGGGTCGGGCCGTTCGCGGTGCCTAAGGCGATGAGCTCGGGCCCTTCGGCGGTGCTGGCGACCTGGTTCAAGATCCGGGGCCTGAACTTCTCGATCTCCTCGGCCTGCGCGACCTCGACCCACTGCATCGGCTCGGCCTATGAGCAGATCGCGCTCGGCAAGCAGGACGTGATCTTCGCGGGCGGGACGGAGGAGCTGCACTGGACGCTGTCCAACCTCTTTGACGCCATGGGCGCGATGAGCTCCAACTTTAACGACACGCCCCAGCGCGCCAGCCGCGCCTACGACCGCGACCGCGACGGCTTCGTCATCGCGGGCGGCGCCGGGATCGTGGTGGTCGAGGAATATGAGCGGGCCAAAGCCCGGGGCGCGAAAATCTACGGCGAGATCGTCGGCTACGCGGCCAACTCCGACGGCTACGACATGGTCGCCCCGTCGGGCGAAGGCGCGGTGCGCTGCATGAAGATGGCGCTGGAGACGGCGGGCGGGCGCAAGGTCGACTATCTCAACCCGCACGGCACCGCCACGCCCGTCGGCGACGCCAAGGAGATGGAAGCGGTGCGCGAGGTTTTCGGCGACGCCATGCCGCTGATCTCCTCGACCAAGTCGCTGACCGGCCACAGCCTGGGCGCCGCGGGCGCACAGGAGGCGATCTACTCGCTGATGATGCTGAACAACGGCTTCGTCGCCGAGAGCGCCAACATCGACAATCTCGATCCGGCTTTCGAAGGCATGCCCATCGTGCGCAAGCGGCTCGACCGCGATCTTGAAACGGTGATGTCCAACAGCTTCGGCTTCGGCGGCACCAACGGCTGCCTCGTTATGACGCGCGTCTAGAAAGGGCTTTCATGGCCGACGACTACAGCTTCCCTAAGGGCGACCTCATGCGCGGCAAGAAGGGCCTCGTGATGGGGGTGGCGAACCACAACTCCATCGCCTGGGGGATCGCCTCGCAGCTGGCGGCGCAGGGGGCCGAGCTTGCCTTCGCCTATCTGCCGGACATGGAAAAGCGGGTGCGGCCGCTCGGCGAAAGCATCGGGGTCAAGACCTTCATCGCCATGGAGGTCACCGACGACGCCTCGATGGACGCGGGCTTCGCCGAGCTGGAGAAGACTTTCGGGACGCTCGATTTCCTCGTCCACTCCATCGCATTCGCCAACAAGGACGAGCTGAAGGGCTCGTTCGTGGAGAACACCACCCGCGACGGGTTCCTGACGGCGATGAACATTTCCGCCTTCAGCTTCGTGGACGCCGCCCGGCGCGCCTCGAAGATGATGCCCGACGGCGGGTCGATGGTGACCATGACCTACCTGGGCTCGGAGCGGGTCATCCCCAACTACAACACCATGGGCGTGGCCAAGGCCGCGCTCGAGGCCTGCACCCGCTACATCGCCCGCGACCTGGGGCCCAAGGGCGTGCGGGTCAACGCCATCTCGGCCGGGGCCATGCGCACGCTGTCGCTGGCGGGGATTTCCGGCGGGCGCGGCATGCTCTCGCAGGGCCGGGCCTTCAGTGCGCTGAAGGAGGACACCTCGATGGAGGGCGTCGCCGGCTGCGCGCTGTGGCTGCTGTCGGACCTCGGCCGCTCGACCACCGGGGAGGTGGTTCACGTCGATGCGGGCTTCCACATGGTGGGTATGCCCGATCCGGAAGCAGATCAGGGCGCGTAGGCCTTCAGGAAGCGCCGCGCCGCCGACCGGGCGACCTGATCGATCTGCGCGGCGGCGAGCGGGTTTCCCAGCCCCAGCAGCGAACGCGTCTGGTGCTGGCCGATGACCATGCCCGCGAAGAACTCAGCGGCCTGCATCGGATCGTCGACGGCGAGGCGTCCGGCCTTGCTCTCGGCGCGCAGGAAGTTGGCCAGCTCGGTGCGCGACCGCAAGGGGCCGGTCTCGAAGACGATGCGGGCGAGGTCCGGCATCTCGTCGGCGCTCTGGATCGTCAGCCGCAGGATCGAGTGGCTCTTGCCGACGGCCTCCAGCAGGGTCCGCGCGTATCCGGCCAACGCCTCCTCGGCGTGCTCGCCGGCGTCCAGCGCACGCAGGGGCGCGGTCATGAAGTCCACCCGGCGCTCGACCAGCGCCCGGACCAGGTCGATCTTGCAGCGGTAGCGATTGTAGACCGTTTGCTTCGACACCCCCGCCCGCCGCGCGATCTCCTCCATCGGGGCGGCGAGGCCGCGCTCGGCCAGCACGGCGGAGGCGGCGTCGAGGATGGCCTCGGTCTTGGCGGGATCGATCTGGCCGGCGACGCGGGGCATCAGTGGCCCCCCGTTTGCAGGTTGGTGGCCTTGCCCGGCTTGCCGAGCAGACCCAGCACGGCGGCCACCGCGCATCCGGCGCCCAGCCAGAAGAAGGCGTCGCCGTAGGCCAGCGTGAGCGCCTTCATCTGCAGATAGCCCGCGAAAGCCTTGCGGCCGGCGGCGGCCGGGTCGAGGACGCCCGGCTTGGCCATCATGTGCGAGAAGCCGCTCATCATCTGCCCAGCCGTCGGGCTGTCGATCGGGATGGCGCTGGTTAGATCGTTGTAGTGGACGGCCATCTGGTGGCCGAGAATAGTTGTGATGACGGCCAGGCCCACCGCGCCGCCGACGTTGCGCGTCAGGTTCACCAGCGCCGAGGCGTCCTTCATCAGCCGCTGCGGCACGGTCGAGACCGTCAGCGTCTGGGAGGCGATCATGGCGATCATGGTGCCTACGCCCCGCAACGCCTGCAGCTGGGCGAACTGCCAGAAGCCCCACTGATCGGTGACCCGCGCGCCCAGGCCGATGCCGTAGGCGGCTAGCCCGAAGCCGAGGAACATCGGAAGGCGCGGGTCCATTTGGCGCACCATCCGCCCGGCGATCGGGCCGGTGATGAACATGGTCAGACCGGAGATCAGCATCGTCGTGCCAACCTCGGCCGCCGAGTAGTGACGGATCTGCGCCAGGAACAGCGGCAGCAGGAAGGTGCCGCCAAACAGGCTCAGCCCCGACACGAAGGTCATGATGATGCCGAGCGTGAAGTTGCGGTCCTGGAACGGCGCGAGGTTCACGATCGGCTGGCGATAGGTCAGCTGGCGCCAGATGAAGGTCACGAAGGAGATCACGCCGAGCACCGTCAGCCACAGGATCAGATCATCCTGAAACCACCTGTTCTTGGCCCCCTCCTCCAGCACGTACTGAATCGAGAGCAGCGCGATGGCCATGGTGATCAGGCCAAACCAGTCGACGCCTTTGGCGAGGCTCGGGTCGCCCTTGTCGAAGTCGCCCCAGCGCCAGACCAGAAAGGTCGCCAGAATCCCCGGCGGCACGTTGACGAAGAACAGCCACCGCCAGTTCAGCGCCTCGGTCAGGTGGCCGCCGAGCGTAGGCCCGATGGTCGGCGCGAGCGTCACGATCAAGCCGACAATGACGTTGGCGGTGATCCGCCGCTCCGGCGGAAAGGCGGTGAAGGCCGTGGCGAACACCGAGGGGATCATCGCGCCCGCCGCCAGCCCCTGCAGGGCGCGGGTGAAGATCATCATCTCGATACTGGACGACAGCCCGGTCATCACGCTGGTGACGCAGAAGGCGACGCAGCAGGCGACGAAGGTGTTTCGCGTCCCCCACAGTCTGGTCATGTAGGCCGTGAGCGGGATGATCACGACCTCGGCCAGCAGGTAGATGGTCTGCACCCAGGCGATCTCGTCGGCCGTGGCGCCGACGCCCGCCTGGATCTGCGACAGCGAGGCGGCCACGATCTGGATGTCGAGGATGGCCATGAACTGGCCGATGACCATGCCGCCGAAGCCGAGGAATAGTTTTCCCCAGTCGGTTTCGGAACGGTCGCCGATATGAGGCGGCGCTGCGGTGGTGGCGGCTCCGGCGGCCATGACGGGTCCTAGCGGGCCTGCGCGTACTGTTCGGGATCGCCGCCGGCCTCGGCGTACGACGGGCCGGTCTGGGCGGTAACGTCCACCTTCACTTCGACCGACAGGCCCGGGCGCAGCGCCTGGCCGAGCGGCGCGGCGCGGTCGACGACGATGCGGACGGGAATGCGCTGGGCGATCTTGGTGAAGTTGCCCACCGCGTTCTCCACCGGGATCAGCGCGAATTCGGCGCCGGTCGCGGGGGAAAAGCTGTCGATGTGGCCCCTGATGGTCCGCTTGCCGAAGGCGTCGGCGCGGATCTCGACCGGCTGGCCGATACGCAGGCGCGAGACCTGCGTCTCCTTGAAATTGGCGACCACGTAGGCCTTGCCGAGCGGAACCACGGCCATCAGCGTCGTGCCGGGCTGGACCAGCTGGCCGGGTCGCACGCCGCGGGCGCCGACGACGCCGGAGACCGGCGCGCGAATGACCGTGTGTTCGAGATCGATCCGGGCCTGCTCGACGGCGGCGTGGGCGCCTTCGGCCTGCGCCAGCGTCTGGGCGCGGGTCGAACCGAGCGAGCCGGCGGTGCGGCGCTCGGCCTCCAGCGTGGCGGCGGCCTGCGCGACGGCGGCGGACGACTCCGTCGCCTGCGCCTTCACCGTCTGCAGCTTCTGGCTGGAGACCCAGCCCTGATTGGCAAGCTCGTTGTAACGGCTGAGGTCCGCGCTCGCGGCGCCGGCGGCGGCCCTGGCGCTGTCCACGCCCGCGGCGCGTTGGGCGATCATGGCCTGTTCGAGCGCGGCCTTGTCGTCGACGTTCTTTACCGCCGCGTCGAGCGCGGCGGCGTTGGCCTGCGCCTGCGCGAGCTTCGCCTCAAAAGTGGACGGATCGATGCGGGCCAGCACCTGTCCGGCCTCGACGTGCTGGTTGTCGGAGACGAGCACCTCGGCGATGTAGCCGGCCACCTGCGGGCTGACGATGACGGTGTCGGCCTGCACGAAGGCGTTGTCGGTGCTCTCGTAATGGTGCTTGTTCGTCCACCAGAGCGCGCCGCCGATGACTACGGCCACCAGCACGACCGCGCCCACGATCATCGGAACAAGTCGGTTTCTCGGAATGGACGCCATCGTCCTTCAACCCCACGCCACAAACACAAAAAGGTTTCTGCGGATACGTCCGGCAGGATGGCTCCGCAAGCGTTAAATGGACGTTGCCGTCCAAAAATCAAGCGGCCGCTTTTCGAGTTCCGCCGAACCACGACGTGCATTAGCTTGCCGCCCATGCTGCTGAGCGATCGAACCAAAGTCGTCCGCGCCGTGATGGGCTTCCTGGCCTTCTGCGCCCTGATCGGTTTCATCATGGGGCTGCGGAGCGCCCTGCCGAGAAACACCGAGGACACCGAGCCGCAGGGACCGCCGGCCGAGGCGACCTCCAATGTCGTGGTCGAGGCGACGGCCGCTCAGGAGGCGCCCGCGCCCGTCACGAACGAACCGGCGGCCAACGAGCCGACCGACAACGCCGACGCCGAGCAGGCGGCCGAGGAAAAGGCCGCCACCAAGGCCGAGCAGACCAAGCCCGTCGCGCCCGCGCCCGCCGCGGCTCCGGCCGAAGAGGCGCCGTCCAACGACACCATCGGCCAGGTTCTCGACCAGCAACAGCCGCAGAACACCGCGCCGCCGCCCAACCTTTACTAGGGCTTACAGGTCGAGCAGCAGGCGCTGCGGGTCTTCGATGGCTTCCTTGACCTTGACCAGGAAGGTCACCGCGCCCTGACCGTCGACGACGCGGTGGTCGTAGGAAAGCGCCAGGTACATCATCGGCCGGATGACGATCTGGCCGTTCACGACCATCGGCCGCTCCTGGATCTTGTGCATCCCTAAGATGCCCGACTGCGGCGCGTTCAGGATCGGCGTCGACATCAGCGAGCCGTAGACCCCGCCGTTGGAGATGGTGAAGGTCCCGCCCTGCAGGTCCTCGAGCGCCAGATGTCCGTCGCGGGCCTTCTTGCCGAGCTCGCCGATGGCCTTCTCGATCTCGGCGAGGTTCATGGCGTCGGCGTCACGCACGACCGGGACCACCAGGCCCTTCTCGGTGCCGACGGCGACGCCGATGTCGTAGTGGTTCTTGTAGATCAGGTCCTGGCCGTCGATCTCGGCGTTTACGTCGGGGATCTCCTTCAGCGCATGGACGCAGGCCTTCACGAAGAAGCTCATGAAGCCGAGCTTCACGCCGTGGCGCTTTTCGAAGATGTCCTTGTACTGGCTGCGCAGCGCCATCACCGCGCTCATATCGACCTCGTTGAAGGTCGTCAGCATGGCGGCGCTGTTTTGCGCCTCCTTCAGGCGACGCGCGATGGTCTGACGCAGGCGCGTCATTCGCACCCGCTCTTCGCGCTCATGCACCGGACGCGGCGCGGCGGGGGCCGGAGCGGGCGCTGGCTGGTTGGCGCGGGCGTCGAGCGCGGCAAGCGCGTCGCCCTTGGTGATGCGGCCGTCCTTGCCTGTGCCCTGCACGGTTTCCGGCTTGAGGCCGGTTTCGGTGACGATGCGCTGGACCGAAGGGCTCAGCGGCTTGGCCGCTTCGGCTTGGGGCGGCGGGGCAGGGGCAGGAGCGGGTTGAGGAGCCGGAGCCGGTTCGGGAGCTTTCGCCGGAGCGGGAGCAGGCGCAGCCGTAGCCGCCGCGCCTTCGGTGACCTTGCCCAGCAGAGCGCCGGGCGTGACCGTCTCGCCATCGCCCGCGGCGATCGCGGAGAGCACGCCATCGGACGGGGAGGCGACTTCGAGGGAGACCTTGTCGGTCTCCAGCTCCACGAGAATCTCATCCTTTTTGACGGCCTCGCCCGGCTTCTTGGTCCAGCGCGCCACCGTGGCTTCGGTGACGGATTCGCCAAGAGCGGGGGTCATGATGTCGGCCATTTGTCTTCCGATGTCTCGTGTTTACCTGTCTCGCTTCAGGCCAGGGCCTCGGCGAGGAAGGTCTCAAGTTCCTTGGTGTGGCGGCTCATCAGACCGGCGGCGGTGGACGCCGAGGCCGGACGGCCGACGTAGCGGGCGCGCTTGGCCTTGATCTTCAGCCGCGCCAGCGTCAGCTCCAGCCACGGATCGACGAAGGTCCAGCCGCCCATGTTCTTCGGCTCTTCCTGGCACCAGACCAGCTCGGCGTTGGCGAACCGCTTCAGCTCGTTGCACACCGACTTCAGCGGCCACGGATAGAACTGCTCCAGCCGCAGAAGGTAGATGTCGTCGCGGCCGGTCTTGGCGCGCGCCTCGACGAGGTCGAAGTAGACCTTGCCGGAGCAGAGCACGACCCGCTTGATCTTCTCGTCGGGCTTCAGGGTCACGCCGCCGACATCGCAGCCGGCCTCGGCGCCGTCGATCATCACCCGGTGGAAGGAGGTGTTCCCGGCCATGTCGGCCAGGTTCGACACCGCCCGCTTGTGACGCAGAAGGGACTTCGGCGTCATCATGATCAGCGGCTTGCGGAATTCCCGGTGCACCTGGCGACGCAGCGCGTGGAAGTAGTTGGCCGGGGTCGAGCAGTTGACCACCTGCATGTTGTCTTCGGCGCAGAGCTGCAGGAAGCGCTCCAGCCTCGCCGACGAGTGCTCCGGCCCCTGGCCCTCGTAGCCGTGCGGCAGCAGCAGCACGAGCCCGCTCATCCGCAGCCACTTGCGCTCGCCCGACGAGATGAACTGGTCGATCAGCACCTGCGCGCCGTTGGCGAAATCGCCGAACTGGGCTTCCCAGCAGGTCAGCGTGTTCGGGTCGGTCAGCGAGAAGCCGTATTCGAAGCCCAGCACCGCCTCTTCTGACAGCGGCGAATCCAGCACCTCGAAGTGCGCCTGCCCAGGGCGGAGGTCGCACAGCGGGATGTAGGCTTCCTCGGTGGTCTGGTCGATCAGGGCCGAGTGGCGCTGTGTGAAGGTGCCGCGCACGCTGTCCTGGCCGGACAGCCGCACCGGATAGCCCTCGTCCAGCAGGGTGCCGAAGGCGAGATGCTCGGCCGTGGACCAGTCGATGCCCTCGCCGGTCTCGATGGCGTGGCGGCGGGCCTCGACCATGCGGCGCACCGTCTTGTGGATGTTCAGCCGCTCGGGGATGGTCGTCAGCTTTCGGCCGATGTCGAGAAGCTTGCCCTGCGGCACGCCGGTGATGCGCTTCTTGTCGTCGCCGATGGTCAGCCCCGCCCACTTGCCGTCCAGCCAGTCGGCCTTGTCGGCGTGGTAGGTCTTGCCGTCCTCGAACTCCTTGTCGAGGAAGGCGTCGAACTCGGCGATCCAGCCGTCCACGTCTGCCTGAGTGGCGACGCCCTCTTCGATCAGGCGCTTCGAATAGAGCTCGCGGGTCGAGGGGTGGTCCTTGATGCGCGCATACATCAAGGGCTGGGTCATCGTCGGGTCATCGCCCTCGTTGTGGCCGAACCGGCGGTAGCAGAACATGTCGATGACCACGTCCTTGCAGAACTGCTGCCGGAACTCGGTCGACACCTTGGCGGCGTAGGTGACGGCTTCGGGGTCGTCGCCGTTCACGTGGAAGATCGGCGCCTCGACCATCAGGGCCACGTCGCTCGGATAGGGCGAGGAGCGGCTGTGGTGCGGCGTCGTCGTAAAGCCGATCTGGTTGTTGACGATGAAGTGGATGGTCCCGCCCGTGCGATAGCCCTTCAGGCCCGACAGAGCGAAGCACTCGGCCACCACGCCCTGGCCGGCGAAGGCGGCGTCGCCGTGCAGCAAGAGCGGCAGCACGTGGGTTCGACCCGCGTCCGGCGTCTCGCGCAGGGTGAAGGCCTGCTTGGCGCGCGCCTTGCCCAGCACCACCGGGTTGACGATCTCCAGGTGCGAGGGGTTGGCGGTCAGCGACAGGTGGACGTTGTTGCCGTCGAACGCGCGGTCCGACGAGGCGCCCATATGGTACTTCACGTCGCCCGAGCCCTCGATGTCCGAAGGCATCGAGCTGCCGCCCTGAAACTCGTGGAAGATGACGTGGTAGGGCTTGCCCATCACGGCGGCCAGCACATTCAGCCGCCCCCGGTGGGACATGCCGATGATGATGTCCTTCACCCCAAGCGCGCCGCCGCGCTTGATGATCTGTTCCAGCGCCGGGACCATCGCCTCGCCGCCGTCCAGCCCGAAGCGCTTGGTGCCGGGGAAGCGCTTGTGCAGGAAGCGCTCGAAGCCTTCGGCCTCAATCAGCTTCTTGAGGATCGCGACCTTCCCCTCCTTGGTGAAGGTGATCTCCTTGTCGCGGCCCTCGATCCGCTCCTGCAGCCAGGCCTTCTCGGCCGGGTCGGTGATGTGCATGTACTGCACGCCGACGTTGCCGCAGTAGGTGCGCCGCACGATCTCGAGGATCTCGCGGAGCGTCGCGGTCTCCAGCCCCAGCACATAGTCGAGGAAGATCGGCCGGTCGTAGTCCGCTTCGGCGAACCCGTAGGAAGCGGGATCGAGCTCGGAGGCGTCGCCCGGCGGAAACGCGATGCCGAGCGGGTCGAGATTGGCCCTTAAGTGTCCGCGCATCCGGTAGGCGCGAATCATCATGATGGCGCGAAGGCTGTCGAGTGTGGCGGCGCGGACCTCGTCGGGCGAGGCGGCGGGTCCCCTGTCGGCGATCGCCTTGCCGAGCTTGGCCTCGACCGCGGGCCACAGGCCGTCGATGGCCGACAGCCAGTCGGGCCGGGCGATGGGAAGGGGCTTTGGCGTCCAGCTCGGCTGGTGGGCGGGTTCGCCGGCGTCCGGCAGGGTGGCGAAGAAGGCCTGCCACGAGGGCTCGACCGAGGAGGGGCTTTGCCGCCAGCGCGCGTACAGGTCCTCCACGAAGGCGGCGTTGCCGCCGTACAGGAAGGAGGTTTCCGTCAGGACCTTGTTGATAATGCCAGCGTCGTCCGCCATCGCCTCTGCGCCTAAAAAGCCGCCCCTGGCCCCGGCTTAAACAATCAGTCCGTAAAGATAGTCTCTCAGGGCCCCTTCGCCACGCGCGAAGGGCCGAAAGCTCAACCTTTCAGCACCTCGACCAGGGTTTCGCCGAGTTTGGCCGGAGAAGGCGACACGCGAATGCCCGCCGCTTCCATGGCCGCGATCTTGTCTTCCGCCCCGCCCTTGCCGCCGGAGATGATCGCGCCCGCGTGGCCCATGCGGCGCCCCGGAGGCGCCGTGCGGCCGGCGATGAAGCCCACCATCGGCTTGGCGCGGCCGCGCTTGCGCTCATCGGCGATGAACTGGGCGGCGTCTTCCTCGGCCGAGCCGCCGATCTCGCCGATCATCACGATCGACTTGGTGGCGTCGTCGGCGAGGAACATCTCGAGCATGTCGATGAACTCAGTCCCTTTGACCGGGTCTCCGCCGATGCCGACCGCGGTGGTCTGGCCAAGTCCGGCGTTGGTGGTCTGGAACACCGCCTCGTAGGTCAAGGTTCCGGAGCGCGACACGACGCCCACCGAGCCCTTGGAGAAGATCGAGCCTGGCATGATGCCGATCTTGCACTCGTTCGGCGTCAGCACGCCCGGGCAGTTCGGCCCGATCAGCCGCGACTTCGAACCCGACAGCGAGCGCTTGACCTTGATCATGTCGGTCACCGGGATGCCCTCGGTGATGCAGACGATCAGCGGGATTTCCGCGTCGATGGCTTCCAGGATCGAGTCGGCCGCGAACGGCGGCGGGACATAGATCACCGAAGCGTCGGCGCCGGGGGCGTGTTTGGCTTCGGCGACGGTGTCGAACACCGGCAGGCCGATGTGGGTCGAGCCGCCTTTGCCGGGCGTAACCCCGCCCACCATCTTCGTCCCGTAGGCGATGGCCTGTTCGGAGTGGAAGGTGCCCTGGGATCCGGTGATCCCCTGGCAGATGACCTTGGTGCTGGAGCCGATCAGGATGGACATGACTTAAGCGGCTCCCCGCACGGCCGCGACGATCTTCTCGGCGCCGTCCGACAGGTCGTTGGCGGAGATGACGTTGAGGCCGCTCTCGTTGATGATTTTCTTGCCGAGTTCGACGTTGGTGCCTTCGAGGCGCACCACCAGCGGCACCTTCAGGCCGACCTCCTTCACCGCGGCGATGACGCCCTCGGCGATGATGTCGCAGCGCATGATGCCGCCGAAGATGTTGACCAGGATGCCTTTGACGTTCGGGTCAGCGGTGATGATCTTGAAGGCCGCCGTGACCTTTTCCTTTGAGGCGCCGCCGCCGACGTCGAGGAAGTTGGCGGGCTCCGCGCCATAGAGCTTGATGATGTCCATGGTCGCCATGGCCAGGCCCGCGCCGTTGACCATGCAGCCGATCTCGCCGTCGAGCGCGATGTAGCTGAGGTCGTACTTCGAAGCCTCGATCTCCTTCTCATCCTCCTCGCTCTCGTCGCGCAGGGCGACGATGTCGGGGTGGCGGAAGAGGGCGTTGGAGTCGAAGCTCACCTTGGCGTCGAGGACCCGCAGATGGTCGTCGCCGGTGACGATCAGCGGGTTGATCTCCAGCATGCTCATGTCCTTGGCCATGAAGGCCGCGTAGAGCTGCGGGAGGAGCGAGGCCGCTTCCTTGGCCAGGCCGCCGGTCAGGCCGAGCGCCTTGGCGAGCGTGCGTCCATGGTGCGCAAAGACGCCGGTGGCCGGGTCGATCGAGAAGGTGATGATCTTGTCGGGTGTGGCGTGGGCCACTTCCTCGATGTCCATGCCGCCTTCGGTCGACGCCACGACCGAAACCCGGCTCGTTTCGCGGTCGACCAGCAGGGACAGATAGAATTCCTTGGCGATGTCGGCGCCTTCCTCGATGTAGAGGCGGTTCACCTGCTTGCCCTTGGGTCCCGTCTGGTGGGTCACCAGCACGCGGCCGAGCATTTCCTCGGCGTTCTTGCGCACATCC
>Ga0157373_10003336_pt1 | contig 12129 bp, 10 predicted proteins | sample C65metaG_FD_113460 | JGI IMG/M metagenome (GOLD analysis project Ga0157373, IMG submission 113460) | Corn rhizosphere microbial communities from Kellogg Biological Station, Michigan, USA - C6-5 metaG | ecosystem: Host-associated > Plants > Roots > Rhizosphere > Soil | place: USA: Michigan...
ACCCAATGAGAGCGATGCTCAGCCATGGAACTGCGAAGCCAACTCCCGCAACAACACTTCAGCTTCCAGCACTTTGCTGACCACGTCGTTAGCCTTCTCTCGCGTCAAACCCACACGTTCGAGCAGCGCATCGGGGATTTCTTCGTCCGGGCCTGAGCCGACGCTACGAGCCCGCAGCAGGCGCACGGCCAGGCAGACCAGGTTCGGGTAGGCGGCATATTCGCCGTCGTAATTCGGGTCATGCTGGAAGCGCAGGGCGGTGGCCAGTTCGTCGGGCATGTCCCAGTAGCGCATCAGCCAGGCGCCGATCTGTTCGCGGCTGATGCCCAGCAGGTGCTGTTCCACGTAGCTGTGGCACAGGTGCGGGTTGACCTCCAGGTGGCGGCAGATCAACGAGAAGTGCGGTGGGAACACGTGGGCTAGCAGCAAGTAGCCGAAATTGTGCAGCAGGCCGGAGAGGTACGTCAGGCCGCCTTCCGGGCGTTGGGCACGGGGCATGGCGCGGGTCAGGCCTTCGATGACGGCGGCGGTGTAGATCGATTGCTGCCAATACGGCGTGGCGTGTTGCGGGTGGTCCTTGGGCAGGCTCAGGGTCTTGCCCAGGGCCAGGCCCAGCGCCAGGTTGATCACCAGGTCGAAACCCAGCACCCGGACGATGGCGTCTTCCACCGAGCGGATCTTGCCCGGCGAGGCGTAGTACGGCGACGCGGCCCAGCTCACCACCTGCGCGGCCAGGGCCGGGTCGGTTTCGACGACACCGGTGATGTCATCAATGGTGGCATCGGGGTCGACCCGCAGCTTGATGATTTTCTGCGCGGTTTCCGCCAGTGGCGGGATCTCGATGGTTTCTTCCAGCCGTTGCTGGATCCGGCGCGCGGTGAAGGCCTGCACAGCCTGGGTGATTTCCGCACGGTCGTCGTGCGGGCGGTCCAGGTTGGGGGTGATGTTGCTCACGGGCTCGCCGAACGTCGCGGCGCTGGACTTGGTGAGCATGCTCTTGAAGGCTTCGCTGGTGACTTCCAGCAGCACCCCCGGCTCGCCCGAATGGATCAGCAGCTTCGGCTCGCGCAGCAGGCTTTCTTCGTACAGGCAAGGCGAGCTGGTCAGTGCCGGCAGGCCGGGCAGCAGGCTCAGGTTGTGTTTGCCGAGCATGCGCTCCAGGCGTTCGGTCGGTACCGCCGTGAGTTTGCGGCCGGTGAGTTCGGCCAGGCGGTTGAGGTCCAGCAGCTGGCTTTGTGGAAACAGCACCATGAGTGCGCCGACGGCATCGTGCAGCAGAACCGCTTGTACCTTGCGTGCGGGGTTCAGGCTCGATCGTTCGATCACTTCGTCAAAGCCGATGCCTAATTTCTCGAGCAACTGCCGAATCACTGACGGAGCGTGCGGGATTTCGGGGGCGAGGGCAGCTTCAGTCATGGTCTGTATCCGTTTTCCTACAAGTGCAGCAGTATAACCAGCTTGCCGAGACAGATGCGCCCGGAAACTGCGAGCGTGCTCACACTTGGCCGTATTGCTGCCCGTGGCGCAGCCAGCGGTCCAGCAGGGGGCTGACGTGGTCGGGCCAGCGTTCCAGCAGAGCCTGGGCGGCATCGCGTACCGCAGGAAGCAGATCGGCGTCGCGCATCAGGTCGGCTACCTTGAATTGAAGCAGACCGGTCTGGCGCGTGCCGAGCATTTCACCGGGACCGCGCAATTCGAGGTCTTTTTCAGCGATGACGAAGCCGTCATTGGTCTCGCGCATGATGCCCAGGCGCTGACGGCCGATCTGCGACAGCGGCGGGTGATACAGCAGCACGCAGTGGCTGGCGGCGCGGCCCCGGCCCACCCGGCCGCGTAGCTGGTGCAGCTGCGCGAGGCCCAGGCGCTCGGGGTTTTCGATAATCATCAGGCTGGCATTGGGCACATCCACACCGACTTCGATCACCGTGGTGGCGACCAGCAATTGCAGGGCGCCGGCCTTGAATTCAGCCATGACGGCGGCCTTCTCGGCGGGTTTCATGCGGCCGTGGATCAGCCCGACCTTCAACTCACCGAGAGCGGCGGTGAGGTCTTCGTAAGTGGTTTCGGCGGCCTGACAGGTCAGCTCTTCGGATTCTTCGATCAACGTGCACACCCAGTAGGCCTGCCGCCCCTCGGCACAGGCGCTGCGCACCCGTTCGATCACCTCGACCCGCCGGGTGTCGGTGACCAGCACGGTGTTGACCGGGGTCCGCCCGGGGGGCAGTTCGTCGAGGATCGAAGTGTCGAGGTCGGCGTAGGCGCTCATGGCCAGGGTTCGCGGAATCGGCGTGGCGGTCATGATCAGCTGATGCGGGCACATGCGCCCGCCCACGCCTTTCTGGCGCAGAGCCAGGCGCTGTTGTACGCCGAAGCGGTGCTGTTCGTCGATGATCGCCAGGGCCAGGTTCTTGAACTGCACTTCGTCCTGGAACAGCGCATGGGTGCCCACCACCATCGGCGTGCCTTCGGCGATCTGCGCCAGGGCGGCGGTGCGGTTCTTGCCCTTGAGCTTGCCGGCCAGCCAGGCGACGTCGATGCCCAAGGGTTCGAGCCAGCGCTGGAAGGTAATGAAATGCTGCTCGGCCAGAATCTCGGTGGGCGCCATCAGCGCCACCTGGTAACCGGCTTCCAGGGCCTGGAGCGCAGCGAGGGCGGCGACCACGGTCTTGCCGGCGCCCACGTCGCCCTGGATCAGCCGCAGCATTGGCTCGGGTTGGCTCAGGTCGTAGGCGATTTCATTGCCGACCCGTTGCTGGGCACCGGTGGGCGTGAAGCACAGGTTGGCCAGGTAGCGTGCCGGCAGATCACGGGCCTTGGGCATGGCCGGGGCGCGCAGCGAACGCAGGCTTTCACGCAGGCGTTGTTGCGACAGTTGATGGGTCAGCAGTTCTTCGAAGGCCAGCCGGTGCTGGGCCCAGTGATGACCGAGGGCCAGTTCCTCGACATCGGCATCGGCCGGCGGATGGTGCAGGTAACGGATCGCATCGGCCAGCGGCGCCAGTTGATAGTCCCGGGCCAGTTCCTTGGGCAGCCAGTCGGGCAGGCTGCTGGGGCCCAACAGGGTCAGGGTCTGCTGGCAGAGCTGACGCAGGCGCTGTTGGGTCAGGCCTTCGGTGAGCGGGTAGACCGGGGTCAGGGTTTCGTCCACCGGCGGCGGTTCGTCGCCGGTGATGGCGCGGTATTCCGGGTGATAGATCTCCAGCCCCGACGCACCGGGCCGTGCCTCGCCGTAGCAGCGCACGCGGGTGCCACGCTTGAGGCCTTCCTTCTGTGCATTGCTGAAGTGATAGAAGCGCAGGCTGAGCCCGCCGGTGCCGTCCTGCAGGCGCACCACCAGGCTGCGACGGCGGCCCATGACCACGTCGGCGCCACTGACGGTGCCTTCGATCACCGCGTCCTGCCCCGGCCGCAAGTGGCCGATGGGCACCACGCGGGTGCGGTCCTGGTAACGCAGCGGCAGGTGGAACAACACGTCCTGGAGGTTTTTCAGACCGACCTTGGCCAGTTTCTCGGCCATGGCTTCACCGACACCTTTGAGGGTCGTGACCGGTACCTTGGACAGCTCAGTCATGGTCGAGGCTTACTTGGCCGAAGGCGGCTTGGCCACGGAACACAGGCGGATCGAGTCAGCGAGGATCTCGATGGCCTTGGGCCGCGGGAAGCTGGCGCGCCAGGCAATGGCAACGGTGCGGAACGGCACGGGCGCCGTCATCGGGCGGACTTCGATCACCCCAGGGGCGTAGTGGTGGCTGTCCACCGCCGACAGCGGCAGGATCGAAATGCCCAGGCCCGACGCGACCATATGGCGAATGGTTTCCAGGGAGCTGGATTCCACCGTGGTGTGCTTGGCGCCTTCGCTGCCCTTGGTCAGGGTCGGGCAGGCTTCGAGCACCTGATCCCGGAAACAGTGGCCCTCGCCGAGCAGCAGCAGGCTCTTGTCGTTGAGCAGGCCGGCATCGATGGTCTTTTTCTGGGTCCAGGGATGCTGGGCCGGCATCAGCACGTAGAACGGCTCGTCATAGAGCGGCAGGGTCAGCACATCGGCTTCGTTGAAGGGCAGGGCGATGATGATCGCGTCCAGCTCGCCGTTGCGCAGCTTGTCTCGCAGCACATGGGTGAAGTTTTCTTCGATGTACAACGGCATCTGCGGGGCGACCCGGTGCAGTTGTGGGATCAGGTGCGGGAACAGGTACGGGCCCACGGTGTAGATGGCGCCGACTTTCAACGGAGCGGTCAGCTGGTTCTTGCCGGCCTGGGCCAGCTCGCGGATGCCCTGGGCCTGCTCAAGCACTTTCTGCGCCTGGGCCACGATGCCTTCGCCCACCGGCGTCAGGCGCACGGCGCTCTTGCTGCGCTCGAAAATCAGCACACCGAGTTCATCTTCCAGCTTTTTCACCCCCACCGACAGCGTCGGCTGGCTGACATGGCAACGCTCGGCCGCATGGCCAAAATGCTGCTCTTGGGCGAGGGTCACGATGTAGCGTAATTCTGTGAGGGTCATGGCGAGCGTCCGTGAAGTTGCGAGCCAAGCATACCGGCTGCAATCGATAGACGCACGTTATCAGACTGCGGGCGCGGTGTGACACTGTCCAATGTGGGCTGTCTGTGCTGATCGTTCCCACGCTCCCGCGTGGGAATGCAGCCCGTGACGCTCTGCGTCACACCTGCTTGCGGTGTGCCGGAGCCGGCACGCGGAGCGTCCCTTGAGGCATTCCCACGCGGAGCGTGGGAACGATCGAAGCAGGGGCTCAGCGCCGACGCTTTTCGATAGAGTACACAAACGGCGCAACGATTTCGACGGAGCCGTTGGTCAGCATGTCGGCCGGTGGCTTGGGCAGTGGCTGGGCGTCGCGGATCATGTCCAGGGTGGCCTTGTCCAGGGACTCCGTGCCGGCGCTGTCCACCAGCTTGAACGACAGCACGTTACCTTCGGCATCCACCACGAAGCGCAGGCGGTTGGTGCCTTCCTTGTTCATCTGCCGGGCCCTGAGCGGGTACTTCTTGTACTTGGCCAGGTGCGCCAGCAGCGTGCCTTGCCAGTTTGCCTTGGCCGCCATTTGCGCCGGCGACGGGCCAGGGGCCGGTTGCGCGGATTTTTCGCTTGGGGCCTGGGTCGGCGGAGTGTCGCTCGGCTTCTGCTCCGACGGTTGTTCCTTCGGCGGCTCCGGCTTTTTCTCTTCCACAGGCTTGGGCTTGGGCGGTTGAGGCTTCGGCTTCGGCTTGACCGGCTTGGGTACTGAGATCTCCGGCTTCGGCGCTTCGGCGAGTTTCGGCAGCGGCAGCTCTTCAACCGGCTCCGGCGGCCGCGGCGGCGTGACGACCTTCGGTGGCGCAGGCGGTGGAGGGGCCGGCAGCGGCGCCAGCTCGACCATCATGGCCTGGGGCGGCAATTCGAGGGGCGGGCGCGACGTCCAGTTCAGCGCCAACGCAATGGCGAGCGCATGCACGCCCAACACCACCGCCAGACTAGCCCCGTAACGCGTCAGCTTTTGGCGCGTCGTGATCATTTCTTCGGCGCCGTCTCGAGTCCGACCAGGCCGACCTTCAAGTAGCCGGTGCCGCGCAGGGCGTCCATCACACTCATCAGGTCGCCGTAGTCCACGCCTTTATCGGCCTGGAAGAAGATCGTCGTGTCCTTCTTGCCCTGGGTCTTGGCGTCGAGGGTGGCACCGAGGGTTTCGGTCTTGACCTCGTCTTCGCCCAGGAACAGGCGCTGGTCGGCCTTGACGCTGAGGAACACCGGTTTCTCCGGACGCGGCGATGGCTTGGCCGTCGACGCCGGGAGGTCAACCTTAATGTCCACGGTCGCCAGCGGGGCGGCCACCATGAAGATGATCAACAGCACCAGCATCACGTCGATGAACGGCGTGACGTTGATTTCGTGGTTCTCGGCCAGATCGTCGTCTGCGCCTTCCTTCAAATGCAAGCCCATGGCCGATTACCCCACTTTCACCATGTGCGGTTGCGAGTTGCGCTCGGTCGGCTGGTGGTCGAGGTCGCGGCTCACCAACAGCAGCACTTCGGCCGAAGCGTCGGACACCTGGGCCTTGTAGCCGGCGATGGAGCGGGCGAAGACGTTGTAGATGACCACGGCAGGAATGGCCGCCACCAGCCCGAGGGCGGTTGCCAGCAACGCTTCGGCGATGCCGGGGGCAACGACGGCGAGGTTGGTGGTCTGGGTCTTGGCGATGCCGATGAAGCTGTTCATGATGCCCCACACGGTGCCGAACAGGCCCACGAACGGCGCTGTGGAACCGATGGTGGCGAGGACGCCGGTGCCGCTGCTCATGTTGCGACCGCAGGCGGCCACCAGGCGCTCGAGGCGGAAGCTCACGCGCTCCTTGATGCCTTCTTTCTCGCGGCTGTTGGCCGACAGGCGCATTTCTTCCAGCGCGTCGTGCACCAGCAGGTTGGCGAGGGTGCCTTCCTTCGCTGCCGTGGCGCTGCCTTCCTTGAGGGTGGTGGCTTTTTTCAGGGCCGCGATCTCACCGCGCAAGCGACGCTTGGCGCCCATCAGCTCGAAGCCTTTGGCGATCCAGATGGTCCAGGTGATGATCGAAGCGATCGCCAGGCCAATCATCACCAGTTTCACGATGATGTCGGCGTTCTGGTACATGCCCCACGGGGATAGGTCGTGGGCCATGCCCAGGGAGTTGTCGGCCTTCTGCTCCTCTCCCATCTGCTTCGCGGCTTCGCCGAATTCGGCCAACGCCTTTTGCACTTCCGGCGGGAGGGACGAGGTATCGACGCTGCCGTCAGGGGTTCTCGGCACGTCCGCCGGGGTGTTCGCAGCGGGCTCATGGGCGGCCGCAGGGGCGGTGGCCTGATCGGCGAACGCGGCAACAGGTGCCAGCAGCAGGCTGAACAACAGGGCTGCCACGGCGCCCCAGGCGCGAGGTCGGTTGGTTGGCGAAGCGGAGGATAGAGAGCGATTCATGCTGGCCGGACCTGAGAGTAAAGAAGTCGATGTTCTTCCAGGCCTCGTGAGGCCGAGAACAAAAGTGGGGTGCATTATTGCAAGTAATTCTTGTTAGCAAAAGTAATAGAGTATCTTTTTTTCCTGCATTCCTAGCCGACCGTCTCTTTAGCGCGCTAGTCTGCGGCTTTACCCGAGGAGAGCTTGATGTCCGTGTCTTCTGTTTTGATCGCCGGTTGCGGTGATATCGGCGGCCGCCTCGCCAGCCAGTTGCTGGCCGAACATTGGCAGGTCCATGGCTTGCGGCGCTCGGTTTCGAGCCTGCCGGCGGGCGTTATCGGGGTGGCGGGGGATTTGTTCAGCGCGCAATGCCCCGCCACTTGGCCGACCGGGCCGCTGGATTACCTGGTGTACAGCGCCGCTGCCACCGACCATGACGAAGCGGGCTATCGGGCGGCCTACATTGAAGGGTTACAACATGTGTTGGGCTGGCTGAAGCAGCATGGTCAGCAGCCCAAACGGTTGCTGTTCGTGTCCAGCAGCAGCGTGTACGGGCAGAAGGCAGGGGAGTGGGTCGACGAAACCTCGCCCACCGAGGCCGACGGCTATTCCGGCCGGTTGATGCTTGAAGCCGAGCAACTGGCCCTCGACAGCGGCATCCCGGCCAGCCGTGTGCGCCTGACCGGCATCTACGGCCCGGGCCGCGAATGGCTGCTGAGCCAGGTGCGCCAGGGCTATCGCGTAATAGTCGACCCGCCGCTGTACGCCAACCGCATCCACGCCGACGACGCCGCAGGCCTGCTGGCGTTTCTGCTGGAGGCGGATCGCCAGGGCAAAGCCCTCGACGACTGCTACATCGGGGTCGACGACGCCCCCGCCGCATTGGCCGAGGTGGTGGGCTGGCTGCGCGAATACATGGGCGTCACCGAATGGGCCGAAGACGCCAGCGTGCGCCGCGCCGGCAGCACGCGCTGCAGCAACGCCCGGGCCAAAGCCCTGGGCTGGACCCCGCGCTACCCGAGCTTTCGCGAAGGCTATGCGGCGATTCTGGAGGGGCGCTGCTGACCCGATCCGGATTTCAGGCGGTCACAAAGCTGTGCGCGGCGCAGATCCTTGTGGAGCCAAGCCTTGACTCGGTTCAGTGAACTCGTCGAGCATGCTTCGATAACAGCAACAGGGACAGTTATCCATGCAAGCCAGTTTCAGCAAAGGCGTCATCTTTGCACTCTCCGCCGCCGCACTGAACGCCACGATTGGTGTGCTCAGCAAAGTGCTCATGAGCAATGGCTTCACCGCCAGCAGCGTTGCCGTCATCAAGACCTTCCTGGGTTGCCTGTTGCTCTCGGCCTTGTTGCTGTTCCTCAAGCGCCCGGCGACGACGGCCAAATGGACCCAGGCGGCGATCTGCGCGTTCCTCGGCATCTTCGTGCTGTTCCACTTCGAAACCTCTGCCTACCGGCATTACGCCGCGGCGGGTGTCGTGGTGATGCTGATGGCCAGTGCCTCAATCTCATCGATTGTGCTGGGGCGCATATTCCTGAAGGACGCCATCACCGCAAACGCCACCGTGGGCGCCACGCTGGCTATTGCCGGCATCGCGGTGATCTTCGGCGCCGACCTGCAACAGGGCTTCACCCTCCAGGGCGCGGCACTCGCGTCCATGGCCGGTTGCGGCTACGGGGCGTTTTCGGTGGCGATGAAACGGATGGGCGTGTCCGGTGGGCTGCACTTCACCCGTCAATTGCTGTTCTTCGGCAGCCTGTACCTGCTGATGCCAGCGGCGGCCGACGGCTTCGTGATCGGAGAGCTGTCGCCCCTGGCCATTGCCGCTTTGCTGGCCCTGGCCGCCCTGCCGACCATCCTCGGCTTTTTCTGCACCACCAAGGCCATCGAATACCTCAAGCCCTCCCAGGTGCAAGCGCTGGAACTGACCGAACCGTTGTTCGCCGCGCTGCTGGCGTTCGTGGTACTCAACGAAGTGCCGCGTGAAAGCCTGTACATGGGCGCGGCGCTGATCATCGTGGGGCTGTGCTTCTCCAATGAGTTGATCCGCTTGGGTAAGAAAGCGCCTATTCCGTCGGGCGTGTGAAGGTCGCCGGGCCCTAAACAGACCCACCAGTTCGTAGCGCGATCTATCGTCCTACGACAACCGAGTCGGTCCATCGCCAACCAAAATAAAGCTGGGCTGGGGTATTGGGGGTTGTAAACCCGTTTGCCGGATCGGAGACGATGATATTACCTGCAGGATCAATGCCTTGAAGCACAATGTAGTGACCCACAGGACCGTTTGTGGGTGTTACAAAAGCTATTAGCTTCCAGCCTGAATTTAGGGTGTTGTAAAGCTCTTGCGGGTTTCCTGGTCGACCTACCTGCCAAGCTCTAAGCCCATATGACCTCAAAAGATAAACAAGCTCGTCTATCCGTGCGGGGCGATTCTGGGGCAAGCCCGTCAATCTTGCCACTACCTGTGGCTGAGACTCGTAGTGACCTGCTTGAGCTACAACATCCTGAACACTGGCCGCCCAGCACCAATTATCAAACTGCTGTTGTTCAATGGCTGACGCATTGGCGGTGAAGAGTGTAAAAAGTGCGAATATGGATATCCTGATGAGCACAAGCAATGTCCTTTTTAACTAGGTGAAAAGGGGGCTGTTTTATTCTGTGTATACGACTACGCGGTGAATGAATCCGAAAATCATCTGGCCGGACTCCCAGCTCACGGAGAGTGCGCAAAACCTAAGGTGCGAACTTGGCCTTTTGTTGAAGAGGCTGGGATGTTCAGGAGGCTCTGCGCGCCCTCTCGGAGAGTAGATGGCAAATTGCCGCCCCGCCAATCCCTCGCAAAGCGATGCCGGCAAATACGTCCCTATTCCGCAATACCTTCAGCAGGCAGGCGCCATGGACAGCGAGCCGGATGGCAAACCGAGCGCTGGCTAACGTCGAAGCGCAATAGTCACAACACCACTGCCCACCCTGTGGGAGCGAGCCTGCTCGCGATGAGGCCGGAACAGTCGAGGTTGACACGACTGACAGTTCGCATTCGCGAGCAACTTCGTTCCCAAAGTTTTTGATGGTTGGCTGACAAGTACTGCCTCTTCCGCTTTTCTCGCCCCAGCCCCCTCACCACCAGGACGAAACACCTCCCAGGGCATCACGCAACTGAGCCGCGCCAATGTTGCGTCGCCCCGGATCAAGCGCTAGGGCCGTTCGCAACGCCGGCCAGCAGCGCCTGGGCAGGTTGGGTGGGGCCTTGAGCCCGTGTTCCAGCCCGTCATCGCGGGCCTGAATTGAAGGCAGGCGGCGGAACGGATGCCTGCCGCTCGCCAGTTCATACAACACTCAAGCCACGCCATAAACATCGGCACTCGCCGACAGCGGCGAGCCGTCCAATAGCTCGGGCGCGGCATAGCCTGGGGTCCATGCGTTGAGGCGGTTGCGATTCAGGTGGGGCAGGTCTTTCAAGGGACCTTCCGTTGCCAGGCCCAAGCCGAAATCGAACAGACGCACGCCGTCTTCGCTCAGCATCACATTGCTTGGTTTCACATCGCCGTGCAGAACGCCCCGGCGGTGGATATAGGCCAAAGCGTCGAGCAGGGGCACGGCAATCGCCTGCCATTCATGCCAAGGCAATCCGAGGGGGCGCTCGCAAAGCAGTTTGTCCAGGGTCAGGCCGCGCATCAGGTCCATGGTGATGAACGCCCGCCGCTGGGCCGCATCCGCTTCGAAGGTATAGGGCCGCAGCAGGTTTGGATGATGCAGTCGCCGAGTCAGGGTGAACTCGCTGTAGAGCAGGGCACTGGCGTCGGGGGATTCGTCTACGTCCTCGTTGAGCATTTTCAGCGCGATGTACGGGTCGGGGTCGCTGTATTGCTCTTGCAGCAAGTCTCGTGCGCGGTACACGACGCCCATGCCGCCGGCACCGAGCGGGTGTTCAAGGCGATAACGTCCCGCAAGGACGTCTGGCATTTCGCCGATGCACCGTCGACCGGGTGGCACGGCCGATGGAGGGCCTGCGAACGCGGCATACGTAGGCTGAGGGGGCGAGGCTGCTTCAGGGACGGTCACTGCCTGACCACCACAGCGGTCAGGTTATCCCGCGCCGCGCCGCGCAGTACCCGCTCAAACAGATACTCCAACGCCATCTGTGGTGAGGCCAGGCTCAACCCATGCCCCAGGGTTTGGCCACTGAGGTCCTGATACAAGCCGTCACTGCACAGTAAAAACGTATCACCGGGATGAACGGCCAACTCCAATACTTCCAGCGTCAGCTCCGGCGCGGCGCCCACCGCGCGGGTCAACGCCTTGGCCGCGGGATGGGCACCGGCTTTGTCGGGGCTCAGGTGTTGCTGGTTGATCAGTTGCTGTTGCAACGAGTGGTCCTTGGACAGTTGGTACAACCGCCGGCCGCGCCACAGATAGCAACGACTGTCGCCTGCCCAGATGCAGGTACCCCGATCGCCTTCCAACAGTAACGCCACGACGGTGCTGCCCATGATGGCGGGATGCCGTTCGGCGGTGATGGTCAGTTCCTGACTGAGTCGTCGATTGGTCCAGCGCAGGCATTGGCGCACGGCTTTGGAACGCGCCCCCAGGTCCGGGTACAGCGGCAGCGCCGCCAGGTTGGCGATAATCAACTGACTGGCGATATCGCCGCCGCCATACCCTCCCATCCCATCGGCGACTGCCCACAGCCCCTGTTGCGGGCAGTCGAGAAAGGCGTCCTCGTTACGCGGCCGGAGTTTGCCTGGGTCCGTGTGAGCCGCGCTGCGCCTGGTTCCTGTGCCAAGCATCAGAGCTGCACCGGCATTCGGAATGTACGCAGTGCGCTCATGTCGAAGGGGTTCGGCGTGCGTTGGCTCATCAGCAGAAAATTGGCCCGCAGGCCGCCCAGGTCTGCCTTGAGCACCCGTACGTCGCGTCCGGTCAGGTATTCGGTTTCCATCAGGTCGAAGAGGCGAAACAGCGACCACGGTCCGGTGTTTTTTTCGATACCCACGCCGCGCCCCACCCATTTTTCCAGTACCAGGGCGGCCCGACCGTCCTGCGCGTCGCTCGGCCAGGTGAATGCCACGGGCAGGATCGGGCCGTGACGGTACTCAAGCGCCTTATTACCGAAACGGAACTCGGAACGGCTCACCGCCGGGTCGAGCGTGTACGGCTCAAGTTTGAACTGCACCTGCGGCTCGGCCGGGTTCTCGGCGAAAAAACTCCGG
>Ga0157373_10003337_pt1 | contig 12128 bp, 11 predicted proteins | sample C65metaG_FD_113460 | JGI IMG/M metagenome (GOLD analysis project Ga0157373, IMG submission 113460) | Corn rhizosphere microbial communities from Kellogg Biological Station, Michigan, USA - C6-5 metaG | ecosystem: Host-associated > Plants > Roots > Rhizosphere > Soil | place: USA: Michigan...
GTTACTAATGACATTCCGGTGGTTTAAAGCCCTCCAATCAGCCCGGCTTTCGCATTCCAGATACCTGACAATGTCAATATTCCGATGATGATGATGACTGCACCTAATCCAAAAGAAAATAAATAAGTTCCGTTTTGCTTATGCCAGTCAATATTTTTTTGAACTGTTTTGCCTTCAGGATTTTTGTACGCCTTATATTCAGGTGCTTGCTTGTTGTAAAAGAAACTCATTAATGGACTGTTAGCAACAAAGGGCACAATTCCGTCGGCTTCATATTGAAAAGCCTTCAGCCCTCCAATCCAAAGCATTACTATCAATATAGCAATCCTTGTCAGGTTGATGGACAGAGATTGACTGTTTGCAAATATCCTGATGAATCCTTTCATTTTCAATTTAGTTTTTCAGATAATAAACTTTCATAAGCAAGGCCAGCGATACAACGTTTAATGTACGTGCAGATCATCCCAATTTTACAGAGGTCATCGTAAGCGAACCGCCAACTGCCTTGTCATTAAAGAAAGAAACATCATCCTTATTTCTTTTTAATGCCAATGTATAAAGTAAGGGCCAATAGTGTTCGGGAGTTGGTATGGACAATAAAGCTTCTCTTCCCAGTGATTGGTAGTTGATCAACTGATCGTGTTTGCCGTTGCCGATAAGCTCTTTTAATTTTTCATTCATCTGCAAGGCCCAGTCATAACCATATTCATTCTCGTTTAATTTATCCCATGCTACCATTCTTAAATTATGAACCATGTTGCCACTGCCAATGATCAACACACCTTTCTTTCTTAAACTGTTCAACTCTTTCGCAAGGTCATAATGGTATTGCGGACCTTTTGTATAATCAATGCTTAATTGCAATACAGGAATGTTGGCTTCGGGGTACATGTGGCGAATGATGGTCCATGCACCATGGTCCAATCCCCAGTCATGGTCCAGTTCCACCTCTGTTGATGTGATGATAGATCTTGTTTCATTAGCCAATTGAACATCACCGGGAGCAGGATATTGCACATCAAATAACTCTTGAGGGAAACCGCCGAAATCATGAATGGTCTTTGGGAAATCCATTGCTGTGATTCTTGTGCCTTTGCTCAACCAGTGCGCAGATATCACCAACACCGCTTTGGGTACAGGAATTTCTTTTGCCATGGCTTTCCAGCGGCGGCTGAATTCATTGTCTTCAATTCCGTTCATCGGTGAACCGTGGCCTATGAATAAAACAGGCATCAGTTGTTCCTGTTCTTTTAATTCGCTAGTGAACCTGTTGAATGCTGATAAATTGTTCATTGTTACTCCTTAAATGTTTTAGGTTCAACAGTTGGTCTTTCTTATTGATAGATCGATAAGGTCGGGTCTTCGGGTTTAAATGCGCGTTGATATTTTGCCTTTGGTTTTGGCTGTAACAACTGATCTGCAGAGTATTTTCCGCTTCCTGCAAACAATAATACAACGTAGCCTGCGAGATAAAGCACCGCCAGTTCTTTTTTAGCAAATACGTCTGCGGCATGAATGGAAAATACAGCTACGAGCATTGTAATGATCAATGGTATAGTAGCCAGCCTTGTTGCAAAACCAACAAGAATAAGAATCGAACAAAACACTTCTGCAAAAACAGCAAGCGCCAATGAAAGTCCTGCACTCATTCCAAAAACAGAAGGAAACTGAATGGCATCACCTGAGAACAGCATTTGCATTTTTGGAATACCATGCAACAGCATTAAAATTGCAATAGCGATTCTCCCTACCAATAGGGCAAGATCGTTGTTGAATGATTTTGTATCTGTTGTAAATAGCTTTTTCATTTTTTTATTTTGATGTGTGTATAAAAAAGTTACGCACTGCTTCATCTGTTAGCCTCACACTTGATCTGTAGTTTTTGCAATGCGTAACAATAAGATGATTATTGTGCCAGGTAACCGCCGTCTGCAGGATAGTATGCTCCGGTCACAAAAGATGATTTCGAAGAAGCCAGCCACAAGATCAGTTCTGCAATTTCCTCTGCTTCACCCAGGCGTCCTATCGGATGTAATCCTACCAATGCATCTAAAGCGTTTTTGTCAAGCGTTTTCATCACCAATGGCGTTTTAATATAACCGGGACCTACCGAGTTGATGCGGATATTTTTGTCGGCATATTCCAATGCGGCGGCTTTTGTTAATCCTACCACGCCATGTTTGGCTGCCACGTAAGCAGGAGAAAATTTCGTTCCTGCGCTGCCAAGTATCGATGCAATGTTGATGATGCTTCCGCCTTTTTCTGCCATCGCTGGAATTTGGTAACGCAATCCATAAAATACTCCTGATAAATTAATGTCGATCACTTTCTGCCATCCGTCAATCGGGTATTCGCCGGTTGCGCCTAACGGGCCACCAATACCTGCATTGTTCACAGCAATATCCAGCTTGCCATATTTCGCAATAGTTTGTTTTACCAGTGCCTCGTTATCTTCCGGTTTTGAAGAATCGGCTTTGATGTAAAATGCCTCACCACCATTCTTTTTAATTTCTTCCACTGCACTGTTCCCGTTTGCTTCGCTGATATCTGATACCACCACCTTTGCGCCTTCTTTTGCAAATAATTCAGCGGCTGCCTTACCAATACCGGAGCCTGCTCCGGTAATGATTGCTATCTTATTTTCTAATAGTTTCATAATGCTAATTATTTAAGAGTGAAAAATTATTTAAGGGTAAAAAGTTTATTGATCATTGTACAAATTCGCCGTCGGCCTTGATGCGCACCTCATCGCTGATCATTGGAGGAGGGAAGCCATTGCCGAGATTAAAATCGGAACGTTTGATAACTCCGGTTACCTGGAACCCTGCAGTAGGCTTTTTGCTCATCGGGTTTTCAATAGTGCCTCTGTATTCTAAATTCATCGTTACGGTTTTAGTAACGCCATGAAGTGTTAGATCGCCGGTAAGCTTGTATTTATTTTTACCTGCATTTTTTATAGAAGTACTTTTAAAATGCATGGCCGGGTATTTTTCCGCATCAAAAAAGTCTGCACTTTTCAGGTGATTATTTCTTGCTTCAACTCTTGTATCAATAGAACCCACCTTTGCATTAAGCTCGAACACCGCGTCGCTGAAATCGGGTTTTGAAGAATTGACGGTTACATCAAAATCATTGAACACACCTGATACGTCGGCAATGCCGAGATGCTTGACTGTAAATCCAAGTTGAGAGTGGGGTGGGTCATTTTTCCAGATATTGTTTAACGACGTAAAAGCTGTTAACGTAATAAAAGCTGCAATAAAGATGAATAGTTTTTTCATTGTACTTGTTTTATGTGTATAAATTTTTGATTGATCAGTTGTGTAAAATTTTCCAGCCGGCAAGCCAGTTGTAATTGTATTTCATGCCCAGCTGTATCAGCAAAAGCTGCATGTTCTCAAGCGTTCTGCTTACAGAAAGATCTCCCGCTACAATGGGATTGAAACCTGCTGTACTCACCAGCTCTTTCACTGTTTCCAAAGCTTCTTCATCGTTGCCTGCTATAAATGCATCTACTTGTTTGCCATCAATAACAGGCGTGGAAAAATCAGCAGCGAACGTAGTATTGAAAGCCTTGATCACTTTGGAATTCGGCAGAAGTTTTTGCAATTCTTCTGCTGCACTGGTGTCAGGCGATGTTACCAGCCCATTGTAAGTTGCGTTCAAAGGATTGGCAATAGAGATCACAATTTTTTGATTGGCTACCTCTTTTATTTTTTCTGCAATTTCTTTTTCCGCTTCAAACGGAACCGCAAGAATAATGATGTCGGCCTCCCAGCTTGCTTCTGTAGAACAAGGCATTGCTTCTGCATCTGCGGAAGTGTTTTTCTGTTTGATTTCTTTAACAAGCTTTTTTAATTCGTCTTCTTTGCTGCCTTTCAACAACAATCTGTAGTTGCCTTTAACAAGCGAACTTGAAATAGCGAAGCCCATGTTACCTGTGGCTCCTATAATTGCTATGGTTTGTTTTGTTTTCATGATCTGTAAATTGATAATGCAAAGCTACCATGACAGCATGCCTCACTCCATTGCGTTTGAGCAAGAAATAGCATTGATGTATGTCAATGGGAAATCTTGAGTCAGGTCAATTCATTTGCGTGCAGTCATCTTCTTTCTTACGCGACTAAGCGTTTCAGGTGTCAATCCCATATAAGATGCGATCATGTGCTGGGGCACCCGTTGAACAATATGCGGGTAAATGGAAGTAAAGCCTTCGTATCTTTCTTCCAATGAAAGACTGATGATCGATGTCAGTCTTCTTTGGAGAGCAATGTAAGCGCCGGTAATTTGCAAGCGGATCCATTTTTCGTATTTGGGAAGTGTTCTTAATAATTCTTCATGTGCAGTTTTGCTGATCAGGACCAATTCGCAATTTTCGATGGCGTCAATAGTGTAAGAGGCCGGCTCTGAAGTCAGGAAACTGTACAGGTCGGAAATAAGCCAGCCTTCCAATGCAAACTGAATGATTCGCTCTGTGCCTTTTTCATCAATAGTGTACGATCTTAAAGCTCCTTTTTCTACAAAGGCAATGAACTTGCATACATCACCTTCCTGTAATAAGTATTGTTTTTTGCGCAGCTTCTTTGGAGTGAGGTGTTTTTTGATAGCATTCAGATCTTCCTCGTTGAAATCAACTTTGGCCTTTAGTGTTTGGAAAAAAATTTCGTACATCAGCTCAAATTAGATCAATTCTGTAAAATGATGAATTGCAAAACACATTCCTTTTTCAATTTCTGTAGTTAGGTCAAAACAGCTAAGGAAACAGATCGGAACAGCCATAATTGCACGTGGAAAATAAATTAAAATAAAGTTCGACAATAACATACCAGTTGAGACAAAATAGGTTTCTTACAGAGATGCTGAGGGCATGGAGAAGATGTTTTTCTGCGTTCTCCTTTTCTCTGCGTGGAATAGATCTTTCAATTAAATTTTGTCCCAATTTGTATATCGGTGTCTAAAGCTTTTGATTTCATCTGTTTAACAGCTTCTTTACACAAATCTTCAGAATTGCTTCAGAACTCCCTGGTAAGATTGCATAAATAAAAAGTAGTAACCATGACATTAAAACAATCATTAGCCGCAATACTGGTAGTGGCCGCCACCTCGGTTGGAAGCGTCTGGGGATACAGTCAATACCAGCAGAAGCAATCAGACACAAGCAGGATTGAAAGTAATTTATTTAAACCTGTTAGTTATACGGGTGATCCCGCAGCAGACGGACCTGCAGTAGATTTTGAAAAGGCTGCAACGAAAGCAGTACCCGCCGTTGTTCATATTAAAACTCTGACAAAGGCTAAACAAACAACATCCCGCGACATGGAGGATAATCCCTTCCGTGATTTCTTTGGTGATGGGTTTGGCGACTTGTTCGGAGGACGAGGAAACATGCAGCCCCAGGTGCAAAGAGCTTCAGGTTCAGGAGTTATTGTGAGTGCTGATGGATACATTGTTACCAATAACCACGTTGTGGATGGCGCCGATGAATTCACCGTAACCTTAAGCAATAACAAAACTTATAAAGGCAAATTAATTGGTAAGGACCCAAGCAGCGATCTGGCAGTAGTTAAAATTGATGCAAGCAACCTTTCTTTCATGAATTTCGCTAACTCTGACGATGTTCATTTAGGCCAATGGGTGTTAGCGATTGGATATCCGTTGAATTTAGATGCAACCGTTACTTCAGGTATTGTTAGCGCCAAATCAAGAAGCCTTGGCATCAACAGTCGTCAAAGCAAAGCGCCATTGGAGGCATTTATTCAAACGGATGCTGCCATCAATCCTGGTAACAGCGGCGGCGCCCTGGTAAATCTCGATGGCGATCTGATTGGTATCAATAGTGCCATTGCCTCTCCAACAGGTTCTTATGCAGGTTATGGATATGCTATTCCATCTAACATGGTTAAAAAGATTGCAGCCGATATTATTAAATACGGAAGTGCAAAAAGAGCTTATCTCGGTGTAATGTACGGTTCTGATCAAATGAGTGATGAAGACCGTGCAAAGAACAACATAAAAGACGGTGATGGTGTGTACGTAATGGATGTGGCAAAGAATAGCGCTGCCGAAGAGGCCGGTATTCAAAAAGGCGACTTCATTACCGGGATCAATGGTGCGCCAATTGCTACCGGAACGCAATTGATTGAAAAGATAGCGATCATGCGTCCTGGTGATAAAGTGAACATCACTTACCGGCACAATGGTGTTGAAAAGAATGCAACTGCTACCCTGAAAGGTGAATCCGGAACGTACGCCAGCATAAAAGAACAGGCAGTTGACCAACTTGGCGCTTCTTTCGAAAACCTGGATAGTCAAAAAGCATCAAGGCTCGGAATTGCCGGCGGAGTAGTCATAAAAAATTTACAACAAGGTGTATTAACCGATCAAACAAGAATTAAAGAAGGATTTATCATTACCAAGATCAACAATCAGCGAGTAAGCAGTGTTGATGGCCTGAAACAAGCATTGGCAAATGCAGGAAGCAGTGCTATCATCAGTGGTATTTATCCTGATCATCCTGAAAGAGAATATCGATATGCATTGAACGATCTTCAATAAAAATTCTTAGTCCTCGTTTTCATAATGATTGTCAGTTTGGTTAATAGGGCCCTGCTCAACGGCGGGGCTTTATTTTTGAAGAAGATTCAGAACTTAGTTAATATTCTTTTGGTATGAAGATCCTGATCATAGAAGATGAACCGGAGTTGGAACAGTCCATTCAGAAGTACCTGGAATACCAGGGTTTTGTTTGCGAAGCCGTGAATGATTTTCCAGGCGGTGTTGAAAAAGTACGGCAGTACGATTATGATTGCGTGGTAGTGGATATCAATCTTCCGAATGGCAGCGGGTTGGATATTGTAAAGATGCTGAAGGAGATTGGTTCCAAATCAGGTATCATTATCATTTCAGCAAGAAATGCTTTGGAGGATAAACTTGCCGGGCTGGAATTGGGTTCGGATGATTATCTAACCAAACCCTTTCATCTTTCCGAATTGAATGCACGCATTCATGCCATTATCCGCCGCCGGAATTTTGGAGGCAATAAGATCATTTCCTTCAACGAAATTAAAATTGATCCGGAAGCACAAGCGATAACTGTAGAAGACAAGCCGGTTGAACTAACAGAAAAGGAATATGGGTTATTGGAATATTTCATTGCCAATCGCGGACGTGTATTAACCAAAGCTGCCATTGCAGCCCATGTGTGGGGCGATGAGTACGAGCAGGTGAATCAATATGATTTTATGTATACACACATCAAAAATTTGCGAAGAAAGATGATTGAGGCCGGGGCAGGAGACTATATCAAAACAGTGCATGGAGTAGGTTATCGCTTTACCGATTCTAATTGAGTTAAAACAAATGATGTTGAGATGAGGTTACTGACAAAAACAACTTTATACTTCCTGGCGGCCATGATGGCTTTATTAGCCATTGCCGGTTTTTTGATATTTGCACAACTGAATAAACAGATCAATGAAAGGGCCGACAAGGAATTGATGTATGAAGAACTGCAATGGGTGAACTATCTTGAAGCAGCTACTTTCAATGGTAGCCGTTTTGTTTTGCAGACAGGAGAGCTTTTGATTTTTCCGACCGACAGGCCTGTAACGGAATCGCCGCAACTTTCTACAGTATATAGCAATAAGCTCAGGGATAACACGCAAATACCTTTTCGCCAGTTGAATGATGTGATGAATATTAATGGAACGAATTACCAGATCGTCATTCGCAAATCGCAGGAACAAAAGCTGGCATTGGTCACCAGCATTTTTACTATACTGCTGATCGTTTTAATAGCATTGCTGATAGCGACTCTTATTTTCAACTGGATCATCAGCAAAAGGCTATGGCAGCCTTTTCAAACTTCGCTGGACAAGATCCGGAATATCGGACTGCCGCAAGTATCTACCATTCAATTTGAAGAAACCAATACAAAAGAGTTCAATGAGCTCAATACGTCTCTGAATACGATGGTGCGCAAAATTCATAACGACTATGTAACCATGAAAGAGTTTACAGAAGATGCTGCACACGAAATGCAAACACCACTTGCTGTGGCACAAACTAAACTGGAACTTTTGCTGCAGGATACAAACCTGCATGCGTCGCAAACAGAAACCATAGTGCAGGCAACGGAAGCACTGAACCGTTTAAGTAAACTAAATCAGTCCTTATTATTACTTGCAAAAATTGAGAACCAGCAATACGAAGCGGTCAACTCTATTGATCTTGCAGAGACAACTCAAAAATACCTGCGCCTTTTCGATGAGATCATCAAAGAAAAACAGCTTTCTGTTGAAACAGCTCTCAATGAAAACTTTGAAGTGAAAATCCATCCCTTTCTTGCCGATTCATTGATCAGCAATCTTATTGCCAATGCCATCAGATATAATTATGACCAGGGAAAGCTGAAGATATCAGTTGCCAACGGTGAGTATTGCATCAGCAATACTTCTGAATTTGGTGCAATTGATCCGCAAAAGCTTTTTAGGCGGTTCAGCGCTACTGCCAATGCCAAAAATGTTTCAACAGGATTGGGACTTGCTATTGTGAAAAAAATTGGAGATACACATGGCCTTTCCGTTGCTTATGGTTTTTTGGAGGAGATGCATTCGTTTTGCCTGACTAGAATTTAGTAGTGCAGTAGGTAAAGCACTCTTATTGATGTTTCAATTCGGTTTTCATATTAGTATTATCAATCGACCACGCCTTACACAGAGAGAAGCGTGGTAGTAAAGCAAAGTGCATTAAAAAAACCAGTAAAATTTTAATGATAATGTGATAAATCTCAACCGTTATTTGAGAAATCTCCCCTTTCTTTGGTTTTTTTGAGTTTTACAGTGCGGTTCCAAAGATTTTGCGTGAAGTGTCAAAAAAATTGGAAACATCATAGGTAAAATCAAAGAAGAATGAAGTTAGAAATTCAGTGCTTATCACGATTCAGCATAATAAAATAAAGAATCATTAGACTAACATTCAAGAATAATTACCATCATGAAGAGATTAGAATCCGGTTTAAAAAGGCAACAAATTGTTTTAGTAATTGCAGCTCTATTTCTATTTTCTGTAACACGGGTAAAAGGACAGGATAGTACCCTCCAAAAAAACAAGTCGGAAAAAAAATTTGTACATAAAGGCGCGGGTAATCCCTACCTGCCGCTATGGGAGCATTTACCTGATGGAGAGCCCCGTGTTTTTGAAGATCCCGATAGTCCGGGAAAGTACCGTGCCTACATTATTGGATCGCATGATTTGAGAGTTAATAGCTATTGTGGTCCGGACATCAGGGCATGGTCGGCGCCTGTAGAAGATTTATCCAGTTGGCGTGATGAAGGCCCCATTTTTACCTACCAGATAGATGGGCAGTGGGATGTTATGTATGCTCCGGATCTGGTTGAGGTGAAAAGAAAAAATGGTACAAAAGAATATTATTTGTTTCCGCACAGCCGCGGCCCGAACAGGGAAGCAATGGTTTGTAAGGGAAGTCGGCCCGACGGACCTTTTACTCCCATTAATTTAACTGAAGATGGAAAACGGACCGTTTCCGGAAGTATTTTAGGATTCGATCCCGCGGTTTATATCGAATACGTCACCGATCCGAAAGATCCAGATTACGAGATTGGTTTCAGGGCGTATGGATTTTGGGGATTTCAAAGGTCATCAGCAGCACAGTTAGATCAGAAAACCATGTATTCGCTCAGGCCAGGAACAGAAGTCATCAGATATCTTTTACCTGCCAGTTCAAGATATGGAGTGATACGGGAACCGGCAGGCACTCAATATCCTCAAATATATCCGAACGAAGATTTGGGCACATTCAATTTTTTTGAAGCCTCCTCTATACGAAAGGTGGGGAATAAATATGTTACCGTTTTCAGTGGTTATTCCGGGCCTGACTATGGTGTGGGTAGCTCTAACTCTACCTTGCGTTATGCTTATGGAGATTCTCCCTTAGGACCATGGAAAAGCGGTGGTGTTGTAGTCGATTCACGTGCCCCGGTATTGAACCAGGACGGAACTGCCATACAAACTACAAATGCGGGACATAATACGCATGGCAGCATTGAATTGATCAACGGTCAATGGTATGTGTTTTATCACAGGCCTCCCCGTGGATTTGGGTTTGCACGCCAGGCTATGGTTGCGCCAATTACAGTTAAATGGGATGAGAAGCCGGTGGCAGAAGGTGGTGCTGTTTCCATCAGGGCTTATGATCCGTATGCAGCGGACGGTCTTTGGACTGCAAAAGATAACCAGGGAAGAGAATATAAAGGAGCTGAAGTGACTTCTGAAGGTTTTCATATTTATGGACTCGATCCTTATCAGTATTATTCTGCAGGATATGCCTCTTATCTTTCCGATACCAGGCTTCAACAGGATTCCTGGGATATATGGGATAATCACATGCCCATTGGCACTGTAAAGAATGGAAATATCATCGGATATAAGTATTTCGGTTTTGGCGGGCTTAAGAAAGATCAAAATGGATTGAAGGCCTTTAAGGGAACTAAGAAAAAAAACAAAACAGCGTTCAATCTTTTCCTCACACCAAAAACAGAAAAAAGCTTTAAGGTGAACGTTTGGTTGGATGGGCCGTGGGACAATGTTGCCTGGAACGGGAAAAAAATCGGTGAGATCGTTGTTCCTGCCAATTCAAAACAGGACGTAACAAAATTCACTATAGACGTTTCCAGGTTTGTTGACAGACTCGATAAAAAACATGCTATTTTCCTTGTTGCCGAAGGTGCTGAAGCGGATGCGCTTTTCGATTTAATCGGGCTTGGGTTTAGTTCGAAGAAAAAGAAAATTGAGCGTCACGTGCCACCAGCAGTAAGTATTGCGGTAAATGGAAAGGCAATCGATTTGCCGGCTACTCCTGTTCGGTCAACTAATGCCAATGGTATTGTTGGTTATGATATTTACCAGGCAAGCTATAAAGTTCCTACCGGTACTACAGGAATACCTACGGTAACCGCTTCTTCAGATAATTCGAATGTAAAAGTGAGTGTTACGCAAGCAGAATCAACGTCCGGAACTGCTGTTGTGGAATTTGATTATAATGGTGTAGTCAAAACATACAGGGTTGTGTATACCAAAGAATAAAATGTGACTGTGTGAATTTCGAGCTTACTAGATTGCTACATGTTGATTGCTGTTAAAATAATCTGCATGTAGCAATTTTTTTTGACCTTTCGAAAACGTGCATCGGAGGTTTATTAAAGAAATGTAATCAGTACAACTTGCACCGCCATTGCATAAAAATGTCGATTCGCAAATGGATAATTGTCGTTTGTACTATTTTTTAATCATTTTTTGCCATAGTACCCAGGACTGTTTGGGTTACCTTTATAAGTTAGCAACTCCTCAATAGAAAATTATTTTTTATCGCCATGAAAAGACTAACATTTTTGTCGTTTGCAGTGCTGGTAATGGCAGCATTCAATGATGCTTCCAGCCAGGATTTGAAACTGAATGATCTTGAGTATTTCGAGACACAGGGTGTTAATGTCCTTGTGTACAGTAACCTTTTTACAGGAGGTTTTAATGATGAGAAGAACGCCGGTATAGAATTGATTCACCACGGCGTTAGAACAGCACAGGGCGGTGCAGTGCGACTTTCCAACACTCCGGAACAGTGGGATCTTGTACCTGCCGTATCAAGTCGAAAGGTTGACCGTGCATCGAAAACCATTGAGGTTTCTTTAAGGTATAAAGATTATGATTTTGATTCGCGGGTGGTAGTTACTGCTAAAGGTAAAGGTGTTGAGATCTCGGTTTACCTTGATAAATCCGTCCCCAAAACATTGGAAGGAAAAGCAGGATTTAACCTGGAGTTTCTGCCTTCGCAATATTGGGGAAAGACTTATTTGATGGATGGGCGTATCAACCGATTCCCACGATACGCAGTAAGTGCTACCACAACAAAACCTAACAGTGAAAAAATTAAACAGTTCAAAGGGTATGTAACTTCTGATGACAGGGGCACGAGCCGATTTATTGATCCGCTTCCTCTTGAAACCGGTCGGACATTTCTTTTGGCACCCGACGAAGCTGGGCGTTTAGTGAAAATTACTTCTCCTGATGCCGATCTTATGCTCTTCGACGGACGCATGCTGGCACAAAACGGA